>Ga0307508_10002132_pt1 | contig 21213 bp, 19 predicted proteins | sample 9_EM_MG_FD_203089 | JGI IMG/M metagenome (GOLD analysis project Ga0307508, IMG submission 203089) | Populus trichocarpa ectomycorrhiza microbial communities from riparian zone in the Pacific Northwest, United States - 9_EM | ecosystem: Host-associated > Plants > Roots > Unclassified | place...
CGAGCGTGATGATCGCGGCCGGCCTGCTCGCGAAGAAGGCGGTCGAGGCCGGGCTGAAGGTCGCGCCGCACATCAAGACCTCGCTCGCGCCGGGCTCGCGCATCGTCACCGAATACCTGACCAAGGCTGGCCTGCTGCCCTACCTCGAGAAGCTCGGTTTCAGCCTCGCGGCCTACGGCTGCACGACCTGCATCGGCAATGCCGGCGACCTGCGGCCCGAGTTCAACGACGCGATCACGAAGAACGACCTGGTGTGCGCCGCGGTGCTCTCGGGCAACCGCAACTTCGAGGCCCGCATCCACCCGAACCTGAAGGCGAACTTCCTCGCCAGCCCGCCGCTGGTGGTCGCGTACGCGATCGCCGGCACGGTGCTGAAAGATCCGATGACCGAGCCGCTGGGCAAGGGCAAGGGCGGCCGCGACATCTACCTCGGCGACATCTGGCCGAGCACCGACGAGATCTACGCGCTGATGAAGTACGCGATGAACGGCAAGGCGTTCAAGGCCAACTACGACAAGGTCGCCACCGAACCCGGCAAGCTGTGGGAAAAGATCAAGGGCGTGACCGGCCAGGTCTACAACTGGCCGACCTCGACCTACATCGCGAAGCCGCCGTTCTTCGACGGGTTCACGATGGCACCGGCCACGCTGGTGGCCGGCGTGAAAGGGGCGCGGGCGATGGCGCTGTTCGGCGACTCGATCACGACCGACCACATCTCGCCGGCCGGCTCGATCAAGGAGGCCTCGCCGGCCGGCGCCTGGCTGAAGGCCAACGGCGTGATCAAGGCCGACTTCAACTCCTACGGCTCGCGCCGCGGCAACCACGACGTGATGGTGCGCGGCACCTTCGCGAACGTGCGCGTGAAGAACCTGATGATCCCGCCCGGCGACGACGGCTCGCGCGAGGAAGGCGGCGTGACGCTGTTCCAGCCCTCGGGCGAGAAGATGTTCATCTACGACGCGGCGATGAAGTACATGGCCGAGGGCACGCCGACCGTCGTCTTCGCCGGCGAGGAATACGGCACCGGCTCGAGCCGCGACTGGGCCGCCAAGGGCACGCAGCTGCTCGGCATCAAGGCCGTCGTCGCGCGCAGCTTCGAGCGCATCCACCGCAGCAACCTGGTCGGCATGGGAGTGCTGCCGCTGCAGTTCAAGGGCACGGACTCGTGGGAGTCGCTCGGCATCCGCGGCAACGAGAGTTTCGACATCGAGCTGAGCCCCGAGATCAAGCCGCAGCAGGACGCGACGCTCGTCATCACGACCCCCGCCGGCGACGTGCACCGCGTGCCGCTGGTGCTGCGCATCGACACGCCGATCGAGGTCGAGTACTACCAGCACGGCGGCATCCTGCCCTTCGTGCTGCGGCAGCTGCTCGCCGCCTGAGCGACGCGCGCCGGCGTCGAAGCGATCGAACGATCGTCAGGCCCGGCGCGCCCAGTCGGCCGCGTCGAAGCCGACCGTGATCGCCCCGTCGGCCCACTCGACCACCGGCCGCTTGATCACGCTGGTCTGGTCGCGCATCAGCTGTTTCGCGCTCGCCTCGTCGACGACCGCGGCGCGCACCGCGTCGTCGAGCTTGCGCCAGGTCGTGCCGCTGCGGTTCACGAGCCGCTCCCAGCCGACAGCCCGGGCCCACGCGTCGAGGCGATCGGGCGGCACGCCGGCCTTCTTGAAATCGTGGAACGCCACGTCGCGCCCCTGCGCCTGAAGCCAGGCCCTCGCGCGCTTCACGGTGTCGCAGTTCGGAATGCCGTACAGAGTGATGTTCATGCTCATGCGTCTCAGTCTCGAGGGTCCCGGCCGCCGTCGCAGGCCGGGTCCTGGCCGAGGCCCGCCTCGCGCACCTTGCGGTCGGCGTCGCGGATCGAGACCTGGAACAGCACGCAGTCGCCACCGGCAAAGCGGTAGTTCCAGACCTGGATGTGCTCGTGCCAGCCGGCGCCGAACACCTGCACCGGGCTGCCCAGCCGCAGGCGCACTTCGGCGGCCGGCATGCCGGGCGTGATGTTGGCGAAGTTGGCCTCGGTCAGCACCTGCTGCGACGACACCAACGTGCCTTTCGCGTCGAAATCCAGCATCCAGGTCTCGCGGTTGTAGCCCCCCTGGGTGAATTCGAGGCGCCTGCCGCCATCCGGCAGCGGGTACTCGGCGGCGGGCGATTGCAGGCCGTGGCGCACCGCATCGATGGTCGTGCCGGACGGCAGGCTGCCCGGCGACGCGCAGCCGCTCAGCTCGGCCGCCAGCGCGAGCGCCGAGGCGGCCGCGACCCTGGTGAAGGTGATCTTGTTCATCAGCGCTCCATTCTGAACCCAAGCGCTCCCTAGAATCATCGGCTTCATCACGCACCCCTTCCACATGCCCGCCGAGTCCTTTGTGCAGACGCTGGATCATGGCATCCACGTCATCGACACCGGTTTTCACCGCCCGGTGTTCGATGCAAGTTTCCTGATCACCGAGCGCGGCCGCGCAGCCTTTGTGGACACCGGCACCAACCATTCGGTTCCGCGCCTGCTCGCCGCGCTGGCCGCGGCCGGCCTCGCGCCCGAGGCAGTGGACTTCGTGATCGCCACCCACGTGCACCTCGACCACGCCGGCGGTGTCGGCCTGCTGATGCGGCAGTTGCCGGCGGCGATGCTCGTCGTGCACCCGCTGGGCGCGCGCCACATGATCGATCCATCGCGGCTGATGGACAGCGCGCGCCGCGTCTACGGCCCCGAAGAACTCGCGCGCTCCTACGGCGAGGTCGTCGGCGTCGCGCCGGAGCGTGTGCTGCGCAGCTCCGACGAGATGGTGCTCGACTTCGCCGGACGGCCGCTGAAGTTTCTCGACACGCCGGGCCATGCGCGCCACCACCACTGCATCTGGGACGAACGCAGCCGCGGCTTCTTCACCGGCGACACCTTCGGGCTGTCGTACCGCGAATTCGACAACGGCGCCGCCGGCGCCTGGATCATGCCGACGACGACGCCGATCCAGTTCGAGCCCGAAGCAATGCGCCGCTCGATCCGGCGCATGGCCGCGTACCAGCCGGAGTCGCTGTACCTGACCCACTACGGCCGCGTCGGCGACGTGCCGCGCCTCGCGGATCTGCTGCTCGGCCAGATGGACGCGATGGTCGCGCTCGCGCTCGCGCTGCCGAACGACGCGGCGCGCCACGCGGCCCTGATGCACGGCTTCGCCGAGATTCACCTGACAAGCCTGCGCGCTCACGGCTGCACACTGTCCGACGCGCAAATCCTCGAGCTGCTCGCGCTCGACCTCGAACTCAACGCCCAGGGCATGGCCGTGTGGCTCAACCGGAGAAACCGATGACGACTGCCGTTCACTTCCACCTCGAAAACCAGGTCGCCGTCGTCACCGGCGCGGCGCAAGGCATAGGCGCCGCCTGCGCGGAGCGGCTGTCGCAGGACGGCGCCGCGGTCGCACTGTGGGATGTCGACGACGCGCGCGGCGAGGCCCTCGCCCGCAGCCTCGTCGAGCGTGGCCGGCGCGCGATCTACCGGCGCTGCAATGTCGCCAGCAAGGCCGAGGTCGACGCCGCGCTCGCCGCCACGCTCGCCGAGTTCGGCCGTGTCGATGCGCTGATCAACAACGCCGGCATCTTCAGGGCCGCGAACTTCCTCGACATCACCGAGGCCGACTGGGATGCGGTGATCGACGTGAACCTGAAAGGCGCGTTCCTCGTCGGCCAGGCGGTCGCGCGCGCGATGCTCGCGAACCCGGACGGACGCGGCGGCGCGATCGTCAACATGAGTTCGGTCAACGGCGTGATGGCGATCCCGAGCATCGCGAGCTACAACGCCAGCAAGGGCGGCGTGAACCAGCTGACGCGCGTGATGGCGCTCGCGCTCGCCGACCACCATATCCGCGTCAACGCCGTCGCCCCCGGCACGATCGCGACCGAACTGGCGAAGAACGCGGTGCTCGGCAGCGACGAGGCCAAGGCGCGCATCATGAGCCGAACGCCGATGAAGCGCCTCGGCGAACCGAGCGAGATCGCCGACGTGTGCGCGTTCCTCGTCAGCAGTGCGTCGAGCTACATGACCGGCGAGATCGTCTACATCGACGGCGGCCGGTTGACCCTCAACTACACGGTGGCGCCATGACAGAGACCTCCACCCCCCTGCCCGCCCTGCCCGGTGGCTGCCTGTGCGGCGCCGTGCGCTACGAGGCCCGTCCGACGCACCGCGAGGGCTACTACTGCCATTGCCGCATGTGCCAGCTGGCCTTCGGCAACACGCGCGCCGCGTTCATCAACCTGCGCAAGGACGAGGTGCGCTGGCTCGCGGCGGCGCCGACGTATTACGCGTCGTCGAAGATCGCGCGGCGCGGCTTCTGCGGTCATTGCGGCACGCCGCTGAGTTTCGAGTACCTCGACTCTGCGCGCATGGACCTGTCGGTGGGCAGCCTCGACGAGCCTGCGGCGCTGACGCCGGTGTCGCACTTCGCAATCGAATCGCGCATCGCGAACTGGCATGGCGAGGACGGGCTGCCCGGCCAGCGCATCGACGAGCACACGACGCTGACCGAACGCTGGAAGAAGGCGTATGGCGACGACGTGGTGCCGGGGGTCGAGGCGACCCGAACCGCGGCCCAGGGCTGAGCGCCGGGCCGCCATGGGCCACGAAGAGGCCCACTTCGTGGACCTCGGCCAGCCCGTATCCGCTTGGGGGATCGGCGAATGTACTCAGTCGCCGAGGGGTTCCATCTCATCAGGCTCGTTCATCAGCGCCAGGCATTCGTCGATCAGCGCGTGCAGCTGCGCCACGCGCTGCTCGCCGACCAGCGCGTTGAACTCGACCTGCGCGTGCTTCCAGTCGCGCTGGGTTTCGGCACGCTTGGCGCGGCCGGCGTCGGTCAGCGTGACGAGGCGGCTGCGGCCGTCGTCGCCCGGCCCGACCTCGACCCAACCCTGGCGCATCAGCGGCTGCAGGTTGCGCGTCAGCGTCGACGCGTCCATCTCCATCTCGGCCGCCAGGTCACCCGGGCGCACCGGCTCCAGCCGCGCCAGGTGCGACAGCAGCGAATACTGCGTCGTCTTCAGTCCCGACGAGCCGACGAAATGGTCGAAGTACTGGCTGACGCGCCGCGAGAGCTGGCGCAGCTTGTAGCTGCTGCAGCCCTTGGGCGAGACGACTGGTGCGGGGCTCTTGTTCTGCATGATGTCATGATTGTAGCTACAATGATTGCAACTACAATCGAATCGACAAAGGCCTCTGCATGGACACGATGACCACCGAATCTCCCGAGCACGTGCTCGCCCGCTGGGAGGCCGACGAGGCCGAGCGCCGCAAGACCATGATCAGGAGCGGCGTGGCGCGACCCGAGCAGGTGGCCGGCCTCAGTGGCATGCAGGTGTTCGAGGCGATGTTCGCCGGCACGCTGCCCTACCCGCCGATCGCCGACACCAGCGACTTCGTGCTGATCGAGGCCAACCTGACGCGGGCGGTGTTTCAGGGCCGGCCGCAGCTGCGCCACTACAACCCGCTGGGCAGCGTGCACGGCGGCTGGATCGCGACCTTGCTGGATTCATGCGTCGGCTGCGCCGTGCACGTGTCGCTGCCCGCCGGCAAGGCCTACACGACGGCCGAGCTGAAAGTGAACTACGTGCGCGCGGTCACCGAACGGGTCGGCCTGGTGCGCGCGATCGGCAGCGTGATCCACCGCGGCAACCGCATGGCCACGGCCGACGGCCGGCTCGTCGGGCCGGACGGCAAGCTGTACGCTCACGCCTCCACCACTTGCTTCATCTTCGACGCATCATGAGACTCCTCCACACCATGCTGCGGGTCGGCGACCTGCAGCGTTCGATCGACTTCTACACCAAGGTGATGGGCATGACGCTGCTGCGTCAGTCCGAGAACCCGTCGCAACACTATTCGCTCGCGTTCCTCGGCTACGGCTCGAACCCGGAACACGCCGAACTCGAGCTGACCTACAACCACGGCGTCTCGAGCTACGAGCTCGGCAGCGCCTACGGCCATATCGCGATCGCGGTGCCCGACGCGGCCGCGGCCTGCGATCGCATCCGCGCGGGCGGCGGCAACGTGACGCGCGAGGCCGGCCCGGTCAAGGGCGGCACGACCGTGATCGCCTTCATCACCGACCCCGACGGCTACAAGGTCGAACTGATCGAACGCTCATTCGACTGAGCCCGCCACGACTCACCCAGGACCCTCCGCGCATGATCGCCCAACTCGTCTCCACTTCGCTGACCCGCCGCGGCGTTCATTACGCGTGGGTGATTGCCGCCGTCACGTTCCTCGCGATGCTGACGACGTCGGCCGCGCTCGGCCTGCCGGGGGCGATGCTGCAACCGCTGGCCAAGGAGTTCGGCTGGACCACCGACGAACTGTCGTCGGTGTTCGCGGTGCGCTTCGCGCTGTTCGGGTTGCTCGGGCCGTTCGCCGCGGTGTTCATCGGGCGTTTCGGGCTGCGCCGCATCATGGTCGTCGCGGCCAGTTTCATCGCCGCAGCGATGGTGCTGGCCACCGGCATCACGCAGCTGTGGCAGCTGTTCCTGCTGTGGGGCCTGGTGCTGGGCTGCGGCACCGGCCTGACGGCGCTGGTGCTGGGCGCGATGGTGGCGAACCGCTGGTTCACGAGCAACCGCGGCCTGATCGTCGGCCTGTTCGCGGCGAGCACGGCCACGGGGCAGCTGATCTTCCTGCCGATCGCGGCCTGGATGATCGAGAACATGGGCTGGCGCTACGCGGTGATCCCGGTGTTCGCGGCCTGCGTGGTCGTCGCGCTGCTGGCGACGCTGTTCATGCGCGACCACCCGGGCAGCATCGGCCTGCGCGCGTTCGGCGAACCTGACAGCGCGCCCATCGAGGCCCCGCCGGCGCGCACGACGAGGCTGAACTTTCTCGGCCCGTTCCAGATGCTGATCGAGGCCTCTGGCAACCGCACGTTCTGGATCCTCGCCGGCACCTTCTTCATCTGCGGCCTGTCCACCAACGGCCTGCTGCAGACGCACTTCATCTCGCTGTGCGGCGACAACGGCATGACCGCCGTGCCCGCGGCCTCGGTGCTGGCGATGATGGGCGCCTTCGACCTCGTGGGCACGACCGTGTCGGGCTACCTGTCCGACCGCTACGACAACCGCAAGCTGCTGTTCTGGTACTACGGCCTGCGCGGGCTGTCGCTGTTCTGGCTGCCGTTCTCGACCTTCACGTTCTACGGCTTGTCGATCTTCGCGATGTTCTACGGCCTCGACTGGATCGCCACCGTGCCACCGACCGTCAAGCTCGCCGCGCAGGAGTTCGGCAAGGAGAAGGCCGGCATGATCTTCGGCTGGGTCTTCGCCGCGCACCAGCTCGGCGCTGCGACCGCGGCCTACGGCGCGGGCCTGACCCGCACGCTGCTGCTGACCTACAACCCGGCGCTGTTCGCGGCCGGTGCGGCCTGCCTGATCGCGGCGGCCTCGGTGATGATGATTCGCCTGCAGGCGCGCTCGGCGCCGGTCGTCACGCCGGCCTAGGGTCGGGGACGGCTCAGCGGCGCAATGCGCTCGCCTCCTTCGCGAGCGCCGTGACGCGCGCCCAGTCCTTCGCAGCCACCGCATCGGCCGGCGTCAGCCACGAGCCGCCGCAGACCTTCACGTTCGGCAGCGCGAGGAAATCCGGCGCGGTCGCGAGCGAGATGCCGCCGGTCGGGCAGAACACCACGTCGGTGAACGGCCCGGCCAGCGCCTTCAGCATCGCGATGCCGCCGGCCTGCATCGCCGGGAAGAACTTCAGGAAGAAGTAGCCGTCGGCGTTCGCCTGCATCACCTCGCTGCCGGTCGCGGTGCCGGGCAGCAGCGGCAGGCCGATCTCGGTGCAGGCCTGGCCGATTGCGCTCGTGTAGCCGGGGCTCACCGCGAACGTGCAGCCCACATCCTTCGCGGCCTGCGCATCGGCACGGCTGCGCACGGTGCCGGCGCCGAGGATGGCCTCGGGCACGTCGCGTGCGATCGCCTCCATGCACTGCAGCGCGATCGGCGTGCGCAGCGTCACCTCGAGCACGTGCACGCCGCCGGCGACCAGCGCCTGCGCCATCGGCACTGCGTCTTCGAGGCGGTTGAGGACGATGACCGGGATCACCGGGCCGTACGCGACGAGGTCGAGAGAGTTCTTCATCATCATCATGTTCTGTGTCCTTGATGGATCAATCGATCAAAGCCAGGTGCACGCGCCCTGCTCCGCTGAGAGGACATTGCGGCGCAAGCCGGCGAAGAGTTCGCGGCCCAGGCCGTGGCCGTTGACGTCGGCCTGCGCGTCGGGCAGCACCGCCGGTTCGCGCGCTGCCCATGTCGTCGCGTCGACCAAGGCAGCGAGCGTGCCCGCCACCGCGTCGAGCCGCAGCAGATCGCCATTGCGAACCTTGCCGAGCGGGCCGCCGTGCGCGACCTCGGGGCTCACATGGATGGCCGCCGGGATCTTGCCCGACGCACCGCTCATGCGGCCATCGGTGACGAGCGCGACCTTGAAGCCGCGGCCCTGCAGCACGCCCAGCGGCGGCGTGAGCTTGTGCAGCTCGGGCATGCCGCAGGCGGCCGGGCCCTGGAAGCGCACGACCGCGATGAAGTCGCGTTCCAGCGTGCCGGCCTTGAAGGCCGCCAGCAGTTGCTCCTGCGTGTCGAACACGATCGCCGGGGCTTCGACGATGTGGCGATCGGCCGGCACCGCCGAGACCTTGATCACCGCACGGCCGAGGTTGCCGGTCAGCAGCTTCAGGCCGCCCTCGGCGCTGAATGGCGCGGCCGCCGTGCGCACGACCGAGGCGTCGATCGGCGCCGCCGGCAGGTCATGCCATTGCAGCCGCGCCCCGGCGCGCTCCGGGACCTTGCCGAACTCGCGCAGCCCGCCGGGCACGACGGTGCTGACGTCGCCGTGCATCGCACCGCTGTCGATCAGCTCGCGGATCACGAAGCCCGGCCCGCCGGCGGCCTGGAACTGGTTCACGTCGGCGACGCCGTTCGGGTAGACGCGTGCCAGCAGAGGCGTGCAGGCCGACAGGTCGGCGAAATCGGTCCAGTCGATCAGGATGCCGGCCGAGCGCGCGACCGCGACCCAGTGGATCAGGTGATTCGTCGAGCCGCCGGTAGCGAGCAGCGCGACCATCGCGTTGACGATCACGCGCTCGTCGACTAGGCGGCCGATCGGCGTGAAGTTCGCGCCGCCTTTCGTGATGCCCAGCAAGGTGCGCACCGCGTCGCGCGTCAGCGCCTCGCGCAGCTCGGCATGCGGGTGGATGAAGGCGGCGCCCGGCACGTGCAGTCCCATCGCCTCGAGCAGCATCTGGTTGCTGTTGGCCGTGCCGTAGAAGGTGCAGGTGCCGGCGCCGTGGTATGCGGCCGATTCGGCCTCGAGCAGCTTGTCGCGGCCGACGTTGCCCTGCGCGAACTGCTCGCGCACCTTGGACTTGGCGGTGTTGTCCAGCCCGGTGCTCATCGGCCCGGCGGGCACGAACACGCAAGGCAGGTGGCCGAAGTGCAGCGCGCCGATCAACAGGCCGGGCACGATCTTGTCGCACACGCCGAGCAGCAGCGCCGCATCGAACACATCGTGCGTCAGCGCGATCGCGGTGCCCATCGCGATGTTGTCGCGCGAGAACAGGCTCAGCTCCATGCCGGGCAGCCCTTGGGTCACGCCGTCGCACATCGCCGGCACGCCGCCGGCGACCTGCGCAGTGGCGCCGAGCTTGCCGGCCTCGTCGCGGATCAGCGCCGGGAAGCCCTCGTAGGGTTGGTGCGCCGACAGCATGTCGTTGTAGGCCGTGACGATGCCGATGTGCGGCGCGCGTTTGGCGACGATGCGCAGCTTGTCGCTGCTCGGCAGCGCCGCGAACGCATGCGCCACGTTCGCGCAACCCATGCGGTCCGAACCGCGCGGCCGATTGATGGCGGCCTCGACGCGCGCCAGGTAGGCGCTGCGCGTGGCCGCGCTGCGCTCGCGAATGCGCTGGGTGACTTCGACGACAACTTGCTTCATGGCCGACCTCGCATGTAACCGTTGGATCGATTGTCAGGTAACCGAGTTACATCGTCAAATCAATCGACGTGCGCAGGGTCAAGCCGCCGCGATTGTTTCCGTTGGTAGCAAATCGCTCAGCGCAGCCGCAGGTCGACACGGCGCGCTTCGCGCGCATTCGCGCCGCCGGTCGTGACGATGGGCTTGTCCATCACCAGGTGATCGGTCGCGACGCCGTTCGCCTCGAGCGCGTGGCGCACCGCCAGCGCGCGCTCCTTCGCGAGCTCGGCGTTCCGGGCCGCGTCGCCGCTGGCGTCGTGGTAGCCGGAGATCTGCACGACCTTGCCGGCCTGGGCGCGCGCCGCATCGGCCACCCGCACCAGGATCGCCGACGCGTCGGGCGGCAGCGCTGCGGACCCGAGCTCGAAGTAGATGCGCCCGTCGGGCTCGGCGGCCTCGAGGCCCCGCGCGGCGCTGGTCTGAGTTGTCGAGGCGTGGCCGCGCGTCGTCGACACGGCCAGCGTGAGCACGCCGGCGATCACGAGGCCGAGCACCAGCGCGAGCACGATCAGTGCAAAATTCTGACCCTCGTCGTTTTGTTCGCTCATTCGATGCTCCTGCGCAACGGCTTTCATTTTAGAGTGACGGGATGACGCCCTCGTATTCGGCTCTGCATCTGCGCGACCCGCAACCGATGCTGGCCCACGCCCGCAAGGCCTGGGGCGGGCATCAAGACCTCTGGGTGTTCGGCTATGCGTCGCTGATCTGGCGGCCAGAGTTCGATGCCGACGAGCAGCGCCCTGCCGCCGTGCACGGCTGGCATCGGGCGCTGCAGATGCGCTCGCGCGTCAACCGCGGCACGCCCGAGTGCCCGGGCCTGGTGTTCGCGCTCGTGCCGGGCGGCTCGTGCCGCGGCATGGCCTACCGCATCGCCAAGCAGCGCGCCAGTGCCGAGCTGGAGCGCCTGTGGGCACGCGAGATGCCCACCGGGGTGTACGACCCGAAGTGGCTGCCCTGCCGGACGCCGCAAGGCACGGTGCATGCGCTGGCATTCACGCTGAGCCGGCGCAGCCCAGCCCACACTGGCCGCCTGCCGGACGCACAGATGCTGGAGGTGCTGCGCTGTTCAGCCGGTCGCTTCGGCAGCACGCTCGACTACCTGCTCGAGACCGACGCGTCGCTGCGCGGCTGCGGCATCCGCGACCGCGATGTCGAGCGGCTGGTCGCGCTGGCACGCGACAACGACCTCGTGCGGCCGCGGCCGAACGCCGCGCCGCCGCGGGCCGCAGCCGTCACCAGCGCGTCACCGGCGACGCCTCGCTGACGCCGGCCTGGCGCACGCTGTCGAGGTCGGCCACCGTATCGACGTCGACCAGCACGCCGGCATCGTCCACATTCAGCGCGAAAGCCGGGTAGCGTGCGATCACGCGGCGCGCGCCCTCGTCGCCGCGCAGCGCGACGAGCTCGGAGTACAGCTCGCCCGAGAAGCCGACCGGGTGGCCGCGCCGGCCCTTGTATTGCGCGTAGACGACCGCATGCGAGGCAAGCTCGCGCGCGACCCGCTGCAGGGTGTCGGGCTGCACCTGCGGCATGTCGCCCGGCAGGATCAACCAGCCGCTGGCATCGGGCCGGGCGCTCACGCCGGCCGCGATCGAATAGCCCATGCCGAGACCAGCCTTGCGGTCGGCGCCGACCTCGGGGACCAGCACCACATCGCGTGTGGCGACGCTGCGCCGCGCCACATCGGCCAGCGCCTCGGTCGTGACGACGACGACCGACAGATGACTCGCGATCGCCTGTCGCAGCGTGGTGCCGAGCACCGTGAGGCTGCCCAGGCTTTGCGCAAGCTTGTGGTCGGTCCCCAGGAAGCGCGAGCCCTTGCCCGCTGCCAGCACGATCACCGCAGGCCGCGAAATCATTTGTCCCTTTCGTTGGTTGTCGGTCATGGTGCGCTGCCGCACCGGTCTCAAGAATGGAATCTGCAACCGGTTTGAGATAGTGGTGGCTTTACCTAAGGCCTTCCCCGTACACCATCATGCGCAAGAATCGCGCGGCGATCGCCTTCTTATACTCAGGTTCATGGATGACATCGCCCAGCTTCGCAAGTCGTACGAGCGCGCCGAACTCGACGAAGCGGCCTCCAAGGCCGATCCGACTGCGCAGTTCGAGCTCTGGCTGTCGCAGGCGCTGGCCGGCGAACTGCCGGAACCGAACGCGATGACACTGGCCACCGTCGGCGCCGACGGCCGGCCGGCGACGCGCGTCGTGCTGATCAAGGGCGTCGATGCGCGCGGCATCGTCTGGTACACCAACTACGACAGCCGCAAGGGTCGTGAGCTCGCCGGCACGCCGTTCGCGGCCCTGCAATTCCACTGGGTCGAACTCGAGCGCGTCGTGCGCATCGAGGGTGCGGTCGAGAAGGTCAGCGCGGCCGAGTCGGACGCCTACTTCGCGTCGCGCCCGCTGGACTCTCGCATCGGCGCGTGGGCCTCGCCGCAAAGCGAGGTGATTGCGTCGCGGACGGTACTGCTCGCGAACGTCGCGAAGGTCGGCGCGCGTTTCCTGCCCTCGATGCTGACGAGCGGGCCACCCCGGCCACCGCACTGGGGCGGCTACCGGCTCGTGCCCGATCGCTGGGAATTCTGGCAGGGCCGGCCGTCGCGCCTGCACGACCGACTGCGCTACCGGCGCGACGGTGACGCCTGGGTGCGCGAGCGCCTCGCGCCCTGAGTTCAGCGCGGCGTCGCGATCAATTCATCGAGCTTCTTCAGGAACAGCTTGAAGTCGATCGGCTTGGTCCAGTAGTCGTCGAAGCCGGCCGCCATCGCACGGGCAATGTCCTCGGCCAGGCCGTTGGCTGACAGCGCGATCAGGCGGCTCGCGGCCAGCATGGGTTCAGCGCGCAGGCGGCGCTGCACCTCGAAGCCGTCGATGTCGGGCAGCTGCATGTCGATCAGCACGACCTCGGGACGCTGCGCCAGCGCCATCGCGACGCCCGACAGGCCATCGACCGCGCAATCCAGGCTCACGCGCGGCCGCAGCGCCACCAGGCCCTGCACGAGGATCATGTTGACCGGGTTGTCCTCGATGCAGAGCACGCGCAGCAGCGGTCCGTCTTCGACTGCCGCGGCGACGCTGCCGGCGGTTGCCGGCGCGGACGGCGGCGTGTCCGGCCCCGGGCCGTCGACCGCGTCGAAGCTGACGCGGAACTCGCAGCCCTGGCCCGGCGCGCTGACCACCTCGGCGCGGCCGCGCATCAGCGTGGCCAGCTGCTGCACGATGGCCAGCCGCAGGCCGATGCCATCGAGGCCATCGCGTCCCGCGCCGGGCCGATCGAACGCGTCGAAGATGTGCGCTTTCTGCACCGCCGACAGGCCGCGGCCGGCGTCGCGCACGCTGATCTGCCAGGCCGGTGCCGGGCCGTCGTCGAGCCGGCGCGCGCCGAGCCAGACCGACGAATCCGGCGCGCTCGACGTCAGCGCGTTGCTGAGCAGGTTGGTGACGATCTGGCGCAGCCGGCGCGCATCGGCCCGCACCCAGCCACCGCAAGGCTGCACGACCAGCCTGACCCGGCTGCGCTGCGCGAGCACGTCCAGCCACTGCGCGACCTCGGCCATCACCGCATCGAGCGACACCGCGCCCAGCGTGACGGGCAGCTTGCCGGCCTCGATCGCGGCGAGGTCGAGCACGTCGTCGACGAGCGCCAGCAGGTGTTCACCGGCCGAGCGGATGTGCGCGACGCGCTCGAGCTGCAGCGCCGGCGGCGCCCGCGACCCGTCGTGCTCGATGAGTTGCGCGAAGCCAAGCACCGCGTTCAGCGGCGTGCGCAGCTCGTGGCTGGCGCGCGCCAGCAGATTCGACTTGGCCTGGCTCGCACGCAGCGCCAACTCCTTCTCGTGCAGCGCCTGCTCGACGCGCTGGCGTTGCGTGACGAGTTCGGTGGTGTCGAGGTGGATGCCGATCAGCACCAGGCGGCCGCCGTGTTGTTCGCGACGCGAGCGCGACGTCACCCAGCGCAGCGTGCCGTCGGGCCGGACGATGCGGAACTCGGTCTCGAAGGTCTGCGCTCCGGATCGCACGGCGTCCTCGCGCGCCTCGCTCAGCGCGTCGCGGTCGTCGGGGTGCACATGGCGGTCGCGCCATTCGCGCAGGCTGACCGGCAGCTGCTCGCGCTCGATCCCGTAGATGCGGTACATCTGGGCGTTCCACTCGACCTGCCCGCTCTCGCCGTCGACGCTCCAGATGCCGAGATCGGCAGCGTCCGCGACGACCTCGATGCGGCGCAGCAGCGTGTGGATGCGCTCGCGCACGGCCATCTGCGCGCTCTGGTCGATCGTGATGCCGAGCAGCCCGGTCACCTGGCCCTGTTCGTCACGCTCCGCGACGCGCCGCGTCAGCAGCGGGTGGTACGTGCCGTTCGGGTCGCGAAATCGCAGCTCGACGTCGATCACCTCGGTACCGGTGGTGGCGAGGTTGGACGCGCGCAGCAGCTGAGGCAGGTCGTCGGGATGCGCCCACGAACGCAGCTCGTCGATGTCGAGGCCCTCGGGACGCGGCGCGAGGCCGATCAGCGCGTAGCCGGCATCGTTGAAATGAATCCGGCGGCTGCGGAAATCGACGCGCCAGACCGACACCCTGGCCAGGTGCAGCGCCCGCGCGAGATGCGCGGTGATGGCCTGCTGCGCCCGCACCCGGCCCGCCGCGTCGGTGTCGTCGACCACGACACCGGTTACCAGCCGCGGCGTGCCATCGGCGGCCAGGCGCACGTCCACCAGCGAGTGCAGGTCATGCACCGAGCCGTCGGGCCAGACGATCCGATAACGCACGCTGTGGCGCCCGCCCTCGCGCAGGAAGCGCGTGTGCTCGGCCCAGAACTGCTCGCGGTCCGCCGGGTGCACCAGCGCCGCGGTGTGGTCGAGCCGAGGCGAGCCGTGGCTCGGGTCCAGGCCGAAGAGCTTGAACATCTGCGCGTCCCAGCGCGCCTCCTGCGTGACCAGGTCGCGCTCGAACACACCGACGGCGGCGAACTCCTGCACCAGCGCGAGCTTGTCGGCGGCGCTGCACCAGGACGCCGAAGGCGCCGCCTCGATCGGGTTGAGCCACACCAGCCACCCGGGCACCAGCGGCACCGCCTGCCAGCGGAGCGGCCAGTTCTCGAAGGTGCCGTGCGCCGCTTCATTAGCGTCATTAACGAGGGCGGCCTGCAGCTCCGCGGCGAGTGCCGGCCAGAGGTCCGCGGGGTTCAACCCGTGCCCGGCGGCCCACGCCTGCGCCGCTGCGTTCACCTCCCAACCAGACGCGTCCAGCTCTCGCCCGAGCCGCATGGCCGGGCTGGGCGCCGCGAGCCAGATCTGGTCCATCTCAGCCGTTTCATCAATCCGAAGACGGGTCGGCGCGATCCTGCCCCGATGCGCCCGACGAACCCGAGTCATCATGGCCAGTGTATCGACGCCGGGAACCGGCGACCCCCCGTCAAACCCGCGTGGATTCGGCCCCCGTGCCTCAGTTCGTCGACAGCGAGAGCTGCACGCGCGGCGTCCAGGTGGCCGTGTCTTCGGCGGCGGCGCGCAACTTCGGCGCCGCGAGGAACAGCCGTTCGCTGGTCAGGCCTTTCGCGATCAGCGCATCGCGCACCGCGAGACCACGTTGCAGCGCGAGCTCGCGCATCGCGTCGTCGGAGACCGGCATGCGCGTCTTCAGCAGCGCCTCCATCTCGGCCGGTGGGAGCTCCTTCGCGAAGCCGACGACATTGCGCGGCTTGTTCGGGATGTCGGTGTCCTTGTAGAGCCGCGTCAGCAGGCGGGTGCGCTCGGCGGGCGGCAGCGCTGGCGGCGCACTCGCGCCCGAGGCGGGCGCTGCCGGCTCGCCGGCGCGCAGGTTCTCGCGCCGCGCTTCAGCCGCCAGGCGGGCGTCGATCGCGGCGCGCTGGAACGCATCGCGTTCGCCGACCGGGTCGGACGCGCCGGTGACCGTCATCTTCAGTGCCGGCCGCTCGGTCAAGGCCTTCGCGACCTTGTCGATCGCGCCCGCGCCGCTGGCGCTCATCACCGCGGTGCCGGGCTGGAACTCGACCACGCTGAGGTCGTCGCTGCCACCGCCCGAGAGAAGCGCGAACGGCGAGGTCAGCGCCTTCACCAGCAGGTTGATGATGACCTTGACGATGATGCCGCCGACGCTGAACTTCGGATCGTTGACGCTGCCGCTGACCGGCAGGTTGATGTCGATCACGCCGTTGCGGTCCTTCAGCAGCGCGACCGCGAGCAGCACCGGCAGCTTGGTCGCGTCCTTCGACTCGATTTTGTCGCCGAACGTGAGCTGGTTCAGGACCACCTGGTTGCGCGCCTCGAGCCGGCCGTCGGGTTCGATCTTGTAGGCGACATCCATGCTGAGCTTGCCGCGCTCGATCGCGTAGCCGGCGTACTTGCCGGCGTACGGCGAGAGCGGCGCGAGTTCGAGATCGGTCGCCCTGGCCTTGATGTCGAGCGCGAGCGGCTTGACGGTCGGGTTCAGCTGGCCGCTGATTTCGAGCAACGCGGTGCCGGCGGCGCGGCCGCGCAGCTCGAGTGCTGCGGCATCGCGGCTGCCGGAGCTGAACGCGCCGAGCTGGCCGTTCAGTTCGGTCAGCGCCGCGCTGTAGTTCGGGCGCACGAAGTGGTCGCTGAAGTCGACGCGGCCATTGATCAACTTCGTCACGCCGACCTTGATGTCGATCGGCAGCGGCGTGTTGTCGACCGCCGCCGAAGCACTCGCCGCCGACGCGGCGGCGGCAGGCACACTGGCCGCGGGCTCGCTCGCGGCAGCGCCCGGCGGCGCCGCCGTCACGTCCTGCAGGTTGAACCGGCCCTGCTCGGTGATGACGAGGCGCGAATAGAAATCGTTGAGCGCAGCCTCCTTGATCTCGAGCTGCGGACGCGCCTTCGGCTTCATCGCGAACTTCACGCCCTTCAGCGCGAACGATTGCCAGCTCAGCAGCTCGTCGGTGTTGTTGGCACTCGCCGGCGCCGTGGCGTCGGGCAGCGTCGCCACGTGCACAGCGCCGAGCAGCACGTCGCCGGCCGCACTCACGTCCAGGCCCGCGGGCAGCTGGCGCAGGTTCACGTCGCCCTTGTAGCCGGCCTCGGCGCTGAGCAGCGAGAGCTGGACCTGGTCGGCAAAGTACGGCGCAAACAACTGCACCGGAAAGCGCTCGATGCGCAGCTGCCCGCTGGCGAGCAGCGGCTCGAGGCCGATGCGGCCCTTGTAGTCGATGGCACCGGCGAGCGCGCGCGGCTTTTCGCGTGCGCGCGCCGGTGCGGGGGCGCCGACACGCGCACTGAGCTGCAGCGCGGCGGGCGCGGTCGCCTGTTGGCCGTGCCACTCCAGCCCCTGTGCCGCAATGCGCAGCGCGCCGACCTCGACGCGCAGCGGTTCCTTGCCGCGGCTCGCCTTCGCGTCGCTGAACTTCAGCTGGCCGTCGTCGAGCAGCAGGTCTTTCAGCTGCACGCGCCAGGCCGGCGCCGATGCGGCCGTCGCCGGCGCCGCAGGAGCCGCCGCCTTGCCAGCCGGCGCCCCCACGACCCAGCGTTGCAGGTTCAGCCGGCCATCGGCCTCGCGCATCACCATCGCGCTCGGTTGCACGAGCTTGACGCTGCCGAGCACCGCGGTGCGCGCGAGCAGGTCCAGCTGAACATCGGCCAGCGCCAACTGCTTCAACGCCACCGCGTCCTGCACCTTGCGGCCACTGCCTTCGCGCACCACCAGCGCGTCCAGCGTGGCGCTGTCGATCGCGAGGCGCAGGCGCGGCGCGTCGGTCGCGGCCGACCAGTCGAGCGTGGCCTGCAGCGCGAGCTGCCCATCGACACTCGGCAGCAGCGACTGCGCCACATACGGCGCGAACGCGGCCAGCGACAGGCCCTTGAGCTCGAGCTTGAGCTTGGCGTCGCGGTCGGTCAGCGGGCCTTCCGCGCTGAACTCGGCCAGCGCGGCCGTGGCCGGCGCCGCTGCGGACGCTGCGGCCGCAGCGTCCTGCGGCCGCAGCGACCCGTTCAGCGTCAGCGCGATCGGCCCCTTGACCGGCCACTGGATCTGCTTGGTCGCGATGTTCAAGCCGTCGAGCTGCAAGGCCGCGGCAGGTTGCACGGCGGCATCGTTCCAGAGCACGCGCGTGTCGGCGAGCGTCAGCGATTCGAGGCTGACGCTCCACGCACCAGCGTCCGTCTTCGGAGCCGCGGCGCTCGCCGCCGACGCGGACGACGCGACCACGACCGTCGTGTCCGCCTTCGGTGTCGCCAAGGCAAGCAGGTTGATCAGGCCGGCGGCGTTGCGGATCGCGTGCAGCTGCAAGCCGTCGATGCGCAGCGCGTCGAACCCGAGCTTGCGTGCGAGCGGCTGCACATCGCGCAGTCCGAGCCGCAGCCCTTGGGTTTCGAGCAGCGGCGCGCCCGCGGCGTCCGTCAGCGCGAGGTTCTTCGCGCCGGCGCTGCCGCGCAGCGTGACGCTGGGCGCGCCGCCCGGCGGCACCGCGAAGCTCATCTCCAGGTCGGCAGACACGCTGCCGCGCGTCACGCGCACCGGCAGCGCCGACGGCAGGTAGCCGAGGTAGGGCGCGAGGTCGAGATCGGTCGCCGCGAGCTTGAGCACGCCGGACTTGGTCGGCGCGAACGGCGTTGCCTGCGCGCCGCTGTCGAACGCTGCGCCGTTGAGCTTGAAGGCGAGGTGCGGCTCGACCTTGACCTCGACTTCGGCCGGCAGGTTCGACAGGAACGGCAGCGCGAGATGCAAGGCCTCGATCTTGTGGACCCGCTTCGCCGGCCGGTCGTCGAAGCTGAGCTGCGCGTCGCGCACCTGCAGGTTGTACAGCGCGAAGCGCGCCGGCTCGGAAGGCTTGGCGTCGGGCTTGGCGGCGAAGCGCGCGATCAGGTCGTCGACGTCGTAGTGGCCCTCGCCGGTGCGTGCGAGCTGCAGCTGCGGCGCGTCGATCTCGAGCGCCTCGATCACCGGCGCGAGCCGGAAGATCGACGAGAGCGAGACGTCGGCCAGCACGTGCTTGACGCGCAGCAGCGGCGGCGTGTTCGCGGCCGGCCCGGCGATCGCCAGATCATCGAGCGTGAGTCGCATGCTCCAGGGCCGGAAGCCGACATCGCCGAGCGTGACGCTGCGGCCCAGCGCCTCGCTCAGGCGCGGCGGCGCCTGCCACTTGATCAGTGCCGGCAGCGCCAGCCAGGTCACGACCCAGAGCAGCAGCACTGCCCCCACCACCCACGCCACTCGCTTGAGCCAGACCACTGCCACATTCGCCTCCTGTCCGCTGCCCGTGTGCGCACCGCCGGCGTCGGCGGCCACACCCGATGCTGTCACATCAGGGCTCGCCGTCCCAGTAGTCGAGGTCGTCCTTCTCGCGGTGCATGCGGCCGAAGACTTGGCGCTGCCCGTCCAGCGTGCCGACCGCCATCGCGAGGTACTTGCCGGAATCGGGGTACTCGACGACTTCCGGGCTGTCCTTGGTGCTGATCGACAGGTACTTCAGCGGCGCGTCCGAGGTGTTGATGATCTGGTGCGGGTACTCGGGGCCGGGTGGGATGAAGACCACGTCGCCAGCCTTGATCGCGAGCATCTCACCGGCGACGCGCAGGCTGCCCTCGCCGTCGAGCACGACGAAGGCCTCTTCCTGCGCGTAGTGGAAGTGGTACGGGCACGAGCGCATGCCGGGCGCGACGGTGTCGACGCTGATGCCCAGCTTGGTCGCCGCGGTGCCAGTGCCGAGCCGGGCGCCGACGCTGTCGTACAGCGGTGCGCGCTGCTCACGCGCGGTCGGGATGGTGTCGAAGTTGCGCAGCAGGAGCGCGCGCAGTTGTTCGGCCTTGTCACTACTCATGCAGAGCTCCTCATGGAATCCATCACGCCATCATGCCTGTGCCGCGCCAAGGCGTGCTGCACAATGCCGCGCATCGCGCCCGGCGCCTGCTGAAAGCCCCCGACTTGAACAGCCTCTTCCTCTTCCTCGGCATCGAATCCTGGAAGCCGGTCCTGACCGCGCTGCTGCTGCCGCCGGTGCCGCTGCTGGTATTGCTGCTGATCGGCGCGCGGCTGATCCTGCCGCGCCGCGGGCTGGGCTGGTTCGTCATCATCGTCAGCGTCGCGCTGCTGTGGTTCAGCAACTGCGCCGGCACCGCACAGATGTTGTCGCAGTTCGTGCTGCACCCGCCAGCGGCGCTGAGCAGCGACCGCATCAAGGAGCTGAAAGCGCAGTCCAAGGAGTCGACCGCGATCCTGGTGCTGGGCGGTGGGCTCGAGCCCTTCGCGCCAGAGTACGGCGTCAGCAATCTGAGCTCGTATTCGCTGGAGCGCCTGCGCTACGGCGTGTGGCTGAGCCGCGAGACCGGGCTGCCGATCGGCTTCAGCGGCGGCATCGGCTGGGGCCAGGTCGACGGCACGCCGGAGGCGCGCGTCGCATCGCAGGTCGCGGCCACCGAGTTCGGCCGGCCGCTCAAGTGGATCGAGGAGAACTCGCGCGACACGCGCGAGAACGCAGCGCGCAGCGTGCCGCTGATGCGCAAGACCGGCATCAAGCACATCGTGCTCGTGACCCACGGCTGGCACATGCCGCGCTCGATGGCGGCATTCGAGGCCGCGGCCGGCGGCGACATGCGCATCGAGGCCGCGCCGATGGGCCTGGCGCAGCGCACCGCCCTGCCGACGCTCGAATGGATCCCGACCGCCGAAGGCACGCAGCGCGTGCGCGCCGTTTTACGCGAGCTGCTCGGGCGCCTCGCTGGCGCCTGATCTACGTTCAGCTCGTCCGCGCCGCGCCCAGGCTCTCGGCCGGCCGGCGCAGCGCCCGGTCGAACGGGTTCACCTGCGCCGAGATCTTGCGCGCCTCGCGCTGCAGCAGATCGATCACGACGGGCAGGCGGTCCGCGTTCAGGCGGTTCGCGAGCGTGCCGACGCTGAGCGCCGCAACCACGCGCTGGTTGCGATCGAACACCGGCACCGCCGCGCCCGCCATGCCATCGAACACGCCCGAGCTGGTGTTCGCATAACCCTGCACGCGCACGCGTGCCGCCTCGGTGCGCAGGAAGACCTCGTCGAGCCAGCCCATGTGCTGGATGCGCGGCACGTTGAAGCGCATCACCTCTTCCTGCTCGGCCTCGGGCAGGTGCGCCAGGATCGCGAGCGCGCCCTGGCCGGCGCCCAGCGGCACGCGCCCGCCGATGTCGCCGGTGAAGGTGCGGATCGGGAATGGGCCTTCCCAGCGATCGAGGCAGACCGCGTCGAAGCCG
>Ga0307508_10002133_pt1 | contig 21212 bp, 14 predicted proteins | sample 9_EM_MG_FD_203089 | JGI IMG/M metagenome (GOLD analysis project Ga0307508, IMG submission 203089) | Populus trichocarpa ectomycorrhiza microbial communities from riparian zone in the Pacific Northwest, United States - 9_EM | ecosystem: Host-associated > Plants > Roots > Unclassified | place...
CACCGCCGGCACTTCACCTGGGAACTCGGCAAGCTGCTCGGCAAGCGGTTCCTCGACGTCGACCGGGCGGAACGGCAGCAGGTCCAGGACGGGGTCCGCAAGCTAGCCGAGCAGTACCTCACCGACAGCATCCGGGACGGCCTCGACGTGCAGCGCCGGATTCCGCTCAGCGTGGCCCAGTACGGCAGCCTGGAGGATCTCGTCGCGGTGGTGGAGCACTTCGCCCGGGACGGCCTGGCGCCGTTGGTCGTCGACGGCGAGCGCTGCTACGCCGCCCTGCCGGGCTTCCGCGACCCGGCCCGGGACTTCCCCGACAGCTGGTTCGACGCCAGCGCGGTCATCGGCAAGCGCGCCCGGACCGCCACGCCCATCGGGGTCGCCTGGGGCCGCGCCGCCGACGGCCGGCCCGCGCTGGTGGTCGACCTGCTCAGTGCCGTGCCCGAGCTCGACCGGATCAGCGTGCCACCGGCGCGGCTGACGGCCGGCGCCGTCGAGGCGGCGCTGACCAGCACGGTGGCCGAGGGGGAACGGGTCGGCTGGATGGATCCGGGCACCCGGATCCGGGCCGAGTTCCGGGTGGCCGACCTGGTCGCCGGCGAGACCGGCCGACGCAGCTGGCGGGTCCGGTTCGCCTACTCGGTGCTCGGCAAACAGCGCGTCCACGACCTGCGTGGCCTCGACCTCGCCGCGGCCGGGCGCATCCGGCATCGGCACGGGCTGCGTTTCTTCGCTGTACGCGCCGACCAGGACCGCGACGGCCGCCTGGTCGTCGTGACCGAGCCGATTCCGTGGCGCCGCCTCGCCGGTGGCCTGGCCCGGCGGCTGGGCGTACGCCGCCCGCGCCCGCAAGAAGGCCCGCGGCCGCAGAAAGGAAAGACTCCAGCATGAAGATCTGCGTCGTCGCCCTGGGCAAGATCGGCCTGCCGCTGGCCGTCCAGTTCGCCGCGAAGGGCCACACCGTGCTCGGGGCGGACGTCTGCGAGCCGACCGTGCGGCTGGTCAACGAAGGGCTCGTGCCGTTCCCCGGCGAAGCCGACCTGGACGTCAAGCTCAAGCAGGCGGTCAGCGCCGGGCTGCTGTCGGCCGGCACGGACACCGCCGCCGCGGTCGCCGAGGCCGACGTGGTCGTGGTCGTGGTCCCGTTGTTCGTCGACGGCGCCGGGGTGCCCGACTTCGGCTGGCTGGAGTCCGCGACCCGCGACATCGCCCGCGGCCTGCGCCCCGGCACCCTGGTCAGCTACGAGACGACGCTGCCGGTCGGCACCACCCGCAATCGCTGGGCACCGTTGCTGGCGCAGGGCTCCGGCCTGGTCGCCGGCCGCGACTTCCAGCTGGTCTTCAGCCCCGAGCGGGTGCTGACCGGCCGGGTCTTCGCCGACCTGCGCAAGTATCCGAAGCTGGTCGGTGGCATCGACGCCGGTTCGACCGAGCGCGGGGTCGCCTTCTACGAGTCCGTGCTGGATTTCGACGAGCGGCCCGACCTGGCGCGGGGCAACGGCGTCTGGGACCTCGGTTCGGCCGAGGCGGCCGAGCTGGCGAAGCTCGCCGAGACGACCTACCGGGACGTCAACATCGGGTTGGCCAACCAGTTCGCCCGATACGCCGACACCATCGGCGTGGACGTCGACCTGGTCATCGACGCCTGCAACACCCAGCCCTACAGCCACCTCCACCGGCCGGGCATCGCGGTCGGCGGCCACTGCATTCCGGTCTACCCGCGGCTCTACCTCTGGAACGACCCGGCGGCGACGGTCGTGCGGGCCGCCCGCGAGGCGAACGCGGAGATGCCCGCCTACGCCGTGGATCTGCTCGCCGCCGCGGTCGGCGATCTGACCGGGCTCGGCGTGCTGGTGCTCGGCGCGGCCTACCGGGGCGGGGTGCGGGAGACGGCGTTCTCCGGTGTCTTCCCGACGGTGGCCGAGCTGGCCCGGCGCGGTGCCCGCCCGTACGTGTCCGACCCGATGTATTCGGCGGACGAGCTGACCGGGCTCGGGCTGCCGCCGTACGCGGGACAGCGACTGGGCGCGGCGATCGTGCAGGCCGACCACGCCGAGTACCGCATGCTGGCCGCCGAGGACCTGCCCGGGGTGCGGGTGATCGTGGACGGCCGGCGGACCACCGACCCGCAGCGGCTGCCGGGGATCCGCCGGATCGTCATCGGGGGTTGAGCTCCGGGTTGCGGGAGGTGATCTCGCCGCGCTCGTCCACCCAGCCCTTCGGCCGAGCCGGGTTGCCGGCCACGAGTTGATACGGCTGCACGTCCCGGGTGACGACGGAGCCGGCGGCGATCATCGCGTACTCGCCGATCTCGACGCCGCAGACCAGGGTCGCGTTCGCGCCGATCGAGGCGCCCCGGCGGACCAGCGTCGGGGTGATCTTCCAGTCCGGGTTCTGGGCGCGCGGCCGGAGGTCGTTGGTGAAGACCACGCACGGGCCGACGAAGACCTCGTCCTCGATCGTCACGCCCTGGTACACCGAGACGTTGTTTTGGATCTTGACGCGGCTGCCGACCACGACCTTCGCGTCGACGTAGACGTTGCGGCCGATCACGCACTCCTCGCCCACGATGGCGGACGAGCGGATGTGGGCGATATGCCAGATCTTGGTGCCGGCGCCGACCTGGGCGCCGGTCTCGACCTCGGCGGACGGATGGATGAACGCCGGGCTGCGGTCGGCGGCGGAGGTGGAGTCCATCCGGGCAGTTTCCGTCGCGGCCGGCCAGCCCGCGAAATTGGGGGACAGGATACCGGCGTGTCGCCCGATGTTAGGCTATCGGCTCCCCTCACTGACCTTCCACGAACGGTCTGCGCAGCTATATGCCGAATTTCATCAGCGTCGTGGTGCCCGCTTACGGTGTCCAGGGCTACCTCGATGAGTGTCTCGACTCGCTGCTCCGCCAGCAGGGCAGCGACGCGGAGGTCATCGGCGTCGATGATGCCTCGGCGGATCATTGCGGAATTGTTTTCGACGAACGGGCGGCGATCGATCCCCGACTCACGGTCGTCCACCTCGATGTCAACGTCGGCCCCGGCCCGGCCCGAAACGCCGGCTTGGAGCACGCCACCGGCGAGTATGTGTGGTTCGTCGACGGCGACGATCGGATCGTGCCCGGCGCGCTGACGGCCCTCGAGGCCAGACTGCGCGAGACGAAGCCCGACGTGCTGGTCGTGGGCACAGCCCGGGAACGTTGGAACAGATCGGTGTCGCCGTGGCGCACGCCGAAGGCCGCGCCCGCCGGTGCCGAGGCATTGACCCAGTGGCCCCCGGCCCTCGGCGGCCTGCTGGTGCGCCGGCAGTTCCTCGTCGACTCCGGCATCCGGTTCCGGCCGGGATGGTACGAGGACATCGCCTTCGCGTACGCGATCCTCGCCGCCGCCGAGACGACCGCGACCTTCGCGCCCGCCTGCTACATCCGCCGCCTCGACCGCGAGCGCTCGATCCGCAGCACGCGTTCGGCGCGGCACGTGGAGGCCGTCGCGCAGTGGGACTATGCCCTGAGCCAGCCCGCGCTTGCCGAGGCGACGCCAAAGCTGCGCCGCCGCGCCCTGGACCGGGCGATCACCGAGCTGCTCAAGATCATGGAGGACGGCAAGCGGGTGCCCAAGGAGGCCCGCCGCCCGTTCTTCGGCCAGCTCGCCGCGCTGCTGCAAAAGCACGAAAAGGGCGCCTCGGGACGCCCCGGCGGCGTCGGCGGCCTGCGCCTGCGGCTGATCGCCGCGAACTCGTATCCGGCCTACCGGGTCTTGCGCGGCGGCCGCGAGCTGGTCGGCGGTGTAGTCGCCAAGGTGCGCCAGGCGCCCGGCAAGGCCCGCGCCGCCCTGCGCAAGCGCGGCATGCGCTGGTATTACCGCTGGCAGCTGACCCGCCCGATCGACCAGAGCCTCGCGGTCTACGGCGCGTACTGGTATCGCGGCTACGCCTGCAATCCGGCGGCCATCTACGAGAAGGCCAAGGAGCTGGCCCCGGGCGTCCGCGGCGTCTGGGTGGTCAAGCCCGGCGGGCAGAAGTCGATGCCCAAGGGCGTCAAGTACGTGCTCTCCGGCAGCCGGGCCTACTACCGGGCCGTCGCCCGGGCTCGCTACCTGGTCAACAACGCCACCTTCCCGCCCGACGTGGTGAAACGCGCGGGCTCGGTGCACGTGCAGACCCACCACGGCACGCCGCTCAAGACGATGGGCCTCGACCAGCCGAAGTTCCCCGCGTCGCTGTCCGGCTACAACGCCGAGCGGCTGCGCCGCAACATCGCCAAGTGGGACTTCAGCATCACCGCGAACCGGCACACCACGCTGCTCTGGGACCGGCAGTTCCCGATCAAGGGCGAGACGCTGGAGACCGGCTATCCGCGCAACGACCGGCTGGCGCTGGCCACCGCGGCCGACGTCGCCGCGGCCCGCGCCGAGCTGGGCATCCAGCCCGGCGAGCGGGTGGTGGTGTACGCGCCGACGCACCGCGAGTGGCACGCCACCTTCACCCCGGTGCTGGACGTCGACGCGCTGGCCGAGGCGCTCGGCCCGGAGACCCGGATCCTGCTGCGCGGGCACTACTTCTACGGCTCGATCGGCTTCCCGCCCCAGCACCCGCGGGTCACCGACGTCTCGTCGTTCGGTTCGGTGGAGACCCTCTACCTCGCGGCGGACGTGCTGATCACCGACTTCTCGTCGTTGATGTTCGACTACGCGGTGCTGGACAAGCCGCTGGTGATCTTCGCGCCGGACTGGGAGATCTATCGCGCGGTCCGGGGCGTCACCTTCGACCTTCCCGCCGAGCCCCCGGGTGTCTTCGCGCGGACCTTCGACGATCTAGTGACGGCGTTCCGCACCGGCGCGGTGGGCGACGAGGTCGCGGCCAAGGCGCGGGCGCGCTTCCGGGAACGGTTCTGCTCGCTCGAGGACGGCCATGCCGCCGAGCGGGTGGTACGCCGGGTCTTCCTCGGAGAGTCGCTGCCCGCCAACGCCGACCGAAAGGTGCACACCGATGCCTGAGCTCGTTTCCGGGCTGGTCAGCGTCATCGTTCCGATCTACAACGTCGAGGCCTATCTGCGCGACTGCCTCGACTCGATCCGCAGCCAGACCTACCGCGAGCTGCAGGTGATCCTGGTCGACGACGGCTCGACCGACGGCAGCGTGCCGATCGCCGAGGAGTTCGTCGCGGCCGACCAGCGGTTCCAGCTGATCCGGCAGGCCAACGCGGGCCTCAGCGCGGCCCGCAACACCGGCATTCCGTACGCGACGGGCGAGTTCCTGGCGTTCGTCGACAGCGATGACGTGCTGGCGGCGTTCGCGTACGAGCTGATGGTGCGCACGGCCCGCGTCTCGGGCAGCGACTTCGTCACCGGCGGCGTGCACCGGTTGCGCTCACACGGGCACAAGTGGGGCTATCCGCACGCCGAGGTGTTCAAGAACAGCGCTCTGCGGACCCACGTCAAAGAGGACAACCTGCTGCTGCGGGACCGGACAATCTGGAACAAACTTTTCCTCCGTACGTTCTGGGACGCGCACGACTTCACCTTCCCGGTCGGCCGGCTCTTCGAGGACGCGCCGGTGACGATCCCGGCCCACGCGTACGCGAAGCATGTCTCCGTCATTGACGTGCCGATCTATTTCTGGCGGGTCCGCGAGGGCGCCCAGCCGTCGATCACCCAGTCCGACCATGACGTCCGGAACATCGTGGACCGCTTCTACTCGGTCGAGCTGGTCCGCGCGGCGCTGACCGCGAGCGGGCACCACGAGCTGCTGCGCGTCTATCAGGAAATGGCGATCTGGGACAAGCTCAGCAACTTCCTGCAGTTCCTGCCGAGCGCGTCGCAGGAGTACCGCAGTGTGGTGCTGGAGCTGGCCAACAAATACCTGGACGAGGTCGGCGACGACGCGATCGACCGGCTGCCGCCCAAGTTCGAGCAGCAGTGGCGGCTGATCCGCGCCGGGCGCACCGAGGAGCTGATCGCGCTCGTCACCGCCGGCGTCCCGGAGCCGGCGCCGCCCGCGCCCGAGTCCGCGCAGCTGAAGGCGGCCGCCCAGCAGATCGACTGGGACGGCGACCGGCTGACGCTGCGCGGGTTCGCGTTCGTCGACGGGGCCGGCGCGGCCCGACGCTGGAGCACCGTCCGCAAGCTGTGGCTGCGTCGCAACGGCAGCCGCCGGCCGGTGCTGCTGGCGAGCAAGACCGTGCACGACCCGCAGGCCGACAGCCTGGCCGAGGACGACACGCACACCTACGACTGGTCCGGCTTCACCACCGGCATCGATCTCGCCTCGCTGCGGGTCAACGGCGCCTGGCGGGCCTGCACCTGGCAGATCGGCGTCGCCGTCACTGGCGGCATCACGGTCAAGCGCGGCAAGCTCGGCGTCGACGAGACGACCGACGTGGCGCTGCCGGCCCGGCGGCGGGTCGCGCCCGGCGCCTGGGTGCTGCCGACGGTGGTCCGTGGCCAGTTGCGCCTGCAGGTGCAGCGCCCGACGGCGTGGGTCGAGACGATCCGCCGGGTGGACGACGACGCCGAGCTGGTCGGGGTCATCACCGGCAAGGTGGGTGACCGCCCGCAGGTGCACCTCGTGCAGACCAAGGGCGTGGTGAACCGGTCGATCCCGTTGACCGTGACGAAGCGTGCCGAGGGCGGCAGCAGCTTCACGGTCCGGCTGCCCCTGGGCGAGCTGGGCCTCGACGACAACACCGAAAACCACACCCGTGGCCTGCACATGCAGCGGATGACCGTGGAGCTGGAGATCGGCGGCGAGCCGCTGCGGCACCTCGTCGCGGATCAGTCCTGCGCCCAGGTACGCGTCCTGACCGGGACCGACGAGGTCTACACCCACCTGTCCCGCGCGGGCTACCTGCGGATCGGCACCCGCCCGGCCGGCCCGGTGGTGACCTCGGCGCACTGGCTTCCGGGCGGCACGCTGCTGTTGCGGGGCGACAGCCCGGGAGCGCTGGACGGCCACCTGGTGTTGCGCCGTCGCGGCGTGCGCAAGGACGTCTACGTCCCGCTGCACTCCACCGAGGAGGGCTGGCAGGTCGAGCTGCGTCCCGAGGCGGTGCCCGGCCTCGGCGGGACGACCTCGCTCGGCAGCGGCGTCTGGGACATCTCGTTCCACCCGGCCGGCGTGGCCCACGACCTGATCCCGCCGCTCGGCGTGACGAGCGCGACGCTGCGCGCGCTGCCGGCGTCGATGGAGCTGCACGGCGTCCGGTACGCCCTCGAGGAGGTCAACCGGGAACGCATGGTGCTGCGCGTCGGCGACGAGGTGCCGGTCCGGCAGTCCACCCCGGAGGCCCAGGCGGCGCTGCGGCTGCGCTACTTCCCGGTCTCGGGCGGGCGGCCCGAGCTGCGCGACGTCGTCCTGTTCGACGCCGGGGTCGACCATCGCTATCTCGACGACTCGGCGGCCGTGCTGGCCGAGCTGCGGTCCCGGCCCGACGCCCCGCCGGCGCTCTGGACCGGGCCACTGGGCGAGAGCGTGCCCGACGGTGCGGAGCGGATCGCCCCGCTGACCGAGCGGTGGCACGAGGCGCTCGCCACCAGCCGCTGGGTGGTCACCAACGACGACCTGCCGGTCTGGTTCCGCCGCCACCCCGACCAGGTGGTGGTGCGGATCGCGGCCGGCTGGCCGGTGAAACGGTTCGGCGCCGCCGAGCTCGACCTGCCGGGTGGCAAGCAGGCTCGGGAGACGATCGCGACCCAGGCCGCGAACCTGAGCGCGGTGGTGTCACCGCACCGCTCCGCGACGCCGCTGCTGCGGCAAGGGCTCGGCTTCGACCAGACCGTGCTGGAGTTCGGCCGGCCCGCGGGTGACCTGCTGGCGACGGCCGACCGGGAGAAGACCCGGGCCGAGGTGCTGCGCGAGCTCGGCCTGCCGGAAGGCTCCCGGCTGGTGCTGTACGCGCCCACCCGCCGCCCGATCGACGCGCGCAAGCGCGGCTGGAGCAACCCGGGCCGCCTCCTCGACCTGCCCGCGGTCGCGGCGGCGCTGCCGGCCGGCCACGTGCTCCTGGTCCGCAGCCACCCGGCGCTGGCCGACGAGGTGGTGGGCATGGCGCCGGGGATCGTGGACGTCTCGTCCTATCCCGGCGTGGGGCGGCTGCTGCTCGCGGCGGACGCGCTGATCACCGACTACTCCGCGTTGCTGGCGGATTTCGCCGGCCTCGGCCGGCCGATCCTGCTCTACGTGCCCGACCTGGCCCAGGTCGAGGAGTCGCCGGGCCTGAACATCGACCTGGCCGCGGCCGAGCCCGGCCCGCTGCTGCGGACCATCGACGACGTGACGGCGGCCGTGCGCGACATCCCGGCCGTCTCAGCCGAGTACGAGCAGTCGGTCAAGGCCTTCGGCGACAGCCACGGGCCGGTCGGTGAAGGGCGGGCCGCGGCGCGGCTGGTCGACTGGCTGCTCGCCGCCGACCGCTGAGCTCGACAACCGACTCCGTCGCACCACGCTGACCCGGACCATCCGGCCCGGGTCAGCGCAGGGGCTGCCATGTGATGCTCGTCTCCATCGGCGGACTGTGCATAACCTGTGCGCTAGCTGTGGGATGGGATCGGTGGGGGTCAATCGTGAGCCGGAAAGTTCGGACGCGTCGGCGGTCCGGCCTTTCACCGGGCCACTATGTTTCTTCCATGACCTCCATCGCGCTCGCTGAGGAGTTGCTCCTCCTCGCGTACGACGACCAGACCGGCAAGGCGACTGGATCTCGCATCGGGCTGGATCTCGGCATGGCCGCGGCTGTGCTGATCGACCTCGCGCTGAAGGGGCGGGTCGCCTACGTCAACGGCAATCTGCTGGTCATCGACCCCACGCCGGTGGGTGACCCGATCGAGGACGCCGTGCTGGCGAAGGCGGCGGCGGACGACCCGCACACGCCGGCCCAGTGGGTGCAGCGGCTGCGGCACGGCCTGCGCGCCCGCGTCCTCGAGGACTTGGTGGCCCGTGGGGTGGTCCGCGACGTCGACGAGACCCAACTCGGCTACATCCACGTGCATCGGTATCCGACCACCGACCCGGCCTACGAGGCCGAGATCCGCAAGCGGCTGGCCGAGGCGCTGCTCACCGACGCCCTGCCCGACGAGCGCACGGCGGCCCTGGCCACGCTGCTCACGGCGACCCGGATGGAGCCGGCGCTGCGGTTGCCGCCGGACGAGGCGACGCACGCCCACCGGCGGCTGGAGCAGATCGCCAGCGGCGCGGGCTTCGCCGGCGGGGGAAACCTGGAGGACTCCATCGTCCGCCCGAGCGTCGCCCTGGTGGTCGCAACGCTCGCCAAGGCAATCCAGGCCGCCCTCGGCACCCCCAAGGCCACACCGACCATCTGAGACGGTCCCAGGCAGGCGTCAGCTCCGGGCCCGGCGGTCAGCTCAGGCCCAGCACCGCCGCCACCTCGGCGCGCAGGTCGGACATCGCGGCGTCCGCGCGGGTCCGGGCCGCTGCCACGGCACCGTCGGCGACCGGCACGACCACTTCCAGGTACGCCTTCAGCTTCGGCTCCGTCCCGGACGGGCGGATCACCACGCGGGCCGAGCCGGTCCGGAAGGTCAGCACGTCGGCGTCGGGCAGCCGGTCCTCGATCTCGTCGAGCGCGACGCCCAGCAGGGTGGCCGGCGGCCGGGCCCGGACCTCGGCCATCGTGCGGGTGATCTCCGCGAGGTCGTCGACCCGGACCGAGAGCTGGTCGGTGCGGTGCACCCCGAACTCGGCGGACAACTCGTCCAGCCGGTCGGCGAGCGTGCGGCCGGTAGCCTTCAGCCCGGCGGCCAACTCGGCGACCAGCAGCGCGGCCGTGATCCCGTCCTTGTCGCGCACCAGGGTCGGCGCCACGCAGTAGCCCAGCGCCTCCTCATAGCCGAACGCCAGATCCTCGGCCGCCCGCACAATCCACTTGAAACCGGTCAGCGTCTCGCCGTAGGGCACCCCACGGGCGGCACACAGCGCCTGCAGCATCGTCGACGAGACGATGGTCGTCGCGTACCCGCCCGGCGTGCCACGCCGGATCAGGTGGTCGGCCAGCAGGATGCCGAGCTGGTCGCCGGTCAACGGCTGCCATCCGCCGGCCGTGCCGGGCAGGGCGACGGCGCACCGGTCGGCGTCCGGGTCGTTGGCGATCGCGAGGTCGGCGCCGGTCGTCGTGGCCAGGGCGAGCAGGAGATCCATCGCGCCCGGCTCTTCGGGGTTGGGAAACCGGACCGTCGGGAACTCGGGGTCGGGCTCGGCCTGCTCGGCGACCACCGCGGGCGGCCCGAACCCGGCCCGCACGAACGCCTCGGCCGCGACCGCCCCGCCGACGCCGTGCAGCGGCGTGTACGCGATCCTCAGCTCGCGCGGCCCCGCGCCCAGCACGGCGACGGCTGCGTCCAGGTACGAAGAAGTGATCTTGTCGTCGAGGACCGTGCCGGGCTCGCCCAGCGGGACCTCGGCGACGGCGCGCACCGCCCGGATCGCGGCCTCGATCTCGGCGTCGGCCGGCGGCACGATCTGCGCCCCGGCGCCCACGGTGCCGCCGAGGGTGGCGCCTAGATAGACCTTGTAGCCGTTGTCCTGCGGCGGGTTGTGGCTGGCCGTGACCATCACACCGGCGACCGCGTCGAGGGACCGGACCGCCCACGCCAGCACCGGCGTCGGCAGCGGCCGGGGGAGCAGAAGCGCCTCGCGGCCCGCCCCGGTGGCGATCCGCGCGGTCCGCTCGGCGAACTCGCGCGAGCCGTGCCGGGCGTCGTAGCCGATCACCAGCGGGCCCGGCGCGCCCTGCGCCGCGAGCCAATGCACCAGCCCGGCCGCGGCCCGGCTCACCACGGCGAGATTCATCCCGTTCGGGCCGGCCCGGAGCCGGCCGCGCAGCCCGGCCGTGCCGAACGTCAGCGGCCCGGCGAACCGGTCGGCGAGCTCGCCGGCACTTGCCGGCAGCCCGGCCAGCAGAGCCGTCAGCTCGGCTCGAGCGGCCGGGTCGGGGTCGTCGGCCAGCCAGCTCTCGGCTTGCGCGCGCAGCGCGTCAACGTCGCTCTCGGGTGCCATCAGGGATTGATAGCACACCGGCCGGAGCCGGTCAGGCGCTCTCGAAGGCGAACGTCTTCGTCATCTCGTCGAAGATCACCTTGCTCGCGGCGAAGTCGGACTCGTTCGAGGTCAGGTAGAAGCTGTACATCTTGCCGCCGACGGTCGTCTCCCGCCAGATCCCGTGCCGCATCGTGTCGCCGCTGCCGCAGGTGTATTCGAGCTGCGCGGCATCGTGCCCGGCCACCTGCTCGTCGGTGACCGCCACCCGCTGGTACGGCTTCGGGCAGTTCGACGAGCCCTTGAGCGTGTTCTCGGCGATCTTTTCGGCGAACCGGCGCGGCTCTGCGGAGCCGGTCTCGACCAGAATGCGGACCTTGCGGCCCTTGTCCTCCGGATCGATGTAATCGACCCAGTTGCCGGCCGACGCCTTGGTCCAGCCCTTCGGCACCTTGACCGTGATGCCCTTGCCCTTGTAGTCCTGGGTGTCGAACGAGGCCGGCACGGTCACGTCGCCGCTGCTCTGCGCGGTGGGCGTGGTGGCGTTGTCGTCGCCGCCCGGCAGCGTGACGACGAGCACCAGCAGGACCAGCACCGCCGCGGCCAGCCCGCCCGCGATGAGTTGCTTGTTGCGCGGCCAGGCCCGGACCGTCTGCACGGCCCGGCCGGTGCCGGCCTGCACGCTGCGCACGACGGTGTCGAGCTTTGCCTTGGCGCCGCCGCCGCCGACCACGGTGCCGGCCAGCGGGTCCCGGGCCGCCTGGGCGCCGTTCCACGCCGCCCGCGGCGGGATCACGCTCGTCGTGTCGCCGCCCGCGCCGTGCGGCGGGATCACGCTGGTCGCATCGCCGCCCGCGCCGCGCGGGGGGATCACGGTGGTCGCATTGCCGGCCATCGTGTCGGTCAACGCGGCGGGCTCTTCCTTGGCCCGCCGCCGGCCGCCCTGCTTGATCTTGGCCAGGTGGCCGCTGAGTGACTCGCCGGGCGCGAGCATGGCCCGGCCGCCGATCTGGCCGCTCGGCTTCGGCGGCTGCGGGGGCGGGATCGCCTGGGTGGCCGCCGCGGGCGGGCGCTGGCTCGGTACCACCGAATACGGGTCCGTCATCATGTGCGGCGGGGCCTTGCTGGCCAGCGGGCCGGCCAACTGCTGGCGCAGCATCGTGCGCGCGGTGGGCACGTCGAAGCGCTGGCCCGGGTCCTTTTCCAGCAGGCCCATCAGGACCGGGATCAGCGAACCCGCGCGCTGCGCCGGGGCGGGCGGATCCTCGACCACCGCGTGCATGGTCTCGATCGGGTCGCCCTTGTCGAACGGCGGGCGCCCCTCGATCGCCGTGTAGAGCGTGACGCCGAGCGAGAACAGGTCGCTGGGCGGGCCGAAGTCGCTGCCCATCGCGCGCTCGGGGGAGATGAAGTGTGGCGAGCCCAGCACCATGCCGGGCGTGGTCAGCTGCACGTCGGTCGGCATCCGGGCGACGCCGAAGTCGGTCAGCACGCACCGGCCGTCGGAGCAGATCAGCACGTTCGCCGGCTTCACGTCGCGGTGCAGCACGCCGTGCGCGTGCGCCACCTCGAGCGCGCCGAGCAGGGCAATGCCGATCTTTGCCACCACGCGCGGGGCGACCGGGCCGTCCTCGATCACCATGTCGGCCAGGCTGCGGGCGTCCAGCAGCTCCATCACGATCCACGGCCGGCCGTTCTCGTGCACGACGTCGTAGACCTGCACGACGGCCGGGTGCTGCAGGGCGGCCGCGGCGCGGGCCTCGCGCATCGTCCGCTCGTACATCGAGTCGCGGTCGCTCGGGGCCAGGCCGGGCGGGAGGATGACCTCCTTGATGGCCACGTCACGGCGCAGCAGCGTGTCGGCCGCGCGCCAGACCGTGCCCATGCCGCCGTGGCCGACCGCGGCACGCAACGTATATCGACCGCCGATGAGCGTGCCCGGGGCTGCGCGTCCGCTGGTCGAAGCGGTGTTACCACTGCTCCACGTCGGAATCTGAGTCACTGAGAATGCCACCGAGGGGGATATAGGGGCTAGACCAACCCCGCTATCTTGCCGGTTCGGACCCCCTTTGTGAAAGTCGGTGGGGGAGTGTTCTCCGGAACGCAACGTTAAGTGACCGGTCGACTTCGGCCCGGCCGGCCATAGGATCACGGCGTGGACGCTGAATCAGGGTTCGAGATCAAGCCGCTGTACGAGCCGGCCGAGGTGCCGCCGGAGATCGGCCGGCCGGGCGAATATCCGTACACCCGCGGCGTCTATCCGACGATGTACACCAAGCGCCCGTGGACCATGCGCCAGTACGCCGGGTTCGGCACCGCCACCGAGTCCAACGCGCGCTATCACCAGCTGCTCGCGGCCGGGACGATGGGCCTGTCGGTGGCGTTCGACCTGCCCACCCAGATGGGTTACGACTCCGACGAGGCGATCGCGCACGGCGAGGTCGGCAAGGTCGGCGTCGCGATCGACTCGATCGACGACATGCGGCAGCTGTTCGCCGGCATTCCGCTGGACCGGGTCTCGACGTCGATGACGATCAACGCGCCCGGCTCGGTGTTGTTGCTGCTCTACCAGCTGGTCGCGGAGGAGCAGGGGGTGCCCGGCGCGGCGCTGTCGGGCACGATCCAGAACGACATCCTGAAGGAGTACATCGCCCGGGGGACGTACATTTTTCCGCCGAAGCCGTCGCTGCGGCTGGTGGCCGACACGTTCGCGTACTGCCGCGCCGAGATCCCGAAATGGAACACGATCTCGATCTCCGGCTATCACATGGCCGAAGCCGGTGCGACCCCCGCGCAGGAGATCGCGTTCACCCTCGCCAACGGCATCGAGTACGTCCGCGCCGCGATCGCCGCCGGCCTGGCCGTCGACGATTTCGCGCCCCGGCTGTCGTTCTTCTTCGTGGCCCGCACGACCCTGCTCGAGGAGATCGCGAAGTTCCGCGCGGCCCGCCGGATGTGGGCCCGGATCATGCGTGACGAGTTCGGTGCGAAGGATCCGAAGTCGCTGATGCTGCGATTCCACACCCAGACCGCGGGCGTCCAGCTCACCGCCCAGCAGCCCGAGGTCAATCTGGTCCGGGTCGCGATCCAGGCGCTCGGCGCGGTCGCCGGCGGCACCCAATCGCTGCACACCAATGCGTACGACGAGGCCATCGCGCTGCCCACGCAGAAGTCGGCCCGGCTCGCGCTGCGCACCCAGCAGGTGCTGGCGTACGAGAGTGGGCTGGTCGGCACGGTGGACCCGTTCGCCGGTTCCTACGCGGTCGAGGCGCTGACCGATGAGGTCGAGGCCGCCGCCACGGCGCTGATCACCCAGGTCTTCTCGTACGGGTCGGCGGTCGACGCCATCGAGCAGGGCTTCCAGAAGCGCGAGATCGAGACGTCGGCGTACCAGATCGCGAACGAGATCGACGACGGCGAGCGGGTCGTGGTCGGGGTGAACCGCTTCACCAGCGACGAGGAGGAGAAGTACGAGCCCCTGCGCGTCGACCCGACGATCGAGGCCGGCCAGGCGGGTCGCCTCGCCGAGCTGCGCGAGTCCCGGGACGGCGCCGCTGTCGTGGCCGCGCTGGCCGACCTGGAGAAGGCGGCCCAGGGCACCGACAACGTCCTGCCGCCGATGCGCGAGGCCTTGCGGTTGCGTGCCACCGTGGGAGAGGTCTGCCACACCCTGCGCAGCGTATGGGGCGTATACCGCCCGATCGAACGCTTCTGATCCGGGCACCACCTGGTTCAGACCGTACACCCGCGTCACCACCATGATCCGTGACCCGTTGTAGGAGATGGTGGTGGGACGGAAGTTTTCGTTGCGCAGCGTCACCACATTCGGTCTAAGCTGTCGCGCGTTGCAGAGACCCGTACAAACGCCCTACCGATCGATAGAGACTTCGACGTGACCAGTTCTCTGACGGTGCCCGACGGCACCCACCTGGCGGCCCACCCGGGTCCACCACCCGGCGCCGACCCGCTGCCCGGCCAGCTGGACCGCTGGCTGGCCTCCCGGGGAGCAGAGCTGGTAGCGATCCGCCGGCACATCCACGCGCATCCGGAGCCGTCGCACTCCGAGTTCGAGACGGCCGCACTGGTCGCCCGCGAGCTGGCGGTGGCCGGGCTCTCGCCGCGGCTGCTGCCGAAGGGCAACGGGGTCATCTGCGACATCGGCCAGGGCGACCGGATCATCGCCTTCCGGGCCGATCTGGACGCGCTCCCGCTGCAGGACACCAAGGACGTCCCGTACCGCTCGACGGTGGCCAAGGTCGCGCACGCCTGCGGTCACGACGTGCACACGACCGTGCTGCTGGGTCTTGGCCTGGCCCTGGCCCAGCTGGACGAGCAGGGCGAGCTCGCCGGCCGGGTCCGGCTGATCTTCCAGCCCGCCGAGGAGACGGTGCCGTCCGGCGCGCCCGAGGTGATCGCGGCCGGCGCGCTGCAGGATGTCGCGGCGATCTACGCGCTGCACTGCTACCCGCAGCTGCCGGCGGGCCTGGTCGGGGTCCGGTCGGGCCCGTTCACGGCCGCGGCCGACACGGTGGAGGTCACGCTGACCGGCCCCGGCGGTCACACGGCCCGCCCGCATCTGACCGCCGACCTGGTGCACGCCCTGGGCCGGGTCATCGTCGACGTGCCCAGCCTGCTGGACCGCCGGGTGGACCCGCGCGCCGGCGTCTCGATGGTCTGGGGCGCGGTGCACGCGGGCCAGGCGTTCAACGCGATCCCGGGCGAGGGCGAGGCCAAGGGCACCGTACGGATCCTCAACCGCGAGGCCTGGCGTACCGCCCCGGAGCTGGTCACCAAGCTGATCCGCGAGGTGGTGGCCCCGACCGGCGCGGAGGTGGAGATCCGGTACACCCGGGGCGTCCCGCCGGTGATCAACGACCGGATGGCCGCCGCCGTGATCGCCGGCGCGGCGGGCGCGGCGCTGGGTGCCGACCGGGTCGTCGAGGCGGAGATCAGCATGGGCGGCGAGGACTTCGCGTTCTATCTGGAGAACGTCCCCGGCGCGATGATCCGGCTCGGCACCGGGACGCCGGGCGCGGAGAGCGCGCACGACCTGCACCAGTCGAGCTTCGACGTGGATGAGCGCTGCATCGCCTACGGCGTTCGGGTCTTGGTGCACACGGCCCTGGCTGCCATCTCGACCGGCGCCTTCTAGACCGCGACGAACGGCTTCGCCCGGCGCTCCTAACTGCGCCGGGCGAAGCCGTTCCGCTATTCGCCAGCAGGTGGTGGGGTGTTCGGCGGCTGCGGTGCGCTGGCCGGCGGCGTGCTCGGCGGCGGCGTGCCGGCCGGTGGCCCGCTCGGCGGCGGCGCGTATGGCGGCGGGGAGACCGGCGGAGCCATGCCCGGGGCACCCGGCGGCCGGCCCGGCACGTGCATCCCCCGCTGCGGGTAAGGCGTCCCCGCGAGAGCCGGAGCCACCGCAGCTTGCGGACGCCGCCCGAACCGCCGGAACAGGTAGACGACGAGCCAGGCCGGGATGCCCAGCGCGATCACCCACGGCAACAACGCCCCGAGCACGGTCAGCAGCACCGCCAGCGAGGCGATCAGCGCGTGCCACCCGCTGGCCAGCCCGGAGAGGAACCCGGGCGGACTGTCGTCTTTCGGCGCCGGCACCACGGCCTCAGGCCCGAGCAGAACCGCGGTAATCGTCGACAACGCGGTCAGATCGGCCAGCTTGCGCTTCTTGGCCTGCAGCGAGGCCAGATCCGACTCCCGGGTGGCCACTTCCTTCTCCAGCATCACCAGGTCGTTCAGCGACTTGGCCTGGGCCAGCAGCCGCCGCCCGCTGTCCACCCGGGCCTGCTGAATGGCGATCCGGGCGTCCAGATCCACGGTCTGCTCGGTGACGTCCTCGGTGCTGGTCCCCCGCTGCTCCTCGGCGCCGAGGCGGGCCAGCTGCTCCACCACGGTGTTGAACTTCTCGGCCGGGACCCGCAGCGTCATCGAGGCTTTGTCGATCCCGGCCGAGGAACCGCTGTTCCGCTCGTCCCCGCCGACGAAGCCGCCCGCCCCCGTGGCGAACGCGGACGCCTGCGTGGCCGCCGCACTGACGTCCTTCACCCGTACGGTGATGGATCCGGTGTAAATGATCGACCGCTGGTCGATGCTCAGGTCCGGCGCTTTGGCGCCCTGTGCCGGTGCTTCCGGCGCCGCGGCCTGGTCCTTGGCGGTCCCGCCGTTGGCCTGCTCGTTCGCCTGGGCGGGCGCTTGGCCGCCGCCGGATGTCGATGAAGCTGTGTCGGATGATGATGAGTCGTTTCCGCAACCCGCAAGCGCGACCGCGGCGATGAGCCCGGTCGCGAGGAGATATCTTCGAGCACGCATTGGTTCCTCCGATCCCCGTGTGGTCTGCCCCCTCGGACGTGCGGCGCGCGCCCGCTGGTTCCGGCAGACTGCGGGGTGAGGAGTCACGATTCGGCTGCGGAGGGGTCCCGTGCGCGTCACGAAGTACACACACTCCTGTCTACGTATCGACGACGGTAATTCTGTGCTGGTCGTCGACCCGGGTGCGTTCAGCGAGCCGGTCGCGCTGGCCGGCGCCGACGCGGTGTTGATCACGCACGAGCACTTCGACCACCTGGCGGTGGACGGGCTGGCCGACGCGCTGGCCCGCAAACCGGACATGCGGGTCTTCGCGCACGCCGACGTGCTGCCGAAGCTGGCCGCGTTCGCCGACGTGGTCACGGCGGTGGTGCCGGGCCAGGAGTTCACCGCGGCCGGCTTCGCGGTGACCGCGTACGGGGGCGAGCACGCGGTGATCCATCCGGACATCCCGCGGATCGCGAACCTGGCTTATCTGATCGCGGACGCCGACGACTCGGTGTTCCACCCGGGCGACTCGTTCACGTTGCCCGACGGTGCGGTCGTCGACACCCTGTTCGTGCCGCTCAACGCGCCCTGGATGAAGCTGGCGGAGTCGATCGACTTCGTCCGCGCGGTCAAGCCCCGCCGGGCGTACGCGCTGCACGACTTCCTGCTCAACGAGACCGGCGCGAAGGTCAGTGACGGGCATCTCGAGCGGCTCTCCGGCACCAAGTACGCGCACGTGGCGCCCGGCACGACGCTGAACTGACGTGCCGGTCAGCGAGGACCTGATCCGGGGTCTGTACGAGGCGCCGCCGGACGGTTTCGTCGCGGCCCGGGCGGCCGCGATCGCCGACGCCCGCAAGATCGGCGACAAGGACGCCGCCAAGCGTTACGCCGCCCTGCGCAAGCCCACGGTGGCCGCCTGGCTGGTCAACCTGCTCGCGCTGCGCCGCCCCGAGCTGATCGACGACCTGGTGGAGCTCTCCACCGCGTTGCGCGAGGCCCAGCGCGGCCTGCAGGGCGATCAGCTGCGCGAGCTGTCCAACCAGCGGCGCCAGGTGGTGTCCGCCCTGGTCACGGCGGCCCGCAAGCTCGCCCTGGCGGAGGACCCGGCGCTCGGCGCGGGCAAGTTGCCGCTGGGCGAGGTCGAGGCCACGTTGACCGCGGCGCTGGCCGAGCCGGAGATCGCCGCGCAGGTGCGCTCCGGCCGGTTGGTGCGCGCGGCCACGTATGCGGGCTTCGGCGAGGTGCCGCGGCCCCGGCTGCGGCTGATCACGGCAGATTCGGTGGACGAGGAGGAAGCGGAGCCGGAGGTCGACGGCGCGGGCGACGAGGACGAGGACGAGGCGCCGGCCCGGCCGAGTCTCCGGGAGCGGGCCGCGGCCGAGCGCCGCCGCCGGGAGCGTGACGAGCGCCGGCGCGAGTTGAAACGGGAGCTGGCGGCGGCGCGGGCGGCCGAGGACCGGGCCGACGATCAACTCGAACGGGCGGAACGGGCCGAACGTGACGCGGGTCACGCCGTCGAGGACATCGACGCCGAGCTGGCCGAGCTCGAGCGCCGCCGCACCGAGGCGGTGGCCGACGTGGCCCGGCGCAAGCTGGCGAGACGTACCGCGGAGCGCGAGGCGGCCGCGGCCCGGCGGCAGTTCGGCGACGTTCAGGCAGCTCTCGAGGATCTCGAGGGCGACGAGACGGATTGAGAGAATATTTTCCAGAACCGACCCGGGAGAGCAGAATCGGCGCGTGACTCCCGAACAGGCTGCCGCCACTGCCAAGCCGGGACTCGCGGGACTCGTGGGTGCGTTCGCCGAATCGCCCCAGACGCTGCGCCGGGCCCGGCTGCTCGGCCTGTCGGGGTGGGCCTACCACGTGTCCGCGCGGGCCGGTGCGCTCGGTGAGGTCGGGCCAGAGACCGTCGGCGCGGCCATTGGCTTCATCGCGCCCGATGCCGTGACCGACGGCTGGGAGGCCGCGGCGAAGACGACCGAGCCGCTCGAGGTCGCCACCTGGCACCTGCATGAGCTGTGCCGGTGGGGCAACGACCAGATCGGCGGGTTCGGCCGGGTCACCCGGATCTGTGACCTGGCCAAGAAGGTCTACGACAGCGTCGACGCCGCGGGGCTGCCGCTCTTCGCCGCCTGGCGGGCCATGCCGGTGCCGGACAATTCGCCGGGTGCGCTGGCCGCGGTCGCGCTGCACTTGCTGCACGAGCATCAGATGGGCGTGCACGTGGTCGCAGTGCGGGCCAGTGGGCTCACGCCGCTGGAGGCGATCATCGCCGGCCCGGAGGGTGAGACGGGCGCGGTCGCGTTCGGCTGGCAGCCGCCCTATCCGCCGGCCGGGCCGCTGGTGCGCCGGCTGATGTGGGCGGAGTCGGTCGCCAATTCGCTGGCCGGTCAGGCGTACGCGCAGCTCAGCATCGCCGAACGGGTCGAGTTCGTGGGCCTGCTGGAGTCGCTGAGGGGCCAGCTCGGGCGGTAATCCGGTTTCGTCGGGTCCGCCGGTTGTGGTCCGATGCCGGGATGACTGCGCTTCCCGACGGCTGGTCGACGCGCCGGCCGACCCTGGCCGACGTGCCCGAGATCCTCAAGCTCGTGCACGCCAGCGACATCGCTGCCGTCGGCGAGCCGGATTTCACCGTCGACGAGGTCCGCGAGGCGCTGACCGGGCCCAACACCGACCCTGCCGTGGACTGCTGGCTCGCCCTGGACGAGCACGGCGAGATCGTCGGCTGGGCCTATCCGGACAATCCGGCCGGCGGCGAGCGTGAGTTCGTCGAGGTCTACGTCTGGCCGCAGCGCGGCGAGCCGGCCCAGCAGGTGCTGCTCGAGCTGCTGCTCCAGCGGGTGGCCGAGCGGGCCCGGAAATTCGGCCACGACCCGATCACCGTACGAGCGGGCGCGATCCCGACCGAGCAACGGTGGATCGCCGTGCTGACCGGCAACGGCTTCGAGTTTCTCAAGCAGAACGCCCGGATGGCCATGTCCCTCGACGGTGTCCCGAGCGTCGCGCCCGAGCCGTCGGCCGGCGTCACCGTCCGCCCGGTCGATGCGGACGACGAGGACGAGTTGCGGCGGTTCCACGCCACCATCGAGGAGGCGTTCCGGGACACCGACCACCGGGCCACCGACTATCCGACGTGGCGCGAGCGGGTCGCCGCCGAGTCCAGCGTGTCCTATGACGAGTGGTTCGTGGGCGAAGTGGACGGCGAGTGGGCCGGGGTGCTCCAGTCCTCCGACTCCGGGATGGACGACGGCGAGGGCTGGGTCAAGTTCCTGGCCGTGCTGCGGCCGTACCGGAAGCAGGGGGTGGGTGCGGCACTGTTGCGGCGCGCCTTCGCCACCTACGCCGGCAAGGGCCGCACCAAGGCCGGGCTGGGCGTCGACCTGGACAACCCGACCGAGGCCGCGCGGCTCTATCGCGCGGTGGGAATGACCCCGCAGTACGCGGCCAACATCTACCAGCGCACGCTGGCCGCCGCGGGCTAGATGTCCGGCTTGGACGTGCGCGTCGGGCGCTGCCGCAAGTCGGCGACGTAGTCGTCGGGTGCGCCCGCCTTCTCGGCCGCGTTCGCGATCTCCGAGAGATACCACGCCGTCGGCATGCCGCCCTCGTAGCCGTCGAACGCGTAGACCCAGGCGCTCAATTCGCCCTCGAGCGTGGAGACACGCACGGTAAGCTTTTGATACGCCCCCGCGGTCACCCCCTCGACCTCGTCGAGCTGCGCCGCGTCCCACGGGTGCACGTCGTAGACGGAGACGAAGACCCGGTCGCCGGGCGACTCGACGATCGTGGTCACCGAGCCCTCCCAGCCCATGTCACCCTCACCCGCGAAGGTCAGGCGCCAGCCTTCTATCCACCCCACGCCCACCATCGGGGAGTGCGGACAGTAGGCCCGCATGCGGGCCGGGTCGAGGTTTGAGCCATACGCG
>Ga0307508_10002134_pt1 | contig 21202 bp, 28 predicted proteins | sample 9_EM_MG_FD_203089 | JGI IMG/M metagenome (GOLD analysis project Ga0307508, IMG submission 203089) | Populus trichocarpa ectomycorrhiza microbial communities from riparian zone in the Pacific Northwest, United States - 9_EM | ecosystem: Host-associated > Plants > Roots > Unclassified | place...
TGCGATGGCCCGGCTTCGTCGGGTCAGCGAGCTCAAACGGCTGTACTTGGTGCTGGTAGATATTCGGGAAGGCGATGCAGCGGCCTTGTGTTGTGGCAACCGCACCAAGGTATTGCACAAGAGGCAGTTTCCTGCAAAAAACGTGAGATACTTGACAAGGTGACATCATTTGCGAACGAACCGGTCAATTCCCCAGACCATCCGAGTGCCTTCGTCGTCGTCTTGAAGATAGTTCATACGCGAAAGTTCGTCAATGGGAGCACGGAATGCGAGTTTACTCGATGTGATATTGTTTTCGTCGTAGTAATAGATACCCGTGCTGACTACAGCTTCGTTCATCATTCCTTCGACGTGCCATGTACCTCCCGCGTACTTCGGATTTTCAGGTGTCTGAATCAAATACATTACACCTTGCACCCAATAGAGGAAAAGTAGGAAAGACGTACGAGGTAAATGTTAGCCATTTTAACGATTATCTGCAATGTGCAATCGTTGAGGTCAACGGTTGGGACCTTTGGATGGGCACTAAATGGTTTGAGAAGTGAAGGATTCACAACTTCTCCGAGAAGTGCGTGCTCGCTGTACATCTCTTCCTCTTCCATGTGCTCATTGTGCATCGCTTCCCATTCCTCTCGCATTTGCGTCTCCCTGTCTATTTCCCTTTCCAGTTCCTCATAATAAGATTTCCCACATCGGAAGGAATTGCACAACGAGCTGCTCGATAACTCCGTAGCAAGGCTTTTGTGCGACCGGGTGAAGATTGTTTATGTAGCCGAGAGCGCGAGCAGTTTTGCCGTCAGCCGAAATTTCGAAGTCTGTGGGCAGCCACGAGAATTTTTCAGACTCGAAACAAGGAGCGGGAGGATCAGCAGTTTCCGAGCGTGGCCGGGCCGCGAAATGCCTGTGCCATTCAACAGTCTCAGCTCTAGGAGAGGGACGGCAATGCTCTGTTTCACGATAGGGGCGGTAATCAATCTGCTTCGCATGGCGAAATGCTGCTCGTTCGCGAGCGAGGGTATGGCCGTACACGACGCAATACATGGAGGGGTGAACGAGGCCAAGAACTTGATTGTTGGAGCCTGGGTGCCAGTCTTTCTCTTCGTCCGATACATCCTCGAGCTGGGCGACACACGTTAGAAGCTCGTTACGAAGATTAGCAGGGACAAGTGAATCGGACTGCCAGATGCGGTGGTAGATGGATGCCTAGAGGAGAGACGATGTGCACTTTTGAGGGCGACTCCTTCCCCGCACTGAAACACTTGCCTCAATTCCAGTGTTTGTATCGCGCAAAGCAGCAAAATGGGATAATTCGTCCAAAACATAATCCACTTCTTCTTCTTTGAGAGGGGTATCACCAAACGGGGGTGCGGCACCAGCAGCCTCTTGCTTCCATCGAGCACGAATCTCAGGGTCGGTATACTTAGTCCACCACTTTGGTTTTGACCTCAGCGTTGCTGAAAGCGCGCAAATATTACGCTCATTGGCCTATAGCGTACGCTTTACATATTGCAAAAGCGGATGGAAAAAGCTGCTCACTGGAACAGGGCGGTCGTCGGTAGGAATACAATCGTCGAGATCGCGGCGTTGACGGAAAGGGTGACGATACAAGAGAGACAATTCCTGGCTATCTCGCTTCAGAGTGTAAGAAGACATTACTGTCGTGGTTGGGAGGAGAGGAAAGTAGAAGGGCACTACTGTAAACCCCCAAAGTCTAATAAAGTGTCACGCCAGTTCTTTTGTTAGAATGGGGGTGCTCGTTTTTGGGGGTGGGCCATTCCGGACAAGTACATCGGCAAATACCGGTTACCCATAAAAGGATTTTTGTTTCCTCAAGTCAGAGCGGGAAATTACAAGTAATTTGGTAGGCGGCCTTACTTGCGGCATGTCACAACCGCGGCACACTACTGCATTGGGACCTATTGTTAACTTGAGGCACTGTCACGCCCCGCCGAGGGGGCTGTTGTTATTAGTTAACAATGAAATCAATCCATTGTTAATACATGGAAGTCTGAGTGAAGGTGTGCCAATTGGGTTTGAGATCAGCTGCGACGGCGCTCGCCTGCGCCACTTTTGCGTGCACAGGAATAGTTTATAGAGGGACTGAGGTACCCTGCCTAGGAATAGTAGTTAGTGGTACAACATACAGCTGGGTGTCTCAATGGCTCTGAACCCGTGCAGGTACAATTGGTCTAATATACCCCGCAAATAATGCAGGGCACGTGGTCGGACTTTTTCATCGAAGCACATGACTCAACATAACAGCAAGGCGCTAACACGCTGCACTTTTCCCCTCCATGGAGACTGCAGGTACTTTAAAAGTATACCCAAATCTACCCAGACGAGCGCCCCATCTGTTCACCCAATATTGGAGAAGACATTCATCTGCGCGCATGTTGGTCAACCGTGACAGCACCCCTCCCCGGGCCCCTCCCCCTTCCTCCACGCCCGAGCCCTCTATCCCTGTCAACCCATTTACAATATCCCCCCACCCGATGGACAATATGGCATGACATCTGAGGGTGACAATACGAGTGAGTTTACAATATTTGCAGCCTGTATGCAAGCAGCAAGCACTGATTGCCTGTGACAGCGGCCGCCGACGCTTCCAAATTTTCTGACACACTCTCCAAATTTAAGCAAGCACAAAGAGAGATGGTTCAAGAGTGGAAGGAAGAACGTGAGGCATCAGCAAGAGACCAACGTGAGATCTCTTCTCAACTCGCTGACGCAATGGCCCAGTTGGGCGCTCTTGTGTCCCAATTTGAGGAGGCAATGACGAGTGTTGCAAGAGCTCTGACGACTCAGCCTCAGCACACGCCTTGACCTGGTGAGTTTGCACCACGCTGTTTTAACCTGCTCATTAATTTTACACTCCTTTTAGTACTCGCATTTCATGACACGCCTGGCGGTGCATGTATAAAGCCGGAATCCTCTGATGTATATATTTATTCCAAGATGATGATGATGGTGATGATGGTGTCATATTAACACGTTTCCGTGCCAAAAGGCGTATTCATTCCAAGATGTTTTGCCACCATTGTGACTACCGTCGAGCATATAACATGAGAGCTTAATTCGATCCATCACTGTTCTATTACGTGCTGTCAGCATAAGATATAGCCAGCGTTCACTTTGTGAGTATGTTGCGTGGGGTGCAATACAGTCCATGGTCAAGAAAAAGTTGGACCGGTGCTGTAGTGACTGTGACGTGACGTGAGACGGTCCGTTACACTTGCCCGCCGTGTGGCCACGCGGGAGGTGGAAGATGGCGACCTCAGAGATGTGCATGCCAGAACACGCCTTCTACTGCTTTGACGTCCTGCGTGCCCGGCTGTACGACGAGAAGCATATCCAAGCGCCATTCGAGGATGCGAGATTGTACGAGCCTTTGCGGCCACCCCTTTGTATTGCATGTTTGAGATGGGCGCTTGACGATATGCCCCTCGTTTGATAGCCCCCTCTTCGTCACATGGAACACGGCACCATCACGCCCTGGCGGTAGGCCCAGACTTCGCGGCTGCATTGGCAACTTTGGGGCAATGTCCCTAGTGGAGGGACTCGCTGATTATGCCCTCATAAGGTATTCGTGGACTACATTCATATTTAACTGGGTTCAGAATGTGTGCCATGACTCGTTTGCTTCTAGCGCTTTACAAGATCATCGGTTCTCTCCTGTCAGCACAGATGAGCTTCCAAAACTTGAATGCAGGCAAGTACACCTTCATGATTTATGACATATTACTAGCCAATATCTTCCTATCACCTTTGTGGATCGATGGAGGCTTACAAAATTTTGTATCGCAGTGTGTCGCTTCTCACCGACTTCGAGGACGTACCAACGTACCTCGATTGGGACATTGGAACACATGGCATCTTCATATCATTTGCGGTGCCTTCCCGCGCGCCCGCATCAATTTTTGGATCCTCCCGCCGAAGAATCAATCAACAGATGCTCAATGCCACCTACCTCCCGGATGTCATTCCCGAGCAAGGTTGGACTAAACTGGAGGCTGTAGAAAGCGCGATGCGAAAAGCTGGTTGGGATGGACCCATTGACGAAGCAATGCTGATGAGTGTACGGCTCAAACGATATCAATCGCGTCAAGTAACTGTCACATGGGTGGAATATGTCGAGTGGAGGAAAATGCACGACACCACGCGTGATTGGGAAGGTGGGGATGTGCAATAATCTCAAGGACATAGTGAATAGTCACGCGTGGACGAACATTGTATATTAGATGAGGGGGTCTGTGGAATAAACAAACATTGTGCAAAATCATGAAACCACTAGACAGTCTCACGATTCCTTGTTCGCCGCGGCGCGCCGCTTTCGATCGATCTTTACGCGCTTGGACCCCGCGGCCCCAGCCCCAGCCCCAGCTCCAGACCTATCTGTCGCAGCCATACCAATAGCGTGCTCGAACATCATCCTCTGCCCATCGCCCGCAGCTCGTTTGCGGGAATGTCCGCTACCGATATCGCCCTCCCCGCTTGCTGAGGGTGTCAAGGCGTCATCTTGATTGGGCGGTGTGCGGTCCCTCCCCTTGCCGCGCTCACCCCCACGTCGGGAGGTTTGCTCATCTCCGATATTTCGTGAGGCTGCGCCGGCAGGAGCAAGGCGGTCAGCTAGCCTTTGAGGAGCCTCTTCGCCCCGACCGTCTCTTTCTCGTTCTGAACGTGGCGCAGTCGGAGGAGCGCGACCAGAAGGCGAAGAGGGCATAGCGCTCTTCGAATCGCCATCATGTCCTCGTCCAGATCCATTGGCCTTATCTTCCAGACGATCGCGCCTATCACGCCGCGATTCCCGTTTCTCGTTGACGTCTGCCCCACTATGCGCGGCGCGGGAACTGTCGCTAGGCCGTTCTCGCCGTGTGCCTCGTTCATGTTGGCGTTCCGCACGGCCATTGCTGGCAGTCTCGCGCTCGCGGTCCTTGTCAGAAGGAACGTATGGCGAGGATTCATTGCCTCGTCTCCGCTTGCTAGAATCTCCATCCTGCGAAGTTGATCGAAGGGAGTCAGAAAGTTGTTAAGAGGCAATCCAATAACATCGTACCTCCTCGTCCCGTCGCCGCTTGTTTGGATTATCATCCTGCAGCCCCCGATTCCGGTCTCTATCGGCGACAAAACTCGAATCATCTGCCGATCTACCCCCGTCACGTCGCGATGCTCTCTGCTCGTCCTTTTCATGATCCCGCCGACTGGCATCTCCATAACTATCGCGTCGAGTAGACCGTTCTCCGTCCCGTGCGCGATCACGCTCCGAATCGCGACGTCCTTTATTGCGGTCACGGTCACGGTCGCGATCTCTATCCCGTTCGCGATCCGGCTCTGCATGTCGATCTCTGCGATCACCTACGCGGTCGCGATCGCGATGATCACGTTCACGTTCTCGCTCTCGTTCCCGCTCGCGCTCGCGCTCACGCTCACGCTCCCGTTCACGCTCGCGGTCTCGGTCACGACCGCGGTCGCGTTCACGATCGCGGTCTTGCAAATCCCTTGTCACATCTTTTGCATTCAGGCGAGAATCGCGTTCTTTTCGGTCACGATCGGCGGCACCAGCAATTTTCGCACCTCGTTGACGATCTTCATCTTCTCTGGAAGGCCAATCCCGGCCATGCGGGGCCGTCGCAGACAGACGGTGGCGCTCGTCTGAGCGCGTAGGACTTGGCGGCCGAGAACGGGAAGCAGCAAGAGGAGAAGACGGACTCTTGTTGGGAAGTCCTCGCGCGCTAAGTTCTGTCGGCGTGCGGGAACGAGATTGATCCCGGCGGTCTGTAGCTGTATCTTTCATCTCTTGGACCGCTTCTGTTTGCGCCTGCGTCCGAAGACCAGTTGCAAGAGGGATGCTCGGTGCGACAGGTGGGGGCATGTTTGGTTTGCGGCGGAGCGCGTCATCACCAGCGTTCATTTGACGTGGAGACTGCGTGACGTCCGTACGACTAGGAGAAGAGGGTAACCCGGGCGGTTTGGGCCGCGCGGGCAGGTTGGTTGGATAAGGTGCGAGGTTAGATTCCGGGTTGGGAATTGTGGCATCTGGAGTGCTTGGCCTTGGAGAGTCAGCGTCATTGCCGTTTACTCTGTTGATTCGCTTGATGACAGCCGGCTTTTCGACACTGTAACAGGGAGGTGGTGTCGCATCGTGAAATGGTGGATGGTCCTGCACATACCTATCAAGAGTGGTCGTAAAGCTCGCCGCTGATGCGGTAGAAATACTCATGGCAGTGACGTTCAAATCTGGCTTGACTTCGCTGATCAGTGTAGCAGACGCCGTCACTGGAGGTGGGGTCGCAGTCTCTGATGTACGTGGCTACATTCATTGCGTCATTGCAATCAGTTTGCAAAACCAATTGCATCTTCCAAAAATGCTCACTTTCGACGCCGTTTCCCGTATTATATCCTGCTCCCACGAAGATTTCCGGTTCTTCAGCGTTGCGGTGTAACTGATGGCCAAGGCTCAAATAAAGTCCATCACAGACCGGGAGAGCACTTACGACTTGATGAGTGCTTGTAAATCCGGTCGCTTCTCGCTGGTTGCCAAATCGTCCAGCACCGCTATGATTCTTTCCCCGTGCGACGCTCGCCGTGGGAAGCGGCTGGCGACCATACTAAGAAAAATGACAGCGTTCCGAACACCAATATATGTGCCGGATTCAAGAAGCTGCGATAATGCCTGAAAGACGGATGAGCAAAATAATGATCTCAAGGCAGCAGGCGGGGGGAAACTGAAAACAAACATTGGCTAAACGTTCCCGCCAAGTGCCGCACAGTTTCCGGAATTCGGTAATGTTGAAGAGACTCTCGTATGTGACCTTGTCTTTGACAGTAAATCGCCGCTGGAACCCGGGAAGGGCCACCGTAGAGTCAGGTTTCCCGCCCCGGAACGAGCCCTCATCGTTGCAAAGCGAATCGAGGTCCTCCAGGACGATCCGGTAAAATCGGCCTATAACCAAATTAAATTGAAGACAAAGTCAGAACGAAACGTCGGAATGCGGCAAATGGAAACCGACCGAAATTCTGGGTCTGGTGTTCCGATAGTGAAAATATCATATCGCCAAGATGTGCTCCAAACAACTACGAGTGGATGCGACACATTAGATGGTGGATCATGACAATATCAATAGGTCGGCTCACAGTGGCATACGCCGCGATGGTGGAGTAACCAGGTGTACCAACATCATGAAGAGTCTTCATGAACTTGGCAGAGAATTCTGCGTCTGCGGGAGATAGCAGACTTCGGGGGTACATACAAGTTAAAGCTAGCTGTTGTACAACAGCATGGGTGGCGGCATCTGCTTGCAGGATGAGCAAGTACTCCACGCCCAACGCTAAACCAACTAACTTTTGCGGAACCAATGTGATCGTTCTACTTCGAGGCGATCAAGGGTTGCCTTCTGCATTCGGTGGCATTTCTTTTGTTCCTCCATGATTTTGTGGTAGACGACCAGCAGGTGCCTTTCGGCTGACCGGGACTTCGATGCAGTGGCAACGAGGGAGCGAATTCGAGAGGTTTCGCGCTCATAAATCTTTCTCATTGGCGGCGGAGAAAGATCCCACATGCTCATTTGCCAGAACGTCACGTAAAATCCTGGTCTGGAAGCAATGTTTAAGGACGAGAAGGCACGAGCCCAGGGAAAATACTCACGTCATGACTCTCAGCGCCCTTTGCGGGAGGATTTTCTTGGCGGATTCAATTAGCGGATGGAGACGAGGCACCCAAGGCTGAATCTTAAAATTAATCAGAAGTAATGGCTTCAGTGAGGGGGAGAAAAGTTCATGGCTTACCTTAGCTTCGACTTGCGGTGCTGGTTCAGCCTCGACGTGAGGCACAGTGGGGGTCTGGTCAATATGTGTGGAACTCGACACATCCTCGACACTGGGCGGGACGGCATTATCACCGTTCACCATAGGCTTGTCTTCTTCGACGATTGCGGCATTGGACGCAGCACGCTTGGCGGAAAGTTGCTGCTTCAGCAAACGTTCCTTTTCTTCGCGAATCGCTTTCTCTTTTGCTGCCTTCTCGTCACTTGAATTTATGACTTGGTTCTAATTAATGGAACGCGGTGTCAGTGGTCAAAAACGTCATATTCAATGACTGGTGTGACAAACCGTTACGGCGTCTCGTAATGCAGGGCGGTACAAATGAAATGCGAGATCTGGCCTGATAGACATCTTTTCGCAAAGTTCGTCCAATGGGGGCAATATCGAGGCGTAGTTTGATCCTAGTGCAGTGATCAAGAACTCGACATATTGGAACAAGATGGCTTGACACTGTGAGCGAAACATGAGATGAGTTGAACCAGACAAAACGCAACGTCACTCACATCATCATAGAGATTGCTTATGTGCTTTAGATGTTCTTCGGACCGATCGACCTTTTCAACACAGAACTCGCGCTGCTGAGCGATGAGGATTACCATCGGCACCAGCAACTGGGCATGATTGAGAGCTTCTAGCAAACGCTTCATCCCCTGTTCATTTGAGTTAGAAACAGAGAGTGACCCGGAACCACGTGTATCCGGCGCCAGAGCTTCAATGCGAAGTGCGGGACCGCCACCCATGCAAATAACTTGATCGTCGGTCAAATTCGCCTCCGGCTGGATGTTGGTGGTCTTGGAGATTAGTTCGCGAAGCACAATAAGATCGGAGGACCGGAAATTCTTTAGGCGATGAGTCACGTATTCGAGAACGGGGGCTGGGTCCGTGTGCCCTCCAAATTTCTTATATATGGTCGCGGTGTACGTTGATAAGCCTACTCAGGACACCATCGTTAGTCACCCTTCAACGACAAATCAATAGCCGTACTTTGTAACCATAATGCCACTGAGGTTCCATCTTCCTTCATACGCGGTTTTGAAGAGTTTGAAAAGGCGGTAAGAATGCACCAGACCAGGACATCGTAGCCAAGGGGTGTTAACGATCTCGCAGACTCAGCAATGGCCTCTATGAGGTTGTCATAGGCCATTGCTTGTTTCACGCATTCATTAAAGACAATGCATGGGTTACTGTGAGCGAGCTTTGCGAGAGGAAGAGCGAGTTTATTGTTGCCGTTAACGGTCACCCGTCGTAGGATTCCTCGGGTCTCCCTCGTGACCTCCACGTGTCGAACTTTGAGCTCCGGATACTTCATGTGTGCCTGAGACCATTCTCCGTACATGCCCCAGCGCTCCCGCGAATCGAAGAGACAGAGCAGGCCCCAGATTTCCAAGTTGAACGCAGCGTTTGCCCGCGTCAGCGAGAGGGCAGGTAGTATATACCGCCGCAGCATGTTCCGCCATTGATCTTTGACAGTGATGACTGCGTCTGAGTCCATAGGGCAACCTATCTGAGTCGTGCGTCAGCCGGCCGGAACAGGGATATGAGGATCTAGAATCGCTCACCTCGGACAGTTGCTCTTTACCTATCCTGCACAGCTTCGTCAGGAGATCAACATCACGGTAACACTGAATCCCGGTGAATCGGAGCAGTGGCTCAATGACAGTGAAGATCTCCCGTCGCGTCGTGCATAGGGGTAGCGTATCGAGCCATGCAGGGTAGAAGTATACGAATTCGGTATAGTTGTTGCTCCTGGGTAGAGGACAACTTGCGACGAGCTGACGTTTCTTCGGGACCGTAGTGGGTGCCATTCCCGCTTCAACAATAGTTCGTTCAGACAGAGGCTTATTCTTTCCCTGAATGAACGCCTCTTTCGTATATCGAGGTGTTATCAGCGGGGCAAGAGAGGCCTGCACCATGTACAAAAACTGATCCGCCACTTCAGGGTAGGCATCCGGTAGCCATTCGAATTTCGACAAAATGAGGAACGCAGGGCGTAGAGCCCCCATACCAACCAGGGTGCGGAGAACATTGAGCTTCTGTGGCACAGGTTCGCGGACAGTGGCTGTTGGCGTCGTTTTTTGTGCCTCGCCGGCACGAGGTTTGGAGGCGGCGGTAGTAGTACGGTATGAGGGGCCGCCATCACGAAGCGGCGCCGCATCCCCCATGCTGGGGCCTCCAGATGACTGTGCAGCAGTCATTTTCTCCTTCATATTTGCCTGGTATTTCAACAGACCACGCTCCATGTCGTCGTCCGATGGTGAAAGCTACAGCGGGTATGAGCATGTCAAAAGTTCAGTGAAGTGCACCAACACGTACGTGGGGGTATACGTCTTCAAGGCTAACTAAACCTTCGCGGACTAACAGGGCGGTCACAAAATAAAGCTTTCGGGGACTAAGCTTCTGCTCCCCTAAGTCATGGAGCTGTGGTCACGTCAGATTCCCGCCAGCGAGGATATGAAATATATCGGACCTGGAACTGGGCGAACTTGAAACCAATGATCTGGCCCAGAACGCAACTCGTCGGTGCCTGCGGATCCTCGGGCACACCTAATCGCTTTTCGGCAATTCGGATGATATCATCGAATTCCATAGCCTCGTATTGACCAATCTTAAGGGGCGGTAGAGCACCTCGTGCTTTGCGGTTGTACTGGCTTCCAGAACTAGGTAGAGCCCAAGGCGTTAACCGAAGCAGTTCGACGAAAAAGGCGTAGTGTGTCAATGCGTGTCCCGCAAATATATCGATGATTACGTCCAACACTCGGTTAGCGTTCAGGTCGAAATATCCTATCAACCCAACCACATTATCCCAAGCCTTTCTGGCTCGCGACCGCAATCCATCGCTACTCTCAACCGGTAGCCCGGTAGCGGAGTCATGAGGAGGACCAATCGACGCGACGACCTCGGTGATGAGTTTCGAATAACCTTCGGATTGTTCACGGAGCAGATTATAATTAGTCTGTTTGTAACTGCGAATTCTCTTGAGTCAGACGTTTCATGAGTCGGATGGGGTAGGCACACTTGACAGCAGTCCTGACTCTAATGGTTCGCCGTTCGAAAGCCGCGGCATCGTCTAAAAGCCCCGCTAATCCGAGGAGCCCAACTTCGAGACTTTGTCTGCACATCTGAGCAGGGACGACTGATCGCACCTATTGGAAAGGTCAGCGCGCTAGATATAGGGAGGCGAGTATCAAAGGCAAACGAACGACAAGTGCATTGACAAAAGTCGCCAGCGTTTGTCTGTCATTGTCGTATGCCGTCTTCACTTCTGGAGAAAGCTCTGCTTTGTTAGCCACGGATGGTAACGAATCCTCTAAGCCGACATCTACGGCCCATATGACGTCGATTAAGATGGCATTTAGTGTATTGTGAGGGTCCTGGTCCGAGGAGGATGGTAAGGTTGCAAGCAGAGACGCTAGGAATCGCATGACGGCATCGACTGTCAAGCGGGTTTTGGATGAAGACGTAAGCGAGAGGACCAGAGCTTGCAAAGATTGTGTTAGCGCATCAAGTGCCGCTGGTTGGGGGTGGTCATTGATGTGGACCGCCATTGAAGAAAGACTTATTCAATACAATAACGCGTAAGAAACAGACAAGCTGAGACGTAACCATAAAACAAATACTCACCAGGCCGCCTCGCCGCCATGCTCCCATTGCGCGATCGCCTGCAACGTCTGAGCAGGCTCAACCATAGCGCGCTTGATTTGCTTTGTTTGTACGTGCGGACACGTGACACACCCAGATGCACCAGATGCAAGATAGTACTGTAATGGTGCTTGCTACAGACGTGGTGTGACAAATTCCAACAATGTATACCTTCCTAAGGCTGCCACCCTTTACTTTTGTGCGCTTGTCTAGACGTGAATACTCCTGGACATCCAGCTCTGGTGCCGAGTCAGAACTCAGAACTGCAGGGCCTCCCTCGCTCCCTCGCACATCTTTGCCCTGCCTCGTGTGTCAGGACCAATGATACTGTGAACCTGAGCGAATGCATATAGAGGATTTGCTTTGAGGTGATTATGTGTTGAGAGAAATACACGCAAATGCCGCCGTTTGACCTAGGAAGAATTGGCGCGAATTCATCTGTTGCTCGCACGTCTACCGGATCGTAAATCATGTATTCGAGGCCGAAGCTAACAAAATAAATAAGGTCCGCACGCTGTTATTTGGAATTGGAGATATGAGGCATGTTGGAATTTCGCCTTAGACCATTCTTTGAGCCAGTTCTCACTACCACCACAATTGGGTTGTGCTTGCAAAATGATCTGACCTTTTCCAGGCGTTGAGCGGTAGAGGCGGAGACTGAGGGAGATGTGTTTCTGCGTAATTGCGTCGAGATTTGGCACACCATCGCGTATGCACAGCTGAGCGGGGACGTCGTTGGGATGGATGGTTCAGGTAAAAACACCCACCTACAGACGCGACAGCCCGCAAATGTATCACTCATAGCGCCTTGAGCTCTGGCGAAGCTTTCAGAATTCAATTCATTTCAATCGGTCCAAAATAGCTGTTGGCCCTTTAGCTTTGTGGCAAGGCTAAAGGTAGAAAGCCGCGCATCGATCGCCTCATAGGGGAGGCTTCTTCGATGACTTCCCTACTTATGGTAGCACAGAAACCGCTAACATTCAGCTCACATCGTCGCCACGAGACTGTATACATGTAACCTGGTTTGTTGCTGTTGCGGAGCCCAGGCTGTCGACAAAAAAAATGACAATTAGTTCACTAAATTTGGGTCCCTCGGGAAGACGTTCCTTGCAACAATTTCCCAATAGAGATGCAATCTCGTCGTCGCTTTTGGAAGCACAAAACTGCTTTCCAATGGAAGACATCCCTGTCTTCTGCGTTTTTCCTTGCCCTCATAAATATCCCTTTTGCACTTCCTCCCCCTTCGTCCCCCACGTCCCGTCGCAGTGAACTCTGCTCCCATGCCATTCGCAGAACTCCCCGAATCTTGTGTGCGACTATGGTGGCGGAGTGGGTGTATTTCTCCTCCCGCAATCACACATATCTCTGAAATAGCTTGAGATCAGGCAACCTTCCCTCTGATGACCTAGCGTTACTTCGAAAATCTCCGCAGAAACCTCTCATCGTGCTCTTGCATCCTGTTCTCCTTGCATCACATCACCTAGATGCACAATTTAACTGCCCATTCCTCCACGACCACTATCACATGATCGCTTTCGACTGGATAGGCTGTGGACGCACAGAATGCCCAACGTATCTCACCCTAGAACACCTAGCGCGGCATGATACATGGGTTGACGCCGCGCTCCTTGCCCAATTCGCCCATGCTCTCCAACTCCCACCATTCCACATCTTTGCGGTTCAAGGCAATTCTAATGAAACTGCTCTGCGATTTTCAATGCTTTTCCCTCGCCAATGCCTATCACTCACGTTGTGCTCCACCTCCCACCCGTCCAGGTGCGTATTGATGTGGGAACTACGCTTTGAACCTCATTTTTGATTTGAACTTTTTCAGTAGTCCTGAATGGGTTTCAGAGGCTTATTCCAGCCTGATACGGGCCTGGATAACGGCACAGGACCTACAGAGTTTCGAGGAAGCTATCGGTGGTTTAGCATACCTGGAGTGGGGAGAGGTGAATTGCGGACTTTTTAACAGTGTCTCCGTGCTCATCCGACGCTTCAGAACGGTATAACGGAGGAGGAGCTAGACGACATTGTCGAATATTGGCAACAGCACTACAACCCATCAAGATGCACGCGCATGCTCTCTGCGACCGCCGTATTACAAACAGTACGGTTTAAATCCATTCCGTGGCACAAGACTGACTTCACTTTGAACCAGCGCGTACCGCTGAGACCAGATGAAATCGCACTAGTGAAGCACCCCGTTACGATAATCATGGTAAAGTTACTTTTGAAATCGTTCGCTACTGTCCTCATGGTCGACATTCGACTTAGGGCAACAGTTCGGAGGTTCATCCACTCGCGATTGCTCGCGACTTAAAGAAGCAACTTGTCAATGTCCCGAATGGGGCTCAGCTTGGCGTGGTACCCGGCTGCCATAATAATGCGAGCGTCTCGAGGCGCTTTGCGCCAGTGACAAATAAACATTTCGCATCATTCTTGGCCACGCTTCCCCCTTTCCAAGGGTCTTCGGGATGTACGATTGAAGATATTGACATGCGAAGGGCCCTTGGCGTAACTGCTGAGCTGGCGAACGACCCGTCCATGAACCAGAGGAATCCGCTCAGTGCCTGGTCTTTCTCAAGGACGCCTCCCGAGGCTCACAAGATGATTTGGGAAACGTAAGTAGATCATCGTCAATTTTTTTTTGTGATTTGTCGTCCTAATTACTCCACCGCGTGGCTTGCCTCAGATTGTTGCCCGTGTGGACCAAAATCGCGGAGCAGGGGATCACCTTTCTCCGTTCAGACGGAAATGTTATCAGGAAATATTCTGAGCGCCACGATGATGCCTGCTTTGGCGAGGTGGGGAGTTAATGGGGTGCGTTTCAACGTCAACCTGTGGGCAGACTCTTCTCTCCCAGTCGTATCGCATCACGCTACAAGTGCGTCGTAACAAGCGTGATATGTCGAATCATTTTATGCCAACATACCCATACTCAAATAACTTTAGCCACGATGGAGTTTGCCTCAATATTTGTCGCCCTCTCATGATGAATTCTCCGCATCAAATTAGCCGTTGTCATCGTGAATCTAGCCTTTCTGCGATATCGCTTCTTGCACACCTAATGGAACAAGTTTCCGTACGTTGCTGAAACTGGGGTGTACTGTACAGCTAGTTGCCGCACCTGGTTTGTTAGATTTCACTATTCAATATTTTGCAAACTCGGATGAGATGCCCAATCTGGCAGAGAAAAAGACCCCACTGGCATGTACCATCCTGAAGATGATAAGTTTCATGCTTCACGAAGTACTGTATCCCTGAATTACATGCACGACGGCAGCCACCCGTTCTGGCAAAGTCTTCCAGACCCGCGTTTCAGCGGGCCCATGGGCCCCAAAACCGAAAGCGAAAGCCCCCTCCCGAGCACCGGCATCAGCATCAACCTCATTTGAATGAGATTGGACGTTGACCCAGTCACCACATGAACAGTGAATTTCGTTCAGGTTGTAAGGGGGTCGAATCAGAGAGTCGAGCAGGGAGGGAAGTGTGCGCGCATTCAAACCGGATCCTACTAGGATGGATAATCTTTTGTCCTGAACTCTTGAGATCTCGTTCGACCTCAGGAAAAGTCGCTTCAGCTGTTCCACAGCCGAAGGTGCTTTGATGGCGCCGCCACTGCATATAAAATGCTCAGTTGATTACGAGATGATGCAGAGCGAAAGTATAGGCCGCGAGAATAACCTTGTTAATACACGAGTAACGCCAGGAATAGTTGCAATATCTTCAAGTGCTTCACAAGAAAAGTTGAGTCGGAATTGTTTCGAGAGGATGATACTCGCATTACCTTGCTCGATGTCTCGTACAATGTCAAAGGCTCGATGAAAGGTGACTAGGTACAAGTTTAGCATCGATATATAGTGATATGAGAGCAATATTACCTGCCAGCGGCACTGCCAGCTCAGCGAGCCTGTGGCTTTCAGGACTCTTGCGATGCAGTTGAACATGGAATGCTGCTTACTGCGAAGTAACAACAGTGTCGACGCAGCCGTCCGGCGTCAATGCTCCTGTGACAACACCTTCTACGCACATATTCTTGAACTCTATTATGTCTTGCTTCATGACAGCAATCTCATCTGCGGTGTATACAAAGCTGCCAATGCGTGGTCGTATCATGACCTAACAGGCAAGTTGTCAAAGTGTGTTCTAGCCTACAATATTGGTGTTGCCGAACATGTAGCGGGACGGAAGGGAATTCCGTTTTTATCAAGCGAACAAGACCTAGAGTGGGAGTTATGCCACCGCCAACGCCGATACACCCACAAACCTGACTATCCAATTCAGTAATGCGCCAACTGCAGAGCCATCATCCTAATACCTCCAGCCTATTGGCTCCATAATTTACGGCACTGTATCACAGTTTGGAGGTATCGCTGGTGAGATCCAGAGATTAGGCATAGACTTTCCAAGATTGAACCTTCGCGCCGAATCAAGAGAATCCACACAGACTTCGAGCAGGATGTCAGGAGTTTGCATATTTTCACCGAAAGTCGCGGGTTTAGATGATGTTCTTAATTGGTAGAATCAACGATTGGAGCGTGCCTTGTTTACGTCGGCGGCTTTTCCTTTTCAAAAAGTACGCTCGACTCTGGCGCGTCATTTTATTTGTCATGCGTGGCATACGTGCCAGCCAATGCTTGAGGGCGCGAACCCTGTGTCAAATGTATGATTCGCAACTTTGATATGCTCGCGCATACTCGTCACCATTGACAATTCGCAGACCGAACTTCCGTGCTCTTGCGACGTCTGCAGCTGAGACGTCTCCATCTTCCTCTCCTCCACCACCGCCTCCCACATTGGCAAATGATGACCCCAAATTAAACCGCATAGTCGATGACATTTCAGGTCTATCACTGCTCCAAGCAGCTGACTTGGTTGCCCTACTTAAAGTGCGCAATTCTACACCCTTTGCTTTAAAGCCGCAACTAACAACAAATTGCAGTCAAGACTAAACATACAGGAAATTTCCATGCCAACTGGGCCGGCCGCTCCAACCGCTGCTGCAGCACCAGCAGAGGATACCGCTCCAGTGGAGGTGAGTCGAGCTGTTGTTGCCAACGCATACAATAATTGCGGTCTTCGGCTTACCCAATTGCCGAGCAGGAGGCTAAGCCGAAAGAGAAGATTATATTCAATGTTACCCTCGAGAAGTTCGATGCGGCAGCCAAACCTAAGATAATCAAGGAAATCAAAAACCTCATTCCGAACATGAACCTGATGGAGGTATGACTAGAAATCAGTGAAGCATGCTGCATACTCAACCCATTTTGGCGAATCCCTTTCGTTCTCTGATGACATTTAGGCAAAGAAGTTCGTAGAGTCAGCGCCTAAAGTGTTGAAGGAGAATGTGCCAAAAGAGGACGCAGAAAAGCTTCAGAAAACACTGGAGGCACTCGGAGCAACCGTTACATTATCATAGAGCACGTATTAATGTATTTGATCACTGCTCCTCTCCTGATGTGAACTTAAGTTTTGTCCCACCACGTCTACGCCGGTGAACGAACACACGGTCGCTTTCTGTCACATCCTGAACACGCCGAACCCCTTCTCGCCGTCGTCCCACGTTGTATTACGGACGGCATATGGCCGTGCATCAGGGACACTGGAAAGGGCCAGCGCTAAACCCAGAACAGAGCGTGTATCAGTCGGCCTGATGATACCATCATCCCAAAGTCGCGCTGTGGCGTAAAGGGCTGTAGATTGGTGCTCAATCGCATTTTGCAATGAGTCGTGCTGGCTTGGATCTCTGGTAATTAAAGCCTCAGCACCAAAAATGCTAATCGCCACAACGTCCGTCCACACAAAACATACTTTGAGACCGTTGTCATAACTTGCGATAGCTGAGCTGATCCCATGACGGAAACCTTTGCATTCGGCCACATCCATAAAAATCTTGGGGAGTACTTCACATTGCATCGCGTGCAGTGAACTTTCGATCAACGACATCGATATCTGCGTAGGCACAGCACTTACTGCACGTCCGGCCATTCCATAATTTCCAGCACCGTATGAGCCGCCGACAATCACAGTGTACTTCGGGACATCAGCACACGCCACGGCACGCACCATTTTCGCACCGTCTTTGGCGATCCCACCTTTCTCTGCGCGCGAGCCAACCATATAGCCGGTGACATTGACGAGGAAAATCAGTGGTATTTTACGTTGCGAGCAAAGCTGGATGAAATGCGCAGCCTTGAGCGCACTAGGCGAGAATAGAATGCCGTTGTTAGCAACAATGCCAACTGGATAGCCATGAATATTTGCAAAACCCTATAGAGTATGCATGAAGAATAGGAATCTTGAGGCTTGGTAGATGGTTGCGCACCGTGACAATCGTGTTCCCATATTCTTTCTTAAATTCTCTGAAGCGGCTCCCATCAACAATACGGGCAATAACGTCCCTCATATCGAAGGCTTGCTTCAGGTCTGTCCCTACAATACCATGCAACTCGTGTGAGGAGTATAAAGGTTCCTCTGATGGCTGTGGAGGCTGCGAGCATAACATTATTTGGCAATTTGTCAAGAGACAACTAAGCCGAGATATCACATACCGGAATGAGTCTCCGCCCAGCATTCCCCAGATCGGCGACAATGCTCCGGGCGATAGCCAAGGCATGAGCATCATCCTTCGCCAAGTGATCCGTTACGCCACTTTCGCTAGAATGCATCTGCCCCCCGCCTAATGTCTCGTCATCCACGACCTCGCCAATGGCTGCACGAACCTTGTATAACGTAATTTCACAGTTAGAAGACGGTAGAGCGGATTACTCTGTGAACATACAAGGGGGGGACCTGCCAGGAAGATGCGGCCCTGGTTTGCGACTATAACATTCTGGTCCGCCATAGCAGGAACGTACGCCCCACCTAAAATTCATTCACACAAGATGCATTATACGTATCGCACGGTATTGAACGTAGGCGTACATACCTGCCACTGAAATTCCGTGTACGACTGCGATCTGAGGGATGCTCAACGCCGACATCTGAGCCTAGTAATTGAAGATGTTACAACCCGGGGGATGCAATCGGGGGCCCCAGATGAAGACTTACCATGTTATAGAATATCCTCCCGAAATGTTCTTTGTCGGGAAACACCTCGACGACTCGATTGAGAACGCGCGGACATTGCACGAGGAGAAATTATACCTCAGCCTGATGAGGTAGCGCCGCGCCACCAGATTCCACTGAGCGAGCTACATCAGCAACGAGCGAGAATGCGGCGGGACGCAGGCTTTACCAAGATATACACACGGCAAACCATGCTCTCGGGCAATTTCCTGAGCGCGTATTTGCTTCTTAACCTGCGCACTTTTTTTCCGCATTCCAATCCCTTGAAGTGACCTTCATCAAACGACTCACTGTGAGCGGTAGATAGCTGCCCCCTTTCACGCTTGCATCGTTGATGATTACCATGCACTCTCGACCAGCGATGCGCCCTATGCCAGTGATCAAACTAGCACCTGGGGCGTAGTGACCCTCGTAGACATTATGTGCTGCTAAACTCGAGAGTTCAAGGAATGGCGTTTCTTTGTCAAGAAGCAAGGAAAGGCGCTCTCTAGGTGTCTTCTTTCCGCGGGATCGCATTTTGTCCAGCGCAGGGATTCCACCCCCAAGTCTCGCAGTTGCAAGATGTGCGTCGAGGTTAGTGACAAGTTTGTCCATTGCTTCTGCTTTCTCGAGAAACTGAGGTGACCCAGTGGAGATCAAAGAGGGAAGAATTGTCTCCGGGCCATGGTGAAATGAGCGGGCTTGTGGGAGAGCCACCGACGAGTGTGGGGCAGCGACAAAACAAGAAGGGCGCAGCCTCAGCCTCAGCCTTAGCCTAAACGTGCCATTTCTCGGCGCACATGGTGCAGTCGTGCTCATTCTCCGGGACAGTAGCATATTGTGATGTATTTGGTTTTGATTCCTCGCCCTTGATTTACCATGTACGTTTTTCAAATCCCGGCAAACGGAAACTCAGCCTATCCGAGTCTCTAATGATGACAATGTAATTTTTGTAGTCGATGGCGCACCGACAGCCGTTCAAGCCAACTTTGCCAGGGACAACCGACATCGATCCAAGACTCGACCCCTCCAATATATCGTCACATCCCGCTGCTGCAATGAACAACAAGGCCCCAAGTAATCCTACTAGCACTACCGCACCCATTCTGAATCTGAGTGGGCTCAAAAAAGCAAGTCTCAAGAAAGCTGATGCCATGGAACGCGAAAGCACTCCAACATCGCCGGAGTACTTAGCCTCCAATCCACTCTCTTCCGCAACGATTCCTAATGCTACTAACTATGAAACATCTCAAACCTCCGATCTTGCTCAACGAGGTGCCCCTGCATTTGCCATGCCTTTTCCTCTGAAGTTTGCCGCCCAACAATCGCCTGCCTTCGCGTCCGCAATTAACCTTCCTCCCCGTACGCCTTCACGCGCGGAAGCAACCCGAAAAACCGCTCAATCCGAATTTCTTATTTCAAATTCTGCTGCGACCCGTCTCGTTTCTACCAATGCGGATACAATTCCATTCTTGCGACCATCCAGTGCAGCCGGCGCAGCATACATCGACAGAGCTGACTTCTCGCGGTTCACACGTCACTCAGGAGGCGTCAAAATGGCGACCAATGCACCCTTTGCGGATCCCTCGATTCCTCAGAGAGGCTTGCACCTTCGAAATACGTCACACGAGTACCCCGAAGACCCTGTCCGCAGTTTATCCGCGCAGGACAATCAAGAGCAAGTTCCAATATCTGCAGGAGACGAAAATGATGTGGAAAACAAATTGGCTCGACAACCGCACTTCGTTGTAGCCGGAAAGCGTGGCTTAGACGATGACAGTCGGCATGAGAATGATAGCGGCGTGCTGGCTTCAGGAAATCGTAAAAGACAACGCTTATATAACACGTCCCCTGGTTTCGTAGGGGCTCACTTCCTTGGAGCACTTTCTGGCTAGACGGCTCATGTGCATCTTACATCATTCACTAGACGCAAGAAGCGCGGATACACAGCGATCAAGAAAATCATTCCAGAGTAACGGACCTACATCATGAATTTGACGGGTTCTATTTCACTCAGGCTGCGCGCGTGGCGCAGCTCCGAGAGAAATGGTCTAACTGTAGCATGGAAGAATGGCAGGAGGGTGGAAATAGTAAGTATTCATCTGCGCTGTGCGTTACCCTTCATAAACACGACCCCATCATAATCGGTCACCAGAGTTGAGAACACGCTTCGAAGAGAATCTGGCATTCGTGCGCCACACTCCTACTCTTGGGTTTCGGAACTTACTTACGGTCCTATCTAGGTCCAAGAATATATGATGTATGCTCTAGATGAGCCCTAGCCACTTATCACCTGCCGAGGGAGAATGGAAGGTACTGATGAGTCCGCCTTGACAGGAAAAAGATGCAGAAGTACACGCAGATTCAAACTCGCGTAGGGGAACACAACACAATTCTTGATACTCGGGACGGGAAATTACGGGATGCGCGTGAGATGTTGGTCAAACAAACAGGCGCCTTGGTTGCAACGAGGACGGAGGATCATGTTGCGCAACGAGATTGATGCGCTATGCCAGTTTGTCAACAGACAAGAATGTGCTATATGCCCTCAAATCTCACGCTGTTCCTTGTACAGTACATTATGACTGTTTGGCGAATTTCAAGAAGCACGTGTTTCTACTACGCGCATGTTATCCTTTAACTCCATGGAAATGCTTAATATATAGACAAATGTATCAACTATTTCACTGTCCAG
>Ga0307508_10002135_pt1 | contig 21202 bp, 26 predicted proteins | sample 9_EM_MG_FD_203089 | JGI IMG/M metagenome (GOLD analysis project Ga0307508, IMG submission 203089) | Populus trichocarpa ectomycorrhiza microbial communities from riparian zone in the Pacific Northwest, United States - 9_EM | ecosystem: Host-associated > Plants > Roots > Unclassified | place...
GTGGTTTCGTTAGGGATGTTGTCCAAAAGTGCACGGTAATAACAAGCACCCTCGGCGTTGCAAGCGACGAGCTCCAGTGCCGATCCGAGGAGGGAGCTTCAGCGCTCGAACGGCATTGGAATCTCCGAATCCAGGCTCCGTGTCCTAAAAACGACAGACGTTGGCGAGTCTGCTCCCCTGCTTGTGGAGGCTGAAAACTTGCTTAGAACGCACCAAGAAATCACATCAGGTTCACCGCGTCGTGTGGAAATGCAAGCTGACATGGCTTGTAGGATTGAGGGGGTCAGTTGGGCTTCCAAGACCGACGAAGAACGTGTTCTCGACCAGTTCACTGGCATATCGGAGTGGTCTCAAGGGAATGCGCTAATACAGTACGCGAACATCCTCCCAATGTATCACGGACACGCGCAGCACAGACGGGTTCCACCTCGCCGCGGATGGTTCCTCTACTTCTCAAATACACTCCTCAGGCTCCGCAACATCAACACGTGGCAATGTAGGTGCATCTTCAAGCCACGGGGTGCACCGAGAACCGTCCAGTGAACGCAACGCCTCCTTAGAGTACGTATGCATAGTGCGTAGCGATGATTGCAAGGTTAATCATCTCCCCCTACCAAGAAGTAGACCTGAGCACCAGGCCTCGAGCCCTTGCCCAAAAGCCTGACTTGGCTCGGCTGGAGACTTGAAGCCGGGTGCACATCACTAGTAGAACTTGGAAGGGTATGGGTCCCATTTGAGCACACCTGAAATTCATATGGTCTAATAACTACTATTCATTGCCACAATGAGCAGCTTAGAATTTCAACGAACACGGTGCTGTCCGTCTGTTGTTTGCTTCACTCACAGATTATGCGACAGTCTGTTCTGTCGATGACATCACGCTAGTTTCTCAGCTGGTGGAGCCGATGTACGATCCTCGACATGAAATCGTGTTCGAGCCGGGGGAGGAGTTTTGCGAGTATGATCACGGGGGCTTTATGTTGGTCACAGTGGGGGAAGTGATATTTCCCCTGGGCCGATACAACTCAGTTGTACATGACAGTCACCCGTCCCTTCACATGAGGCCTAATAGGCCACGAAAGGGCGAGACTGTACGATATAATACGAGCTAATTCACATTCTACAAGTGTGTCATCATGATCAAGCGACAACGGCAGGTAGGTATTCCGGTCTAGGCTCGGAGTCGTCAATCCGAAGCACTATAAGTGATTAATTCGATACGCAGGACCCACTCTCGCTATCCCTTACACGATGGCCTCACGAATCTCAAGGTCAGTCTCTTCGTTTTCCGCATAAGCAAGTTCCTAACGGCATGGTCGCCTAAAGTGTCGTCGAAGCCGTGTTCGCAACGTCACAAACAAATGATCTTGTGACTACCTTCCTAGCGCATATCCTTCCGCCCCTCGTGTGCCAGTACTTGATGGGAGTGCTGGTTCAGCTCGAGGGAACGCGCACCTACCGAATGGCACTCTTACCCGTCACGGTGTACTTGGCTTGGCGTGCAACCTTTGTAGATATGTCGGGAGGCGATCCCACGAGAGCCCAGATGAACATCACGCTTGTCGTGAGTGTCACTCTTTCTGTGCTGCACGCCATTTGATGGGAACTGTTCCAGACTCAAATGTGTGCCCTGGCGACGAGTTCCGCTGTGTGGGTGTTCACACGGGTGCCATATCGGCGTCACAGTCCTGCGGACAACTGGAAAAAAATCAAATTCAGACAGTATTTCCACAGCATGTTGGAACACCTGGGACTTGTTGATAAACCCACGAGGTATCAGATGGAATTGGTCCCGAGGATTCATCATCCCGAAACCCCCATTCGAAACTGACTCACGGGCCGCTTTCGTACTATCGTCGGCATCCAGATGCGTGTTTCATGCCATGGCGTCCGACGCATGTTTGCGGGCCATTCACATTTTTTCCCCCGAGACCGTCGGCTCGCTCCAAGGTGGCTCTCTGTTTGACCACACCCTCCCCCCTGTCCTAGAACTCTTGCGAGCTATGCTCGTATCAATTATAACATTGGCGTTGGCATACTTTGGAATGCAGTTCGCGCACCAATTTCTAGCGATCGTGTGCATCATCTTGTTTCACCAACATCCGTCTCAATGGCCACCCCTTTTCGACGCTCCGTGGTCGTCGACGTCGTTGGGCGAACTTTGGGGTCGCCAGTGGCATCAAATAATGCGTAACTCAGTCTTGACTCTTGGTGGTCGGCCGTTCGGTTTCCTGTTTGGCCGGGTTGGAGGCCATCTCGGGGCCTTCCTCGTCTCTGGGATCTTTCACAACTTCGACCTTGACGAAGTGGATTCTCGGCCGTCTGCATCGGTTTCTGGTTGATGAACGGCATCGGAGTTATTCTGGAGCATCTTTGGAAGAGAGCCACGGGGCGAATGGTAAACGATATTTGGGGCTGGACGTGGACGCTCGCGTGGTCGCTCCTCTGGGGTGTTCCCATGGTGAACGTGTATGCAAAGTTGGGGAGGTTTGGTGGGACGAGCGTGTGTGGTAGGCTCGAGCCGTCGCTGGCACTCGTGGCGCTTGTCCGCAGGCTGTTCGAGATGGCAAGTTCTTAGTGCAGCTGTTCTAGAGATTACGAACTGGAATTTGCATGTAGTAGGCTAAAAGACGAGTCATCGAGTCCGTTAGTAACAGTCACTCTGGCCGGCGTTCGGAAATCCAAAAAAATGTGTTAGATCAAATCACCTCGAGTGTCAAAGTTTCCGGCGCATTGACACCGTAAATCGTGGAAACACAACTCACCGGAGGATGCCGGAGTCGGCTACATCCGTCGGCCAATTCCCAGTGTTTTTGTCGACGCCAGTCCGAGGAACCTGAGCAGAGCTGAGCCGGTATCCTCAGTGTAAGTCTCAGTAGTATGTATATACGGCCATCTACTAATACAACTCCATAGGTGCATTTACAGGGGTTAGGTGAGTACTTGGCCGACGGAGGGTAATTGTATTCCCTTCACGACCGAGGGACACAAGGCGGTGGTATGATCAGTACTTCTATTCGGATATAGTTTGAACGTGCCCGACGCTCGAGCCTGTGCATTACATAAAGTCCCGTCTGGTTTTATACCGATCAATTTGACACTGGAATCTATCCACGCCTACTACAACCCCCCAAACCTATGGCCGCGCAAGCAAGGTCAGTACGTCCCTTGCGTCCTCTGCGGAGAAGTATCCTCATGGCCTTGTACGACGCTCAAAGTGAAGGCGTGTTTGCCACGTCGCAGAAGATCGCCCTCACAAGGGCCACCTTTCTTGTGTATATCCTTCCATCCCTAGCATGTCTATACTTGATGGGAGTACTGGTTCAACTCAAGGGAACGCAGTTTTACCGCGTTGCGCTTTTGCCTGTCCTTGTGTGGTTTGCTTGGCGCGGAATATTCGTCGACATGTCTGGAGGCGATCCCAGGCAGGCCCAGATGAATACTGTGCTCGTCGTGAGTGAATCCGATCTAGTGTTGCATGCCACTGAGGTGATCCGTCCTAGACCCATATGTGTTCCATCTCAATGCGAGGTGCTGTGTGGGCTGTTGCACGCGAAACTTTTCAGCGGACAAGTTCTTCGAACAAGTCAGATTCCGAGGGCGTCTACACAGTGTTCTGGAATGCCTGGGACTTGATGTTTAACACACGAGGTATCGGTTGGAATTGGCCTCGAGGACTCGTCGTCCCCAAGCCCGCGTTTGAAACGGATTCGCGAATCATCTTTGTACTGTTGTCGTCAGCCCGATTGGCATTTCACGCCTTGGCTTTCGACGCATGCATCCAGGTCGTTCGCATGCTATCCCCAGACACGTTTGGGTCGCTCAATGGTGGCTCCCTGTTTGACCACGCCCTTCCGCCCCTCCTAGAACTCTTGCGCGCTGTATTCGTGTCCTTATTGGTGGTCTGGATGGCGTACTTTGCGATGCAGTGGAGCTACCAATTTTTAGCGATCATATGCATCGTCTTGTTGCAGCAACGTCCCTCGCAATGGCCACCCCTTTTCGACTCTCCGTGGTTGTCGACTTCCTTGACCGAACTTTGGGGTCGTCGATGGCATCAGATGATGCGCGAACTACTCGTGACGCTAGGTTCCCGGCCATTCAACTCCCTGTTCGGCCGGCTTGGGGGCCTGTTCGGAGCCTTCCTTGTCTCTGGCATATTTCACGACATTGAGCTTCGATCCTTTGGACGAGGTGGAAACTCGGTCGCCATCATCGGATTCTGGGTGATGAATGGCGTTGGGGTGGTGCTGGAGCGCATTTGGGTGAAAGTGATGGGGAGACAGGTGATCGGGGTTTGGGGCCGGATGTGGACATTTGGGTGGCTTGCGCTGTGGGGAGTTTGGGTGGTGGATGAGTGGGCCAAGGCGGGGCGGTTTGGAGCGTTGAGTTTGCCAGGTGAGCTCGAGCCATCGCTGGCGGTGGTGGCGTTTGTTCGGCGATGTCTGGTTTGATCGCGATCAAGCCTGGAGGAGGCAGAATTTCACTACTACAAGTACTGCCTGTATACAACTGAGTTCGTGCTGGTCTAACATAGGCTCGGCTCGACACGACGAGCATGCGTCATACTAACCACGTGCTCGTCGGCCACGCTTGATGCATCTGTGTTGACCGGAGGGTCGAACTCCAACGTCGACATCAAGCTCAACACGCCATATGACCTACACTCGAGACCTTTTGCTCGTACCACCTTTCATTGGCGGCTGTTCTCAGACGACGGATGCCCCGCAGGCGCCCTGCTACCAGTCTAATCCGCGTGGCCGATTACTTCCACCGCTCCTATCTCCCATGTTGCGCTCCATCCCACTCTATGACTTTCATTGTCCTTATCCTGGACTGAGTGCCATTTGGTGTTCTCAACATCTTCTCACGTCGACTCGGATTGCTTGGGTTTTTCAACCGGGTTTCTCCTTGAGTCTATCGGGTTTTCTGCTTCTCGGATGTATTCTAGGTGTGTTCTGACTTGCTGAAAGTCCGAGCTGGTCCTTTTCCCCCCGCTGGATCCTATGAATGCCACCACGGGTTGCCCGGGGGGTGGTTGCCGGGAAACAGAGCTTCATTCGCATCGTGCAAGACCCCGTCTATATAAGATGGTACATCTGAAACGATCTGCTCGCTGTTCCAGAATTACCCTTCCGCGGCAAAGAAATGGAGTACCACTCGTGGTTGTGACTGCGCATAATTCGACAGATCCTTCAAAATCACATAGAGAGGAAGGGATATCCTCTCCCCCCCTGGCCCTACCCGCTCTTAGGAAATGCCCTCTCTGCTAACATCCAGCGAATGTGGTTGACGTTTACAGAATGGGGGACAGAGTATGGTGAGCGGACTGTAGTACAAAATGAGGGTGCGTGCCTCTGAGTGTTTCTAGGTGATATAATGTATGTTCGACTTTTGGATACCGATTTTTGTCCTGGGTTCAACTTTCGTCGCCACTGAGCTGTTGGAGAAACGCTCATATATTCCGATCGTCCTTTCATTGCAACTGTTACTGCCCCGTGAGTCTCACGAATCTTCTCAAGATAAATGCATCGGTGACTGATGTCCTTCTAGTTATTTTGATTTTAACTTTGCTGTATCGCAGTACGGGGAACATTGGAGGCTTTGTTGGTGAATGTCCCAACAAACACTCCGCGCCGGTGCTGCCCTCCGCTTTCGCCCAATGCAACTTCGCAAAGCCCGACAGTTGGTTGTCAACATGATTGACGATCCTGACGAGTATCCATCACACTTTTCGATGTAAGAACATTGATTTGCATTCGTGATTGGTTCGCGTTTCAATGTCTCCGATCCCCACAGGTTTTCCATGGCGGTAGCCTTGTCTGCAGTTTATGACTATGGGCCAAGTCCATGGAATGACCCCATGGTATCGATTGTCGACAACTTCCTAGCTTCTGGCAGCTTGCGACAGAGGCTCTGCTGCCTCAGGATGCTACTGCTCTTGCAGAGGACCTTGGGATCGAATTCGATACACCAGAACATTCGTCGATCGAACGTGGTCTTTTGTGTGCGGTGCCAGGACAAAACTCGAAGCCAAACTCGAAGCGCAAACATGAATAGGTTTGTATCTGTAATGTGCTTGTGCTGCTTGTACTTTCAAATCCAAGTGTACCTCGTTTTTCGGGATGTGGCAAAATATTGCCGACTATGTGAACAATGCTATCAAATGCACAATAACGATGTAGACAAGGATGTTCTCGCACTCTCACCCGGACACCGCCGCATTCCCGCCAATACCCTGCCGTCCCCTCCCAAATCCACCCGCAACATTCCGAAAACCGGACTCCTTGACTTCGGCAAGAAACAGATTGTGCTGGTCCGCCAGCTTTTCATCGTTCCCTTGAATAACACCATGTTGACGAGTACAGAGAGGGTAAGCAGCATCATTCTCGAAGAGACATCTACGTTCGGTGATCTATCAGAACCACACATCGTCAAGACGACTGAGGCGCACCGTTGATGATAACTATGATTGCAATGTATGCTCGGAAGATCAAGCTGACCATTGCATTGCGAGCACCGCGTGACGTGGAACACCCTCGGATGTTCCGTATCCTCGAGACCCTCGACCTGCTTCAATTTCGTCCTCGTCTCTGAGCGGTAAGAAGAGATGAGTTGTTGATCCTGCGAGAGCGTGTCATCGTCTCGTCAACAAGGGGATCAGAAAAAGACGATACACACTGTTGTGATCTCGTCCTTGCCTTCCCTGAACAACAGCCTCGTCGTAAAACACTCAGGGTGGTCTACGAAACGGGCAAAGAAGAGCGTTGAGGATGGTCGTCTAGGTGGCGTCAGCATCCCTAGGCCGCCCGTGGACCATGCTTGGGGTGCGAGGGATTGACCAGGTCTGCCAGCTAATGCGGTCACCAGAGCTTCCTCTTCCTCTTTGTCCTCCACTTTCTTCCCAGCTCCACCACTGCCGGTCAACGTAGGAGGTACTGCAGATGCTCTGGAGAGGGCGAGTAAAGCCAAATACGAAGGCGCCGACGTTCCCTGTGCTGGGGATCGAGGACCCTCTGAAGATCGGAGAGGTCCGGAAATGGTACATAGATCAATCAGCAATTCCGTGGTTTTGTTAGGGATGTTGTCCAGAAGTGCACGGCAATGACGAGCTAGGTTTGATTCTGCCTCACAGACCGAATTCAACGTTAATCAATTGTCGCTTGGGGAATGAAAGGGAGCCGAGGACTTACACCGGCTCCGCCCACTTCTCTCAAACAACCAATTGCTACCCTGTATCCGTTCTCTATCTTTCCTTTATCTGCTTTCTCGGCCGCTTTCGCATCACCGCTTCCAGCACCGATATCTTCCACGATGACTCTCAGATAGTCCCCATGTCTCAATACCCTGCGACATCGTAGTCCCCAGCAGCGTGAACACTGAATTAGAAGGAACGGGAGGGGAACCAACCTCTTCGCGAGGTATGCGGCCTGCTCAGAGAAAACTGCTTGTCGACATACGAATCGCCGTGTCAAGATCAAACGGAGGCTCTCGGCTCGCTCCCTCCCTGGGAACTGCTTTGCCCTCGAACGCGGCAGTTCCGATAAATTTTCCCTCACTGCGGACAAACGCGTCCACTTTGGCAACACCGCCCACCTTGGCGTAGATATTGAGGAGCGGGGTTGTGTGCTCTGCGTTCGTGAGCCGTGTGTATGCAGTTCTTGTAGGTAAAGCATCAAGAGTGGGGTCAGATTGGCTGTGGGGAACTATGTGTAGGTCAGTATATGCTAGTGTAACATGCGAGCGAGAGCAAAAACATTATCATGACCACAAGTGGCGTACCTTGCATACGACATAGCCTCCCCGGATACCACTAATCGTTTGCAGGTACTCTTTCGTGGCACCTTCATAATCGCCCTTCTCATATAGATAATCGCCATGATGCCTATGCACGTCTGTCGTGTCCAGACTCTGTGCATACGCAAACAACAGCACAAAAGAGTAGAGGTGCTTTTCGTACAACAGTACGAGCTTCGGGGCGGTCGGCTTCTCAGCCAAACGAGTCACCTGTATGAGTAACGTTCAATTGATGGTAAGGTCCACATGCGATTAAAAGATACCAACCGCTCCATCGTTCCCCAGGATGTACACAGACCCCCATGCGGACACAACGTCCCGTACACCGCGCTCGAATACCCTAGCATATGCGATCATCTCGTTCTCCGTATCGAAAGTACGACCCGTGCGGCGTCTGGGTCAGTGACCCCATCCACAGAACCCGAGGAAAGCATGTTGGACAGCGAGGATGTGTCGGTAGTGAGTTTCCGTTGTCGCGGACCAGGAGTTTTCATTGTAGCGCTCGTCGGAAGTCTCATGGAAGTAGGCATTGACACAGGGAGAACCACGACCACATAGTTCAAGTGTGTGTACAAGGAAGACTTGTGCCCTAAGCAACTCAACCAGACGAACGATTCTCATCCAAGAAAGCCCTCAAGAATAGTTGTACTGACCTCCGTAACTAACCACGCCCAGCCATCTAGCACTTCCAGTGCTGACCACTGCTTCGTCTCTGCCCAAAATGACCCAACGTGATTTCCAGTCGACACAAGCACGACATAAACCAGCCCCGATCTCGTCAACAAACACAGCTGTAGGGCTAGAAATAGACATGAGTAGAGGAAGTAATAACGATGACGAGCGAAAGGGTCGGAAGGGGATTCGAAGTAGGAGTAGAGCCGGGGTTCAAATGGTCCATGACAGCAGCCGATGACAACGGGTCTATGGAAACCGACGCAGGTGCAGTAGTGAATGCTAGAAATGTCACAGGTTCGGTCGCAATTTCCTAAATGACGCGAGGCTTGGGGATGGAAGCAGATGAGGTTGATGAAACTTCATGAAAGGGGTTGGTCCAGATGGCGATACAAAAGAACACTACCATCCGTGAGAAGTCGTCGGAAACAGGCGCCGACTGGGCTGTCACATGCAGCCATGTAATACCGTAATTGAAACCAAGTCCACGACTTCCGCACGTTGCCGACTGGTACATATACCCGCCGCCTCGAGCTCTCCCGCAATGCTAGCTGGCATAACGCATTTCCTCGGGCCTCTGTCACACAAACATTTCTAGCCGAAATCCTCCGTTCAAGGCAGAAATTCATGGCCGCAATAGGCACAGCGAAAGGTAGTGATATTCCCTTCATTTCCACCGGCCTGAATATCATGTAGGTGTCACTTAGCACGCAAATACGTACTCTCCATCGATGGTGGTGGTTTTCGCGGCTACACATGTCTCGTTCTACTCCACCACCTAATGCGACAACTCACCGTGAACCCCGCGGACAGCATACCGCTGCCTTGTCAAGTCTTTGATGTGATATGTGGCACATCCACTGGTGGTCTTATTGCCATTCTTCTAGGTCGACTTGGATTGGATTGCCTAACGGCAATGTCCGTGTACAAGGAGCTTGTTACTGCTCTCTTCACAGATGTCGATAAAAAGGCAACGGGCAGTATCGTTGGCGGTGAAGGGGTTTTCCCAGACGTATTCGAAGAAAAGCTTTCTACCATTGTCGAGAAGTACACGGGGAACAAGGATACACCACTGAAGATCCATAAGACGCGTCCAGACAAGGTCGACCACATGAGCACTGACGTGAGTCGATCACATCTGTTGAGCTACAGTTTAAAGAAGGTCGCTGTCGATATACAGACTTTCGTCACGGTTGTTCAATCCACGGCTGGTGCAGCTGGAGTCGAACCTTATCGTGTCCGCTCATATACGGCCCCTCGTGGCGGCATAGAGAGCGTACTCGATCGTCATTGGACACTGTGTGAAGTCATTCGTGCAGCAATAGCTCTTCCCGGCTATTTCAAGCCCGTTGATATCGGATCACAGTCCTTCCAAGATGCTGTTCTTTCTGGGTCAGCTAATCCCGTACGGGAGGCTATCTCCGAAGTTGAGCTTCGATGGTCGCAGGACTTTGAGCCTTTGATCATCAGTCTTGGGACAGGCCTGGTCTCTCTTTCTTCCTTCGATGAAGACGATGAAGACTACGCAGTTGTACCTGGCGGCTCTCAACGTCCACGGGGTATATTCTGGTCAGACGCATTCTTGAAGCAACTCCAGGGCGTTGCACGGGATACGGAACTGGCACACCAGGGAGCAATGAAACATTTCAGAAACATGTATGCCCCATACCTCGAACGAAAGATTAACCACCCTGAAACATCTATCATGTCATTTAGGAATCTTGCGCGCAACTACTTTCGCTTTGACCCAACGGGGGGGTTGGGCGATCTCCGTTCTTCCGATGTTTCTCAAGTTCCGAGAATCACGGCTTTGACGAATGTCTGGCTGCGAACACCAGAAGGATCCGGGGAGACTTCCAGAGCATCTCGTGTCCTCAAGGTAAACTCTACAACTCAAGTTCGTAGAATAGCACTGATATAACATCGATGGGGTGTAGGAACGACTCGAGGAAAATCGGGCTCGGGCAGAACTACAGCATTCGGAAGTGAATTCTCATCCAGACAGTGACACGGAGTCGTCTGGTGTACTAGAGGTTTGCACACTATATCCGCAACTGCGCTTCAGTACTTACTCTGGTAGGCCCAGGACCGACGAACCTCGGTGCCACAAAGTAATATTTCCAGTCCTGAGCGGCAACTCAATGAACTACAGAAGCTGGAAGAAGATCCCGATCCAGACAATGAACCGGGATCGTCTGGTGTCCCGGAGGTTTGTACATTGTATCAATCAACATGCGTCCATATCATGTAACTGTGATTAGGGCGGGCAAGCCTCGGTGGTACAAGGCGACATCTCCAGTCCTGAACGGCAGGTGATTCGTCCCGCAATCACATCTTGTTCTGTTCTTTGCTCATGATTAGCATCGCGACAAGTCCGACACTCACCCCGCCGAAGGACCAATGTCTACAGCTAACGAGAATTCCTCTCCGGTTCTCAAGGGCAAGGGTTCGCGGGTCAATGCACTGAAGAAACGTTTATTGTCGTGGCAAAACAATCATCCCGCACGAGTGGTGGAAGCCCGCAAAGACAAGGTTAGTTTTGACCTTTCGATATAGGTGCAGTGGATGACCTAGCGGACGAAGCGAGCAGAGCCGAACTTCCTCAAACGAACTTTTCGCAATTTAGGCTCCCCCAAGAGAAATTCCGATGCAGGTGAGGACGGTCTTTCGTACCTATCTGCGCGCCGTAGTATTGATTCTCTGGCATGCAAAGCAGATGCTCTGCAGAAGGTAGGGCATGTTAGTCAGTCACCCCAATGAACAAGTGCCGGTGAGTTTCTACTTTGGACACAGACAGCAGATTTGGTAATCTCCGTCAGCTATCGACTGGCGTGCCCGATGTCGCCAGCTCTTAGACTCGTTCAGTGTTCGACCAGAAGGCCCTCGCTATGGGACTTGGCAAACTAGGTCACTCTGAAAGGTAGTCAGTGGGTGGTGTACGACCACGATGCGATACTTGTATATGTCACGACCGTCATGCTGATTGGAAATCTATCCCGGGTGCTCAGATGAAACAGTGAACCATGAACATATGCATATGGTCCATATGCCCGAGCGATAAGGAGAGTAGTATGGTGAGACCAAGGTCAAACGAAATTCGAGAGAAGGATTCCCTGCACATATCAGTTATTCATGTCTCATCGAATTGTATCTGGCCTTTGTAATGGAAGCTATCAAACCTGTTCAAGTCAACTTCGGCCCCCGAAGTAATTCAAGCGTTGCTTGAAAGCTGACCAGCGCCCTCTCGGGCGGGTCTGGCTCTTGCTCTGGTCATTCCTCGACTCTCCGCCACCCCGGGTGTCAATGATAACCCCCTCGGGCTGTGTGAGGGAGAGTGAGGACCACCAAATCGGTATCTCTACGTAGGAATCAAGAGCTCACCGACGCTCGGTTATGGAGGTCATTACTTGCACGCTCCGGCAGACGATCTGCCGGCAGTATGCTGTGGGTCTGAGTGACGACGTGGTCTTCGATACCATCAGGGCCAGGTGGAGCCTCCTTTGCTTGCTTTAGTTTGGGGTGATCCTATGGTTGCGGGGCGTTAGCATGGAGGCCACTGCGAGAAAGACCTTCCATTACCCTTATGTGTTCGGCAGCCGAAGATATAGCAGCTCGTCCAGCAGGCGAGCTCAACCAAGCATCGGTTGCAGATGAAATCGTGGCCTCCTGTTTGTAGTCCGTCAGCTCAATATCACCCAGTCCTTGAGGAGGGTTGAAACGGTGATAGTGTTGTCGTTGACCCCTGCAAAAAGTGACCAGTAGTGAGCAAAGCGCGGGGATAAGGTTCGAATTTCCATACTGTCGTTTGAACTGTTCATGCATGTGCAAGTGCGAGATCTCCGTGTCGGTCGCAACCTCGAGGAGTTGTTTTGCCACTCGCTTTGCAACTTGGGGCGCATTTTGAATGTTTCTCCCAAGCTCCCCTACGTTCGCGAGGATTTGTTGTGTAAAATTGTCGATGTGTTCGGCCTCCACTTCCTTATTTGCTCCTGTTCCGTCCTGCCCCCCATCAACCAGGCTGCGTAGGCCGGTTCCCAAGCTAACAAGCGTGATAGTTGCGTCGGAACCGAAAACTTTTTGGGCCTCGTCGATGGCAACCTTGGCAGGATTGTTGAACCCGGAGTACCCTGCGTCTTGGAACGTAAACGTTGCATGGCCACTTGGAATCTTGAGCGGGGATAGATAGAGTGGCGTTGCACAAGTTCCGCGCGCGCCTTCGAATATCGTCCATTTGTGGCCGTACGGTGCAGGGTCAATATCGTGTAAAGGCCGTGGATATGAGCGGATACGATATGCGTCAACACCAGCAGCCCCAATTTTCGATACGACAGTAACGAATGTCTGTTATATTTTCCAGTGAATGAGGTTATACATATGAAGGGAGGACGACTTACCTTGGTGCTCTCATGGACGACTGTATCGGGAGCGCTCTTTAGTGGCCTAAACAATGCGTCTTTTCTTCCTGTGTACTTTTGTGTGAGATCTTCTAGTGTCCTCTCGAAAATCGCGGGGGATATTTGGCCCCCTTCCATTATACGTTTCCATAAATTTGCGGAGTTTGCTTCACCGCCAAACATCGTCGCTCCAACTTCTTTGTAAACGTCGATCGCTTCCCCACAGCCCAAACCAAAACGACCCAGAAGAATGGCAATTAGACCTCCCGTAGAGGTGCCGCAGATGAGATCGAAGATTTGACACGGTCTATGAACGGGGGCATCTTCATCGTCCCCACCAGATATCGATATCTCTACCATGAGATGCGCGAGGACGAAAAGACACGCGAGTCCCTTGAAACCTCCACCATCGATTGAAAGGACAAGGTAAGCTGATGAAAGCCTCGGTTGCGCAGGTAACAGAAATCAAGGAAGGAATGAACATACGCTCGTCCTCATGTTCGCTGTCGCTCATGTTGCCGATGAGGCTCAGGCGGAGAGGTGACTACTAGATCAGGCGCCCAGAAACACGAGGTAACTGAAAACGTGAGAATTGATTCAGCTGACTCGTGGTGATAAGAGCGCGCGTGTTAGACGCACCAGCATGCGTTGCCCTCGTTCCCCTGCCTTGGACGTTGAAGAATGAGTGAGTGGAGGTTGCGAGGTAGATCAATACTGATCGTTCGCTCAGACAATGCAAGAACAATCGAGGTCGAGGGGCGTAGGCCTGTACGCTCACTCATTTTCTTGGAGGATGGCAGGCATCTTCTGAGTGGCGGGGAGGACGGGATAATCCGACAATGGCGCGTCGAAGATGGACGGGAGGTTCAAGATCAGCGGCTCACAGCGAGCGGCGATGTCTATGCGATTGCCGTTTCAAGTGATGGCAACTGGATTGTCAGCATTGGATTGCGGGTGGCCACCGTATGGAACAGAAGGACCCGCCAAATCGCTCATACGGTGAACGGGCACACGGATTGGGTTTATAGCACGGATGTTTCACCGGACTCGACCAGATTCGCGACAGGCTCAAACGACAGGAGAACGTTCATCTGGGACATTTCGACTGGGAGGCAACTTGTCGGACCACTCGAGGATGGCAATTCGGTGTCGGCGGCGAGATTTTCTCCCAACGGGAAACGCCTTGCCACTACGACGACCCGCGAGTTGCGAATATATAATGCGCACAATGGCCAGTTGCTCAGAAACATCGCAACGGGGCCACTGTACTCAACCAATCCCATCGCCTGGTCGAGTGATTCCCAGCGCATCTTCAGCCTATCCTACAATGTAATCAGGCACGTCTACGTCGACACGGGCACCGTGCTCTCCGAATGGACAATCCCCGGCGAGGCGATTAACTTCTTTTCCATCGCCTTACCCAGCAACGGCCCGCAGATTCATCGCTTTTTTTGTTGGTCGTTCTCTCTCATTTTGGGATACTTCCACGCGTGCGCAGATCGGACCCGTCTTTGAGCACGCGCAAGGTTCAGGAAGACTGTGGTCAATGGCACTTTCGTCGGATAACAACTATCTCGCAACCGGGAGCGAGAACGGAATAATCACCCTACGCAACCTCAACGATATCATCCCCATGTCCTATCTTGTTGGTCGAGATGTTGTTCAGCAGCCCCAGACAGGGATCGGTGCCGACGTTGTGCGGCAAATTGAGGCCCTCCGTGACGAATTTCGTTTGCTGGGCTCGCGCTTTGGTGCGTTCCTTGGCAGTCCAATTTGCGTCCAACTGAATGCCAACCCAAATCAGACGAGTCGAGGTGCCAGTGTAAACCTAGCGACCGTCCTCAAGCACAGGTTACTCCGCTACGCATTTCGGCTGGTACCTACCGCATCAAAAGCGACACTGGCGACCTATACCTCGCATGGCTACAAGATCCACACGGCACCGTTTCAGTGCAACAATCGGATCAGTCAGTGTTTCTCAAAGAGTCCGTTGTTACCTTCTTGACTGATTCATCGTGCCCTGAACAACTGATCCGGACAGTGGGGTGTCTCTCTTGCCAGCGGCACCGACGGTGCCTACAACATCACGGGCAGCCCAAACACGGCGTTGGGTGTCGGTATCCGCAATGCATTATTCGTGGGTCGGAGGGGCAGTACTTGGACCTTTGAACCTAGAAGAGATGCATTCGTGTCAGTTTTCATGCCTCATCGCCCATATTATCTACCTACTCACCAAGACAGTGTCGGAAACGTTGCAAACGCCATGGTTATCCAGCTCGCGCCGAATCGTCAAAGCATAAGCCAGTCAATGTTCAACAAGTTGGCTCGTGTACTGATAGTCGTTCTCGATCACACATAGGTCTCCGTTTTCCCTCGCAATGTGGGTGCCGTTGATTAGATCATGCGATACGTGTCAGTACTGACGTGTCTTGATGAACACAGAACAGCCCAAATCAGCGTTGGGTCTTGGAACCTGTTAGGAATTGAGTCATGCAATAGATGCGCTGTGCCACGCCTGATGTGGTAAGTGTGGTGGATTGCGGGACATTCTGGTATTTTCTCGAACGTTCGGTAAAGCTGTGAATTCAATTGAATCGATAACAGATCAGATCGAGCCGAGAGGACTGACTTCCGTGTGGCGGAGATCGTGGTTCAGAGGTTCGTTGCCCGGTAGAGTGGTACTGAGACCGTCCGATGAAATGGAAGTGAACTCCGAACCAGAGCTTCTAGTACTAGCCTTATGAGGCTGAGATCTAGATAGAGCGAAGTGGAGTCTCGGATCCAGGTCATGCAGCTCTGCCGCACTACTTTTGTATCTTACGGCGATTTCCGTTATCAGGTTATTCTATCCCAGAGTCATCACGCTTCAAGTACCTTCAAGGCCTCTATCTCTTCCTCCTCCAGACGATCCACCACCAGGTTACAAGTCTCTCTAATCATCCGCCCAACTCTGCTGTCTTCATCTGTCATAACAGACTTCCCCCCACAATAGTCTCTTCTGATGGCTTTGACCAGGAGGACAGGTAATTAAAACATGCTGCCTAGCTCTCTCTGTGACTTACCGTTTGTCAGTCCGCAACGTGCTTTCGATCGATGGCTGCGGCTTTAGAGGTCGCACACAGCTCCTCGTCCTCAGAGAACTGATGGTACAGCACAGTGGAAGGCCTGGTCAACCGTCACGCCCTAGTGACGTTTTTGATCTCATCTGCGGCACGGCCACTGGCGGTTTGATCGCCATTCTCCTCGGTCGACTCGGAATGACCTGCGATGAAGCCATTCAGGCTTACGATAATCTGGAGAGCGCAATCTTCGATGCAACGCCCACCATTCAAGACATTCTGGCTCGCCGTGATCCCTTCGATACCAGTCGCTTCCAGACAAGTTTGGCGAATCTCATACAGACGCACGCTGGCAACCCAGATGCACTCATGCTTGCAGACAACAACTCACAGCCCCAAAGAAGATGCAGGGTAGAAACCATGTTAGACTCCACACATAGCGAAGCTCACCCATGTTTTACAATAGACCCTCGTCACTTTGGTAACCCCATTCTCTGCGGTTGATACCGACGCTGAGAGGATCCGTTCATATATGAGACCAGCGCGCCAAGATGGCTCTACGGAACCAGAAACTATCCCAGGCCATCCGTGGAGAATCCGGGAAGCCGCTCTTGGAACCACTTCATGTCCACGTCTCTTTTCCCCATTGACTCTGGAGGGACATGGCTTCATGGCGGCGAATACGTCTGGTTTCAGCAACCCCTCCATGATTGCATACCTCGAAGCACAAGATCTCTTTGGCCCGAACACCGAGCTCACGCTGATTAGTCTCGGCATGGGCTTAAGAAATCAACACGACTACGGATCACTTTCCAAGGACGGCATCGACCAAATGATTACGCAGCTGGGAGTAGACCTCGGAGATGAGAGGTTGAGAGAATTGATTAGTCAAACGCAACTTGTCGCCACCAGCACTCAGGTCAAACACTTGCGGTTGGAGGTGCTGATTGGCAGAAAGTAAGTTTGATCGTTGACTCTGTACATGCTTAGCGCTCACTACCTCGCAGCCCTAAACATGACTACAAGCGACTTGACCCGCACAGGAACGGAAGGCCTTTCGTTTTCGTAGATTACACACAAAAGGTGGTCATCGAAACCATCACTGGCGTCTTCTCCCAGGCACTCTCCAACTCCAATCCAAATGGTTGGACTGTGGTCGTGGACTCTATCCAGGTGCGTTTCGAGCGTGTCCCTGACATCGAAGAGCCTCGTTGACATTGGTGATAGAGGGTAGACTCGAAATGGATGGAACTTCGAGGTCACACTTGTGGTTCTATTTCTCCAGATCAGGATCCTCAAGTGGACATGAGCAGCATGAACTCGAGACGAATCATGCGTGAATGCCTTCGTTGGGAGGAGGCCAACCCCGGCCATCACATTAGTTGCTTCACTATACCCACTCAGGCCAGCACAGCGGCGACTCCTGTTAGCGCGAGGTTGTTTACTGACGACGTTGAGATCCACCCGGTCGGCAATGATGGTAGCTCGCTGTTTGTGCGAATTCTCCTCGATGACGAATGGCGCTTCATCCGGCGACGTAGGGCCCCTGAGGATGGTTGGGTTAGACTCGAAGATGCAGAGGCCACCATGGATCCCATTAAAGCCATTCGGGCGGCCCGCGCGGTCCCAAATGTCAAGGCATTCAGGTCTGACGGGTGGTATACCATGTCAGATGTGACTCCTGATCAGGTAGACATCTATGAGTTCGGCCTTAGTCTACCATACCATGGTACCTGGGTTCGCACTGGCACAGCTTAGAAAGCATGTTGGTTTGTGGTACTGTCTCCGCCAACCGTCCAGGGATGATACATATGCTTGCACGTGGATGTACGCTAGTTGGAGTTGTATCCTGTTCTATCCAAACGACGTTCAGTTATCAGCCTTGTCTTACATGAATTCTGCTTTGACCTTGTAGCCAGGGCCAACCTGTGTGCGACGACTCTAAATTGTTAGTATATGAGTAGACGGTGTCACCGGAAGTTGCCGTGGCGCAATGCTTTTTCGATTGACAAAGCACAAGCTCAATTGCACCCCACACACTGATTGAGTCGACGGCTCCAGGCGCTTTCACTGCTCGCGCGTACATGGAAAGGTCACGAAAGAGTGGGTCACTGGTGAGTTTACGCTCTATTCGTTTGTCTGCCGTGCATTCTAAACTTCTCCATATATTTTACCCAACGATATTTTTCGACGTACGAGAGCGTTGGTCATGCACCTCTGAGTAGGCTGAACCGATAAAACGACCACACTACATACAATCCTCAATACATTGACCCTGGTTCAGATTGCTAGAAACTGATATACATAAAAGACGGGCTTGTATCAGTAGAGGCTCAGAGAGCCAGGTGAAGACATAATCTGAGATCCGAGACAACTAACACACAGACGTCAAACGATACACGACGAGACCGGGCAATCGGTTAGACAACGTATTGGCAAGCCAGCTCCTGTTTGCGCCACTCCAGCATCTACTGCATGATTCAGTTCGTAACAGATTCCAGGACCCAAAGCTGATTTGGACTGTTCTGTGTTTGTCAAGGCAGGTCAGCAGTGGTGTGTATCACATGATGGCACCTACGTTGCGAGGGAAAACTGAGACCTATGTGTGATTAATTAGATACACAAGCCCAACTTGTCAGACGTGAACTAGCTTACCCCCTGACGATTCGGTGCAAGCTGGATAGTCATGACGTTTACAGCATTTCCGATCCTATCTTGATAAGTAAGTGAATAGTACAGATGACAAAGCGTAAAGACCGACGCATATGCATTTCCTCTAGAGTCAAAGTTCCAAGTGGTACCGCTGCGACCCGTGACTAATGCATTGCGGATCCCGACAGTCAACGATACGTTCGAGTTCCCCGTGATATTGTAGGCACCATTGGTACCATTGGCAACAGAAACAGTCCACTGTCCGGATCAGTTATTCAACCCACGTCAACCCAGTTAGAGGGAGAGATGACAGACTCTTTGAGAAACATTGGATTGACTCAATGGTTGCACGACAACCGCGCTGGCTCCGTCTTGTAGGCGTGTGAGGTATAGATCGCCGACATTGCTTTTGATGCGGTAAGTACCATCCGGAATGCGCGGTGTAGTAACTGTAGGTTGTGTTTGAGGGCGGTTGGGTTGAGGATTGGTACACCGGCACCTTGACACATCTGATTTGGGTTGGCGGTTAGCCGGACGCAGGTCCAATTTCCAAAGAACGCACCATAGAGTGACTTTAGTGCCTGAAATTCATCACGAAGAGCCTGAAGGTCAGCCCCGCCCCCAGGGGGTTGTTGGCCAACCAGGTAATAGGCGGGGATGATAGAATCGAGATTGCGTATGGTGATTACTCCACCAGCGATGCTGGATGCGAGGTACTTATTGTCCGGTGAAATTGCAATTGACCATACTTCCGAGGGGTTTGTGATGACAGAACTGATCCGCGCAGACGTGAAAGGATCCCAAAGCGAAATAGAGTTACCAACGTAGGCTGCTATGAATCTGCCGTTGCTGGCCATGGCGAAGTTGGCGAAGTTATGGACCAGGGCCCCAGGAATTGTCCAGTTGGAGAAAACCCGTCCCTCGTCTGCACCGAGGTGAATGAACGCATTCACGGATAACGCGAAGATACTCTGTGCACTGGACCATAAAATGGGATTGCCTGGCCATGAATTAATTGGGACTTGAAAGGTTCTAAGCAAGTCGCCGTTGACCGCGTTGTAGATCCGCAGGGATCTCCGGTCCCCAGTGGCGATGCGATCCCCGTCAGGAGAGAATCTCAACCCAAGCACTATGTCGTCGTGCTGGAGCGGTCCGACCAGTAGCTTCCCAGTCACAATGTCCCAGATGAATACTCTCCTGTCATCTGCGCCTGTCGCGAATCTGGACGAGTCCGGTGAAATGTCGACCGGATTCACATTCGGCGAATGGTCGCTTATCGTGAGGACGGGCCCTTGACGAGTCTTCATGTTCCATACACTGGCCACCCGGCCCCCGCCACAGACGATCCAGTTACCATCGCGAGAAACAGCCATCCCTGAGGTATCACCCGTATTCATCGCCCCTCCAACTTCCACTCCATCATTGACACGCCACTGTCGAACCCTGCCGTCGTCGCTACCACTCAGAAGGTGCCTGCCATCTTGCAAAAAAATGAGTGCGCGGATATGACTACGCGCGTTGATCGTGATCGTGCCTGAATAAACGGTCAGCATTGATTTATCTCGCAATCTGCACTCACTCATCGTTCGACGTCAGCTCTCCAGTGGGATTACAAGATCAAGGGCGACGGCGTGCTCTTATCAGTTCGCACATCTCCAGTCACTTCGGGTCTCCGAGCTTTCGCTCCACCTTGATTAGATGAGTCCACTGGAAGATCTATCTCGGCTCAACCTTTTGCTCTCAATTCGCAGAAAGAGAACCTTGCCGAGCCTCGGCTGGGAATGTGTCAATACAGTCAAACCTCTTGTAACCCATGGCAGGTAAAACCCATACCCCCTTATAACCCATACATTTTTGGATTTCCCGAGTTCGTTTGCAGTGATTTTGTAACCATAACCTGTAACCCATAACCCATGTTTTTTGGGAATTTCTTCCTATATAAAACCAGTCATAACCCATACATTACCCAGAAAATGGTATGTAGCCCTAACCCTAAATACTACATATAGAAATGCACCCTTACATAAGGACTCTTTTGGGCATGTCAAGCCTCAAAAAAGGGCTTGACTAAGTGGCCAAAGCTGGATTTGGAGTTAGGCAAGAGGCTCATGCATCAATAGCAATAGATTGTATATGAACCAAAGTAAAATGTCAGTAATTAATTTTGTCAGACCTCTCGAGTAACTACTCCCTCATAACCCATACCTTACAGGCACTCCCGAGGGGCATGGGTTACAAGGGGTTTGACTGTAGAACAGTATATTATGGATAGGAGCAGCGGAGTTGTACTTTCAGATCTACTCGATCATATTCTCTGCCTATTACACGGAGTGCCTGATCCTTTGGCCTCACCTCGTGTTTTGTGACAGGATGTTCCTTAATTTGAACTAGCTTTTCACCTGTTATGCCTTTGGCATAGGAAGATGCTAATCCAATTTTATATAAATAATATTTTAATTGTACTTAATTGTATTTACGCGCTGGTGCAGTGGTGGGCAAGGTATCGGGATTACACCCGATTACGCAGGGGCAAGAAGGGTAATGTGATCAGTGGGAGATACGCACTGATAGGTTCTTGGTTGGTAACAAAGATATCACAGGTATGTGATAAATCCTCAAAGAGTATTC
>Ga0307508_10002136_pt1 | contig 21201 bp, 20 predicted proteins | sample 9_EM_MG_FD_203089 | JGI IMG/M metagenome (GOLD analysis project Ga0307508, IMG submission 203089) | Populus trichocarpa ectomycorrhiza microbial communities from riparian zone in the Pacific Northwest, United States - 9_EM | ecosystem: Host-associated > Plants > Roots > Unclassified | place...
CCGCTGCTGGAGTTGATCGCCAAGGCCAAGAAGCCACTGGTGATCATCGCCGATGATATCGACGGTGACGCGCTGGCGACGCTCGTCGTCAACAAGCTGCGCGGCTCGCTCAACTGCGTGGCCATCAAAGCGCCAAGCTTCGGCGATCGGCGCAAAGATACGCTCAGAGACATCGCCGTGCTGACCGGTGCGCAGACCATCAGCGAAGAGCTGGGGCTCAAGCTCGAAGACGTCACGCTCGAGAACCTCGGGCGCGCCCGGCGTATCACCGTGGACAAAGACACCACGACCATCGTCGACGGCGCGGGCAGTAAGGACAAGATCAAAGAACGCATCGACGCGATGCGCGCCGAGCTTGCCAGGACCACCAGTACCTACGACGAAGAAAAGTTGCGCGAGCGCCTGGCCAAACTTGCCAGCGGCGTGGCCATTTTGAAGGTCGGCGCGCACAGCGAGCTCGAGCTGAAAGAAAAGAAAGCGCGCGTCGAAGATGCCCTGCACGCGACGCGCGCAGCCGTGCAAGAAGGCATCGTCGCCGGCGGCGGCGTGGCCTTGATTCGCGCGCAAGCAGCGCTCGATGGCCTGGAAACGCCGGCCGAATTGCGCGCAGGCGTGCAGATCGTGCGTCGAGCGATCGAGGAACCGCTGCGGCAAATCGCCGAGAATGCGGGCCTCGAAGGCTCGGTGGTGGTCGACCGCGTGCGCGCCGGCAGCGCCGATTTCGGCTACAACGCGGCCAGCGGTGAGTACGGACCGTTGCTCGCGATGGGCGTCATCGATCCGGTGCGGGTCGTGCGCAGCGCGCTCGAAAACGCCGCCAGCGTCGCCGGCTTGATGCTGACGACGGAGTGCATGATCGGCGCGCACACGGCTGCACATTGATTGAGCGCGCGCCGCTCTGCGCTTAGGGCGCGGCGCGGCGCGTGGCCAGCTCGCGTATGGCACAGAATCTGCTCAAGGCAGGCGACCATGCATCTCCTGCTGTTTCTGTTATTTGGTCTGGTCGTGGGTGTGATCGCGCGTGCCGTCGTTCCTGGTAGGGAGCCGGGCGGCTGGCTTACATCGATCGCGATCGGTCTCGCGGGCGCGGTAGTGGGGGGCTTCATCGGCAGAGCGCTCGGCCTTTACGGGCAAGGGCAGCCTGCCGGCTTCTTGATCTCCATCCTCGGCGCCGTCGTGCTGCTGGCGGGCTATCATGCGCTACTGGGGCGTCGCGCCGCGGCGTGACTGCAGAGAGCGCTCGCTTCGTCGCGGAGAAGCGCTCCATCATCTTGATTGGATGAAGCGCCCAATGACGCTCGATTCAGCCAAATTTCTGGGAAAAAGGCGCTTGGCACGAACGCTGCTCAGCGTTCGACCGAAACCGAATCCTCCGCGCCAGTGGCGTGGACACTGGAGCAACATCATGCAGAATTCGACTCTCCTACTACTCATCACAGCGCCGCTGTTCGGCGCTTGTGCCAGCTTCCCGGCGCCCACGCAGCGCCTGGCCGACGCACAATCGGCGGAACGCAGCGCGCGTGAGGTGGGGGCCAACAACGCGCCCGCCGCGCAGCTGTCGCTCAAGCTCGCGCAAGATCAAATTGGCCAGGCTCAAAAGGCCATGGTCAACGGCGACAACGAAAAAGCCGACTCGTTGCTCATTCGAGCCAAGATGGACGGCGAGCTAGCGCTGGCTCAAGCCCGCGAAAAGACCGCGAGTGGCGATCGCCAAGAGGCCGCCGCCGATTCCGCCGATCAGAAAACCGTGAACGCAGTGCAGGGAGCCGTCAAATGAGAATTCAACGCTACATCACCATCCTCGGCCTGGCCGCCCTTGGGCTCGGCGCGTGCGCAGCCAGCCTGCCGCCGCAAGACTTGGTCAACGCGCGCAGCGCGTACAACCGCGCCAGCAACGATGGCGCGACGGCCAAGACCGACCCGAGCGACCTGGACTCGGCGAAGAAGCAACTGGACGTCGCCGAAACCTCGTTCAGAGACAACGGCGACACCCAAGGCACGCGCGATCAGTCGTATCTGGCCCTGCGCCGTACCGAATACGCCGAGGTCATCGCACGCACTCGCACCACCGACGCCGCCACCGGCGCGACGGTCGACGCCATGCACGCCGACGAAAAGAAGACCGTGGCCGGCACCGCCGCAGCGCTGGCCCGCAGCAAAACCGAGATCGCGTCACAGGACAACGCTATCGCGTCGCAGAAGGTCGCACTAAAAGACGAAAAGGGTCGCCGCGAGGAAGCCGAGAAACGCGCAGCGCAGGCGATGGCAGATCTGGCCAAGTTCGCGTCGGTCAAGCAAGAGCCGCGCGGCATGGTCATCACCCTTTCGGGTAGCGTGCTGTTCGCCTCAGCGAAATCCGACCTCTTGCCGGCAGCGCAGCTGAAGCTCAACGAGGTCGCCGACGCGCTGATCAAAGAAGATCCGTTGTCGAAGATCGTCGTCGAAGGTCACACTGATTCGCAAGGCGCCGTCCCGTATAACCAGGACCTGTCACAGCGTCGCGCACAAGCCGTGCGTGACTACCTGGTATCACGTGGTATCGCCAGCGATCGCGTGACCTCGCAGGGCTTTGGCTCGTCGCGCTCGGTCGCCGACAACAAGTCCGCCGAGGGCCGCGCTGACAACCGACGCGTCGAAATCGTCGTTCAACCTTCGACGACGGGTCAGTAGGCAAGCCCCCGGGTTTCCTGGGCCGCGGCCGCCAGCGCAGCTGAGCCGGCCGCCCCAGGCGACCTGTGCACGTGACGCGCTACGCCGTGACGCCCTGACGCGCGCTAGTGCGTGACGCGCGGGCCCATCCAGCTGGTTTTGCCGCGCTGAACCGCGAGCGCCGCGAGTTGGCGCATGAGCGCGCTGTCGACTCCGCCGAGCGGGATCACTTCCAGCGTCTGCTCGCAAGAAAACGAGCCTACGGCGACCTCGTCATGGATGCGAATGACTTGGTACTTTCCCATTTGTAGGCGGATGACCCGGTAGGTCACGCCGAACAACTGAACCATGCCTTTGACGCGCATTCATTTTCTCCAAGCACACCCACGCCGCGGCCACATTCCACGCCGCGCCAATAGCGACGGACAAGCGCGCTAGCCGCCGAGCTGCCTCGAGCGAGCTTTGCCGGAAACCGGTGCCAAGAGCGCCTAGGGAGCAACTCTCGACGAACAACCATCTTTGCATGAATCGGCGCGCCTCGCCCGAACTTTCGCGTCCGCCTCCCCGAAACGCCGACAACCCGCAGCCAACTCGGCGCGCGGCCGGTCACCTCGTTTTGGCCCATGGTCATCAACCGCCGTCGGGTCGCCATGCGCCGAAGGCCGGCTCCACGTTGGCCTGCTTGGCGCTCCGCCCTGCGCGCGATGGACTCTCCCAAGATGCGCAACGTCGCGGGGCCCACTGCTGCCGTAGTGGCCAATATTGACCAATGGCGCGAACGGCGGCGGAGCCTCGGCGGTGCTGACCGGGTACATAGGCAACAAGACTGACCGGGCACATGCGAGGCGCGGCGCGATGGCGCGCAGCGGCCTCTAAAAAAACTAGCGGGCCGAAGCTATCATCGGCTCTCTGCCATGTAGGCAGGCGCGGCTATGCCGGCTCTCCCGACCATGTTTGCCTCGAAACCGACCAGCATGAAATGGCTGCGCTGCCGCGCTGCACTGGCGTCGTTCGCCGCGGGCAGCTTGCTTTCGGCAGCCTGTTCTTCGGGCGAAAGCCCTCCGAGTGGCGCGGGCGGCGGAACCGTCAGCGCGGCAGGCGCCGGAGCTTCCGGCAGCTCAGGCGCCACGGGCGTGGCGGGGGGCGGCGGCAGCACGGGGACTGCGGGGGCAGGCGTCAGTGGCTCGGCAACGGGCGGCGGCGGAGTCGCGGGCGGCAGCGGCGGAGTCGTAGGCAGCAGCGGTGGCAACGCGGGCGGCGGCGGAGTCGCGGGCGGCAGCGGCGGAGTCGCCGGCGGCGCTGGTGGTGGAGCGGGCGGCAGCGGCGGAGTTGCAGGCGGCGGAGTCGCGGGCGGCGGCGGCACCGTGAACGCGCCTTTCGAGCTCAAGAGCAGCGCCTTCGTCGAAGGGGCTGAGGTCCCGCTCATGTACAAGTGCGCGAACGTCAACCCCAAGGGGCAGAACCAGTCGCCACCACTGAGCTGGGGCCCGGGCCCGCCCGGCACCAAGAGCTACGCGATCGTGCTGATGCACCTGCCCTCACCCGAACACTGGGTGATTTGGGACATTCCGCCGAGCGTTGTGTCACTGCCCGCAAACATCGACCACGTCCCAATGCCGCCGGTGCCGGCGGGCAGCAAACAATCGCTGGCCAACCTCGACGGCTTCAGCGGCTCCGGCTACTTGGGCCCCTGCCCTCAAGCCGTCAATTCGCGCCAAAGCTACAAGTTCACTCTGTACGCGCTCGACGTCGACACAGTACCAGGTTTGACAGCCACCTCGAGCCCCACCGAAGCGGCAACGGCCGTCAAGGCGCACCTGGTCTCGGGCAGCGCGGGCGTCTCGCTCACCGGCACGCAGATTCAAACGCCCTAGGCTCGCGCTCGGGCCGCACACCTCAAAGCCTGATCACGATTTTTCCGCGCGCTTTGCCGGACTCCATCAGCTCGTGCGCCTTGACCAGCTCGTCGAGCGAGAATACGTGGGCAGGTGACGCCTGGAAGCGGCCGGTCTGTACGGCGTCGACGAAGCTCTGAAACGGAATCGAGCTCATCGGCACGGCCGGCGTGCCGAACAAGAAAGCGCTGGCAAAGAAGCTGAGCGCGACACCGCTCGGCAAATGAAACAGCGGGTCGAAGCCGACGATCGGCTCGGGACCGCCCAAGAAACCGGCCATGGCCACGTGCCCGCCGTAGCGAGCGAGCTTGAGCGAATCGAGCAGCGTGCGGTTGCCGACTAGCTCGAGCACGGCGTCCACGCTCTGCGGCGCGAAGCGCGCGCTGAGCGCCGGCACGTCGAGCAGCGGTTCGGCACCGAGCGCGGTCAAGATTTGAAAGCGCTCGCGCGAGCGCGTCGTTGCCAAGACCTTGGCGCCCTGATGGCGGGCCCAGTTGATCGCCGCTTGTCCGAGCGCCGAGGTGCCGCCACGCACGAGCAACGTTTGCCCCGCAGCCAGCTTCAGATTGTGGTGCAAGAGCACCCACGCCGTAGCGTACGATTCAGGCAGCGCCGCCAGCTCCGTCCAATCGAGTGAGCTGCGAATCGGAATCACGTGCGCGCTCGGAACGCGCACGTATTCGGCATAACTGCCGTCAATGCTGCGCCCCATGCCGCCCATCAGCGCGAGCACGCGCTGCCCGGGCTCGAGCGCGCTCGTGCCGCAGTCGTGCAGCTCGCCCACGCATTCGATGCCGGATATCTTCGCCACCTCGCCCCAGGCGCCCCGGCGAAAGTAGGCCTCGGCGTGGTTGAGACCGAACGCACGCACCCGCACGACTACCGTGCCGGGCTCGGCCGACGGTCGCGGCACTTGGCGCGCCTTCAGCACTTCGGGCCCGCCGTATTGCGTAATCACCATCGCTTTCATCATGTTCGTCATGGCTTTGCCTTTCTTTTTGGATACACCTCGACGGCAGCCAATTTGGCTTTCGCGCTGGCTTACCCGCCGCGGGCCATGGAAACGCGAGTCAGTCGCGGAGCAGCTCGAAGCGACCCGCCGCAAGCAGCTCGCGCAACTGCTGCAGCACGCGGGCCGGCGTGGCGTAGTCCGGGTGACCGCGCATCACGTCGGCGACCCGCATCAGCTCCGAAACCTCACGCGCGCCGCGCTGCACGCGTTCGGCGTCGACGCTCATGGGCAGCCGCCGCTTCGCGTCCGCGCTCAGCGGATGCCGCGCCAGCGGCAAATCAGCACGCTCCAGTCGACCTGCGGCAAGCGCAGGAGCCACCTGCCTCTTGCAACGACAGGCATTTTGCTCGTCGTACACGCCGCAAGGCTCGCGCATGAAGCTGAGCAGCGACTGCCGCGCGCGTGACAGTCGTTTGCGATACGCGGCCGGCTCGAGCTCGAGCACCTGCGCCGCGTCGTCGCCGGAGAGCTCGAAGATCTCGCCCAGCACGAAGGCCAGGCGCGCTTCGCGATCGAGACTCAGCAGCATGCCCTCCGTGCAGCGCAGACGAATCTCGAGCGCCAATGTCTCCTCTTCGGGATCGGGCAGCGCCCCCGGCCGCAGTCTGTGACCGAAAAGGACGGCGGGCTCCGGCTTTTCGCCGGAGCCGCGTCGTTTCGCGAGACTACGGTGCGCCGCCGGCGCCAGCGCCGCCCGTGCCGCCTGCTCCGCCTGCGCCACCTGCGGGCGGGGCGTCCGGCGCGACGCACAGCGGAATGACGTCGCTGTCGGCGGGCTCGAGCGTCGTGATGTAGGTGGCGATATCGAGCGCGTCTTTAGCCGTGAGACCGCCGAAGGCGCCATCCGGACCAAACGGCATCGGCGGGCAGAGCACCTTGCCATCCTTGTCGACGCCCTTCTTGAGCACGTTGACGACGTCGTCGGCCGTCCAACCCTTGAGGCCGTTCTTGCCAGGCGTGAGGTTGGCGGAGATGATCATCTCCGGGAAGACCGATGGCAAGCCGAGCTGCTCGCGCGTGAACGGCTCGTTGCCTTGGAATAGCTTGTCGAGTGCGAGCACTGTCGGGCTCATCGGATCGTGCTGGGTGTGGCACTCCATGCAGACGCCGATATTTGCGGCCAAATAGCGGCCGTTTTGTGCGCTTGCGTACTTCGCATCGGTCGCCTTGAGCGTCGTGTCCGGCAGCTGATCGCTCGGCACGGGCTGCGCTTGCATGACCGGAAACCCGAGCTCCTGGCGCTCCGGGATCTCGTGATTTACGGCCGGAATCGAGCGCAAGTACATCACGATCGAATCGGCGTCGGCGTCGGACATGTTGTGGAACACGAAGTACGGCATGATCGGGAACAGCGGCTTGTCGTCGCTGTCGAGGCCGTTCAAAAACGCGTTCTTGATCTGCTTGTCGGTCCAGTCGCCGAGACCGGTCGTCTTGTCCGGCGTCAGGTTCGGTGTGGGCACGAGGCCCGTTTTCGAATCGGTCGGGGCCAGATCGGCAAATGCGGGGTTACCGGCGAGCAGCATGCCGTCGAGGGGCTTGCCCATCTTGTCACGTGGCGTGTGGCAGTCGCCGCAAGCTGCGACGTGCGAGACGATGTATTCGCCGCGCGCGACGCTGGCTTCGCTGCTCGGAGCGCCGGCAGCCGCGCCGCCTTGGCCGGCTTCGCTGGACGCCCCGGACGCGCCGGCTGCGGCCTTGCCCGCCGTGCTGTTGGAAGAGTCGTCATCGTCACCGCTACAAGCAGCGACCGCCGTGGCCGCGAGCAAACACACCGCAAAGCATGGCCTTGCCAAAGCACTGAAAGACTTTTGCACGTTCGAGAATCCTTGGTTCTGGGTTGCCCCCCAACCCGAAGTATCCCGAGTCAGGCGGCGACCTAGCCTGGGACGGATACGTACTAAACGGCTGAAGGTTACGCTAGCATCCGGCTGACGCTACGGCAGCGCCGTGCCATCGAAGTAGCTCTGTGCGAGCGTGAGCACGGAGCTGCCCACGGCAGAGCCGACTCGCCGACCGTCGAAGTCGTCGAGCTGGACATGAATGCCGCCCCACAGCCGCGATTGACCAGCTTGATCAGCCGCGTCGAAATAGGTGCTCCATTGCAGCGTGATGGGGGCCGACGGCCCCTGCTCGAAGACGAGGTACCCGGGGTCGAAGTGGAATTGACCGAGGCCACCCGGAAAGTTGGGAGAGCCCGTAATTTCGGCAAGCACGGTGGCGGCCGCGCGACTGAAGGTGCTGTGACCGGAGATGTAGCCGGGAAATGCCGGCGTCACGAAGGTGCGGCGCTGGTACGGCAGCCATTCTTGGGCGCGGATCCAGCCGCAACCGCCGACGTCATTCTTGCGGTCCCCGGGCTCGCCGCGCCAGGAGCGCACGGCGATTTCGCCGACGTAGCGCCGCAAGGCTTCGTGACGCTTGCCGGGCGCCGAGCTGTCGTCGGTGATGACCTCGATCAGGCCGTCGACCAGCGGCAGCCCCTCCGGATCGTAGGCCGGGCCGGCTGGATCGCTGCGCTGGCCCTTTTCGCCCATGTAACGGATGAGCGTGATGGGGCGACCGGTCAGGTACTTGCGCTTCAGCTCCCAGGCCGCAATGGCCGCGTCGTGCACGGCGGCGTTGAGCGCCAGGTAGACGTGAACATCCCACGACAACGCGTCGACCTCGTCGCCTTGGCCGAACAGCTTGCGCACGAGCGTCGGATCGTCGGCGACGTGGTTGGCGATGGTGTTCCAGTGGCCAGGCGGGGTCTCGGAGGTGGGCCCGTCGGCCCAGAACTCGGCCAGCACGCGCCCGAAGTCGCTGCGCTTCACCATTTGGGGTGCGTACGCCTCGTTCGTGAGCGGGTTCTTGGCGTAACCGTGACCGTCGTTCGTGCCGAGCGGATTGTTGCCGAGCGAGGCCGGCGAGATGTCGATCAGCGTGTCGTCTTCCACGTCGAGCTCGGCCGAGCGCCGAATCAAGTCCACGCTTTCTGTGACGAGCTCGTCGTCGAGCGCGGTGGGCGGCGTGCCGATGTCGAGGTAGGGCGCGCCCTTCTTGGGGCGCACCAGCGAGAACGGCGTGACCTTGCCCCACTGCGCGCCGATGTACGTTTGCGCGCCCGCGTCGCCGGGAATGCCATTTTGAGTCTCGGCCTTGGCCAGCACCAGGCGCTGCCAGCGCGTCGGATCCGTGGTTTCGGTGCCAGGCTTGTCGACGACCAGGTTCTTCGTCTCGATCACGAAGTTGTCTGGATCGGCGTAGTTGTTGGCCTCGTTGGCGCCGTCGTCCGCGTACGCGTCGATGACGGCTTGGCCGACGCGATTGCCGAGCGCGCGCGGCGTCTCGCCGGTCGCAACGGCGTCGGCCGGATCGTAGCCCAGCTTCGTCATGAACGCGTCGAAACAGGCCTGCGAGATCGGGCCGCCCACTGCCGTGGCGTAGCGATGGCTGAGCACCCGGTACGCAGCGTACGAAATGGCCTCGCTACGCGCGGCGTCGACGTCTTTGGCCGTTTGCTTTTCGGCATCGACGTAGCCGTCCGCGACGTCGTCGTACGCCGCCCAGGCGTCCCACATCGCAACCGAGGTATGGAACAGATTGCGCGCGTGCACGCCAGGCCGCGGCGTGTCGCGCCGAATCGCGTTCAAGAGCTGCTCGTTCCAGCGCCGAGCGATCGAGCCGTCGGGCGCAGGATCGACGGCCTTGTCGGGGCAGCTCGCGCTGGGCATGGGCGGGGGATCGACCACCAGCTCCGGCACGTTCACGGCGCTGTGCAGCGCCAGGCCCTGGTCGAGCGCGGCCGTGAGCACGTCGCCGCCCGCGGCCCACACGCCGCCCTTCGGATCCACCCAGACTGCGTGCAATGACTCGCCGGCGCCGAACGCAAGGCCCGGATCCACGGCCTGGTAGTGGCCGTCTTTGCCGCGGTAGATGCTGCCGCCGGCGCCGACGGCCCACACGTAGCCGTTCGGCTGCACGCTCACGCCCTGCAGCAGCGGAGTGTTCTCTGGCGCCCGGTCGGTCAGCGCGCCGCCCGTGGTCTCGAGCAGCTGGCCAGTACCGGTGCCGCCCACGATCGCCACGTGCTTGCCGCTGCCGCTCACGGTAAACAGAATTTCGTCGCCGCCCGATTGCACGACCGAGAAGCCGTCGCTGGCGTTGCCGTGCAGCACCACGCCGTGCGCGCCCACCGCCCAAACGTCGTTCGCCGACGCCACCCAAACCTTGAACAGCCCCGGGGCGTCGTGGTGATCGTCGAGCGGCACGTCGTCTGGTAGCGCAAGCTCCGTCACGTGGCGGCCGTCGTAGTGCCAAATGAAGCCGTTGCGACCCGCGGCGGCGCCGACCAGGTACACGTCGTCGGGGGCCGACGACGAGATGCCGTAGACGGTGTGCTTGCCGAGCCCGGGCGTGGCCAAGCGCTCGAACTTGTCGCCGTCGTAACGCAGCACGGTCGCATCCGAGCCGCCGAAGAACACGGGCCCGCCTTGGAGCGCGTGCACCCACCACAAATCCGCGCGCACGCCGGTGGCCTTGCGCTCCCACGCCGTGCCATCCCAATGCAGCACGACCGGGCCGGTGCCGTCGTCGGCGCCGCTGAGCCAGACGTCGTTCTCCGAAGTGCCATGGACGCCCATCAACGCGGCGGCCTGACTGTGCGCTACCCAAGCCCAGCTCGTCGGCAAGGGCGTGGGCGCGGGCGCGGCAGGATCGGAGCCGCACGCGGAGAGCGCGAGCCCTAGGCTCATGACGAATGTTGCGATCGATCGATGCATGGTTTCTCCCATCCCCCTGGTCACAAATCTGCGGTGCTTAGCACCACTTCGCGCGAGCCTTCGGCCTCGAGGCCACTCTCGCTTTTGACGGTAGCGGTCAGCCGCACGTGCAGGCCGTCTTTTTCGGCGTCAGTCGCGGCGATACCGCTGGCGTGGACCAGGTACGGCACCAAGTCGCACACGCCGTGGTCATCGCAAAACAGCAGCTGCGGCCTTGCTGGCGGCGGCTCCGCCACTTCCACACCCGTGACGTCGTTGTGCATGATCGCCGACACGAACGCGCGATTGCCAAAACTGGTGCAGCGCACGCCGACGATCACGTGCGTGCCGCCTTGGCCGAATGTCTGCAGGTTCAGCACGGTGCCATCGGCCAGCGGCGTGAAGTCGAGACCATCAGCACCGCCCGGCACGCCGAGCTCGGCGGTGGCCGGCGCAAGCGGCGCGCCGGCGGCTTCACCCTGACCGGCGGCGCTCGTCGTGCCGGCGCTGCCGTCGCCGCTTCCGCCCGCTCCAGCGCGAGCCGCGCCGTCCGGCGAATGCGCGCCCGCACAGCCCGCGCAGGCGTATGCCGCCAACCAGGCGCCGAACAGGGGGACCAAGCGCACCACCACCTGATTACCTCAGCAGATTCCGTGCCGCAGCGCCGACGGCCCGAGTTTCGCCAGCTCCGCCGGCGCTTGGCACTGCCTTTGCTCTAGCTTGGTTCGACTTGCCAGGGGCCCCTAAAGCGCCTGAAACTGTGCCTAGCTGTGCCAAGAAAGGCTCGCGCCATGAAATCCATGTCCGGATCGACCCTCCGCCAACTGCTGCCGGTCGGTGCGCTCGCCCTCGTCGCACTGCTGACTCCCAAGTCCGCTCATGCCTGCGGCGGCTTCTTTTGCTCGGCGACCAATCCGGTCAATCAGGCGGCTGAGCGTATCATCTTTGCCAAGAACGCTGACGCCACCGTCACCGCCATCATCGAAATTCAGTACCAAGGACCGTCGACCAGCTTTTCCTGGCTGCTACCGATCTCGGGCGTGCCGATGGGCAAGGACATCGGCGTCGCGTCGAACATCGCGTTCCAGCGGCTGCAGCAGGCGACCAACCCGCAATACAACCTGACGGTGCGGGTCGAGGGTACGTGCGATCAGCGGCCCGACACCAACAATAGGGGCCTGGTGACCGGCTCGGCCGGTAACTTCGCGCCGCCCCCAGACGCCGCCGAAGGCAGCGGCGTCACGGTCGAGGCCAGCGGCATCGTCGGTGCCTTCGAATTCGCTGTGATCTCGCTCGACCCGAAGCTCAAAAGCCCGGCAGACGCGGCCGTCAACTGGCTCGGCGCCAACGGCTACGACGTGCCCCCCGGCGCGCCCGGGCTATTCGGTCCTTATTTGGAAGACGGGCTCAACTTGCTGGCGCTGCGTCTGAAGAAGGGCGCTGACAGCGGCGCGATTCGGCCGATCGCACTGACGTACCCCGCCGACAAGCCGATGATTCCGATCAAGCTCACCGCGGTCGCCGCCAACGACGACATGGGTGTCATGACTTGGCTGCTCGGCGACTCGCGCGCCGTGCCACAAAACTACTATGCCCTGGAGCTGAACGAAGCGCGCATCAACTGGTTCAGCGCTTCGGCTACCTACAACCAAGTGGTGACAGAAGCAGCCGACGACGCGGGCGGCCAGGGCTTCGTCACCGAGCAAGCAGGTCCAACATCGGCGCTCGCCAACGTGGTCTGGTCGACGGGCGAAGAGCAACAATGGCAGCGGCTGCAAGCGCTCCCAGCCGGCGATACCCAAAGCTATAATCAAGCCGTTCAGCTCTACGCGCAGTTCGACGGATTTTGGGAGGTCGTCACCGACCACGTTGCCTTGCCCCCGGGCGTCACGCTCGACCAGCTCAAGCAATGTCCGTATTGCACCCAGAACCTGGTCGCTGATGCGGGCTTCGTAGCGGCGCTCGAAACGGACGTGGTAGCCCCGGTCAAGCTGGTGCAAGACTTGATCGCCGCGCACGCGCAGATCACGCGCCTTTACACGACGATGTCGGCGGCTGAAATGACCGTCGACCCGTTGTTCACCTTCAATGCCGATTTGAAGGTTGTAAACAACGTGCACACGGCCGAGCGCGTCATCGAATGCAGCGCCGGCTACTATCAGGATGAAGCGCCGTGGCGCATCGAGCTGCCGCAAGGCGGTGTCATTCGCGGCGGGCCGAGCGACTTGGGCAACTGGCCCGCCGGCTTCGCCTCGCAGCCGCCCAACTTCGCGATCACGCGCCAAGGCGAAAGCGGAACCGGTGAAGTGCTCGAAGACAATAGCGGCAAGATCAAGTCCGCCATTGCCAGTTACAGCGACAGCGTGAAGGCTCCGCCCCGTCGTACGACGACCAGCGCGCTCGGCGGCTGCAGCATGTCGGGTAAGCCAGGCTCGGGCGGTTGGGCGCTCGGGCTCTTGGGGCTTGCGCTACTATGCGGGCGCCGGCGCAATAGCTGAGCGGCAGTAAACCAGGGGAGCAGATCGGGATGCACAAGCTAACTCGGGGATACGTGGCTCTGGCCGGCGTTGCGCTGGCGACGACGTTCGCGTCCGCACCGGCACGCGCTTGCGGCGGCTTCTTCTGCTCTCAAGCGGCAGGCGTGAATCAAGCCGCCGAACGCATCGTGTTCGCCCAAAACGACGGCGGCACCGTCACGGCCGTGATCGAAATCCAATATCAGGGTCCTCGCTGACAGCCGTGCAGAACTGCCCCGACTGCTACCAGGCCAAATACAGCATCGACGCCGACTTCGTGACCGCGCTCGAAAGCAACGTCATCGAACCGGCGCGCAGCGTGCAAGAGCTGCTCGACTCCCGTCCGCAGGTCACTCGTGGATTGTGAGAATGAACGCGCTGTGCGCGCATGTCCGGACCACGACCAGCGTTGCCTACCACCTGTTCGGGCTTGCCGCGCGCTTTGGAGCGCCGTTCAAGAGCCTTGGCGACGGCGTCGACGACTGAGCGCCGCGACCCCGAGGGCCGTGGCCGCCAGCCACAGCAGCCGCGACGAAGCCGGCGTGCCTGCCGTGCGACAATTGCAACCCGTGGCGCTCTCGCCGCTCTTCAGAATGGGCGCGGCCGAGTTGTCGACCGGAGGCGCCGTAGTGCTGCCGCCAGCCGCCACGCCACTGGCGCTACCGCCCAAGTTGACCGAACCGCCAAGCGGCCCGAGCGTGATCTGACCGCCCATGGCGCCGGTGCCGCCCGAGCCCGGCTCGTCTGCCATCACCATCGGGGCCTGACATTGGCCGGTCACGCAAGCGGCTCCGCCCGGGCAGACGGCGCCTTCGCAAGCGTCTTTGCACATACCACCGGCGATGCAGACCTGGCCCGCCGCACAAGTCATCTTCTCGCAGCCCATTTCTACGCATTGGCCGGAGTCGCCGCAGGCCTTGCCGGGACCGCAGCTGCGGCAGCCGCAGGTTGAAAGACACAGGCCGCCTTCACAGACCTGCTTGTCCAAACAGGTAACGCCCGCGCAAAGATCCACGCAGTGGCCGAGCTGGCATTCCTGGCCGGTCGGGCAAGTGACGCCGTCGCAAATGCCAACGCATTTGCCAGCGCGGCACGCCTGACCCATGTCGCAAGGGTGGTCCTTGCACAGCGGGTCGATGCAAAAGCCGCCGTCGCAGGTCAAGTCTAGAGGGCACTTGAACTCACCGGTGTTGCAGGCGTGGACGCAGCTGCCACGGTCGCAGACTTTGCCGACGGGGCACAAACCGTCGCCGTCGTCGACCTTACCGTTGCAGTCGTTGTCGACGTTGTCGCACGCTTCGGCGTTCGGCTTGACCACCTGGCGGCACGCGCCCGGTTTGCCGTCTTCGCTGCAGTCGGTCTTGCCGACGGCGCACGCACCCTGCAGGCCCGTGTCGCACGGCGCGCCGCCGCCGGCGCACACCAAGCCCGTGATGTAGAAAACGAAGTCGTTGAAGTCACCGTCGTTATTGGCCAGAAAGCTGGTCGGATCAACAGGCAGATCTTCGAACGCCAGGTAGTAGGAGTTCTCTTCGACCGTACCCTTGTAGACAACGGTGGTGATGAACGGGTCTTTGGGTGTGCACGCGGTGCATGGCTGATTGAGCGCGCGCTGCGAGTACTTGGTCTGCGTGCACTGGCTGCCTTTGACCAGCGCAAAACCGATCTCGCCGCCTTTGTAGTTGGCGTCGTTGCGGATGTCGGCAGCGGTGAAGGTCTTGAGCGTCCAGTTGCCGTTGCTGGGCGGGGGCAGCGGTGTGGTGGCGAGCGGCGTGAAGGCAACGCCGCCGTAAACCGTCGGATCGGTGCTGGGAATGAGCGGATAAATCTCGTTGTCGGGGGGCGGCGCGCCGCCGCTCACGACGGCGTTGTACCAGCCGAAGGTCATTTTGCAGCCACCACCGCGCAGCACGAGCGTGCCGGAAAAACTGCACAACGGAGAGAAGGTGGACGGCTCGGTCTTGGCGTCCGTCTTGTAGTCGATGCTCTCGTTCCTGAACTTGAAGAGCTGCGGCAACGTCACGAAGGTGCCGGCGATCCTATTGCCCATGGCGTCCACGATGGCCGTCACCGTGTTGTTCACGTCGCCCATCTCGCGATCGCTGACCGGCAGCGGAACCTGCAGTGGATTCGGGTTCTGCGGATTGTTCGGGCTCAGCAAGTCGAGCGGAGCCGGCGGCTCGGTGAGCTGTGCTTTGGCCCTTGGCGCTAACGTGAGGAGAACACCTACACTAGCCACCCACAGCCAACTCAGAGCACGCATGGCGTTGTAGTTTCCGCAAGCACGCTCTCTGATCGAAAATTCGACGGGAATGTGCTCGCGGAACCTGCAATTTGTAAAAGCCGCTCAGCGCGGCGCGTGTAGCCCGATCACGTTGCCTTCGGTGTCGCGCACCAGCGCGATGAAGCCGGGCTCGCCGATGTCCGTCTTCGGCAGCACCACGCTGCCGCCCGCCGGCTCGATGCGCGCGAGACTGGCGTCGAGATCGCGCGCGTTCAAGTAGACCAGCGCGCCGTCGGCCGCCGGCTTGCGCCGCTTGTCGGCGATGAGAGCGCCCCTGACGGATTTCATCTCGCCCTGAAAGACTGCCATGTGCATGTCGGTGGCGGCGAAGTGCTCATGTTTGAACGATGCGCCGAGCACGTCTTGGTAGAAGCGACTGGCGCGCTCGAGGTCGGTGGTGGGGATTTCGAACCAATTGATGGTGTGAGTCATTGCGAGTCGGTCCTTTGGAAGGCGCCGTGCCGAGCCCGACGCGAAGCGAGACCCTACCGACCCCGCGTGACAGCGTATTGTCAGTGATATTCTCCCCGCGGCAGGTTCTGATACGTACAAGATTACGAGAAGATCCGCAGCCTGGGATCGGGCTGACGCGGCTACCATTCATCCATCGTCATGAAGTCGACTGCCGCTTGCATGGTGCTGGGATTCGCTCTGCTATTCGGGTGCGGCGGGGTCGTGGATGACGGAGCCCGGCCTGACGGGACCGTCAGCACCGCCGGCACCACGCAGGTCACCCCCGGCGGAGGTAGTACGTCGGCGCCCGACCCGGCTGCAGGCGGCACCTCGAGCGTGTCGGGCGGTTCGGCAGGCGGCACCGCCTCCACCCCGGCGGGTGCCCCGACCATGGGCGGGGCCGCTGGCAACGCCAGCATGGGCAAGCCGTGCGGCCCGGCTTGGATGGCCGGCACCACCTACGTGGCCGGCGCCATCGTTCAGTTCATGGGCTCGTACTACCGGGCGTCGCACGACAACCCTGGCTACGATCCGACCGTCAGCACCTATTTCTGGGATCCCTATACCTGCAGCGGCGACGGCGTTGGGCTCGGCGGCAGCGCGACAGGCGGCAGCGCGACAGGCGGCAGCGGCCCGCTCGGCGACAGCGCGTTCGACAACCTGGTGAGCGAGCAGCTCTTCAACCAGATGTTCCCCGATCGCAACAAGTTCTACACCTACCAGGGGCTGGTAGACGCCACCCGCAAGTACCCGGCGTTCGGGGGCACCGGCAGCACCGATCAACAGAAGCGCGAGGTCGCGGCGTTCTTGGCCAACGTCGCGCGCGAGACCGGCGAGCTTATCTACATCGAGCAGATCGCGAAAGACGTCTACTGCTCGTCGAGCAGCAAGTGCCCCTGCGAAGCCGGCAAGCAGTATTACGGCCGCGGGCCGATCCAGATTTCGTGGAACTACAACTATTGCAGCGCTGGCATCGCGCTCGGCTACGATCTGCGCGCGCAGCCGGAGCTGGTCTCGCAAAACGCTACGGTCGCCTGGGCTACCGGCTTGTGGTTTTGGATGACCCAGCGAGGAGCCGGGAGCTTCACGCCGCACGACGCCATCACCGCAGATCACGGCTTCGGAGAAACGATTCGCAGCATCAACGGCACCGTCGAATGCAACGGCGGCTCCGCCGAAGGCGTGAGCTCGCGCGTCAATTTCTACGAAAGATTCTGCCAACTACTCGGCGTCGCCCCCGGCCCCAACGAAACCTGCTGACGCCCGGGCTGCCGAAACGCAGCCTGACTGCGCCACCACACACATTACTGAGCGCCGCCTGCGCCGCCCGTCTCGCCGAGGCTGCTCGCGCCGCCATCCCCTCCGAAACCCGATCCGCCTCCCGCAGCGCACAGGTCTTCTTCCGGACCCGTGCGTGTGCACTGCCGTCCGTACTGATAGAAAGCGCCATCCCCGCACGCGGGCGCAGTGTCCGACGTCGCGTCGCGCGCCCCGATCAGCTGCCCTTTCGCGTCGAAGTGCCAGAATATCTGGCCGAAGCCGCGGTTCTGAACAAAGGTGTAGCCCCCGCAACTCGACGGGTAGCGTTTCGCACCGGGGTGGAGGCCGCCCACGCAATCGGGAACTACGTGCTCCGGCGAATCGGGACACGCCCAGCGAGCGCACAACTCGCTGAGGTCGTGCGTGGCGCAGGCCCCGCCCGCTTCTGCGACGGCTGCGCCGCCCTTGCTAGTTGCAGCCGCGTCGCCGCCCTTGCTAGCTGCAGCCGCATCGCCGCCCTTGCTAGCTGCTGCAGCCGCGTCGCCGCCCTTGCTAGCTGCAGCCGCGTCGCCGCCCTTGCCAGCTGCAGCCGCATCGCCGCCCGTTGCCTGCTCGGTGTTGCCCCTTCGCACGGACTCCCCGCCGCAGGCCAACATCAAAAGGCCTGCTGTCAGGAGCCACGAAGCCCGGTGTGCCCATCTGCTAACCATGGCAGGCGCTGATGCATGTGTCGTGCCGCGGCCGCCCTCCGCGTTCAAACCTGGAAATTGGCCTAGAAGCAGCCGGATGAGCGTGACGAAAAGCGCGGACTTGCTTGCCAGTTTGTGCCGCGTTCAGCTTCCTTGCCCGGGGCGAAGGCGCAAGCCCGAACGCGCGCTGTCTCGCTTTCGAGGCGTTAGGGCCCGCGAATGGCCAAGTCGGGTCGATGATCGCGGCCGAGGCGCCCGGATGGCAAGGCGCGACGAGGGCGCATACTGCAGTATGTAACTGAGGAGCAACGAAGCCAGCCGGGATGCATCGGCCGCGAAAGCGATCGACTTGGCCATTCGCGGGCCCTTAGATCCCGAGCGAGAAGCGACGCAGGCTGGTGCTCAAACGCTCACCAAGCGAGCGCGGTCCAAGTTGCCGGGTGACGAAGAGAAACGACGCGGGCGAGGCTTTGACCAGCCCCCGCGCACTGTCGCGCTGCCGGTGCGCCAGCGCAGCCACCCCCAGGCTCGCTCCGGCGACGGCCGCAGCGGCCGCAGCGTGCGGCGCGCCGAGCAGCGACCCGACCGGCAACGTCACCGCCACGCCGATGGTGCCGAGAAACGTGCTGATGCCGAGCGAGCGGAGCCCGCGCGACAGCTCCGCCACCTCCGGCTTGAGCCTCCGCTCGTATTCGAGCCGGATGTGCTCGTCGAGCGCCTCTGGCTCGGAGATTTGGGCGGACGCAATCTGAGCGCGCACGTCTTCGACATAGCCGTGGAAGGCGTGGCGAGCGCCCGCGTGCCGCTCGCGCAACTCGAGAATACGCTTTGTGGACACGCCCTCCAAGCGCGCGGGCAACACCGTGCGCAACGTGACGAAGGCCACGCGCTCGGCTGTCAGCTCGGAGCCCGACGGCCGCCGCTCACCGCTCGCCAAGCCGGCCGGGCGCTGCTTCGACAGATTGACGTCGCTGACCAACGCGCGCGCCAAATCTTCTGCCGTACAGCTGCTGACCCCCGACACGTGCGTCGCGTTGTCGGAGCTGGGCGAAAGTCCTCGGCGGCGTGAAATCTCGCCCGCCAGCGCGATCATGTAGGCCGAGACAATGGCTGGGTGCATGCCGAGCCAACGCTGATCGTGGCTCGGCAGCGCGAGCTTCAGCTTGAGCAGCCGATCTTTGAGCGCGGGCTCGAGCTTGGAGCAATGAATGAACGCCAGACTCTGCGCCGAAACCTTGCCTGCTTTGAGGCCGAAGCGCTCGAGATTCACCGGCCACTTATCGCGCTCGGAGACGTCGTAGCGGCGCACCAGCTTACCGGCGTAACGCTCGAGCAGCACCGCGAACAGCTTACCGACCGGCTCTTCGTAGGCGCGCGGATCGACGCGCTTTACCACTCCTGCGTCTTCCAGCGTACGGACTTCGCGACTGTCACGCGGCCTGTAGTCGCGCGGCACGATGCGCGTCACGTCGTCCCAGTACAGCGCGCTCAGCTTGAGCCACGCCTCGTCGCGAAAATGAATGAACGGATAGTACAGACAGCGCCGCGCCATGAACGTGCTGCAGGCTAGCCGAAGCCTCGTGCGGGCGTGTGACGAATCCAGCCGGCGCGCGCTACGATCTTCGAGCGGGTGCTTCGTTACGCTCGGGTCAAGTTTGGAGGCTCACGCCCGAACCGGCCAGCGCGACGATGTCGCGATTTTCGAGCACGCCGGAGCGGCTGCCCTTTTTGAGCAAATTCAGCATGGCGCGGCCAAGCTCTTCAGTGGTGGTGACTTGGCCCGGAAACCAGCGTTTGAGTAGCGGATACATTGGGCCGACCAGCGCGTAGAGCACACGGTACCAGCGTGTCTTCGAGACGATGCCGTGCAGCGGGCGGATGAAGCCAGGCCGCAGCATGTAAGCCCGCTGAAACGGCATGGCCAACAGCGCGTTTTCGGTGGCGCCTTTGACGCGCGCCCACATCACCCGGCCGCGCTCGGTGGCGTCCGTGCCGCCGCCGGACACGTAAACGAAGGTCATCTTCGGGTTCAGGCGTTCCAGCGTTTGCGCGACTTTGAGCGTGAGATCGTAGGTGATGCGCTTGTAGTCGGATTCGCTCATGCCGGCCGCGGAGACGCCGAGACAAAACAAGCAAGCGTCGTAGCCCTCGAGCTCGCGTTCCAGCATGTGCAAGTCGCCCACGTCTTCTTGCACGAGCTCTTTGAGCTTGCTGTGGCGCTCGCCGGTAGCCGTGCGACCGACGGCCAGCACGGTCTCGATGTCGGCATCTTGCAAGAGCTCGCGCAGCGCGCCCCGCCCCACCATGCCGCTGGCTCCGAACAACACGACCTTCATCTATCAACTCCTGGCGCCATCTACATAAACTTGACAACCGCGAGAGTGATTGTCAATTTCTCGGGCTAGGTGAGAAAAGTCCGCTTGTGGCGTCTGACGAAGCGCGCGCTACAGCTGCTTTTCGGCGCATTCTTGCTATTGGAGCTGCTCGCGCTGGTTCAAGGCTGGACGGCCTTTGGTAAGCACGCCGCGGGCCCGCGCCTGCTGCGCATGCAGCATTCGCCGCACTACCGAGACGGCCATTTCGTCAACCCACAGCCACTCTACAACGACTACGGCGGCATGCTTTCGGGCATCTGGCACAAAAGCGACCACGTCAATCCCGACCGGCCCGTCGACGTCGCCGCGCTCTCACCCCACGCGTTCGATGCGCCGCCCGCGAGCGGGCTCAGGGTCACCTGGTTCGGCCATTCGTCGATGCTGCTCGAAATCGACGGCAAGCGCATCTTGACCGACCCGGTCTGGAGCGAGCGCGCTTCTCCGCTCAGTTGGCTCGGTCCAGAGCGCTGGTACCCGCCGCCGATCGCGCTGGAAGATTTGCCCAAGCTCGACGCGGTGGTCATCTCGCACGATCACTACGACCACCTCGACTACCACAGCATCGTACGCCTGAGTGCGTTGGGCGTGAAGTTCGTGGTGCCGCTCGGCGTCGGCGCGCACCTCGAATATTGGGGCGTGCCGCCCGAGCGCATCGTCGAGCTAGATTGGTGGGAGCGCGCCGAGCTGCCCGACCTGAGCATCGTCGCCACGCCCGCGCGCCACGCCTCCGGGCGCTTCTTGTTCGACAAAGACGCCACGTTGTGGGCCGGCTACGCCTTCGTTGGCCAGCGGCACCGCGCCTACTATTCGGGCGATACCGGCCTGTTTCCGGCCCTGCGCGAGATCGGCGCAAAGCTCGGCCCCTTCGACGTCACGCTGATCGAAACCGGGCAATACAACCGCGCCTGGCCGGATTGGCACAGCGGCCCCGAGCAGGCGGTGCGAGCGCACCAGCTGGTGCGCGGCGAGGTGATGCTGCCCGTGCATTGGGCGCTACTCGGCCTCGCCCTGCACGGCTGGACAGAGCCGGTCGAACGCAGCCTCGTCGCCGCCGACCAACGCCAAGCGCTGCTCGTCACGCCACGCCCGGGCGAGCCCTTCGAACCGACCACGCACCCGCACTTCGCGCGCTGGTGGCCCACCCTGCCCTGGCAAACCGCCGCCCAAGATCCGATCGTCTCGACGAACGCCGAGTAGCGCGGGGGCTGTTCCGGTAGGGACGGCCCTTTCGGGCCGCCCCCCGGACAAAACCCGGCGAGCAGATTTCCCGCACCGGGCTTCCACCTAAGGTCGACGGAGGGCAAAACGCTGATCTGGCCAAGGATGATG
>Ga0307508_10002137_pt1 | contig 21189 bp, 18 predicted proteins | sample 9_EM_MG_FD_203089 | JGI IMG/M metagenome (GOLD analysis project Ga0307508, IMG submission 203089) | Populus trichocarpa ectomycorrhiza microbial communities from riparian zone in the Pacific Northwest, United States - 9_EM | ecosystem: Host-associated > Plants > Roots > Unclassified | place...
TCTTTTGGTTTCATCAGAGATTTTTCTGCGGTGGGAGATTGATCCTTGGCCCTGATGTGGCATCAATTTTTCTAACAACACTTCTTATCGCTGCCCCTGCTATTGCCTTTTGTATCAAAGTCTATTACAAGATCGTGGATGAAGGTTCTGTAAATGCCCGGTGGTATCCTGTATTAGTTGTTGGATTCATCCTTACTGTATTAGTAAGTATTTCTTTTTCCATTTTGGCTTCAAAGAGGCAGAACTACTATTTACTTCTTCATAGGGAAGCACGGCAATTGAATGAAATGTGTGGGATTTGGTGGTTTCTTTGGCTTCTTTATGGGATATTTCTTTTGCTGCATATGATGTGAATTTTCTTATTTAATTAAAATTTCCAGACAAAATATTTGATTTTAAATCAACACCAAATGAAAATCTTCTGAGATTATAGTTTTTGTCAGCTGATGTGTAGTCAAATTTTGCAGCATGTGTTTTCTGTGCAAACTACCTCTTATTGCAGATCATGAAAAATTCCTTTGTAAAGTCTTTTTTTTTTCTGTAGACTTTAGTATTTCTCTTCTTGACATCTTTCCGAGATCCTGGAATAGTCTGTAGAAATACAAGGCCTACCGAGTCAGATGAAACAGGTGGTGCAAATACCCCGTCAATGGAATGGATCAGGGGGAGAACCCCCTATTTGAGATTACCTCGGACAAAAGACGCGATGGTAAATGGCCACACTGTGAAAGTTAAGTACTGTGACACCTGTTTGCTTTATCGTCCTCCCCGTGCTTCTCATTGTTCAATTTGCAACAACTGTGTTCAGAGATTTGATCATCACTGTCCATGGGTTGGCCAGTGCATTGGAATAGTAAGTTCAAGTTTCTTGTGATGCAATTTATGTTTTCCAAGCAAATTCATTTAGATACACATTATTTCTTTTGGTGGGACAACCAACAAATTCAACTTTTTTGTAGATTATCTGTATGTTCTGGAAAGAAGATGTAGTAAGAAATAAATAATATTTTGAAAACCTTCCTCTTTTGGTTCTATTAACCGGATGTGCATGGAGATCAATTACTAAGTACAGCCATGGAAATTATTAGCATACCTTGCCATTCTCATTGTTTATTTCAGATGTTGGATCCTTTTCTATGGTACTTGCTGCTCCTTGATTGCCCTATTAACCGTATCGATCTTAGCTATAATTTGTGTGTCAAAATCTGAAAGTGTTTGAATCTGGTCTTACTGCATCCAATTGCTACCTGATGTCAGTATTAGTTGCTTTAAATTTTGTGTTATGATGGATTGATTCATGCTTTCTTCCATGGATTTTGCTACCATCCAAACTGTACAGCATTTACTTTCAATCGGTATTTTGATGGGATTCTGCTTCTCCTTTTATGGTAAAGAAAGAAAGAAAGTGTCCTTGTTGTACTCTTCTCCCCCAATTTAATTATTGATACCATACTTTCCTATTAATATTGATAATTTCTTTGGACTATTTAGGCGAAGTTTGGTCTCTTATTATGGAAAAGGCTAAGACATTGAGATGTTAGGAATTACATGATTTATTGTTGATATCCATATTATGCTTGTTGCCAATTCTGTGCCATTTAGCAGTAATCTTGCAAAAATCAAACTCACAAATGACCAATTAAAAGCCAGGATACACAAAGTCAAGGCACAATTAGGCTACTAGAGTTTCCTTTACTTTTTGGGGCTATATGTTTTCAATAAAAAAATGTAGACTCCAATTACGAAGCCAAGCAGAACAACTCTCATCAATCCATACAGTTTTTAATATGGCTGCATCACACACTGTTACCTTTCTGTGGGAAACTTACTGTGTTATCATGTCTTGTTCTGTTTGCAGCGTAACTATCGGTTCTTCTTTATGTTTATATCGACAGCAACCATCTTGTGCTTATACATTTTCGGGTTTTCTTGGATCTTCATTCTTAATGGAAAGAGAAATGTTTGGAAAACTGCAACACACGATATACTTGCTGATTTTCTCATGGTCTACTGCTTCATAACTATCTGGTTTGTTGGTGGCCTCACAGCTTTCCATTCCTATCTGATTTGCACAAACCATGTGCATTCTTACCCAAAATACACTGGCCAACTAGTTATTCTTTGAATCATATTTGACAATTTCTGGTCCTTTTCCTAATACAGACTACATATGAGAATTTCCGCTACCGGTATGATAAGAAGGAGAATCCATATAATAGGGGAGTGATAAGAAATATTAGAGAAATCTTTTTCTCAAAGATCCTGCCTTCAATGAATAAGTTCCGATCATTTGTGGATGAAGATGAACACATGGCAGTCGGATCTCTGACACCAAATCTTGGAGATAATTTGGATAGGTCAAAGGGGAAAATCAACATTGAAATGGGAGCTAAGGTTGCAGGAGCTAGTAATTATTCCCTTCCAGAAATTTTACGAACTTTGGATTATGATGATGATTCAGATGATAATTTAAAGATGAAGGTGGAAGATGGAAGACCAGTCATGGACATGTCCTTTCATGGAGAGCTAGATCTGAAAGAATCAGTTCAAATCTCTATTGTTGGCAATGGATCAATAGAATCAGTACATTGTCCAAATGCCTCAGATGGACTGAGGGAATCTGCTATAAGTTCAAGGGAATCTGTTCAAATTTCCATTGCTGAAGATGGAGCTGGAGAATCTGCTAAAAGTGCCATTGCTGATAATGCAGTGATAGAATCTTCGCAAAACTCTACTTCCGAAGATGGGGTATATATCAATAATTCTTTTGTTGAAGATAGGACTAACCCAGCTGAGGGCAGTACTGATGATCACAATTCTCATCAAACCACAGCACCGGTTCTTCAAGTATAGAGGTTTGCATCTTGCCCTTTTTCCCATTGTTCTGTTGCTTCTGTTCTTGTACCTTTTGACCTCCAAACTAGCTGCGTCATATAGAGAATAACATGTAACTTCCCTTTCGGAACTGTCCCTGCTGGTGCATTGAAATGAACTGTAATGCTCGTGCATATTTCTGAATGAAGTGACTTGTCATCTTCATATCATTTTCAGAATATTGAGATGATTTGATTATTCATTAAAATGCATCCACCACATAAATAACTTGATCCACAAAAAATCATTCTAAATTTTGCATCGGAAATTGAGAGAAGCGGATTTGAATGTCTTAGATTCTTACTCAGTTACTTGCTGAGTTTAGTGACAATCATCCTAAAGCTCCATTCTTCTTTTCTCTACCAATGACATTAACTTATTCTTTGACAGGTCTTGTTGCAGAAAACATCTTCTGTTGCTCAAATATATTGAATCATATACAAAGGATAGCTTGTTCCTGTGATTGCACTAGTTGGTAGTTGACTGGCTTCAAAGGGCTGCAAGTTTATAAAGGTTGAATGCTAGCTCATCAATGCTGCTGTTGCGGCAAAAAGAACAGGAATTGACCGAACACCGACTTGACGTTGTTGCAAGTTGTAAATCTGACATTTTGTAGTAATCCAGAAACCTGCAAACGAGTGAACGTATCTGTGAGGGTAAAATTGCTAAGATTTATTTTTCTTTTTGATAGGTTTTTTCTATCTCTTATCATTTTTTCTAAGATTGATTCGGTTTTTTTTTTTCATGTGGTTATACATGTAGAGGTTATTGGAAAGAAAAAAAAAAAGAAAAAAACATTAGATGTACATTGAAATTTTAATTACTACAGTGTTATTGGAAAGATTTTAACAAGATAAAATTAACGATATCAAAAAATACTTTTAATAATAACCCTCGTTGGCCTAGTTAAAAAAAAAAAAAACTTTAATTGTAGAGTCGACTGAGTAGATCAACCTACAACCCGACTTTAGCCAGGGCAATTGCATCAATTCAATAAATCTTTTTAAACTATCTTATTCACCTATATTTATAAAAAATTAAAATAAAATATTGCTAGTTTTTTTAAAAAAAATATCTTATAACAGTTATCATAACCACCGAAAGAAATCAGGCAGGCCTATAATAATCTGACATATGTCAAGTTCCCATTTCGAGACATAGATTTCATTGGATGAGATTAAATCACTTGTCAACCAATTATAAGTCACATATCCTATCCTTCTTAGGCTTGTAGCCCCTCTTTTCCCCGCTTGAAAGCTCATTTCTTTCCACCACCATTGCCACTCGAAGCGAGAGCCTTTCTCCGAGAAAAAATGGCTGTAGAGATGGCTTTAGTAAAACCCCTCTCCAAATTTAGCAGCACACCCAAATTTGGAAATCCAAGAAGTTTCTCCTACCCCAAATTCATTACCATCAAAATGTCAGCTACTGCAAAGACAACAAGTAGCCCAAAGCCAAGGAAGAAAGGTAACAAAGGTGAAATCAAAGAGACTCTTTTGGCACCAAGGTTCTACACCACTGATTTTGATGAAATGGAGACCCTTTTCAATACTGAAATCAACAAGAAATTGAACCAGTCTGAGTTTGAAGCACTTCTGCAAGAATTCAAGACTGACTACAACCAGACTCACTTTGTGAGGAACAAGGAGTTCAAGGAAGCTGCTGATAAGATGCAAGGGCCTTTGAGACAGATTTTTGTTGAGTTCTTAGAGAGGTCTTGCACTGCTGAGTTCTCTGGGTTCCTTCTCTACAAAGAGCTTGGAAGGAGACTCAAGGTACGCCTCTACAGTCACTCTAATTTCATGCATAATGTAATTCCTTGTTTTCCAGTATAATTATCTATCATCCACATTTGATGATGTAGAAAACCAATCCAGTGGTAGCAGAGATTTTCTCCCTCATGTCCAGGGATGAAGCCAGGCATGCTGGGTATGTGAAAACCTTACCCTTCTTTGTGTCACACGGTGAATTACTCTCCAAGAATGATTGAACCTTTGTATAGTTAATTGACCTTTGTTATATTGCATGCAGATTTTTGAACAAGGGTTTGTCTGATTTCAATCTGGCATTGGACTTGGGTTTCCTAACAAAAGCTAGGAAGTACACATTTTTCAAGCCAAAGTTCATTTTCTATGCTACATATTTGTCTGAGAAAATTGGTTACTGGAGATACATAACAATTTACAGACATCTCAGGGAAAACCCTGAGTACCAGTGTTACCCCATTTTCAAGTACTTTGAGAACTGGTGCCAGGATGAGAACAGACATGGTGATTTCTTCTCTGCATTGATGAAGGCTCAGCCTCAATTCCTCAACGATTGGAAGGCAAAGTTGTGGTCACGTTTCTTCTGCCTATCGGTAACTTTCTTACCCTAGATGCATTTTCATACCATATTTAGACTATCTGTAATGTTTCTGCAAATGCTTGTGTGTGTACAATGAGCCATTGGCCACTAGATATTATTGAAAATATTTACTAAAACATCTTGATATCCCATATAGGTTGCTTTTTCTTGGTATGTTAACCAGTCAACAAAAGTATTGACCTTCAACGTTGAGACTAATTTAAGGATGATATCATGTCTATTTCCTCGCTTCTGACAGCTTAGAGACTTGATTTTGCAGGTGTATGTGACAATGTACCTCAACGACTGCCAGCGAACTGCTTTCTATGAAGGCATTGGACTCAATACCAAAGAATTCGACATGCATGTCATCATTGAGGTGAGACTAATGCTCTATACCTGCCTGCTTTACTCATCTGAGTTTTGTTTTTTCATTTGCTTCCATTTCCATGCTGAATTATATATAATATGCAATCTAGGTTTGAATTTTATTGCTTAGTTTTCTCATGTCCAATGATATGTTTCAGTTGATGCGATGTTAAATCTCCTTTTGCTCGCCTAGACGACTTTGAAAAGGGAAATAAGAAATCAATAGCCTAGACTAATGGATTTGAATGTTTGATTCAAACGTTGTAGATTTTCGATAGTCGTCGAGTTTGTTTCTGAAATTCTCTTAATGCAGACTAACCGCACCACAGCGAGAATCTTCCCAGCTGTGCTTGATGTAGAGAACCCAGAGTTCAAGAGGAAGTTGGACAGGATGGTGGAGATTAACCAGAAGTTGCTTGCTGTTGGTGAGAGCGAAGACAATTCCTTGGTCAAGAACTTCAAGAGGATTCCCCTTGTTGCAGCATTGGTTTCTGAAATCTTGGCTGCATATCTAATGCCACCAATCGAGTCTGGATCTGTTGATTTTGCAGAGTTTGAACCAAAACTTGTTTACTAATACGGGTTTAGCAGATTTGCCATATGAAACGGAGGAAACATCCATGCAACTGGTGTCCTTTTGTAATGTAATTGACCCTGTTTCAGTCCTCTTGAGACCATCTATATTTCGCCCTTCACTCCATGTTGCTGAACAGATATGGGTTGTAAACTTATAATATACAAAGTTTGCAAGCGGATTGAGTATAAGTTTTCCACAAATGGAGGAATTAGTAACAAGAACATTCATTTTCTTTGCCATATCCCACGCTGCAGCGAGTTAATGTCTAAGTCGCAAAAGCATGAACAGAGTACTGTTGACAAGAACTAATGCCAATTGTCCATACTCAACTTGGAAATTGAAGTGTCAAAATAATTCACGGCGAATAACTCCCGTTATTTACAATGATCATTGAGCCAAGACTTGTAAATTCCCATTATTTGCAATGATCAATGAGCCAAGAATTGTAAACCTAGATGTGTGGCAAGCAAGTTAGAGAGAAGGCAGGAATGACGCAGTTATTGTACAGAAGAAAGCAGCAGATATTTTGGTGATGTTTGTTGTTATGGCAGTGGTTGTCTTGAAAATATTTTTTATTTAAAAATATATTAAAAAAATATTATTATTATTTTTTAAAATTTATTTTTCATAACAATACATCAAAACAATCTAAAAATATAAAAATAAAAATTAAACAAAAAAATAATTAAGTTTTTGTAAAGCGTTACTTGGATCGCATTTCCAAATAGCACTATATAGTTATAAATAACTTAATCTAACGACCTGCCAATGTCCCATGCCAGATTTTACTTAGAAACAGTTTTTTTATGCCTTCATTAACCTAACAACATGCAAGTCAACCAACTCAACCCTTTTTATGCATTCATTAACCTAACAACATGCAAGTCAACCACGATCTGGATCTTGGGTCGTGTTAACCCCGGGTTATATTATATCTTATAACTATATATAGATATTTCACATGTAATGAATATGATCACAGTGAATTCCTTCACTATTATTTTCTTCAGGTTTACATAAATTTGCCCCCTTCAAAGCTTGCAGGTTAGATAATACAACACAATTTAACTGAAAGGTTCAGAGGCATTTCTTCAATCTGTTTTGCCCTTCAACTTTTCTTTCTCGTCTTGTTTTTGTGGCCGAAAGAGCAACTTAAATGTATATGCTGCCAGAAGAGCTCCCTGTATTGGGGCAAGCCAGTACACGAGTATGTGCTCCTTGGTTATATGATCCCCACGGGCATAAGCCCATCCCATCACCTACAGATTTTAAAAAGGTTCAGGTCATCTCTACGCAACCTTCTTGAAGCTAAAACGAACTTTCGATGCATGCATTGTGTTGTGTTGCAACTAAAAGATGTGAGCATGACTTACTGAGGCTGGGTTCATACAACCGCCCGTTAGATCAGAACCAAGTATGTGAAGAGATAACTTTGAAATACTTGATATCCAAGTCTTCATGAAGAAACTTCCAGGGATCTTTCTTGCAAGCCCAAGAGAGATGGTAACAACTCCAAATGCCAGCAATCCTTCTGTGAGAGCTCCTTTATGGATGTCAACATTCAAGCGTGGTCCACGTCCTATCTCAGGAAAGGTGTCGATAAGAAGCCGAACCGCAGTGATAGATCCAATCACCTACAGAAAAATAAACCAAAAGACATTGTATTCCAAAGTAGTTGTCTTCAAGTCAGAAACTTTGTTCACCAAAACGAGATGGGTAAATGATCGAGTAAATGAAACCTTGAAAAACGGCGAGGACAACTGTTCTAGCAAAACAATCTAGTTACATCGAGAATACCTTGTTCAACCAATTTTTATCCTCTAAGTCATAACAGCTCCATGTTTGCTATCACAAAACATACATCCAGGTTTTATATCTCGTGCATGGAACTCATGGAAGTTCTCTGTTCTAAAACTGCAGGTTGCCCTAAACAGAACATAATTGTAAAAAAAAAAGGGCCTGTCGGTTTGCTTTGGGCTCACATGCATTGAATAAATGCATGATCGCCACTGGATGGTAAGTATAAAGAGCTAAAGAAATACTTCTTCGGTGCTTGATCACCACTCATTTTTCACCAAGCATTAATGGACCACAAACTATGTACCTTCTTAAAAGTGAAATTAGCACCAAAACCAATTTAAGCTAATAAAATTAGAATTAACAAGAAAAAATACAACCTCAGCGATCTCACTAGAAGAATACATCAACCCAATTCAAAGAACAAGATAAAAGCTTTAACAAATCACTCAACTCAACAATCTAACATGCAAACAAAGATCAAGATCAATGCTCTACAATATTCATCAAGGGACTAGTAAAATTGAATCCTCTCTAAGGAGAAGTCATGGAAAGTAATTAAAAGTATCCATCACATTTTCAGCTCAAAAGTCAACCACAATACAAACTTGCTTAACAAAACCCCAATTTGAACTCATATTAAAAGTCATGTAGATCCCAATAGCATCTGACCTTTCTTTTTGAGAAGAAATAACAGGCAAAGAAATGCTTAAATTTTGCATATTAACTTGTACCAGTAACCCAATCACAAAATTTGAGCTGAACCCATTATTTGAAACCCAAAACACACACAAACAAGAAAACAATAAAATGAAACCCACTTCACATCTAGAGAAAAAAAAATCCAAGTCAACATCCCAGAGGGAAAGAGAAGCAAACCTGAGCAGGTATTCTAGTCCCAATGGTGAAGAGAAAATGAGAGAAATCCCCAGAAATAGCAGAAGACAAAACAGCAAGAGGATTAAAAGACGCTCCTTTAGTAACCTTAGCCAAGAAAGCAAAAAAGAACAGGCTCACAACTGTCAAAGACTGCCTCATAAATTCACCTCTTGAATCATGCCCCATCTGCAAAACCTTGAACACAAACATCTTTATCAAAGCACCATTCCATACCCAAATAATAGAAACTATAAAATCTGACACAATTAAACGAGTCTTAGAAACCATTTTGAAAAAAAAAAGATTGAAACTTTTTTGTGGGTTAAGGTTTTCGGAGATGGGTTCTTGCTTTTATTAAGGTTTTTGCTTTGGGTTAATTGTCTGTGCATGCATGGCTGTGACTGTGAATTGCTTAGGTAATTTCCTGGGAGTTATACGTGCTGCTTTTTGAAAGTGTAGAACGCATTGATTTTAAGTTTTTTATTCGTTAATATATTAAAATAATATTTTTTTTATTTTTAAAAATTATTTTTAATATCAACAAATCAAAATAATAAAAAAATTCAAAAAAATAATTCAAATTTTTTAAAAAAATAATTTGGAAGCAGTTCCATATAGCACCATAGTTGTGGTGTGTATAAGGTTGTTATTTAGAATACAAAGTTATCTTCTTAATTAGTGGATCCCCGAGTGGCTATATTTTTTATTAAAATAGTGTTATTATATTTTGTATTTAAAAAGAGTTAGTGTTGATTTAATGAGGTCTATGCTAGACCAATTTAATTATTAAAAATAGAGTTCATTTTATTGAATCAATATCTTCGTTCAATTTTACTTGAAACTCAATCCAAATTAAATTTTAAATTACAAGCTTTTTGAGTTGATCTTCTCAGCAGAATTTAACAATTATGAGTTTAGTTTTAGCTGTGAAGTTGTCTGTCTTTTGTGTAGTTCCCTTTGTATATAGTCTATAGTTGTTGTTCTATGACAAAAGAACAGTGTGTTGGAGCATTTTATGGGACATCATCAGCAGAGCAGCAGCAGGAGGCAGCGGCAGCATCAGCATCATCATTATTATTATTAATTTAAGTTAATTAAGAGATTTTAACTTAATGAAACATATGTTTAACATGATTCATCTAAATATAAACTGATGGCTGATGATTCCACTGTTCCAATCTCTAATTATTTTCTGTTGGTGGAATCCATGTTCCCATCATTCAAGATATTATTGCTCGAAATCCAAGTTTACCGAGAAAAACCTCATCTCATGAGCTAGATTTTAGAGAAAAATGGGTCCGAGATTACCGAACAGTTGAAGCATAGTTTGTAAATAAAGAGTGTTTTTGTTTTAAAAAAACATTTTTGAAATTTTTTTAATGATTTTGAAGTGTTTTTATATCAATATTAAAAATAAATTTTAAAAAATAAAAAATATTTTAATATATTTTTAAATAAAAAACACCTTACAAAAAATTGTTAAATTGTTAAGGTTATTCCTTATTGGATATCAAAAATGCCGATTAAAATTTATAAATGTGAAGGAATACATATACATATATATATATATATATATATAACAAAAAAAAAAAAAGAGAAATCCAAGACACCGACATGATTTGTCAGACCAGGTGTTGTCATACTGGTTTGATACATTCCTCAGCATTTTGTATAAAACTGAACTTTTGCCTCTTGCTTTAACTCTAGTGCTAGCTTGGCTTTTGCTTCTTTTCAAGAGGTTTTCAATAAATCCATGCATTTTACAAATCAGACATCATGATTTCGTGCTGTATGAGAGAGATGAAATAAAATAAAAATAAACACCTTGAAAGAACACACTGATATCCAAAAATCTGCCACCATCAAAATCACGGCAAAGCTTTCCCGAATCGGACGGCGGCATTCCACACCGAACATGAACCAAGTGAAGAAACTTCCTCAACAACTGTGAAGCTGAATTCTGTCCGTGAGCAATTGTTTTTGTGCGATTTTTGTTGTCTAATACTTTCCAAAGTCGAAGAGTACTTGCTACGGCTGATAATACATGCTTACTCTTCCGAATCCATGGACTTCGTAGGATATTGTGTTTGCTAACATAACATCAATGATCTAGAAAGTCCTTGAATATTTCCTGATTTCGTACATGATTGACGATATAGACACAAGATCTTTGTTCAGCGCAGACCCGCCGACGATCTTCTTTATTGTATCTGATAGCCTAGTATAATAAAGCAGGAGCTGTGTCAATGCAGCTCTCAATATCTCCATGCCACATAAGAAGTTGCTGAAAGAGGTGATAACATCTTTGTGCATCAGCTCTATTGCAGCCTTCCATCTGCTTGCAAAATCCTTCACAATTGTCTCGACTTCAGCAACAGTTATGGGCTTCTCGGTGCCCGAACCCGGTTCCTCCGCTGGCAAATAAATTGCAAGTGAGGCCATCTCCTTTAATAAAGAAATGAATGCAGAAATCTTACAAGTGACATGTTGAAATATAAACTTACAGGCTCGGGATTTCACGAACTTGATTAGGTCACTAAAATGCTCTAGTAGCAGCTCTTCCTGCAGGGAGTGGGCAATAAACAAACTGCCAATGAAATTACAGTAGGAAGATAAAGCAAAAGGAACTTAATTTTTAGGAGAGGATGTCCTCGGATAGGATGATATCTCACAGGACCTTCTGCGTGACTCTTAATTAATTATTTCACCCATTTTGCTTCCCCTTTTATGATTGTTGTTATATGACAGGTAGGGGGGGAATCAATTTTCAAGATATTGCCAACGTGAATATCATCAAAGAAAGCAATTCCTTGTCAGCAGAAAATGCTTACCACAAACATCGATGTGTTGCTCTTCAGCAGTTCCTCGAAGTGCAATTGAATTTTCCCACCTTCTGAGCCAGCTTCCTAAAATTCAAATGATGGGAACAAGTGGGCAGTGCAAAGAGTAAGAACAGTCAAATCTAATAGGCGTTACAAATTGGCCAAGGAACTTGAGTCAGCTGAGTGAAAATCTATTTTACAAAGTAATTATCTACCTTCAAAACAGCAATCGTCATATCATAGTTGTTTATAAGGAACACAATTTGTGGTTTTGGTTTTGGGAATGTTTTAGCAAGCTTCATGAGCAAGTCATCAATGGCCATTCTCAGCCTCTCCATATTCAATTCAAGCTGCAAATATTGGGAGGCCAAAATCATAAGCATTACATGACTAGGGGGGAACAAGAAACAAACAAATGTTGTTCAAACAACAATTTAATATACTTTTATATCTCTAACTTGGAAATATATCTAACCTGTCCATCTCCATATTCAACATTAAGGTGAATAAGAGAAGCTGTAAATTCAGCATAACGCCTCATAACATAATGAGGATGGACGTCATCCTCCCACAATGTCTTTACATTTGCATTACGGAGGCTGCTAAGGTGCAAGTCAAATACCATCTTAAAACGAGGCCATAAAGCAATGTTGACCTGCTCAATCAAGGTAACAATTAATCACATTTGTCATTAGGTATGGTAAGAAATTGCTGCCATGCAGCACAATGTAGTATAGGATCAACTGCCCATATGTGGATCCTTCTTGATCCACAGACCCATATAAACTCTAAAAGCTCCATTTATAAAAAAGCCAAAATGTTATTACATGTATGGACACATGAAATGAATAAACTTAGTAAGAATATAACATACCTTGTCCAAATATGAATCCAGGCATGGAATCCGCCGCCGAGACATAATGAGCTGAAAAGTGAAAGTAGGTATCAGAAATAGATGAACTCCTTGCAAGCATACCAATCTGTCCACGTTTTTATCGCAAGCTTTTTTCTTTCTCATTTTTTGAGCCAGAGAAGCCAGCCAGCACAAAGCACACAAATGTTCAACACAAGCCAAGATTCAAACTAAAATACCACAAAATGTACTGTAGTGGTCTAGCAATTATAATAACAACATCAGATTGCTTAAGAAAAGTGAATTGAACACGTTGACATGGTAATTATGGAAAGATTTTGACCTGGTGCTGATGTATTATGCGAATCATTAGCATCAGGCCTATGGCGTCATAGCAATTAGGTAGTATTGAATTGAAGTGTTCATCAACAACAGCAAATGGGCCTGATGAAATTACAGAAATGAATGAAAAGTAATTAGTTTCTCTCCATATTAGCAACAGAATACAATAACTTTTTAAGTTGGCAAGTAAAGAAATTTCTTTTTTTCTGCAGAAAGCAGTAACAAGTCTAAATTTTGAAACTAACAAATCATGGATGGTCTCATTCAAGGGACAGAATAAAAACAATAATACTAGCACAGTTCATCCCAACTTAAACTATATCCCAAACTCCTCAGCGTGACCTACATGAATCCTTTCCCTCTATATTCTATTTTGGACCATAACTAATGAGAGCTTTTTGTTACTAAAGCATTTTGTGTTAATTTGGCATACAATCCTACAAGCACAAGTAAACAGTGAATTCCAACAAAATTCATTTCAGCATTTGTGTAGGAAATACTTTCTACAATTACTATGAAAATCTTTTGCAATTACCTGCAAAAATTTCATAAAAAATGGATTCTTCCCCGAAGAAATCATCACAGAAAAGATACCTGCAGAATGAGAAATTGTTGAAATTCTTGCATGCTTGGATTTAGCATTTCCCAATCACTAGAAAACAAAATCAAGGAGCAGAGCAAGTCTAGCATACTCAGAAGTAGCAGTATCCATTAGCAGCTTGTGCAAGCTCCTGAAAAGAACCTCATAAGGATACTTTTGGGAACCGGCTTCAGCTATATGAGGAATCAATGCTGGTTGATCCATGTCCTGAAACCAATTAAAACTCTAACAGTGAATCAAGTTTGGCTAAAAAGAATGCCACCTACAAAGAAACACGTTCTGCCATAAATTAGGCAACTATCCTCCAAATATTATCACAAAGAATGATAGAAATTAATATTTTAAATCCAGTTCAAAAGAACGGAAAAAAAAAACCTTCAAAATGTTGATCCTCTCCCCTAGAGCAAATACAGCTGATTTATTCTTTAGCGGTCCTCTTGCAGTTGAGAAAAGACCAGTGCTTCTTGTGGTCTCAACACCAATCAAATCACTAGATGTTGCTATATCTAACTGCAATTTCTCCAATGCTTGAATGTAAGCACGGAAATGTGCACTAAGTACCTGCAGAAAGCCCAGCAGAACTTGAAAACTCATGCATATATTTTCACCATGGTAACTTGGGATTTAAATTACACAGTGCTTAGAAGCAGGCAGAATTGAATTAGGTGTTAAAATGTGGTCGTCTGATACATAGAAGTAAGGACATATGAGGTATGATGCAGGTAGCATTGAAATGAAATTAAAATAATCGAAGCATGTACACCATTTGGAAAGCCAAGGTCATTACTGCAGTAGATCAAAATCATATTTACAACTACAGAAGCTTATAGTAGATATTCTCATGTTATAAATAATGAGAAAAAGAAGTGGTGCACTCCACCGAACAATAAATGAAAAGGGAGAGATGAGGTATGAAAGTCCTAGAAAGTCTATATTCAAAGGCAGATGAAACTCTAATGCATTCACCTTGTTCATCGTATCGACGTATGCTGCACGAACCTCAATATATACCTCCTTGGCATGTTCCTTGAGGAAAGAAATGACATACCTACAATTCCATCCAACCATTTAGTCGACTACAACAAGCACACAAGTAGCAAAATAATCATGGGCTAAAATGTAAACATCAGAGCACATACTACATAAGCACCACTATGAATGCACAACTCACTTGTTTTTTAAAAGAACACTCTGTTGAAGGATCTGAATATTTGTTTTGGGTTTTCTCAAGGCATAAAGTTTCTGAACAATGAAGTCAAACACCTGCAAAAATATAAATATAGTGCTATATCAATGTACACATTACCAAGGAAAGCTATTAGCAAAAAACAATTTTGCAGTACAAAATCACTTGAGGAATAACTTATCAATAAACAAGTAAGCAAAGTACTAACTAATCAACTCCATCAGGCATCTAGTAGAGTTATCAACCTTTGTAACTGCTTTCTGCCTGAGCTTTTCAAGCTCAGGCTGAACATCTTTTAGAGCTTTGGAACCTTTAATCAATTGATCTGCTTCAACAAACTTCAGCTTCTTACTAAGTATTTCGAGAGTTCTAAAATACTCCTCGTTAACCTGGAAAAAAAAGAGTTGCACTGCAAGTATATTGGTGCTGATGAACAAGAACAAATACAACAAACTCCACATGAATAGGCTAAATCAAAAATCAGCATTAGAGTGCAAGCTTTTACCCCCTTTTCAAAAAACAAATGTGAGGGAACATAAATCAGAAGTACCTCTCCATCAACAATTATGTCTACCATTCTGGGAGGGACTATAATGTCTTCAACAAATTTTGCCAGTTTTGATTCAGCTGCCTGTTAAAGTAACACAGAAACATAAGATAACAGGCATATAGGGAAAAGGGACCATTAAAACATTACACTGTAGATGTGAACTTTTAGCTTGAAGTAAAACATTACTTAGAGGCAATATGTTAACTTAAAATGCACATGCCCATATGAGAATGACAACTATATACATGCTACAGTGTTCCCAATCAGATATGCACAAGCTCATGTCAGCAGTGCAGAACGATGATAACAGCAAACATACTAAACACCTTATTAGAACCATCACACTTATGTGTTGCCTAGAAATCCAAGAACAGTAATATTTCCAAACAACTAAAAGAGTTTACAAACAGCAAAGTCATAACACCTTAAGATCCTATGGTTAACTCAACAAGCTATCTCTCTTCCCAAACTCATAAAGAACAAGAAAAAGAAAATCCCTAATCCCCACTTCTTTCTCGTGCTGAGTAAAGAGAACTAAAGGTCAACAGTCAACACCATAATCAGCATCCAAAGCATGACATAAATGTGATCCTCCAAAATCAATGCAGACAATGAAAAGATGTGAATGACAGCTTTTCTGGTAAAAAAGATACCATACCTTGCGATTCTTCAGCTTCAGACCCATATCCATCGACTTCTCCTGGAGAATCTTAATGTCCGAACTTATAGAACCAATCTCACCCTAACAAAATTTCAAAATTAAACACAATTCAGTTGCAACAAGAAAAACAATCCAAATCCACCACAGACAAAACATTTTCAGATGTTACCAAAAAGGCAATTCATAAACATTCATATAACCAAATCATCTCAAACAAATTACTACAAATTTATGATCATACCTGGAAACCACTAAGTAGAGTTTCCATCTGCGACAAGATGATATCACAATCGCGAATTTGCTCATGAAGAGACACTAAATTATCACTTTCTTTTATATAATCCTGCAACATTTCAAGATACCAACATAATCATGCATCAATGCATGAAAACATGGTACAAAAATTACCAAGAACTAACCACCAACCTGAATCGAATCCAACTCAACTTGCCGTAAATTATTCTCAACCCCTTTCGTGTGATCTCTCAATTTCGTCCCTTTCGACAATATATTCGTAACTACCTACACATCAAACAGTAAAAACCATTTTTAAAAAGAACGTAAATCAACAATTCAGTCTAAAAACATTAATAAAAAAAATAATTATACTAAAAATATCACAAATAAATCAACAATCCAGTCTAAAAACATTAATAAGAAAAAAAATAAACTATAAATATCAGAAATAAATAAATACTTACATCATCATTTCTGCATTCTTCTAGTTCCTGCTCAAGTCCTTCTAATGATATATCATCACTACATAAGCAAAAAAATATATAAATAAATAAATAATATTTATATTAATTAACAACAAAAAATGTACCTAGCGGCATCATCTTCAATGGAGCCTAAATCACCAACAAAAGCTCCTAAATCAAACACACTTTTTGTGATTTCATTATTTGATTGCGCCTGTAAATTTTCAAAAAACAAAACCGGATTTTGTTAGATCTCGTGAACAGAGTAATCAGTTTGATCGCTTCAAAGACGCAGAGAGAGAGACTGACCTCAGTTGTAGTCGCCATTTTCTGAGTGGAAAACGCAGCGGATTTGCGAGATTTGACGTCGGTTTGATCTCGCTTCTGCTGCTAAAGCGATTACAATGGTTTAGTTTTGAAGATTTTTAGATCTCTGGAGAAATTACGGTAAAATTAAATTTCTTTGAAGCTGATTTACAAGCAACGTCGTGTGCCTTTTTAATTATATTGGGCCTAATTATCGGAAAATATAACATTCTGCCGAACTACCTAGACCCAAATACGCAGGCCAAACAGAAATAGTTTCTCAGAACTTGTAGGGAAAACCTGGCCCATATAAGATTCTTGCCTACCATAGTATTAAATCCAGTCTGATACCTGACCTGGCCTAAGACACATCTCATGAGTTTTCTGATTTAACAACTAATAACATCGTTTCAATTTAAAGAAAAAATACTTTTTGAACAAAATTTTAAGAAAATACTTAAATAATGTTATTTTTGAAAAAAATTAAAAAAATATTGAAATCAACTCATTCAGGTATCACTAGTTTTGATAGGATTCCAAGTTAACTATTGAATAATTCAAGTTTAATTTGGGTGAATTTTGAAGGTGATTTAAAAAAATATCTAATCTTAGCCCAGCTATGGATCATCAAGTCTATTGATGAAATTAAGTTTAATAACTATAACTAATAACAATGGCATGTGTAGTATCAACTTATTGTACATTTATTTGTTTCTTGGGCAAAGCATAGAGAAAAACAGTTTTGAGAGGTGTAGCTTAACTGGTTAGGTTTTAGATTTGCTTTTTTAAAGTCACCAGTTCGAGTCTCACAAATCTCAAGACTACTGGAGACTCACATGGTCGTTAACTTCAGGGCCCGTGGGATTAGTCGAAGTGCACACAAACTGGCCCGAGCATCCACGTTAATAAAAAAAATATGAAAAAAGAATAAAGATGATGTCTTCTAATTTTTTATGTAAATCATGACTTATTATTTGCTTTCTCGTAATTGATCCCAATGGCACAGATTCCTCAATTATATTTTCATTAACATAACTCAAGGGATGTTAGAACCTTTGAATATAATTTATATTGAGATTTTATTTTGAGATTCATTCAAGGAAAGTTCCAAGTCAACTGTATTTATTACGAATTATAGGTGTTGACTCGAAAAGATTTTATAAAATAAATTAATTTTTATTAGCTTAATATTTTATTTAATTTGATTAAAAACTCAACCCGAGTGAGGTTTTAAGTTTATAATTTCTAGGTTTAGACATTCAGATTTTTTTTATTGTTATTATTTGGTCAATAATATCAACACCTTCTGATTATAGTGTTGTACTATCCAGCCTACATAATCATGCCTGCAGAGAAATTTGCATCACAAAAGATGATATGATATCTCAAGCGTGGCATTCAAAATATAGTTGTCTAACTCCTTCCATCACCAATCTTTTAAGAAGCACAGACTCTCTAGAAACCATGGATTTATAGAGAACTAATGCACAAGCCTTTGAGTTTTTAACTAGAATACAAGGAGTATAATATTTAGATTACAAGGAAGAAAACAGAGGAAGAGAGAAGAAATTAGCTTCCAGGCTCTTGTCCTGCTGTCTGAACAGTGTAGTTCTGCTGCTTCTGCAGCCGCGCCAGGTTTTTAGTTAAACCGAATAAAACATTGAGCTAGTAAAACTCGATCGACCTTAATAGATTATTAGTGACTCGGTTGATACACCCAAACTCAGCTGAGACAATGCCAAGAAAAAAAAATATTATAACCATTACAGGGCTAAACATGGTTGCCTTTTATTGCCTGCTATTTGCTTCTGATGCTTTTAGGCTTTCACAACTTCAACTCTTTAGTTCAATGCCAATTCCATCCTGATGAACTTGAGTAGTATCGATCTTGTTAGAGACCTCTTCTGGCTTTTTTTCTTCATCGTCCACTTTAGTTTCTCCATTTAGAATTTTGTTATTGTAACTGAGGATTTCTGTGGCCCAAGCACGTAGCTGCTCCGTGGCTGCCTCATCTGTGTTGCAACATAAAATACTGATCATGCAACCAAAATCACTTCAATTATTTATATAGCAATTACAACCATAATCATAGTTGTCAAACCTCTTTAGAGGATTGTTCAGGTCAATCATTCATTTTGTTATTTTTAAGGAAATCTTGAAGTTGATCCCGCCAGGTTTTAGGCGGATTCGTTCAGGTCAACCAGGCCATAAAACAACTCGGTGAGATCAACCGAGTTTCACCGAGAGGAGACTTTGAATCACATATTTTTTTAACCTACCCACCGGGCCAGGACAGGTACAATGACTATGAACATAACAATGCAGCATTGAACTGGAAGTTTTGAAAACCTGACATGGTCGAGTATTTTCGAAGAAATTTAATTAGAGTTAAAAATTAAGCATCATAACCTACCAAGTCTAGGAACAGTATGGCCCTGTGGATGTCTTATGATGAGAGGGCTGTCAAAGGCAGTGGCGAGGTCCTCTGAAGGTTCTTTCAACCAATCTTTGGCTCCTATAAAGTGGACTGACTTTACCTTGATGGGGTCTTTATAGGCAACATCACATATGCTTGGATCTCTGAATTTGGACCCTGATACCGACACAAACAGTTTAAAGGGTGGATGATCCTTCAATACTTTTCCCTGTTTCATCACAAAATTTGCCCTTTTCATTGCCTCGCCTGATATTATCAAGGCCCCGAAACAATCTAGAAAGCAAAAAAGTCTACATACCTGAGCTTGATAGCCAAGTAGCAGGGCTGAGAGTGTGGCACCCTGAAGAAAAGAGAAGGGACTTGATAAAAAAAAAGGGGGAAACTAGATGTACGAGTCATATAGAAGAACACGGATCACATTTATTAAACCCGAACTGGCCTAGCACGTTCATCCAAGACTCAGCCCTTGAACCAAGCTGGGTTTAAAAAAGTCAACTCGTACTTCACCAAGTCAAAACAAGATTTAATCTTTTTAAAAAAAATGTACAAAAACATCTGTGACCCAAGCCCTGAGCTGGGTGATAGTTCGAGCCGGGTTTAACAAGTTTGATACGGATACATGCCTGAGAGAAGCCGAGAAAACCATCAAAAGGACCTCTAGTTGTGATGTATTCACACAAATAAGAGATGCATTCTTCAAGGTTTGTATACTCAGTAAAGTCCTGCAGGTTGACACTCCAAATATTAGCATTTACTGATACTTGTATATAAAATTTAAAGCCTGGAAAGGAAATCTTATCGATGATTTTCTTTTCCTATGGCATGCCATCCTGCTTGTCCCAAAAGAGGAGAGATCCTAGCATACCTTGTCGAACTGGAACCACTCAAAGTATGGTGGTGGGAAAATGCCTTCAATTTCAGATTTGCCTCGAGCTGGAAATACTCCGTCTGGAAAATCCTGAATGATGGTGTATGACCAGTTCAAAATTAGTATTCCCCAGTATTTGAGCGTAATCCCATAAATTATTACACGAATCTGATTCATCGACCAAACCAATACTATGGTCTTCTATTATTTTCTTATGTAACAAACACTAATTTCCCTCTCCTATGCCGACATTTCTCTGTTAAAATTTGGATTGTAACTATGGCTACACATTTCAAACCGATGAGATCGTAAAATGTTTGCAATAATGTCTAACTACATGATCAATGATTAGAGTGTTACATACCAAGTCAAACTGAGAAAAAATGGAAGGATCCCACTTGCTAATTTGCCTTTGAAGAAAACTTCCACTGGTCCTAAATCCATGGAGACATAGTATCTTCATCTTCTTTTCATCTTCGGATGTTGCCATTTATGTAGTTTTCTCAGTCACTTATTGAATCAGCAAGCAAGAAGGTCACAGTAATGGCTATGAAGTTAGAGTAATGCTGTGGCGGGCCTTTTTGTAAAGGAGATGGTCGTGTTAGTTGCTACCTACCACCAAGTTTAAGGTCCTAGCTACCGTTTCGTGGTTAGGTTTGGAAGTTGCAACGTGCACTCTTTGAATTAATTGAATTTCATTTACAGTTTTAGTAGAGAAATGAAATCACATTTCATTAATTTGTTGACATGTAGTTGTTAATATGATAATTATTTGAGACTTATATGGTTGTTAATTTTAAAATTTATGGGATTAATCAAGATACATACAAGCTGACTCGAATATCTATATTAATTAAAAAAAAAACTTTTTTTAAATCATAGCGGTAAAACCTGACTTGAACAATTGCAATGAAAAATTTGTGACTTGAAATATAACTTGAATCGAGTTAAGGTTTAATTGGAAAAAAAAAACATTGAATTTGTTAAGTTTATTAAAGGGTGTTTGAGAATATGGTAGTA
>Ga0307508_10002138_pt1 | contig 21183 bp, 12 predicted proteins | sample 9_EM_MG_FD_203089 | JGI IMG/M metagenome (GOLD analysis project Ga0307508, IMG submission 203089) | Populus trichocarpa ectomycorrhiza microbial communities from riparian zone in the Pacific Northwest, United States - 9_EM | ecosystem: Host-associated > Plants > Roots > Unclassified | place...
GTGGTGCAGGACAGTTCCGTGCGCCAGGCCGGCGCGGCCGGCGTCGACGTCGACGCCGCCCGCGCCCAACTCAGGCACGTCGACGTGTCGGTGGACCAGGACGGAACCGGAATCAGGCTGGCCGCGGCGGCGACCGATGCGCACGTCGACGGCGGCACGGTCAGCGGCGGCCGGACAGGCGTGTCGATCGTGGCCGCCCGGACCGTGCTGACCGCGGTCACCGTCGCCGACGCGGCCATCGGGGTCCGGGTGGGTGGGCAGGCCGACGGCACGGTCCTGCGGCAGGTGTCGGCCAACCACAACGGCGTCGGACTGGTCGTGCAGGCCGGCCCGGCCAGCGTCGTCGCGTCCGGCCTGACCGTGCGGCAGAGCGGCGGCCAGGGCGTACGGTCCTCGGCCGCCCTGCTCAGCGTCGACGGTGGCACGATCAGCGGCGCCGACATCGGGCTCAACCTCGGCGGCGGCCACACCATGGTCACCGGCGCCACCGTCACTGACGACGCCGAGGCGGTCCGTGCCGGCAACGACAGCCTGGTCGAGCTCACCGGCGACGTCCTGGGGGCCCACGTGCTGGGGCTACGGGTCGCGCGGTCGGCGAGCGTGACTCTGACGAACTCCACCGTGTACGCGCCGCTCGGCGCCCGGGGCAACGTGCGGCTGGCGGGAACGACCAGATTCCCGGCGCTCCCGCTGCACTGGCTCGGGCTCTTCGCGCTCATCGCGCTCACCTTGGCCATCGCGCTGGAGGTCGCCCGCCGGCTCCGGGAGCGCCGGCACGAGGGCAGTGTCCGCGCGCCCGCCCACGTGACGAACACCGCGTGACCCGCATCTTGTCCACCGTGGACAACCGCAAAGGGAGGACAAGACCGTGCGTACGCGAATGCTGCAAGCCGGTTTGACGGCCGCGGCCGTATTGGTGGCGCTCGCGGCGTGCACCGGAACGGGGCCCAAGCCCCATCCTTCCCCGCCCGAGCCGTCCTCCCCGCGCCCGGCCGCGGTCGACGGCTTCTTCGGCGCGGACCTCGCGCGGCAGGACTTCGGCTCCTTCGGGCTGAACCGCACCGAGATCATCCAGACGGGTGACAAGCGGTTCCCGTCCGGGCTGCGGGTACGGTACCCGGCCGACTCGGCGAGCCAGCTCGCCGCCGCCGGCTCCGGCAGCGAGCACGGGGGAGCGCAGCTCTACCTCGCCCGGCGCGGCGGCCCGGTCGACGAGGCGTACCTGCGCTACTACGTCCGCTTCCCGCGGGGCTTCGACTTCGTCAAGGGCGGCAAGCTGCCCGGCCTGTACGGCGGCCGGATGAACAACGGCCGCAAGATCCCGGACGGCACGAACGGCTTCTCCACCCGTTACATGTGGCGTGCCGGGGGCGCCGGCGAGATGTACGCGTACCTGCCCACCTCGGTCGCGCACGGCACCTCCCTGGGGCGCGGCGACTGGAGGTGGCCGACCGGCGCGTGGACCGCCGTCGAGCAGCACGTACGCCTGAACACCCCCGGCAAGTCCGACGGGGAGGTCCAGGTGCGGCTCGACGGCGTCCCGGTCCTAGAACAAACCGGACTGACCTTCAGGACGACGTCCAGCCTGCGGATCGAAGGGCTGTTCTTTTCCACGTTCTTCGGCGGCGGCGACGCCTCGTGGGCGACACCGCGTGACCAGTACGCCGACTTCGCCGGCTTCGAGCTCGCTACCAGCAAGATCAGCGATTCTTGACCGCCGCCCTCGGCTACGTGGGCTTACAGGTCCCCGTGAATGCACGCAGAGTGAGGGCGCTCGGGAGACGGTGTTCGATTTTTCTTCACAACTGGCTGGACGTGCCCACGTCTGTCTGGTTGTACTGCCCCAGCGAGGACTGTTTCCCGGGCAGCTGCAGATTCATCACGGATCCTTGGAGGTCCTGCGGAGCGGGCGGCGAGTCGGCGACCGGCTCAGAGTCCGAACAGTGGCAGGGCGGGCAGCTCCGGGCAGTCGAGCCATGCGGTGAGCAGGTCGTCGATGGCGCCGGGGGCGAAGCGCCGGGCATGCGTGCGGAACTCGTCGGTCGTCACCGTCCCGTACTGGTGTTCGGCCACCCACGATCGCAGCAGCGCGAAGAACGCCGGATCGCCCACTTTCGTCCGAAGGGCGTGCAGCGTCAGCGCGCCGCGTTTGTAGACCACCGGGTCGAACATCCGGTCCACGCCGGGGTTCGCGACGGTGATGGTGGCCGGCTGCGCGGTCAGCCGGGCGTGCCAGTGGGCGGCGTGGGTGTCCGCCGACGGTCCGCCGGAGACCGCTGACCACAACCATTCCGCGTACGTGGCGAAGCCCTCGTTGAGCCAGATGTGCCGCCAGTCGGCGACCGTGAGGCTGTTGCCGAACCACTGGTGTGCCAACTCGTGGGCCACCAGCCGCTCGTGGGTGCGCTGCCCGTCGACGTGGTTGCGCCCGAAGACGGCCATGCCCTGCGCCTCGATCGGGTCGTCCAGGTCGTCGTCGGCGACCACGACGACGTACTCCAGGAACGGGTACGGCCCGAACAGCCCTTCCATGGCCGACATGATCTCGCCCTGCCGCGCGAAGTCGTGGCCGAAGGCGGCCCTCAGCCGGGGCGGGACCGCACCTCGCTGGGTCACCCCGCCCGTAGGCAGGTCCACCAGGTCGTACCGTCCGACCTGGACACTCATGAGGTACGGCGGCGTCGGCTCGTTCCGCTCGTACACCCAGGTCCGGGTGCCGGCGCCGCGACGCCGGGCGACCAGGTCGCCGGTGACCACCACCGTGTACGGCGCCGGGGCGGTCAGCGTGACCAGGAAGGTGGCCTTGTCCGCGGGCCGGTCGTTGCACGGGAACCAGGACGGCGCCCCGTTCGGCTGGCTGGCCACCAGCGCCCCGTCGGTCAGCTCCTCCCAGCCGATCGCGCCCCACCGGCCCGCAATGGGCAACGGCGTCCCGGCGTACCGAATTTCTATCTTGAAGGTGGCGCCGTACGCGATCGACCGCTCCGGTTTGACCCGGAGCTTGCCGGTGCGATGGGTGAACCTCGCCGGCCGGCCGTCCACCCGGAGGTCATGGACCCGGAAGCGGCCGAGGTCGAGGCTGAACCGGGACAGCGACTGGACGGCCCGCGCCGTGATGACCGCCTTGCCGGCGAGCCGGTTCGTCGTGACCCGGTAGTCGAGATCGAGGTCGTAGTGCAGCACGCGGTACCCGCCGTTGCCGTGCCCGGGCAGGTACGGATCGGGCGAGTGCTCGGCGCCGGGTGTGGCGCCGAGTGGCCCCACCCCCGGAGTCATCTGCTACTGCCCAGGCCTGGTCCTACGGATGCTGGCGCCCAGTTCGCGATCGGGTTGCCGAGCCACCTGCTGTCCTCGGGCACGGCGTCGCCGCGGGTGACCAGCGAGCCGGGCCCCACGGTGGTGCGCGCACCGATGCTCGCGCCGGGCAGCACGATCCCGTGCGGGCCGAGCGTGGCGCCCGCGCCCAGAGACACCTCATCCATGCTCATGATCCGATCATGGAACAGGTGGGTCTGCACCACGCAACCCCGGTTCACGGTGGCGCCCCGCCCGAGCCGTACCAGGTCGTACTCCGGCAGCCAGAAGGTCTCCAGCCACACGCCCCGGCCGATCTTCGCGCCGAGCGTCCGCAGCCACATGTTCAATAGGGGCGTGCCGGTGGCGAAGCGGAACAGCCACGGCGCGGCGAGCACCTCGACGAACGTGTCGGCGAGCTCGTTGCGCCAGACGAACGACGTCCACAGCGCGCGTTCGGCGACCCGGAACCGGCCCACCAGCAGCCACTTCGCGGCCGTCGCGGTGAGCGCGGCGGCGATCGCCGCGAACAGCAGCACCGGTCCGGCGGCGAGCGCGGCCGCCCAGCCGCCCGCGGCCTGCCAGACCCGCGTGAGCGTGGCCAGGACGAGGAGCGCCAGCGTGCCGGCGAGCATCACCGGCACGATCCGGCACAGTTCGATCGCGGACCGGGCCAGCTTGAGCCGCAGCGGCGGGTGGTAGGTGCGGCTGGTGTCGGCCGCCTCGACGGTGCGGCGCAGCGGCATCGGCGGCGCGCCGAGCCACGACGAGCCCTTCTTCGCCTTGCGCGGCGCCGACGAGAGCACCCCGACCAGGCCCCGCTTGGGCACCGAACGGCCGGGCGCCGCCATGCCGGAGTTGCCGAGGAAGGCCTGCTTGCCGATCCGCGCCGGGGCCACCCGCAGCCAGCCGTGGCTCAGCTCGTACGTGGCGACCATCGTGTCGTCGGCCAGGAACGCCCCGTCGTCGACGGTCGTCATCGCCGGTAGCGCGAGCACCGTGGAAGCCTCCACGTCGCGGCCCACCTTGGCGCCCAGCAGCCGCAGCCACACCGGCGTGAACAGGCTCGAATACATCGGGAAGAGCGCGATCCGGGCCATCCCCATCAGGTGCTCGGTCGTCCACACCTGCCACGCCACCCGTCCCCGGACGGGGTGGAAGCCGGCCCGCATCCCGATGCCGAGCACGCGAACGGCGACGAGGACCAGCAGCGCGTAGGTCAGGAAGTAGGCGACGGCCGCCGCCGGGACCATCGGCAGCGCGCCGCCGACGGTCGGGCGGGCCAGCAGCGTCAGGGCCGGCAGCGCCGCCGCCACCGGCAGCAGGCCCAGCAGCTGGGCGGTCAGGTTGTACCAGCCCACCCAGAGCCAGGACCGCCGGGCGGGACGCTGCGCCGGCCACGCGACCGAGCTCTTGGCGGCGCGCACGGCCGGAGAGCCGGCCCAGCGCTGGTTCGCCGGCACCGCGCCGGTGACGGTCGACCCGGCGGCGACCTTCGCCTCCTTGCCGATCCGGGCGCCGGGCATGAGCGTGCTCCGGGCGCCGACCCGGCTGCCCGCGCCGATTCGCACCTTGCCGATCCGGACGACGTCGCCGTCGACCCAGTAGCCGGACAGGTCGACCTCGGGTTCGATCGCCGCGCCGCGGCCGAGTTTCAGCAGGCCGGTCACCGGCGGCGCGGAGTGCAGGTCGACGTCCGGGCCGATCTGCGCGCCGAGCGCCCTCGCGTAGGTGATCATCAGGCCGGCGCCGGCGACGCCGGCCGCTCCGGTCAACTCGGCGAGCCGCTCGGCCGCCCACAGCCGCAGGTGGACACCGCCGCCACGCGGGTAGTCGCCCGGGCCCACGCCGCGCAGCAGCAAACGCGCGCCAGCAGCCGCCACCGCGATCCGCCCGGGCGGGCTGAACAGCAGCAGCCAGCCCGCCGCGATCCACCACCAGGAGACCTGCGGCGCCCAGGGCGCCACAACGGTCCCCAGCGCCGCGAGGACGGTGATCCAGCGCAGCCCGACGAGCGCGAGCATCGGCAGCATCAGCGCCATCTGGAACAGCCCGGCCCGCAGGGGAGTGGGCCGCACCTCGCGGCGGACCGTCGTCGTCGTGTCCTGGGCCTCGAGCACCGCCGCCATCTGCGACAGCCGGGGGTTCTGATAGACGCCGGCGACCGACGCCTGCGGATACTCCTGCCTGATCCAGGCCACCAACTGCGCCGCGCTGAGGCTGCCGCCGCCGCTGGAGAAGAAGTCGGCGTCCGCCGAGGCCGGGCGTACGCCGAGAATCTGCTCCCAGCCGCCGGCGAGCCACTCCTGCGTCGCGGTCAGCTCGGCGTCCCCGCCGCCAGAGGCCAGGGGCCACGGCAGCGCCGCCCGGTCCACCTTCCCGGACGTACGCGTCGGAAGCGCGTCCACCTCGGCCAGCAGCGGGACGAGCGCGGCCGGCAGTTGCTCGCGGATACGTCTAGCGGCCGCGGCGGCGTCGAAACCCTCGCGCGGCACGACGTAGCCGACCAGCAGCTGGTTGCCCGCCGCGGTCCGCCTCACCGCGGCGGCCGCGCCGGCGACGTCGGGCAGCGCCTGCAGCGCGGCGTCCACCTCGCCCAGCTCGATCCGGCGCCCGCCGAGCTTCACCTGCTCGTCGCCGCGGCCGAGGAACAGCAGCCCCTCGGGCTCCGCGCGCACGATGTCCCCGCTGCGGTAGGCGCGCGGCCAGCCCAAGGCCGCGAGGGGCGCGAACTTCTCGGCGTCCTTCGCGACGTCGAGGTAGCGGGCCAGGCCGACCCCGCCGATGACCAGCTCGCCGGACTCGCCCATCGCGACCGGAACCCCGGCCTGGTCGACCACGGCCAGTTCCCAGCCGGCCAGCGGCAGCCCGATGCGTACCGGACCCTCGCCGGTCATCCGCGCGGCGCAGGCGACCACGGTCGCCTCGGTGGGGCCGTAGGTGTTCCAGACCTCCCGCCCCTCGACGGCCAGCCGCTCCACGAGCTCCGGCGGGCACGCCTCGCCACCGAAGATCAGCAGGCGGACGTCGTCGAGCGCCTCGACCGGCCACAGCCCGGCCAGGGTCGGAACCGTGGACACGACGGTGATGCGCTGCTCGGCCAGCCACGGACCCAGGTCGACGCCGCTGCGCACCAGCGAGCGCGCGGCCGGCACCAGGCAGGCGCCGTGCCGCCAGGCGAGCCACATCTCCTCGCAGGACGCGTCGAAGGCCACCGACAGCCCCGCCAGGACACGGTCGTGCGGGCCGACCCCGGCATCGCCGGCATCGCCGGCGTCGGCGGCGTCGTCGGCCAGGAACAGCTGCGCTTCGGCGTCGACGAACGCGGCCGCGGCGCCGTGCGAGACGGCGACACCCTTCGGGGTGCCGGTGGACCCGGAGGTGAAGATGATCCAGGCGTCGTCGGTCGGCTCCGGCCGTCCGGGCCGGCCGGCGGGGGTACGGCGCGGCGTCACGCTCAGCCCATCGCCGATGACCGCACAGACGCCGGCCTCGTCGAAGACCAGCTCGGCGCGCTCCTGCGGGTCGTCGGCGTCCACCGGCACGTACGCCGCGCCGGCGGCCAACACGCCGAGGATCGCGAGGTAAAGCTCAGCCGTACCGGAGGAGATGCGAACACCGACCCGGTCGCCGACGCCGATCCCGTGCCCGCCCAGCCGTGAACGCAGCGCCTCGATCTCGTCGGCCAACTCGCCATAGGTCAGCGTGGCGCCGCCGGCGTCGATCGCGCGAGCCGCCGGATGGGCCCGCACCGTCGCGTCGAGGATGTCGACCAGCGTGCGGCGGACCGGCGCCGACGGGGTGCCGAACACCGCCGGAGCGGCCGGCGCCTCGGCAATAGCAGGCAGCTCGATCAGTTGCAGATCAGTCGTCACGGTCACCGGGCGTGCTCCATCTCCACCTCGCGGGTCATCGTCGCCAGGCGCGCGGCAACTCGACCGCCCGGGGCAGCACTCAAAGGTACGCCAGGGAAATGGAGGATGACGGCTCTATGTCGAGTTCGTGTCCACTGCCACAGGTGTCGTCCCCGACACAAAGCGGCCGAGGTCGACCGTCAGTGAACACGTGCCGGGTACTGCGATACCGTCTCGAAGACGTCCTCCGCGTCCCCGGGTCGGTGACGACTTGCGCGGCGGCCATAGGTCAGGGAGAAAAACCGATGTCCGAGCACAACCCCGATTCCGCGGCGACTCCGGAGGAGCCCGCCGAGGACTCGCCGGCCGAGGTCTTCGAAAACCGGGCCGCCCGGCGGAAGAAGGGCAAGACCTCCGCCCCGCCCCAGGTCTTCGCCAAGGGCCAGCCGCCCGCGGGGCGCGGCTCGGTCCAAAACCCGCGCCAGTACGGCAGCCGTCGCAGCGGCTGAGGCCCGTTCGCCAGCTACGGAAGTATAGTTCTGGGAACTATACTTCCGTAGCTCGTCCGGCTCTGGGGGCTGCGCTCATGGACAAACCGTCTCGCATCTTCGGCCGGGCCCGCGAGTGGGACGGCCTCGCCGCCTTCGCGACCAGGTCCACCGACGCAACGGCGGGTGGAGCGTCACTGGGCGTCGTGAGCGGCCGTCGCCGGCAGGGTAAGAGCTTCCTGCTGCAAGCACTGGCCGAGGCCGCCGGCGGCATGTACTTCGCCGCCACCGAGGCCACCGAGGCGGAGTCGCTGCGGCTGTTCGCCGATGCGCTCGCGCGGCACACCCGCGAGTTCATCGAAGCGCCGTTCCGAGACTGGAACGACGCGATCGCGTACCTGTTCCGCAGCTTCAGCGACCGCCCGAGCATCGTCGCGATCGACGAATTCCCGTTCCTGTCCAAGACGTCACCGGCACTGCCGTCGATCATTCAACGTGAGCTCGGGCCGGGAGGCAGTGGCCGGACGAGCTCAGCGCGACTGGTGCTGTGCGGATCGGCGATGTCGGTCATGGGAGGCCTCCTGGCCGGGCAGGCGCCGCTCCGCGGCCGAGCGAGCCTCGAGATCGTCGTTCAGCCGTTCCGGCATCGAGAATCAGCCGAGTTCTGGGGCATCACCGACCCCAGGCTCGCGGTCCTGGTAAACGCGGTCGTCGGAGGCACGCCGGCCTACCGTTACGAGTTCACCCAGGGGGACTCACCGGCCACGGTCGACGACTTCGACGCCTGGGTGGTCCGGACCGCCTTGAACCCACAGACGCCGTTGTTCAGGGAAGCGCGGTACCTGCTGGCCGAGGAGTCCGCGATCCGCGAGCCTGCCCTCTATCACTCGGTGCTGGCCGCGATCGCCGGCGGCAACAACACCAACGGCGGGATCGCCAGTTTTATCGGGCGAAAGTCCGACCAGATCACGCATCCGCTCAACGTCCTGGAAGACTGCGCGCTGATCGCCCGCGAGCCGGACCTGCTCCGGCCGGGCCGCGCCCGGTACCGGATCGTCGAGCCGCTGATCACGTTCTACGAGGCGATCATGCGAAAACGCTGGGCCGAGTTGGAGATCCACCGAGCCGAGCAAGTCTGGACGACAACACGGCAGACCTTCCTCACCCAGGTCGTCGGCCCGCATTTCGAGGCCCTGTGCCGGGCCTTCGCGTTGGAGTCCGGCGACACCCTCTTCGCCGAGCAGCCCTCGGAGGTCGGATCCGGCACGGTCAACGATCCCGCGAACCGGACGCAGATCGAGATCGACGTGGTCGCAATGTCCGCGCAGCAGGCGAACAACCCGCGACGCATCCTGTCCTTGGGCGAGGTCAAATGGGGTGAAGTCATCGGCCACCATCATCTCCAGCGGTTGGCGACGGCGCGCGACCTGCTGCGCCCGAAGGGCTATGACGTCGAAAGCACGGTGCTCGCGCTCTACGGCGGGGCCGGGTTCACCGCCGAGCTGACGACTGCCGCCGCGGCGGACGACCGTATCCTCCTCGTCGACCTCGATCGCCTGTACTCCTGAAAGGGCCACCGGCGGCGGCCGTGTGGCGGTGTCCAGGACCCGTTTGGCTCACGCCGGCGCGCGGGCCGGGACCGTACGCTCACGCGGTGATCTTGGGGTTTTCGGCCGTGATCGTGCGGTATCGGCGCTGGGTGTTGCTCGCGGCGGTAGCCGTCGTCGCGGTGCTCCGGCACTACGCCGCGCATCCCGCGGACCGGCCCATGATCGGCACGCCGGCCGAGCATCGGCGCCTGGTCGAGTTGCTCGCGACGCCGCCCGGCCCCGTAGCGCCACCGCCGTCACGCCGCCGCACCGCCGCCCTCGCCGCTGCCGGCGTCCTGGCGTTCGGTGTCGCCGTCACCGTCGACACCTGGCTCGACGACGTGTTGGGTCGCCACAGCGTCATCGGCTACGCATGGATCCTTCCACGGCAGCTCTTCCTCGTGCTCAGCCTCCACTTCTTCGCCGGCGCCGCGCGCGGCGTACGCGCAAGCCGCCGGCCGGCGACCGCTTCAAGCGCGCCGCAACCCGCACCGCCAGAACCCGAGCAGCACGTGCCGGCCTCCCCGGCCGCCGGGAGGCCGAGCTGGGCACGCGATGTGACCAACCACTACTAACACTCCGCAAGCTAGTCGTCAGGTCTTAATTGATGCGGCCTCTGGTCGGCCGGGAGCGGGGTTTCGAAGCTGGCGAGCCAGGTGGCGAGGATCGATTCGAGGCGGGCGGCGTCCTCCGGCGCCAGTTGGTCGAGCAGGCGGCGTTCGTTGCGCATGTGCTCGCCGAACGCCTGGTCGATCAGTTCGCGGCCGGCGTCGGTGAGGGCGACGACCCGTCCGCGGCCGTCGCTGGTGCTCCGGCGGCGTGCCACCAGTCCGTCGCGTTCCAGTCGGTCGATGCGTTTGGTCATGGCCCCGGTGGTGACCATGGTGAACGCGGCGAGTTCCCCGGGTGCGCGTTCGAAGGGTTCACCGGCCCGCCGGAGTGTGGCGAGGACGTCGAATTCGCCTTCCCCGAGGCCGTACCGCCGGTACACGAGACGCAACTCTTCGGTGAGGTGGCCGGCGAGGCGATGGAGGCGGCCAATCACGCCCTGCGGCCGTACGTCCAGGTCCGGCCGTTCCCGGGCCCAGGCCTGCTGGATGCGGGCGACGTGGTCGAGATGCTCGCTCATGACGAAATAGCTTCCATGGAAGCTATAGTAGCTTCTGTGGAAGCCAATTTGCGATGGACGTTCGTCACCGCGCTCGCACCGGTGACGTGGGGCACGACCTACTTCGTGACCCACCGGTTCCTCCCGGCCGACTACCCGCTGTACGGAGCGGCTGTCCGGGCGCTGCCGGCGGGCCTGTTACTCCTGCTCGTGAGCAGGAAGCTCCCCGCCGGATCGTGGTGGTGGAGATCGCTGGTCCTGGGCGCGCTGAACATGGGCGCCTTCTTCGCGCTGATCTATCTGGCGGCGCAGACCCTCCCGACGAGCATCGCCTCAACGATCATGGCGACCTCGCCGGTCGTGCTGATGCTGTTCGCCTGGGCCACGCTTTCCGAGCGCCCGCAGACCGCGCACCTCGTGGGAGCGGGCGTCGGCGTCGCGGGCGTCTGCCTCATGCTGCTGACCGGCTCCGTCGCGGTCGATGCGCGCGGCGTGGCGGCCTCGGTCGCGGCGATGGTGATGTCTTCCTTCGGCTACGTGCTGGCCAAGAAGTGGAGTGCGGACGTCGACGTGTTCTCGCTGACCTCCTGGCAGCTCATCGCCGGGGGAGCGGTGCTGCTGGCGGCCGCCGTCGTGGTGGAGGGGTCGCCGCCGGCCCTGGGCGTGCCCGCGATGCTGGGATTCGGCTACGTGACGGTGGTTGCGACGGCTCTGGCGTTCGTCGCGTGGTTCGCCGGACTGCGGCGGCTCCGCGCCGGAACGGTGGGGCTTGTCGGACTGCTCAACCCGGTGACGGGCGTCCTGCTCGGCACGCTGATGTCTGACGAGGCGCTTACGGTGCGACAGGTCTGCGGACTCGTGCTCGTCTTCGTCGGCGTCCTGCTCGGGCAACCCGTCGTGGCGTCTCTGCTGGCGTTCGTGCGTGCCGCGCTGACCGATCGCGGTCCGGCACGGCGGCGAAGCCGACCACGAGTCCAACGGGCACCGTGAGGCCGCATCCGCACCACGCATTGGCCCACCATGCTGATCGCCGCCGGCGACTCGGCCAAAATCCGCGACACGCGGGGCGGCACCGGCCTCGGGTTCAAGCAATCCCCATGGCATCGGCGGGGGTGGCCGCGGCCGCCGCCAAGGGTGTGGAGTTGGGGTCGGCCGGCGGGCCGTGCTCTACACGATCGCAACTTTGACCTGTATTCGTGGGCGAAATGTGGGGTTTCGTGCCCGGGGTGGGTCCGGAATGCGGGAGGATCGCCCAGCATCTGAGCTGCCGGGCACGATCCGGGACGGGCGCCCACGATCCGAGAGGCACTCCCACGATGTGACACACGCGGGATCGGCCCGCGCGGCGAGCGGCCGACGCCGGACATGATCCCAGGCACGGACGAGGCCGACGGAATTGCGGCCGCACTCCGGACGACCCAACTCCACAACTTCTGGGGCAGACGAACTACGACAGGGCCGCGCACCTGGGTTGGACGGTGAGCGTCGGATTCTGTGCTATGGTTCCCGTGTTGCAGTTTTGATTTCCGTAGACGTTTTTGGCGCCTGATGGGTTATCTGAACCCCATCGGGCGCTTTTTCGTTTGTCGTGTCGGTTCCGACGCAGGTGATCAACGCGGCGGCGTGCGAGACCGCGCAGTGCGGCCTCCAATAAGCCTGCTAAGGAGCAGACATGGCTACAGGTACCGTGAAGTGGTTCAACGCTGACAAGGGCTTCGGCTTCATCAGCCAGGACGGCGGCGGCGCCGATGTCTTCGCCCACTTCTCCGCGATCTCGGCGAGCGGCTTCCGCAGCCTCGACGAGAACCAGCGGGTGGAGTTCGACATCACCCAGGGCCAGAAGGGTCCGCAGGCGGAGAACATTCGCCCGCTCTGATCCACGCTCTTCGAACGGCGGTCCGCTTCTCAGCGGGCCGCCGTTCGGCGTCTCCGCCACTCCCAGCTCATCGACAGGGTTGCGGCCCGGCTCGGGCCGTAGACGCCCGAATCGAGGAACTGCGCCAGGCGCACGACGTGCTCGACGGTCCTCCGGCCTCGGGGTGGAGTTCGACACGTACTGCCTGTCTTCCCGGGAGATGGCCGACGCGGTCCATCTGCCCGAAGATCGTCTACATTATGATGGAACATTTCGTTGACAATCGTGCGGCGCGCGACAAACCTTGCCGGGGAGCGGATCACTTCGTCCCCCCACCGAGGGAAACCTCATGCAGCCGTCCTCGCCGTCCTCCCGACGCGTCGCACGTAACGACCTCACCCGCGTACGGGAAAGGCGGTTCCCGGCGCTCGCGCGTTTGCGACGAAGCGTGGTGACCGCCGGTTCCATCCTCCTGGCGGCCGTCGCGATGCCGGCTTCCTCGGCAGGCGCGGCGCCCCACTCGCGGCGGACAAGCAGGTCAAGGACGTCAACTACCGGCTCGCCTGGAACCAGTCGCACGCCGGCAACTACGACGTGCCGGAGGCGATGGCCTGGATCGCCAACGTGGTCCACCGGGCCGGCGACCCGCTCGAGCCCGGCCACCCGGCACGCTGAACGGCCACCGTCCAGTCCCGACGGTCGTGACCGTCGAGACTGGACGGTTCCGTGTGCCTATACTCACGGCTGATCACACGGACCTTTCGCGGAAGGTGTCCCCTTTTGGCGTCGACACGCGCGCTCCTCGCAGCCGCCGGCCTCCTGCTGCTCACCCTGGCCGGTGTTCAGGCTCCGGCTGCGGCGCAGCCGTCCGGTTCGATCGTGGCCGGGCTGACCCCGATCGGGTACGCCCCCGCCGGCTGCAACACCGAGCCCGTCGCCAAGGACACCGCGCGCTGCTTCGCGCTGGTCGCCGACGCGTCACCCGCCGGCGGCGCGACCCCTTACGGCGTGGCGCCTGAGGCCAGCGCGCCGGCGGCGACGGCGCTCGGCCCGGCCGACATCAAGGCCGCCTACCACCTGCCCGACGCGGGCGAGGGGGAGACCGTCGCGATCGTCGACGCGTACGGAGACTCCCATGTGGAGGACGACCTCGCCGCGTTCCGCGCGCACTACGGGCTGCCGGCCTGCACCACCGCGAACGGCTGCTTCCGCAAGGTCGACGAGCACGGCGGCGCCGACTACCCGGTCGACGACGCTGGCTGGGGCCTGGAGACGTCGCTGGACGTCGACGCGGTCTCGGCGGCCTGCCCCGCCTGCCACATCCTGCTGGTGCAGGGCGCCACGGCCGCGCTCGCCGACCTGGGCGCCGGGGTCGACACGGCGGTGACGCTGGGCGCCAAGTTCGTCTCCAACTCCTACGGCCTGTCCACCGAGAACGCCACGGAGACCGGGTACGACGTGCACTACAACCACCCGGGTGTGGTGGTCGCCGCGTCCAGCGGGGACACCGGCAACGTGCAGAACTGGCCGGCGGCCAACCCCAACGTGGTCGCCGTCGGCGGCACCCGGCTGACCCGCGACTCCTCGGTCGCGCGTGGCTGGACCGAGTCGGCCTGGAGCAGCGGCGGCTCGGGCTGCTCGCCGTACGAGCCGCAGCCCGAGTTCCAGGCCGGCATGGCCACCGGCTGCTCGCGGCGCGCCGAGGTGGACATCGCCGCGGACGCCGACCCCGCCAGCGGGCTCGCCGTCTACGACACCCTCGGGTACGACGGGTGGAAGCAGGTCGGCGGCACCAGCCTCGCCTCGCCCCTGATCGCCGCGGTGTACGCGCTCGCCGGGCCGCCGGTGGCCGGCACCTACCCGGTCGCCTACCCGTACATCCACCAGGCCAACGGCCTGTTCGACGTGACCGCCGGCAGCAACGGCTCCTGCGGCGGCGTGCTGTGCGAGGCCGGCGCCGGCTGGGACGGCCCCACCGGGCTGGGCACGCCGGACGGCGTGAGCGCGCTGACCCTCGGCGCCTACGGGACGGTGCGCGGCCAGGTCACCGACACCGCCGGAGCGCCGCTGGCCGGCGTGACGCTGACCCTGTCGGGCAAGGGCGCCGGCGGGGTCTTCCGTGCGGTGACCGACGCGCAGGGCGGATATTCGATCCCGATCAGCGTGGACACTTACGACGTGACCGCGTCGCTGTTCGGGTACGCGCCGGGCTCACGGTCCGGGGTGGACATCGCCGACGGCGCCACGGTCGCCGTCGACTTCACGCTCGCGAAGCTGGCGACCCGCCGCGTGTACGGCCATGTCACCGACGGGTCCGGGCACCGCTGGCCGCTGGCCGCGAAGCTCACCATCGACGGTTACCCGTACGGGGCCGTGGTCACGGATCCGTTCACCGGCGCGTACACGGTGGACCTGCCGGTGGGGGGCACGTACACCGTGCACGTGGCCGCCGACTACGGCGGTTACGAGGACGCCGGCACGCAGGTCACGGTCGGCGCCGCCGACCAGCGCCGCGACGTGGCGCTCGGCATCGACCCGGCCGGGTGCGACGCACCCGGATACGCCCTGCCCGCCGGCACCGGCTTCGAGGGCTGGACCGGCCGCACACCGCAGGCCGGCTGGGCCGTCGTCGACCATGGCGCCACGGGTCTCACCTGGCAGTTCGACGACCAGCAGAGCAACATCTCCGGAGGTAGCGGCAACTACGCCGCCGCCGACCCGTTCGACAACGGCGGCGTTGCCGTCGACAGCGACCTACTCACGCCGGTCGTGGACCTGACCGGGCGGTCCGGGCGGCTGCGATTCGACGTCGCGCTGGCCGCTGCCGGCACGACCGCCTCGGCCGAGGCCGACGCCAGCGCCGACGGCGGCGCGACGTGGACACCGGTCTGGGCGCCGCCGAGGGGCAAGGACTTCCTCGGCCACGTCGACGTCGCCATCCCTGCCACCGCCGGCGTCCAGGTGCGATTCCACTACGCGGGCAGCGGCTTCACCCTGCTGGAGTTGGACAACGTCGCCGTCGGGGACTGCGGCGCCGTGCCGGGCGGACTCGTGGCCGGCACCGTCTCCGACGGCAACACCCGCGCCCCCGTCGGCGGCGCCACGATCACCACCGGCGGCAGCGCCGCGACCAGCGCCGCGACCGGCTTCTACTGGCTCTTCAGCACGCCGGGCCGGCACACCTACACCACCACCGCGCCCCGGTACGCGACACGGACCGGCGCCGTGCGAACCGTTCCGGACGCGGTCACCCGGCAGGACATGTCCCTGCGGGCCGGGCGGCTCGTCGTCACCCCGGGGGCGCTGTCCGTCACCGGCATGCTGGGCAGGAAGGTGACCCGACGGCTTACGCTCACCAACACCGGCCGGGCGCCGTTGCACGTCACCCTCGCCGAACAGGGCGACACACCCGATCCCGCGACCGGCGCGCCGCTCGTGCGGGTGCCGGCCGACGTGCCGATCGGGCCACGGGCCACCGGAACGCCGCCGGCCGCCACCGGCGTGTCGCCCGCCACGGTCGGCAGTGCCTGGGCGAGCATCGCGGACTACCCGCAGCCGATCATGGACAACGCGAGCGGCTACTACCGCGGCAGGACCTACTCCGTCGGCGGGATCGACACCATCTTCGCCGGCACGGTCACCTCGCACGGCTACGCGTACGATCCGGCCGCCGGGGCGTGGTCGCCCATCGCCGACCTGCCGCAGGCCCTGCAGTTGCCGGCGGCGGCGTTCCTCAACGGAACGATGTACGTGGTCGGCGGCCTCAACGACAAGGCCGTCGAACAATCCACCGTCTACGCCTATCATCCGGCCGGCGATTCTTGGACACGGGTCGCCGACCTGCCGGCGCCCACGGCCGCTGCCAGCATCGCCACGCTCGACGGGAAGCTGTACGTCGTCGGCGGCTGCCTGTCCGGTTGTGACGGCACCTCCGCCGCGGTGTACCGGTACGACCCGGCCGCGAACACGTGGACCCGGGTCGCCGACTACCCGCACGCCGTACGCTGGAATGCCTGTGCGGGCCTGGCCGGTGAGCTCGTCTGCGCGGGCGGGGTCTGGACCGACCCGCACGCTGAACTGCTCGCATCCACCTACCGGTACCGCCCGGCTACCGACACGTGGGTCGCGGGCGCGGCCATGCCTGAGGCGACCTTCGGCATGACCTATGCGGGCGCCGACGGCAAGCTCCAAATCGTCGGCGGCGCGGTCTCCGGCGCCATCACCAACCGGGCCGTGCAGTACGACCCGGTCGCTGATGTCTGGACCGCGCTACCCAACCCGAACTTCACGGTGGTACGCGGCGCCGGAGGCTGCGGGATGTACCGGGTCGGCGGTTGGGGCACCCTCGCCGGTGGCGGCTCATCGACCGCGGAGGCGCTGCCCGGGCTGGACCAGTGCGGGGGCGACGACGTGTCCTGGCTTTCGCCCGGGCGCACCGTGTTCGACCTTAGGCCCGGCCACTCCGCCCGCGTGACGGTCACTCTCGACGCGTCCGCGTTGACGCGACCCGGCCTCTACTCGGCCACCCTCACCGCCAACACCGACGACCCGTACGACGGCACCCGGATACCGGTGACCTTCCATGTGGTGCAGGCCGCGAGCACGGTCGCCGGCGCTACGACCGACAACGTACTTCGCGCACGGGGCCCGGGGTGAAGCCCGATAGGACCGTCTCGCCGGACGCTTGGTCTTCCGGTGCGCCCAGCGTTCGCCTACACCCTGGCCACCGGATAACGCTGCAAACCACAGAGCCAATCTCGCCGCGCTCTGCTGGGCGAGAACTATCCGAGGGAAGTGCGTAGACCGAGAGTTGCCAGACGGTGCTCGACCCTGAACGCGGCAGCCCGCAACATCGGCGCGCGGCGCGGGTGTGCGACCGCGTTAGAGGATGCCATATTCGCCACTGTCGAGCGCCGGTCAATTCACCCGCCTAGCTCCACGGTTGCGTACGGCTCCCAGACATACATGCCGTTGTCGCGGTTCAGGACAATGAGCTGGCAGGAGGAGACTCTTGCATCTGCAAACAACGCAGGAGCCGCCTCGACTTTATCAGTTAGTGGCGCGGCGGGGCCTGCGGAGTTGATGTATGCGAGGCTCATGTGTGGACTATACGGCTCTGCTGGTTCGGGTATGCGCTCAGTTCCCCATACGTCGCCGATCGCGGAGCGGATCTCTCGGCGAAGGTTCCTGACGGGCTCCGCTGGCTCGACCGCGATTTGTATTGACTCCGGGTCTAGGTGCGGTTTTCCTATCCGAAGGCTCATCGGTGTCAGATTCGCGCAGCGACGGCGCGCCTGTCCGACGATCTTGTCAACTTCAGTCGCATCAATTTCGTCCACGAATCCGATGCCCTGCATCGTCAGGTGCAGCCATTCGTTCGGTACGACGTCAAGCATTGATTGCTGCTTGAGGACGTCGCGGTATCCGTTGGCGAGACTAATGACCTCGGGCTGATCTCCGAAGGTTATATGCCACGTGTAGAAACGTGCGCCTACATGCCAGCCCGGCCGCCAGTACCAGTGGTCCTTCACCTTATCGGTGGTTGTGTTAGTCATGCAAAATCCCCTAGCGACTCAGGCCGGTAGCTGAGGTGTGCTTCCGCCAACGCAAAAGCTGTTGATATCAGAATACAGCCTCCTGGCCGGTAGACTCCTCTGAAGAGGCGCACTGGATGCGAGGATCCGTCCGACACTTCGCAGGCGTCTTACAACAGTGTCCAATCGCTGCTCCGGCGGGAGGGCAAGTACTGGCCTAAGAACTTCCTCGGCACCCTCGACGCCGTTGGACCCAGACTGCTTTTCCGTCGTCGACGCGAGGTGGGCTGCCGCTGCCCAGATCCTGACCTGCGCCACAGTGCCATAGGCTGGGGCTGTCTCGTGTCTTGCCGCAAGGAGTGCGGCGTTCGCATGTTCAATAGCGCCGGACGGATTTCCTACACGCAGTTGAACTGAGCCGGAATAATTGTGCTGCCGAAGCGGATTGCAAGCGAATAGGCCACCGACGACATCCTGGCCCGCACCCTGGCGAGCCTCTTCCGCCTTCTTCAAGGCGGCTTTGGCGGAATCGCTTGCACCAATCTCGGCCCATGCATCAGCTTCCTGGCAGGCGAGCATTACGGCCGCGGTTCCTTGTGACTGGTACTCGAAGCCACGCGCTGCGGCAGATGCCGCTTCTTCGTAGCGCTGATCCCACAAGTAGATCTTGCTCATGGTGGACAACACCCAGGCGCGCAGTGTCGGGTCGCTTGCGGGTTCAGTACAGGTCCAAGCCGTCCGTATTTGTGATTCGGCCGCGGCCGGATGGCCCAGGTCGCCGGCCATCCATGCGAGCAGCGAGCAAAGGTAACCAGCCCAGCGGTAAAGTTCGCGGGATTCCTCAAGTGGCTGGTGCCCTGTTTGCAGATACCAGAACACCCGATCCGCCAGAGCCCCAGCACGTCCATAGACGGCCAACGGCGGCTCGCTCAAGTAGTCCCGGGCGATACGACGGGTAGAAGCGGCGATGTCCTCTAGGGTCGTGGGGCCGACATTCGAGGATTCGCTCCACGAGCCGAAGTCTTGGACTCTCTCGGTCACGGCGATCACCAGATCCGTCTCGTTCTCCAGCCTTACTCGCTGGCTCAACGGTATGCCCTGGAACTGATCGCGCACATGACGGATCTCACGAGGTGGTTCAGGTACGTCCGGTCTACGCGCTTCAAGCGATTTGCCCAGGAAGATCCTGTCCGTGGGTGGCATGTTGGCAAGGTCGTCTAGGTCGACGAGTGATGAGGCGCTGGTTTCGTAGATGGTCGCTAGTGCTGCGAGCGTCGCCACTGTGGGCCGACGACCGCCGAACGGCCACCTCTCGTAGTCACTGATGCGGGCTCCAGTACAGGCTGCCAGTTCAGAGCCTCGAACGCCCAGCTTTGCCGCAACCTGATCTTGGGTCCAGCCGTGGGCCTGACGAAACGCCTCCCTGGGTCTGAGGCCAAATCGACGCTGCAACTCCGCTGCGATCATGTCCGTGCCGGCGCCGAACTCGCCGAGGGCAAGCCGAATTTCGTCGCGCTGAGCCTTTGTCCCTGTTGTTCGCGGCACTGGCCTCACTCGCTTCCAGACTCGGCGACTGCTTGCCGATTATCGCTGCCAGGTTTGCCGTCGGGCGGGGGTCACCGAAAGGCTTACGCAGAGTGAAGCGGTGAGTTTCCTGTTCCCCCCGTCCTATTTCTCCAGCTCAAAGGGGTCGGCGCCCTGGGGGAAATTCTCTCCATCCGCGGTACTCCGCTGAGGCTACCTTCCGCAGCATCCTGATTCGCAGCAGAGCACACGCCGCAGACTCACGCTATTCGGCGATCTGGGCCTCGCTCGTGTCGAACCGACAGACCTCCACTGTCGCACCTAGGAAGGCCGCGCTGTGAACCTCCCACCACCTGCGACACGGCTGGTCTGTCCGTCCTAGAACTCCTCGCCTGCTGTACCTGCCCTGGATGCATGCGGTGGGCGGGGTTCAACGACCTGGTCGCGGGCCCTTTCGGTGGCTTTGACACAACCGCGGCCGGGTTATGGGGCTGGACGCGCCCGGCTAGATCCCCTTGGCGCGTCCAGCCCGCTCCATTACCGAGACCCCTTGATGAGAAAGGTCAGTTCTGCTGATGACTGCGCAGACGCTCGCAAGTGCTGGCGGCGAGAGACAGGCTGAGAACCGGCTGGTCCGGACGTACAGCCTTGGCGACATGGTCCGTCACGCTGTGGTGTTCATGGTGCTGATCGCGCCGATGGGGATCTTCGGCAGCGTGTTCCAGGCGGCGGGTGGGATGGTCGCGTTGGCGTATCTGGTCGGCGCGGTCGTGATGCTGATGACCGCGTCGTCGTTCGGGATTCTGGCGCAGGCGTATCAAGCGGCGTTCTCGCTGCTGAACTACGAGGCGGTGGACTGGCCGCGGACGGGGTCCACCCGGGAACTGAGCGCCCTCTGCGGCCGGCCCTACGTCGGGGAACTACACCCCGGACCCGCGCCAGCCTTCGCGCTGTGACCAACCGGCGCACCGAGCCGCCGGCGAACACATCGTGGACGCCGCCAAAGCGCGACCCCATGGCAGCCGCTCGGCCCGGCATGACGCCGCGGCAGACAAGGAACGGAGACAAGAAATGCAGGTGATCGTCAGCCCACAAGAAGACATCTACGTCGCGGTCCGCGCCAGCCAGCAGGCGGCCATGCAACTCCCCGCCGGCTACTACGCGCAGCTCGCCGACCTCGCCGACGCGAACGGACCGGTGCCCGACTGGTTCGCCGACGCCGCCCGGCAAGCCTGGGACATCGAACTAGCCGGCCGCCCCATCAACGACGTCGTGATGGTCAGAGCGCCGTCGGTCTTGCCGGTGTCGTACAGCCGCGCATCGTGGGAGATCAACAAGGGCTGCAACTTTGCCTGCGAACACTGCTACCTGGAACAGCGGCCCTTCGCCGGGCTCCCGCTGGCGGACAAGTTCCGCCTGCTCGACATGCTGCGCGACATGGGAGTGATCTGGTTCGAGATCACCGGCGGTGAACCACTCATCGACCCCGACTTCGTACCCGCCTACCAGCGGGCACACGCCGCCGGCATGATGCTGGAAATCCAAACCAACGGCTCCAGGCTCTACCGCGACGAGCTGCTGGAAACCTTCACGGCCCATCGACCGCACAAGATCACCGTCTCGTTGTACGGCGCCAGCCCCGAGACAGCCGACGCCCTGACCCAGACCCGCGGCGCATTCACCAACGCCTACCGCGGGATGTCCGCAGCGGCCGGGGCGGGTCTGCCCGTCGAGGTCACGCTGATCATCACCCGGCACAACGTCGCGGAACTCGACCAGATGCGCGCGATCGTCGCCGACCTCGGACTGCCGTTCAAGCAGTACGCGTCCATCTCGCCGACCTACACCGGCAAGGCCACCACGCTCGCCGCCCAGGTCCCCGATCTGATCGGCAAGAGCGACGTCTTCCAAGGATGCCCAGCAGGGCACACGTCGTT
>Ga0307508_10002139_pt1 | contig 21168 bp, 15 predicted proteins | sample 9_EM_MG_FD_203089 | JGI IMG/M metagenome (GOLD analysis project Ga0307508, IMG submission 203089) | Populus trichocarpa ectomycorrhiza microbial communities from riparian zone in the Pacific Northwest, United States - 9_EM | ecosystem: Host-associated > Plants > Roots > Unclassified | place...
AGCAGCAGCCCGCCGATCACCACCGCCGCGACGACGCCGATCAGGATGATCCAGAACATGGGCTTGTGAAACAGCGAGGGCTTTTTCGCCTCTCCGTTCTCGGGCGCCTGGTTTTCCGCAGCCGGATCACTGGTTGTGCGCTGATCGTCGCTCATGGGAGTTCCTGTCGTTCGGCTATCAGCCTGTCGAGAATGGCATCGGTATTGGCCACGACTCGCGCCCTGAAGGCGGTCGCTGCGTCGGCATCGATCGTTTCGCGCTTGAGCAACTTGAGACACGAGGCGCGCGACGCGCGGATAACGATGACCTGGCCGAACAGGGTGATCGCGGCCACCTGAGCGGTCCAGGCATCACGCCGACCGGTGGCGATGCAGACCAGCTCGACGAGCCGCTCCATCATCCGGCCCATCAGCCCGCCATAGATCCGCTCGAACGCCTCGGTCGGGTTCATCTGCTCGCGGACGATAAACAAGGACCAGCTGCTGTTCTCGTCGCTCGCCATCTTGGTCGCAAAGGCGCTCAGGACGGCGTGGATCGCGGCGCGCGCGCCTTCAGGCGTCTCAGGCATCTGATCGAGGTCGAGCGATGCGGCCATATACTCGCCCATCTGCGCCGCGATATAATCCGCCGTCGCGAGATACAGGCCTTCCTTGCCCCCATAATGATAGGTGATCGAGGACATCGCTGTGTCAGCGGCAGAAGCGATCTCACGCGTACTCGCTCCCTCGAGCCCCTTCATGCCGAATTCGCGAATCGCGACGTCGAGGATGCGTTGCTGAACCACGCGGCGCAATTAGTTCGTTCGAACGAACAATACAAGATCGTCCGTGAAAAGGTCCGCAATTTTCCGGGAGTCAGGCCGAAACGCGGTGGTGGCTCATCCGTTCCGGGGAATCAGGCGGGGACGGTCTCGCGCTCGGGTTTGACCGCGTGCTTGGCGCGCGTGGGATTGGAAAATTCCATCCCGTCATCGACTGAGCCGAACCGCAGCGACAATATGTCGCGGGCGTAATTCTGGTGGAGCTTCCAGGGCTTCTTGCTGCCCTGTTTGGGGAATTTCTCCATCGCGCGGGTCACATAGCCCGAACTGAAGCTGAGAAAGGGCTCAGGCGTCAGCACATCATCGCCAATCCGCGGCGTCGCCTGGCGCAGTCCACGCTTCCGCATCGTGTTGAGCAGCCGGCAGACATAAGCGCAGGTGAGATCGGCCTTCAGCGTCCAGGATGCGTTGGTGTACCCGAACGATGAGGCCATGTTCGGCACGTCGCTGTACATCATGCCCTTGTAATTGAAGGTCTTCGACAAATCGACGGGGGCGCCATCGATGCTGAAGGCTACATCGCTCAGCACCTGCAACTCGAGGCCGGTCGCTGTGACGATCACGTCGGCAGGCAGTTCGCTCCCGGATTCGAGCTTGATCCCGGTCGGCGTGAAGCGCTCGATCTTGTCGGTAACGACTGAGGCACTGCCCTTGTTGATCGACTCGAACAGGTCGCCGTCGGGCACGAGGCACAGCCTCTGGTCCCAGGGATTGTAACGCGGCGTGAAGTGAGTCGCGATGTCGTAGTCCGGGCCGAGCTGCGCGCGCACCATATCCAGGATGCGCTCCTTGGTCTTTTCCGGCCGCTTTCGCGCGAGATTGTAGAAGAACATCTGGAACAGCACATAGCGCCAGCGCGTGATGTCATAGGCGAGCATCGCCGGCAGCTTGCGCCGCAGCCAGTTCGCTAAATTGTCCTCGGCCGGGCGCGAGACCACATAGGTTGGCGAGCGCTGCAGCATGGTCACATGCGCCGCCTTGTCGGTCATTGCCGGCACCAAAGTCACCGCGGTCGCGCCGCTGCCGATGACGACGACCTGCTTGCCGCTATAATCCAGGTCTTCGGGCCAGAATTGCGGGTGGACCACCCTGCCCTTGAAGCTTTCGGCATCGGGGAAGTCGGGCGTGTGGCCTTGTGCGTAATTATAATAGCCGCTGCACATGAAGAGGAAATTGCAGGTGAAGCTGACCGGCCCGTCGGGCCCATCCGCCTCGACCGTCCAGCGGGCATCGGCGGTCGACCAGGCGGCGCGCTTGACGTGGTGGCCATAGCGGATGTGCTTGTCGATGCCGTAGTCGCGCGCGGTCTCGTTGACATACTTCAGGATCGACGGGCCGTCGGCGATCGACTTGGCCTCGGTCCAGGGTTTGAACGAATAGCCGAGCGTGTACATGTCCGAATCGGAGCGGATGCCGGGATAGCGGAACAGATCCCATGTCCCGCCCATCGCCTTGCGTCCCTCAAGAATCACATAGCTGCGATCGGGGCTCAGCGTCTGGAGATGCCAGCCGGCCCCGACCCCCGAAATGCCCGCACCGACCACGACGACGTCGAAATGTTCCATGGTTCTTTGACCCTCTCCACGATACCCGATATTCGATTTTCATCCGGGACGCAAAGATCAGTTTCGATCCGCAATGCTTTTGCGCGGTCTACCCGTCCGCCTTCGCCTTTGCGCGGAACGCATGAAGCAGCGGCTCGGTGTAACCATTGGGCTGGGTAAGCCCCTCGAACACCAAAGCCCGCGCCGCCTGCCAGGCAAGGCTATCCGGATGCCCCGACATTGGCCGATACAGCGGGTCATCGGCATTCTGCACATCGACCTTGGCTGCCATGCGCGTAAAGGCGCCATCGATATCCGCCTCGGTTGCGACGCCGTGGAGCAGCCAGTTCGCCATGTGCTGCGATGAGATGCGCAAGGTCGCCCGGTCCTCCATCAGGCCGATATCATGAATGTCGGGCACCTTCGAGCAGCCGACCCCCTGATCGATCCAGCGCACGACATAGCCGAGGATACCCTGCGCATTATTGTCGAGCTCATCGCGAACTTCGTCCGGGGTCCAGTTGCGACCCTCCTGCGCGACCGGCACGGTCAGCAGGCCCGCAAGCGCCGGGATCGCCTCGCGGGCAATTTCAGCCCGCCGCTCGAACACATCGACCTGGTGATAGTGCATTGCGTGGAGTGTCGCGGCGGTCGGGCTCGGCACCCAGGCGGTGTTGGCGCCCGAGCGGGGGTGCGCGATCTTCTGCTCCATCATGTCGGCCATGCGGTCCGGCGCAGCCCACATGCCCTTGCCGATCTGTGCCTTGCCCGAAAAGCCATGCGCGAGGCCGATGCGGACGTTGCGATCCTCATAGGCCTTGATCCAGGCGCTTGCCTTCATCTCGGCCTTGGGAATCATCGGTCCGGCCAGCATCGCGGTGTGCATCTCGTCGCCGGTACGATCAAGGAAGCCGGTGTTGATGAAGACGATCCGGTCCTTCACCGCCTCGATACAGGCGGCGAGATTGGCCGAGGTGCGGCGCTCCTCGTCCATCACGCCGACCTTGATCGTGTGGCGCGCCAGGCCGAGCAGATCCTCGACTGCATCGAACAGCTGGTTGGTGAAGCCCGCCTCTTCAGGCCCATGCATCTTCGGCTTGACGATATAGACCGAGCCGGTGCGGCTGTTGCGATACGCCCCCAGGCCCCGCAGATCATAGAGCGCGATCGTGCTGGTCATGATCGCGTCGAGAATGCCCTCGGGCGCCTCGCTGCCATCGGGGAGGCGCACGGCCGGGGTCGTCATCAGATGGCCGACATTGCGCACGAACAACAGGCTTCGGCCGGGCAGCGTCAGCGCATCGCCATCGACCGCGTCATAGGTACGATCAGGGTTGAGCCGGCGCGTGATCGTCCGCCCGCCTTTCTCGAAGCTCTCCTCGAGATCGCCGCGCATCAGCCCCAGCCAATTGGCGTAGGCCGCGACCTTGTCCTGGGCATCGACCGCTGCGATCGAATCCTCGAGATCGACGATCGTGGTCAGCGCGGATTCGAGGATGACGTCCGAGATGCCGGCCAGATCAGTGCTGCCGATCGCGCTCGTGCGATCGACCACCACCTCGATATGCAGGCCATTGTGGCGGAACAGGAAGGACTCGCCCTTGCGCCCGACCAGCTGCGCCGGATCGCGCAAACTGGGCATGCCGCCGCGGCAATTCGCCCATTTCTCGCCCGCCAGCGGCACCGCCTCGTCGAGGAACGCCTTGGCATAGTCGATCACCTGGGCGCCGCGCACCGGATCATAGGCGCCGGGCACCGCCATGCCCGGCAGAGCGTCCGTGCCGTACAGCGCGTCATAAAGGCTGCCCCAGCGCGCATTGGCGGCGTTGAGCACAAAGCGGGCGTTGAGCACCGGCACGACGAGCTGTGGCCCAGCCATGGTCGCGATCTCGGCATCGACATTTTCCGTGCCGATCGTGAACGGTGCCGGCTCGGCTACGACATAGCCAAGCTGACGAAGAAAGCCCTCATCGACCGCGCCGCCCGCGATATAGCGCGAATCGATCTGTTCCTGCAGCGCATCGCGCTTTGCGAGGAGGGCGCGGTTCTCGGGCGCGAAGCGGGCATAGATGGCAGCCACGCCACGCCACCATGTGCCGGCATCGATCGCAAGCTGGGCAAGCACCTGCTCCTCGACAAAGGCGGCAAGCGGGGCGGCGATAGTCAGACCGGCGCGATCGAGCATTTCAGGCATTGGACCTCCTGGAGAAAAGCAACTGCCTGGGGAGGGCTGAAGCGCGCTTAGGCCAGCCGCCGCCCGCGCATCAACCCCGTTCCGGATCAAGCGACGCCGCCGACGCTTCCAGCCGCTCTAGCATCGCCTTGAAGGTCGCGAGCTCGCTTGCCGAAAAGCCGGCAAAGACCTGCGCCTCCAGCTCGAGCGCCTTGGGCGCCACGCTCTCGTACAGAGTCTGCCCCGCCGCGGTCAGCGACAGCAAATGCGATCGCTGGTCATCGGGATTAGGCCGCCGTTCGACGAGCCCGCGATCAACCAGGGCGATCGCCGCGCGGCTCACCGTCACCTTATCCATCCGCGTCGCGGCGCCGAGCGCCTGCTGGGTCAGTCCATCGCTTTCGGCGATCACGGCAATCAGCCGCCATTCGGGAATGCGCAGGCCGAACAGCGCCTGGTATGCCGTCGCAATCGCTGACGACACGCGGTTCGACGCGATCGACAGCCGATAGGGCAGGAACTGGTCGAGCTTCAGGCTTGGCATCGCTCCGTGCTAGCGCCCCCTGCCCGTTTCGTCACTGGCCAACCGCACCTCGAACAGCAGCGGCCAGTTCTTCCCGGTGAGGAACAGCCGGTCGCGCGCCGCGTCATAGGCAATGCCGTTGGGAACCGAATCCCGGTCATCGCTGCCAATCTCAGCGGCCAGCGCCGACACGTCGATCCAGCCCTTCACCGCCCCGGTCGCCGGATCGATGCGCGCGATCCTATTGGTCAGCCAGACATTGGCGAGAATCTCGCCCTTCACATATTCGAGCTCGTTCAGCTGCTCGACCGGCACGCCCTCGGCCGTCACGCGCAGCCGGCGCACCAGCTTTAGCGTATGCGGATCGAGAAAGCGCAGCACCGGCGTTCCGTCCGACAGGATGATGTGCCGGGCATCATGGGTCATCGCCCAGCCCTCGCCCGCATAATGGAAGGTGCCGAGCCGACGAAACCCGTGCAGCGACCACCGATAGCCAACGCCGCCATGCCAGGTGACGCTGTAGATCTCGTTCCCCCAATCGACCACGCCCTCGCCGAAAACCCGGGGCGGGACGGCCACTCTGGCGAGGATCTTGCCGCTGACGAGATCGACCTTGCGGATCGATGACTGCCCTTCCTGGCCGGTGCTTTCGTAAAGCGCTCCGTCGCGGAAGAACAAGCCCTCGGTGAAGGCGGTCTTGTCGTGCGGGAACCTAGCAACCACCTCGGGCTGCGACACCGGCAGGTCAGCGTAGGTGACCACCGGCACCACTGCCGAGAGCATCGCGACAAGCCCGGCAAAGTTGCGAAACAGCTGAATCATGGAACCGCTGTGAAGCCTGCGCGTCCGGTTCGCAATGCCGGACGAGATCGCGCGATCCGGGAGTGGACCCATGCCGTCTTGTCCGCTATATAGTTTCATCTGTTACCATATGCCCGCACGGAGCAACCGTCATGACCGACCCGACTGAAAACCTCATGGGCCTGGACGGCTTCGAATTCGTCGAGTTCACCGGACCCGATCCCGATGCGCTGGCCGATCTGTTCGTGAAGATGGGCTTCACCCATGTCGGCACCCACCGTTCGAAGAATGTCCGCCGCTATGCGCAGGGCGACATCAATTTCCTGCTCAACATGGATGCAGCCGGCCAGGTCGCCGATTTCCGCAAGCAGCATGGCCCCTCGGCCAATGCCATGGCCTTCCGCGTCGCCGACGCAGCCAAGGCGCTGAAGCTCGCGGTCGAGCGCGGCGCGGTGGCGGTCGAGGGAAAGGTCGGCCCGGCTGAACTCAACATCCCGGCGATCGAGGGCATTGGGGGCGCCAATCTCTATCTGGTCGACCGGCGCGGCGCGGCGACGATCTATGATATCGATTTCGAGCCAGTCCCCGGCGCTTCGCCCGATCAGCATACAGTCGGCCTGCACACGCTCGACCATTTGACCCACAACCTCCAGCGCGGCCGGATGGATTATTGGGCGGGCTATTACGAGCGCATCTTCAACTTCCGGCAGATCCGCTATTTCGACATCGAGGGCCAGGCGACGGGCCTGTTCTCCAAGGCGATGACCGCACCCGACAACAAGATCCGCATCCCGCTCAACGAGAGCCAGGACGAGCATTCGCAGATCGAGGAGTTCATCAAGGACTATAAGGGCGAAGGCATCCAGCACCTCGCGCTGGCGACTGACGATATCTTCGCCACGGTCGACAAGCTCCGCGCCAACGGCATCCGCTTCCAGACCACGCCGCAAACCTATTTCGACCTGATCGACAAGCGCCTGCCCGGGCACAATCACGATGTCGAGGAGATGCGCAAACGCGACATCCTGATCGACGGCGCGCCAGAGACCGGCGGCGGGCTGCTGCTGCAGATCTTCACCGAGAATATGGTCGGGCCGATCTTTTTCGAGATCATCCAGCGCAAGGGCAATGACGGCTTTGGCGAGGGGAATTTCAAGGCGCTCTTCGAAAGCATCGAGCTTGACCAGATCAGGCGCGGCGTGGTGCCGGGAGCGGTCGAGGCCTGAAACCACGTCAACCCTGCCGGGGCCAGAATACGCCGTCATCTGGCGGCGTATCCGCTTGACAGCCGTTCGCTGCCGGATACTCTCCATCCGGTTCGCATCGGTCGGGAGTCCGTAGCGTAACGGGTTAATTTTTCTCGAAAGTCCGCTGATCGTGGCCCCAGGCTCCAGGTGTTTCATACTCCCCCTCGCGTTCATGGTCCTGGCGCCGGCCTGCGCGCATGCCGAACTGGGCGGCGGCGCCTCCAGCGTCCAGGCGGACAGCGCCCATATCGGCACCCGCATGGTCTCAAAAACGATGGGCAATTATTCCCGCCACGACATCACCCGCGCCAATGGCGGCGTGGTGCGTGAATTCACCAACGCCAAGGGCCAGGTCTTCGCGATCACCTGGTCGGGGCCGGGCAAGCCTGATCTGCGCACCCTGCTCGGCCGCCATTTCACGGCGCTGCAGGCTTCCGGCGGCTCGATCGGCCGGACGATGCATTCGCTGCGTCGCCCGCTCCAGGTCAGCCAGCCGGATCTGCAGATCCAGACCAGCGGGCATATGGGCTGGTTCAGCGGCGTCGCCTTCATCCCCTCACTCGCGCCGAGCGGATATTCGACCAGCGATCTGGCGCAGGAGCCATGATGCGGGTCCGCCCCTACACCACGCTGCTCACCGCGCTCGCGCTCGCCGGCTGCAGCGGCGGCGGTTCGGGTTCGAACGGCGGCACCCCGACGCCCACGCCGACGCCAACACCAACGCCGACACCGACCCCCACGCCGGCCGCCGTCCAGAACACCGCCACCGTCACGCTCGATGCCGGCCCCGCCGCGCTCGGCGTCGGCCCCAATGGCTATGCCGCGTTCAACGAGCCCTATGTGACGATCACGATCTGCGCGCCCGGCTCCACCACCAATTGCCAGACGATCGACCATATCATCCTCGATACCGGCTCGGTCGGCCTCAGGATCATCCAGCCGGTGCTCAACGCGAGCCTGCTCGCGGCACTGCCGACCCAGAGCGACGCAAGCCACAATGCGGTCGGCGAATGCTATCAATATGTGAACTCCTTCGCCTTTGGCTCCGTGCGCCACGCCGATTTCTCGATCGCGGGCGAGAAGGTCGCCAACATGCCGTTCCAGACGATCGGCGACACCGGCACCTTCGCCACCATCCCGGCGAGTTGCTCGGCGGGCGGCGGCAGCCCGATCGTGACGGTGCAGGATTTCGGCGCCAACGGCATCATCGGCGTCGGCACCACCATCACGGATTGCGGCACCTTCTGCACCGTGAACGGAGGACAATCGGCCGCGATCTATTATGATTGCCCGACGGCCGGGTGCGGTACGATCATCGGCCGCGCGGCCAATGCCTCGGCGCCGTTCGAGCAATTGCCCAACCCAGTCGCTGCCTTCCCGGTCGACAACAACGGCACCATCCTGACCATGCCCTCGGTGGCACAGCCCGGCGTGCCGACCCTGACCGGCACCGTGACGTTCGGCATCGGCACCCAGGCGAACAACAGCCTGACCGCGGCGAACATCCTGCCCGCCACCACCTCGTCGAGCAATCGGGGACCCGGCCTGCTCACCGCGACATACAAGGGCAAGTCGCTGACCCAGAGCTTCATCGACAGCGGCAGCAATGATTATTTCTTCATCGACACCAGCCTCAACCCCTGCACTGCCGCCGGCCTGATCGCCTTTTATTGCCCGCTCTCGCCAGTATCGCTGTCGCCGGTGCTGACCGCGACCAATGGCGTGACGGCAAGCGGCGCCTTCACCCTGTACAGCCCGCTCAACGTCTCCGGTTCGTCGAACGTGGCGCCCGGGCTCGGCATCAACCCGACCCTCGTCACCCCGCCTCTGCCCTTCGCCAACAGCTTCGATTTCGGCATGCCCTTCTTCTTCGGGCGGAGCGTCTATACCGCGATCGAGGGGCGTCAGGCGGGCAGCGTGCTGGGGCCGTATCTCGCCTTCTAGGAGAGGCGGGAGCGCTGAGCCATGACCGGCTTCACCCATCGTCTCGCCCGGATCGAGGACCTCGAACCCTTGCGCGCGCTGATGCGCCGGTCGATCGCGCATCTCCAACAGGGCTTCCTCTCGCCTGAGCAGGTCAGCGCCAGCCACAAGGTGATGGGCCTCGACAGCCAGCTGGTGCGCGACCAGACCTATTTCATCATCGAGAGCGGCGGCGCCATCGCCGGCTGCGGCGGCTGGAGCTGGCGCGCGACGCTCTATGGCGGCGATGACAGCGTCGTGACCCGCGAGCCCGAGCCACTCGACCCGGCAAAGGACGCAGCCCGCATCCGCGCCATGTACACTGACCCCGATTTCGCGCGGCAGGGTGTCGGCCGCCTGATCATGGATCTGTGCGAGGCGGCCGCCCGCGCGCAGGGCTTCCGCAAGGTCGAGATGATGGCGACGCTGTCGGGCGAACCGCTCTACCGTGCCTGTGGCTATCTGCCGATCGAGCAGGTCTCCTCGGCGCCGATCGACGGCGTCACCGTCCCGCTGATCCGCATGGGCAAGGCGCTTCCGGACTGAACGCCGCCATTGCCGGCCTCGCTCGGCACATCGACACTTGAGCTGTCCCCCGTCTAAGGCCAGTCCATGTCGATGATCGCGGAAAATGACGACGGGAGCGGCGCCCTTGCGCGGGCCGCGGTGCGGCGCTGCACCTTCCTCTACCAGGATGGCCTGACTCTCGCCGCGACACTGCGCGGCATGGAGGCGATTGGCCTGCTCCGACCCGAGAGTGCGGACCTCACGATCGACGCCATGCGGCCCGACCTGACGCCGAGCGGCTTCGCGCATCTGCGCATCGGGCTCCACACGCTGGCCCAGGCGGGCTGGCTGCGATCGCTGCCAGGATCGACGCCGGAAACGGCAAGGCTCGACTGCTCGCCCGCCGGCCGATCGGCGCTGGCCCACCGCGGCCTTTATATCCGGCTGGGCGACTATCTCGCCCATTTTGCGGAGAGCGATGCGGAAAGCTGGTCGGCCGAGTGGCCTCCAGAGCTCCAGCGCGAATTTGCCGCCTTGACCGCGCTCGCCGGCGACCGCTGGACCCTGACGCCCCTGCCCGACGATCTGCGTGCCGTCATGACGGCGCATCTCGATGGCGCGCTGGCGATCCCCGCTTTGTTGTGGATGGAGGCGCAGGGCCTGTTGCAAGCTTCCGGCCCGACCGTGCCGCCAGGCCCGTTCGGCGCGACGCTGATACGGCTGCTGGGCATCATCGGCTGGATAGGACAGGACCTGAGCTGGACGCCGCACGGCCGGGAAAGCCTCGCGCATGTTCCCCATCTCGGCCTCGCCGGATCCTATCTGCCGCTCTTCGCCCGGTTGCCGGACTGCTATCGCGGCGGCCTGGACAGCGCGGCGGTCGCCACGGCGGATGGCCGCGAATGGCATGTGCAGCGCGCGCTCAACGTGCGCGCCAGCACAGCGGCACATGGCCGCTACTTCGCTGACGCCGATGCGATCATCGCAGCCGTGTTCGACCGCGCGCCCGTGGAATCGCAGCCGCGCTTCCTGCTCGATATCGGCTGTGGCGATGGCGCATGGCTGGCGCGGGTGGCGGCGCTGGTGGCGCGGGATACGCTGCGCGGCTGCCATCTCGCTGAGCACCCGTTGATCCTGATCGGCGCCGACCCATCGCCGACCGCGCTCGACCGCGCGCGCGCGACGCTGGCGACGGCGCCGGTCGATACCCTGTTCCTGCCCGGCGACGTCGCCGATCCGGACGCGCTGGCCGCCAGTCTCGCCCGGCACGGCCTCGCCATGGCCGACGGCCTGCACCTGCACGCCTTTGTCGATCATGATCGCGGCCTGCAGGGTCCCGGCCCGCCCCAGACAGGCGCGGCAGCGGAGACCCCCTATCTCGACAATCATGGTGACGCCGTCGGCGAAGCGGCGGTGGAGGCCGATCTCGCCGCGCACTTCCGGCGCTGGGCGCCCCATATCGGCCACCACGGCATAGTGGTGCTGGAAGGGCATAGCGTCACAGCGACGGTCACGGCGCGCCATCCCGGCGCGCTCCATGCTGTCGCCTTCGAGGCCTATCATCGCTATTCGCGGCAATATCCCGTCGAGCGCCACGCCTTTATTCGCGCGCTGCGGCATGCCGGGCTCAGGCGCGCGGCAACCGGCGGGCGCCATTATCCCACCAGCCGGCCCTTTGTTTCGGTGAGCATCGATCATCTGCTGCCGGGCGATGGCGCTGATCTCCTCCCCGGCTTCGGGCGCGATGAACCGCGCGCCGACAGCTGGATCCCCGACCCGACGACTGACCTCAGCGATGGCCGCGCCCTGCATGCTTTGCTCTATGAGGATGGCGATTTGCGCTACCCGCGCCGCTGGTGCGCCGCGGCGACCGCCACTTTGGTCACGCAGGCGATGACGGCGATCGAGGCGCGGATCGAACAACTCGGCCAGGGCGATGTGCTGCGGGTCTGCGATTATGGCACGGGCACCGGCCTCGCGGCGATCGAGCTGCTCAAGGCCTGTCGCGAACGCGGGATCGAGGAGCGGCTTGCCCGGCGCGGCGCGGCGCTCGAGCTGCATCTGCTCGACATCCCCTCGAGCTGGTTCGCACAGGGTCATAAGCTGCTCGGCCGCTGCGACTGGGTGCGGTTCCACGCCCTGACCGATGCCGATGGCCGCTTCCGCCCCCTGCTCGAGGTGACGGAGGGCAAGCGGATGCATGTCATCATGGCCAGCATGGTGTTCCATCTGATCCGCCCCCAGGCCTTGAGCCGCCTCGCCGCCGATCTGGCGGCCCTCGCCACGCCAGACGGGCATCTGATCTGGAACGCCCCCGATCTCGGTCCGCCCGGGCCCTGGTCGGTCCTGTTCCACGATCCCAACCGCGCGCTCCGCGCCCATTGGAAAGGCCTGCTGAGCGGCGCGCTTCCCGCCCTCACAGCGGCGCAGCGGACAGCCATTGAGCAGGCCGGCCCGATCGACGATGCGCGCGCCGACCGCCGCATCCTCGCGCGACCGCATTCCGGGCAGGAGGTGGCCGACGCGCTGTCAGGGTGCTTCGACGGCACTATCGCCACCCAGCTGCACGAGATCGACGAAGCCGAAGTCCTCGACACGCTCCGCGTCCCTTCCAACCAGCGGGAATTCCTCCCCGAAATCGGCGATCCGGATGTGCGCTGGGCGCTGATCGAGGAGCTGATGCACGGCGAGATCCTGCCGGCCTTGCGCGCTGGCCCGGCGGGCGGGGGCGCGGGGCATCATGTCCACTGGACGTTCGGCGCCTACCGCGTCCGTTAACCGGTCGCGCAGTCAATCCTTCTCCCCTTGTGGGAGAAGGAGGGAGGAGCGAAGCGACGGAAGGATGAGGGGGAGTGAGGTTCGGCAACGCTAACCCAAGAAGAGTCCCCCTCACCCTTCCCATCGCTTCGCGATGGGGCCCAGCATTTGGGTCGGTCATGCCCCCGGCATGACCTGAACAGCGCGGGGCGCTGTTCACCCAATGCTCCTCTCCCACAGGGGGAGAGGGAGAAGAAGCGTCGCGCGATGTGTGAACGTTGTGGCCTGGGGGAGGGGCTGTAAAATCCGCCCTAATCGTTGGACGCCAGTCGGCGCGCGAAATGGATGTCGACGGCGCGGCGCACGCTCTCGGCGATGCGCTGGCGGCCTTCAGGGGAATCGATGAACGCGGCGTCGCTCGGGTTGGAGATATAGCCGGTCTCGAACAGGATCGAGGGCATGTCCGGCGCCTTGAGCACGACGAGCGAGGCCATGCGGTGGAAATTGGGCTTCACTGGAATCAGCGTTTGCGCCTCGCGGCCGAGCAGCCGGGCAAAGTTCGCCGAGCTGTTCATCGTCTCGCGCTGGGTAAGGTCGATCAGGATCGAGGAGATGTCGGCCGAGGTCGAAGCGAGGTTCACGCCCGAAATGATGTCGGCCTTGTTCTCGCGCGCCGCGAGCCGCGCCGATTCCTTGTCCGAGGCGACTTCGGACAGCGTGTAGACCGAGGCGCCCGACGCATTGCCCGCTCCGACACTGTCGCAATGGATCGAAATGAACAGACTGGCGTGGAGCTTGCGGGCAATGCCATAGCGTTCCTGAAGGACCAGGAACCGGTCATCGTCGCGGGTCAAGGCAACGCGGACCCGGCCTGACCGCAGCAACTCGCTCCTGATGGCCTTGGCGATCTTGAGCGTTACGTCCTTTTCGCGGCGGCCGTCGATCGGCGAGACCGCGCCGGGGTCGACGCCGCCATGGCCGGCATCGATCACCACCAGCGGGCGGCTGTCGTCCTCGCCATAGACAGGCGGCAGGGCAAGGGTCCGGCTCGAGGGCGGGATCGGCACCGACACTTCATATTTGCGCGTCGGGCTCTCCGCCCCCAGATTGAAGGGCGGCAGGAAGCGCAACCGGCGCTCGGCGGCTGCCTGGGCGAAGCTCGCATCATCGACGGTGCGGAGCTGGAGCGTCAGCTCACGTCCATCGGGGCCGAACACGCCTTCCGTGACGATCGTCGGCCGGGCGAGATCGAACACGATCCGGGTGCCGTCATTGCCATGCGGCGCCTGGCGCACCGCCGCGACCACGCCGGCTCCGCTGACCCGCGCGCCCGGTGAGGCGCCGCCGACATCGACCGCGATCCGCTGCGGCGAGGCGAGCACGAAGCTCGACGCATCGGCCACGCTCTGGTCGAAACGAATGATGATACGGTCGTGCCGGATCTCGACGCGTTCAATCGTCGCGGCCCAGCTCGGCGTACCGCCAAGCCAACAGGCCAGAAGGGCTAGGACGAAGGACACAGGACGGTAATGCCGTGCCGGTATGGCAACGGTCCAGCGAAAATCCATGGGCGGGGGGGTCCCACTGAGGGCGGAAGCGATATCCAGGTGGTAAAGCTCAGCCCGTTCCAACACGGTGAACCGATTGGGTTAACGCACTGTTGGGTATAAAATTGCCGGCAAATGGGCGGGAACGTGCCAGTTGCTGTGCGCTGGCAGCGGTGCTACTCATCAGATTGCACCGGCAAGCGCTTCATCTTGCGCCGATCCGGCCGCACAGCCGCACCGGCTTTTCGGCGCGCGGCTCTTCAGGTTGACGTTCGCATGATGCATTTCCCCCATCCCTCGCACCGCCCGGCTTCGCCCGGCGGGATTGCGGGCGTGCGGGGTGCCCTGAGCCAGATGGCCGGGCGTGCATGGCGAGCAGAGGCATTTTTCGAAACCATCCGCACTCCCGGCTCCGGCGGCGATTCCGCCGGCGCGAGGATGCACAAAAATTGCGCGCGGCCAGCGCCGCCAGGCACCGGACCGCGCGCCCGGAGAACAATAAATGACCATGCGTATGCTGATCGACGCACGCCACCGGGAAGAGACCCGCGTGGCTGTCGTCAAAGGGAACCGAATCGAGGAATTTGATTTCGAGTCCGCCGAGCGCAAGCAGCTCAAGGGCAATATCTATCTTGCCAAGGTTACCCGGGTCGAACCGTCGCTCCAGGCGGCGTTCATCGATTATGGGGGCAACCGCCACGGCTTTCTCGCCTTTTCGGAAATCCATCCCGATTACTACCAGATCCCCAAAGAGGATCGCGAAGCGCTGTTGCGTGAAGAGGCCGAGCATGCCGCCGAGGAAGCGGCTTTGCGCGCCCAGCATGACGACGACGAGGATCTTCATGATGAGGACGGCGATGCCGAGGATCATCATGACCATGATCATGATGATGACGGCCATGATGCCGATGAGGATTCGGTCGAGCGCTTCGAGGATGATGGCGGTGCCGATCCCGAGGTAAGCGGCGAGCAGGAAAGCCGCGGCCGTGGCCGCCGCAAGCGCAGCGCGTCCGACGACGCGGTCGATGACCTGCGCGAGCGTCGCATGAACCTGCGCCGCCGTTACAAGATCCAGGACGTGATCCGCCGCCGTCAGGTGCTGCTGGTCCAGGTCGTGAAGGAAGAGCGCGGCAACAAGGGCGCTGCGCTGACCACCTATCTCAGCCTTGCCGGCCGTTACTGCGTGCTGATGCCCAACACGTCGCATGGCGGCGGGATCAGCCGGAAGATCAGCAATGCGGGCGACCGCAAGCGGCTGAAGACGATCATGGCCGATCTGAAGCTGCCGCCGTCGATGGGCTGCATCGTCCGCACCGCCGGCCTTCAACGCACCAAGGTCGAGATCAAGCGCGACTTCGATTATCTTGCGCGGCTGTGGGACGGCATCCGCGAGACGACGCTCGCCTCCTCGGCGCCGGCGCTGGTTTATGGCGACAGCGACCTGCTCAAGCGGGCGATCCGCGACATCTATAATCGCGATATCGATGAAGTGATCGTCGAGGGCGAGGCGGGCTATCGCCAGGCCAAGGAGTTCATGAAGCTCCTGATGCCGAGCCATGCCCGCAAGGTGAAGCATTATTCCGACCCGGTGCCGCTGTTCCAGCGCAGCCATGTCGAGGAACAGCTGGCCGCGATGTACCATCCGGTCGTCCAGCTGAAATCGGGCGGCTATCTGGTGATCAACCCGACCGAGGCTTTGGTCTCGATCGACATCAACTCCGGCCGCTCGACCCGCGAGCACAGCATCGAGCAGACCGCGACCGCGACCAACCTCGAAGCCGCCCACGAGATCGCCCGCCAGTTGCGGCTGCGCGACATGGCCGGCCTCGTCGTCATCGACTTTATCGACATGGACAATGGCTCCAATGTCCGGAAGGTCGAGAAGGCGATGAAGGAGGCGCTGAAGAACGATCGCGCCCGCATCCAGGTCGGCCGCATTTCGAGCTTCGGCCTGATGGAGATGAGCCGCCAGCGTTTGCGCACCGGCGTGCTCGAGGCATCGACCCGCCAGTGCCCGCATTGCGAGGGTACCGGGCTCGTCCGCACGGCTTCGTCGGCCGGTCTGTCCGCGCTTCGCCTGATCGAGGACGAGGCAGCGCGGGGCCGTGGGTCGCAGCTGTTGCTGCGCGCCAGCCAGGAAGCCGCTTTCTACCTGCTCAACCGCAAGCGCGCCGAGCTCGCCGAGATCGAGGACCGCTACGGCGTGACGATCGAGGTCGCGCCTGACGGCGAGCAGGAGGGCGCCCGCATGTCGGTCGATGTCTCCGGCCCGCCGCCGGCGCACGCGCCGCGCTTCGAAGCGCCGATCGAGGAATTCGACGAGGATCTTCCCGAGGATGAGGAAGAGGAGTTCGAGGCCGAGGAAGAGGAAGAGGTCGAGCAGCCGCGCGGTCCGCGCGAGCGTGGCGAACGTCCGGCCGAGCGCCAGGGCGAACGCTCCGGCGAGGATGAGGGCACAGCGCGCCGCCGTCGCCGTCGTCGCGGACGCCGGGGTCGCAATCGTCCCGAGGGCGAGGAAGGCACGGCCGAGCGGGCTGAGGGCGAGGACGAAGGTTCCGAGCAGGAAGCCGGTGGCGAGAGCGAAGCTGGCGAGGGTGAGTTCGCCGGCGAGCAGCCGGTTGCGGGCGAAAGCGGCGAAGGCCGTCGTCGTCGCGGCCGTCGCGGTCGTCGCGGTGGTCGTCGCAATGAGGGCGATCGTGCCGAGGGTGGCGCTCCGGAAGCCGGTGATGCCGAGCCGGTGAGCGAAGCCCCGGTCGAAACGCCGGAAGAAGCACCGGTTGAAGCGGAAGCGCCGAAAAAGGGTCGTCGCCGTCCCAAGGCACGGACTGACGTCGCCGAGCCGGCAGCGGCCGAGCCCGTCGCGGAGACTGTACCGGTCGAAGCCGTAGCTGCCGAGGAAGCCGCCCCGGCCAAGCCGAAGCGCGCCCGCCGCGCCAAGGCCGCACCGGTCGAGGCCGAGGCGCCTGAGCCAGAGGTCGTGGCACCTGAGGTCGTAGCGCCCGAGGCTGTGCCCGAGGTTGTGGTTGCGGAGGCTCCGGCCGAAACTGCGAAGCCCAAGGCACGCGCGCCGCGCCGCAAGGCTGGTGCAAAGGCCGCGGTGGATGCTCTGCCCGACGCGCCCGCCATCCCGTTCGCCGAGGATGTCAGCGGTGCCGCGCCAGCGGACGATGTCGCCGCCGGCGTTGACGCTGCCGATCCGGGTGAGGCGGGTTCGGCCCGTCGCGGCTGGTGGCAGCGCACCTTTGGTCAATAAGGAGAGATCGGGGCGGAGGGACATGTTCCTCCGCCCTCTCTTTTCGAGCTTCCCGCTTTTCGCCGGGCTGCAAAGCCGACGTTGAGTTTTCACATTGTCGGGGTATCGTCGGCCCCAGGTTTTGCTCGGGGGTGATGGCGGACGGTGGCGATCGATCTTCAGGCAATCGAACGGCTCGCCACCGATCAACCTTCGCTCAAGGCCGCGGCAGGCCTGGCGAAGCCGGCAAAATGGTCCGGCATTGGCGCCAGCCATGACGGGGCGCTGATCTGGGGCGAATGCGCCGGATCGGGCGCCAACCCCTATCGCGTGATGGCCGACCTGCGCGATCTCGGCAACAAATGCACCTGTCCGTCGCGCAAATTCCCCTGCAAGCATGTCCTCGCTTTGCTCTGGCTGAAGGCCGAGGCGATCGTGCCGTTCGGCGCGGCCGACACGCCCGATTGGGTGAGCGACTGGCTCGGCCGGCGGCGCACCGGCGCAGCGGCGGCGAGGCCGGCAATGCCCGGGGCGCCTGTTGCCGCGAAGGATGTACGAGCGGCGCTGGAGGTGGAACCCGAGGCGCCCGAGGATCCGAAGGCGGCAGCGCGACGCGAGGCGGCAAGCGCGAAGCGTGCCGAGGATACCGAACGCGCGATCCTGGAGGCGCTCGATGCGCTCGAACAATGGATCGGGGATCAGCTGAGGCTCGGCCTTGGCGCGTTTGTCGACGATGTGACGGCGCGGTGTCGTCGGATCGGCGCAAGGCTAGTCGACGGCAAGGCGGCGACGCTGGCCGGGCGCATCGACGAGCTACCGGCGCGGTTGCTCGCGCTGCCCTCGGGCGATCGCGCGCGGGGCGCGGTGATCGAACTGGGCAAGCTGGTGTTGCTGGCGCGGGCCTTCCGGGCGGCACCGCGTGACGCCGATATCCGCCGCGCGGTTGCCTCGGCTGAAAGCCGGGAAACAGTGCTGGGCGATCCCACGGCACTGCGGTTGACCGCGACCTGGGAAGTGCTGGCCGAACAGGTACAGACCCGGCGCGACGGCCTCGTCTCGCAGACGACATGGCTGCTCAACCTCGGAGCTGCCGGGCCGCGCTTCGCGATGCTGCTCGATTTCTTCCCGGCGAGTGCCGGCAAGCGAGGATCGGTGTTCACCCCGGGCGATCAGTTCAACGGCGAGCTGGTTTTCTATCCCGGGCGGATGCCGCTGCGGGCGCTGCTGCTCAGCCGCTCGCCAGCCGAACCAGGGGCGCCTGACTGGCCACCGCCCGCGGCCCTGGCCGAGATGCTGAGTGCCCCCATGCTCGCCGAACCCTGGACGATCGACGTGCCGATCCTGCTCCCCGGCGGGCGCCTCGCGGTGGACGCGACTGGACAGGCCTGGTGGCGCGCTGCGGAGGGCGATGCGGTGCTGCCGGTGGCGGGCGCGGCCGAGGGGCTGATCCGCGGCACCGACCTGACGCACGCGGCCGCGATCTGGTCAGGCGGGCGGCTGGAAATTCTCGCGGCACAGACCCCCTGGGGCCGGATCGGCGCGCATGGCTGAGGCGATCTATGACGCACTCGGCGCGGCGCTGACGCGGTGGACCATGGGGGGCGCCGCCGCCCCGGTCGCACCGCCGGCCTGGGCAGCCCATCTCGGCGACGAGGCGGGCGAGGCGGAGTTGCGGCTGCTTGCCCTGTCGGGTCAGTTCCTCGGCGTGCTGGTGAGCCCCGCGCCGCCCGAAGGATTGCAGCGATTGCCCGATGTGCCGGTGCTGGCGATGCCCGCGCTGCCCGAAGCGCAACGGCCGCTCGCGCGCCGCATCCTGCGCACTCTCCGCGATACGGGTTCGCGTCGCGATCTGCTGCGCTTCCTCGTCGCACGGGGCTGGACGCTGCATCCCGGCGACTGGATGCCGACGGTGAACGACGAGGACGTGCCGGACGTGTATGCGCCGTGGCGCGACTGGGCCGAGGGATCCGCCGTCGCGCGGCCGGGGACAGCCGAGGCGCTGACCGAGCGGAATTGGGAAGATTATTGGCCGGCCGCGCGCAGCGCCGCTCTGACCGCCCTGCGCCGACGCGATCCCGCCGCGGCGACGACCCTGCTTGCGGCGAAGCTGGGCGGGGAGGGCGCCGAGGTGCGGCTTCGGCTGCTCGGCCTGCTTGCGACGCGCCTGTCGGACGTGGACCGGCCGTTTCTCGAAAGCCTGTCTGCGGATCGGGCGCCGAAGGTGAAGGCGCTGGCGGCGGCTCTGCTCGCGCGGCTCGGCCACGGGTCGGCGGTCGGCGAGGAAGCGGCCGAGCTCGCCGGCTTTTTCGAGCTCCAGACCAAAGGGTTGATCCGTCGAACGCGCGTCGTGGCGGCGCGGCCGATGAAGACTCCGGCGCAGCGCAGCCGGCGGCAGATATTGTTCGAGGCGGTCGATCTCGCAGCGTTCGCGCGGGCGCTCAACGGCACGCCGGAAGAGTTGGTCGCTTTATGGCCATGGAGTGAGGATCGCCAGGCGGATCAGGCATTGGTCGGCATGGCGGAGCGTTCCGGTTCCGACGCGCTGGTCGCCGCGTTGCACGATCTGCTGCTCGTGCAGGGCAATGTCGATGTGCCGGCGATGCTCATCCTGGTGCCGCGGCTCGATGCGGCGCAACGGAGCGACTTTGCGCTGAGGGTGTTGCGCGCAGGCGGCGGCACCTTCCAGATGGCAGTCGCGCTGACCGGCGGTGAGAGCCCACTTGACGGCGCGATCGACACGACCGCCGGAACCGTGTTGCTCGGCGCGCTGAAGGCCGAAGACGCGGCGAAGCGTGCCGACCTTACCGCTGAGCTGCACGCGCTTGGCTTGATCGCGTCGCACGGCGCGGCACGGGAAGCGCTCGACAGGCTGGCGCGCGCCGGGCTGCTCGCGGCCGATCCGAGACTCGATTTGCTGCGGCTGAATGCCGCGCTGGAAGATGGGGGAATTCGATGACCGAGAAACTGCGCATGCCCGCCGAGGAGAGCCATGCCGGCGAGCTGAAAGCGCTGATCGCCGGCGATACCGGGCACCGCCCCGCCGGCTGGGCGATGTCGCCGAAGCTGGTCGTCACCTATCTCATGGGTGGCAAGGCTGGCGACGGCACGGTGATCTCGCCCAAATATGTCGGCGACAAGAGGCTGATCGAGACCTGCGTCTCGACTCTCGCGACTGACCGCGCCCTGCTGCTGCTCGGCGTGCCGGGCACGGCCAAATCCTGGGTGTCGGAGCATCTCGCCGCCGCGATCACCGGGGATTCGACCATGGTGATCCAGTGCACCGCCGGCACTGACGAGAACCAGATCCGCTATGGCTGGAACTATGCCCAGCTGCTCGCGCACGGCCCGAGCCGCGAGGCCCTGGTACCGACCCCGCTGCTGCGTGCGATGGAAGGCGGCAAGCTCTGCCGCTTTGAGGAGCTGACCCGGATGGGCAGCGACGTGCAGGACACGCTGATCACCGTGCTGTCCGAGAAGATGATGCCGATCCCGGAGCTCAACAGCGCCGTCTATGCCGCGCGCGGCTTCAATATCATCGCCACCGCCAACAATCGCGACAAGGGCGTGAACGAGCTGTCCTCAGCGCTCAAGCGGCGCTTCAACGTCGTGGTCCTGCCGCTTCCCGATACGGCGGCCGAGGAGATCGCGATCATCGTCAAGCGGGTCGGCGAGATGGCGCACAGCCTTGATTTGCCCGCGCCGAAGAACGTTGCGGAGGAAGTGGCGCGAGTCGTCTCGATCTTCCGCGAGCTGCGTTCGGGCTCGACCGAGGATGGCAAGGTCGCGCTGAAGACGCCCTCGGGCGGGCTTTCCACCGCCGAGGCGATCGCGGTGATGGTCGGCGGCATCAGCCAGGCGACCTTCTTCAATGACGGGACGCTGACGGCCGAGACTCTGGCGAGCAACATGATCGGCGCCGTGGTGAAGGACCCGGTGCAGGATCGGGCGGTGCTGGGCGAGTATCTGGAAACGGTGCTGAAGAAGCGGCGGGGCTATGAAGGCTATTACGCGTCGCTGACGGATTTGATCTGATGCGGTTTCCATATTCAAACCCC
>Ga0307508_10002140_pt1 | contig 21164 bp, 15 predicted proteins | sample 9_EM_MG_FD_203089 | JGI IMG/M metagenome (GOLD analysis project Ga0307508, IMG submission 203089) | Populus trichocarpa ectomycorrhiza microbial communities from riparian zone in the Pacific Northwest, United States - 9_EM | ecosystem: Host-associated > Plants > Roots > Unclassified | place...
CGGTCGGCACTCTCATCGCGCTGGTCGCCCGGGCGGCGGGCGCTGACGTCCGGCTCGTCGAGCTCAGCGACCACCGCCGCCGTCTCGCCACCGCGCTCGGCCTGCGCACGTGGAACCCGGCCGACGACGATGTTCCCGAACTGGTTCGCCAGTGGACCGGCGACGCCGGCGCCGACGCGTCCTTCGAGGTGTCCGGCGCCGCGGCCGGCGTGCAGACCGCCGTCGACGTGCTGGCGGTACGCGGCCGCCTCTGCCTGGTCGCCATCCACCCCCGCCCGCGGGAGGTGAACCTGCACCGCTTCTTCTGGCGCGAGCTCACCCTCGTCGGCGCCCGCCTCTACGACCGGGCCGACTTCGAACAGGCCGTGAACCTCGTCGCGGACGGCACCGTCCCCGCCGACCTGCTGATCAGCAAGATCGTTCCGTTGCGCGACGCGCCGGCGGCGTTCGAGGCGCTGGAAGCCGGCGGCAACGTCATGAAGATCCTCGTGGACTGCACCGAGACCGCCCAGGGAGCCGAAGCATGAGCCTGTTCGATCTGACCGGCCGCCTCGCCGTCGTGACCGGCGCCCGGCGCGGGATCGGCCGGGCGATGGCCCGCGGTCTCGCCGAGGCCGGCGCCGACATCATCGGCGTCAGCGCCACCCTCGAGCCTCACGGGAGTGCCGTAGAAAAGGACGTGATCGCCGCGGGCCGCTCGTTCGAGGCGATCGCCGTCGACCTCGCCGATCCCGGCGCCGTCCGCGCCCTGAGCGAGCGGCTCGCCGGCGGGGGGCGGCCGGTCGACATCCTCGTCAACAACGCCGGGACGATCCGGCGAACGCCGGCAGCCCAGCACGCCGACGCCGACTGGGACCTGGTCCTGCAGGTCAACCTGACCGCGCCGTTCGCGCTCGCCCGAGCGGTCGGCGCCACGATGATCTCGCGAGGCCGCGGCAAGATCATCTTCACTGCGTCACTGCTCAGCTTCCAGGGTGGCATCAACGTCCCCGGGTACACCGCGGCCAAGCACGGCCTCGCGGGTCTTACCAAGGCGCTGGCCAACGAATGGGCCCCGCACGGCGTGAACGTCAACGCCATCGCCCCCGGATACATCGCCACCGACAACACCCGGGCACTGCAGGACGATCCGGTACGCAGCTCGGCCATCCTGGACCGCATCCCGGCCGGCCGTTGGGGAGCGGCCGACGACATCGTGGGCGCCACCGTGTTCCTCGCCTCGGACGCCGCCGCCTACGTCAACGGCACCGTGCTGCCGGTCGACGGCGGTTGGCTGGGCCGATGACCGCAGGCAAGCCGGACCTGGGCGGCGCCGCCCAGGTCCAGCGCTGCATGAGACCGACCGCCGATCGTCACCGTCACGCTCGGCATGCGAAGCTCAGATGGATCGGCCGGAACGCGGAACTGCATCGGGCGCCGGTGCGCGATGCGCTCCGGAGCGACCTCCACGCACAGGGCTTGAGTGGCCCGACGTGCCTATCGCAGCCGGGGGAATTCGTTTGTCTCTGACCGACAAGGCGATCGAGCAGATCCGTGAGCTGATCCGGTCCGGCGACCTGACGCCCGGCTCGAAGCTCCCGCCGGAGAACGAACTGGCCGCCCAACTCGGCCTGTCGCGGAGCCTGGCTCGCGAGGCGGTCAAGGTGCTGGAAGTCGCGCGTGTCCTCGACGTGCGCCGCGGCGACGGCACCTACGTGACCAGCCTCCGGCCGGACCTGCTCCTGGAAGGCTTCGGCGGCGCGGTGGAACTGCTGCAGGCGGATCCGGGCAGGCTGCTCGACCTGCTCGAGGTGCGCCGGATGCTCGAGCCGATGGCGACGGGCCTGGCCGCCGGCCGGATCACCGATCGCCAGCTGGATGATCTCAAGCTGCAGCTCGACGCGATGCGTGACGCGGTCGACGACGTCGAGCTGCTGAACCGGCACGACGCCGCGTTCCATCGGGCCATCGCCGCCGCCACCGGCAACGAGACCCTGACGGCCGTCCTCGACGGGATCTCCGGTCGCACCCTGCGCGCCCGGATCTGGCGTGGCATGCAGGACGACGGGTCGGCCGTGCGCACGCTCGCCGAGCACGAGGCCATCTTCGCCGCGCTGCTGCGGCGCGACGCTCCGCTGAGCCAGGCGGCCGCCCTGGTGCACATCAGCAACACCGAGCAGTGGCTGCGCGAACACCTGGAGATATAGGCGGCCGACGTGCGACACGCGCGAACCAGGCGAGGGCCGGAGCGGTGCGGGGCGGCCAGTTTGGGTGGCGAGCGGCTCGGAATGGGCACGCCCTCTGCGCCGAGACGCTCGAACACCCATCGGTACGGGCTACGACGCGACGCACACCCGGTCGCGACCTGTGTGCTTGGCCTGGTAGAGCGCCACGTCCGCGCGCGCCAGCAACTGCCGCAGATCCGGGTCGCCGCCGACGGGGCAGGCGAGGCCGACGCTGATGGTGACCGGCAACAAGCCGGCAGCGGTCGGCACGGGGTAGCCGGACACCGCCCGGTGCAGCCGCCCGGCCAGGTCCGCCGCGGGCATCGCGGTCTGCGGGGTGACTACCGCGAACTCCTCGCCGCCGTAACGGCCCAGGACGTCGCCGTCCCCGAGGGTTTCGCGCAGCCGCTGGGCCACCACGCGGATCACCTCGTCGCCGACCGGGTGACCGTAGGTGTCATTGATGATCTTGAAATTATCTATGTCCATCATGATGGCCCCGGCCGGCCGGCCGAGCCGCCGGGCGGCGCTCAGCAGCCGGTCCGCCTCGCCGAAGAAATGGTTGCGGTTGTAGAGGCCGGTCAGCCCGTCGACGGTGGCCATCGTTCGCACTTGGCTGAAGAGGCGGGCATTCTCGTACGCCGTCATGCCCTGACCGGCGATGGCCGCGGCGATCTGTATCTGCGCCTCGGTCATGACGTCCTCGCCGGTCGCTCCCACCAGCAGGAAGCCGAACGGCTCGCCGCGCTGCTCGACTTGGATCGCCCACCAGCATCGCGGGGCGCCGAGGACACCGCCGAACGGCCGCCGGTCCCCCGGGAACACTGAGCGTACCCGGGGACCGGCCAGATCGAGCAGGTCCGCCGGCACGGCAGGCAGCCGCGTGCCGACCGCCGCGGCGGCGCCGTGCGTGGCGGTCACCACCAGCCCGTCACGGTCCGGCCGGGTCAGCAGCGCGGCCGTGTCGCCACCCAGCGTCCGGGTCAAGGTGTTCAACAGCCGGCGCATCACCTCGTCCGGGTCCAGCGACGAGTTGTGCTCGGCCATGGCCGAGCGCAGCGTCTCCGCCACGTTGCGCTGCCGCTGCGCGGCCTGCACCGCGACCTCGAGCTGCGCCGCGCGAGCCGTTTCCAGCGACACCGCGATGTGGTTGGTAATCGCCGTCAGGATGTCGACGTCGTCACCGGTGAACACGCCCTTCGCGATCCGGCTGTCGAGGTAGATGACGCCGCGCAGCTGACCGTTGAAGCGCAGCGCCGCGATCATGATGCTCCGCAGGCCGTGGACCTGCACGCTGTGCGAGCCCAGCGCCACGCCCTCTTCGCTGCCGGTCACCACGAGCGGCTCGCCGGAGTGCAGCACCCGGTCGACCAGGGTGGTGCTGTACCCGGTCAGTTCGTGGATGTCTCCGCCCTGAGCGTTGCGCCCGGCGTACGGGACCAGTTCGTTCAGATCGCGGTCGAGCAGGAAAAGGTACGCCCGCTCGGCGCCCAGGATGCGCAGAGTCTCGTCGAGCGCCACCCGGGCCAGCGCGCTCGGGTCCAGCACCGTCGCGGAAGCGAGGCTGACCTGCTGCAACGCCTCCAACCGTCGCTGGTACCGGCCCGGATCGCTGCCGGGCTTCGCGGGCGCGGCGGGTTCGCCGGCCGTGACGGTGATCGGCCCGGGCTTCGTCGAGGCATGCCGGTTCACCCGGAACTCGTCGACGATCCAGCGTGACCGCTGCGGCCACTGTTGTTCGATGGCGATCATCTGGGCGAGCTTCGCCTGCTGCGCGGCCGAGACCGGCTGGTCCAGAGCGATCAGCGCCCGCGCCCGGACCCGGGCCGCCTCGTACGCGATCAGCGGCGCGTCCAGCGCGATCAGCTCGACCTCGACGCCGGCCAGGGTGCGCAGCGCGTCGCCCGGCCGTCCGGCGAGTGTCTCGAGGTCAGCGCGGGCGACCAGATGGAAGGCGCGCAGCGGCTTGGTGTCCGCCAACTTCGCCAGCCCTGCGACGGCGGCCTCCGCGGCGGCGCGGTCGGCTTCCCCGCTCGCCTCCGTCTCGGCCCGGCACCGGGCGAGCCAGCCCAGCGCCTCGTAGACGTAATACACCCGTTGCTCGGGGACCATGGCCTTCGGCGTCAGCCCGAGCGTCGCGAACTCGGTGGTGAGCCGCTCGAACGGCTCGCCGAGATCGCCCTGCTCGACCAGGGCGATCATCTGCGCGCCGTACAGGTTGATCAGCTGCATCGGATTGTCGGGGTTGGCCCGCAGGAACCGGCGCAACGAATCGATCTTGGCGGCCGCCTCCTCGGCACGGCCCCGCTGCGCGGCGATGACGGAGCCCACCGCGCCGATCGCGGCGCCCTCCGCCTCGGCGCCGGGGCCCAGGCGCGCCCGGCCGCGGCGGTACCAGGACTCGGCCTCGGCGGTGCAGCCACGCTTGAAGAACTGCATGCAGACGGTGGAGATGCCGGTCAGGTAGTCGCCCAGCTCGAGCCATCGTTCGTGCTCGACCAGCGCCCGGCGCCAGACCTGGCCCTCGTGGTCGTGTCCGCTCAGGTAACGCCCCGCGCCGCGCCTCCACTCGACGTAGGCGATCAGCGCCGGATCACCGATGTCGGCGGCGGCGACGGCCGCCCGGTCGTAAAGGCGGGTCGCGAGCCGCCGCCGGCCGGACACGTCGGCGATTACCCCGAGGCCGGCCATGTGCTGGGCGTACTCCCGGCCGGGCCCGAGCCGGTTGATCGGGTAAAGGGCGCGCAGGCTCATGATCGCGCGCATGCCGCGGCGCATCCGCATCGACAGCGCCGTGGTGGCGATGTCGCAGAGGATCGCCTCCAGCTGGTAGCGTTCGCGGCTCCGCCCGCGGGCGGTGCCGAAACCCAGCCCGGTACGGCCGATGACCAGCCCGAGCAGCACCGACCAGAGCGTGGTCAGGGCGAGGCGGAGCCGCCCCATCGGCAGCGGCGCCCCCAGCTCGGCGAGCCCGCGGCAGACCGCGTCGAACGCCTGGTCCGGGTTCCACGCGCTGTTGTCCACCAGCGCCGCCTGCGCGAGCATCCGGGCCCGGGCCTGCGGGTCCGGCTCGCCGCGCAGCGCCCGACGGAGGTGGTTGTGTGCCTCCGCGAACCGCCCGGAGCGGGCGCAGCTCGTGCCCAGCGCGAGGAAGAAGTCTGGCGGAGGCGTGAGGCCCGCGGCCGCCGCGGACCGCGCGGCGACTTCGAGGAAGTCGCGGGCCTCGGCCGGGGCGTGTTCGGACAAGGCCAGCTGTCCGGCGGCGAAGCCGCTGCGGTACACCCGCTCGGGCCGGCTGGCGGTCTCGCCGAGCGCGTAGTGCCGCGCGATGGCGTAGACGTAGCGGGGATCGCCGGTGGCGGCCGCGTCCAGGACCTCGGCGATGCGCTGGTGCAACCCCCTCAAGGCGACCGCGTCGAGGCCGACCAGAAGCGCCTCCCGGATCCGGTCGTGCAGGAATCGGTACCCGTCGGGGCTCGTGGCGGTCACCAGCCGTCGCGACTCGGCCTCGGCGAGCAGTGCGCGAGCCCGCCGCGGGTCGATCTCGCAGACCGCCGCCGTCAGCTCGGCCGGGAACCACCGCCCGCCCGCGGCGCCGGCAGCCAGCAGCCGGCGGCTCTCCGTGCCGAGACCGTCGATGCGCTGCAGCACCAGGTCGACCGCGTCACCGGACAGCTCGAGGCGGTCCAGATCGGCCAGGTCCAGCTGCCACGCCCCCCACGACGGCGTGACGAGTCCCGCGTCGAGGACCGCGCGGACGTACTCGCCGATCGTGAACGGATTGCCGCCGGCTCGCGTTGCGAGTTCCTCGACGTGACCCTCCGGCAACCGGATGGCGCCCAGGTGGTCGGTGACGAGTTGCTCCGCCGCGTCCTGGTCCAGCGGACCCAGCGGGATCCGGCTGTCGAGAGTGGCGTCCATGTCGGCGCCGAACCGGTCCAGCGCCTCCGCGTTGTCGGGATCGTCCCGGCTCGTCGCGATGACCAGCAGCGGAGTTACCGGCAGCCGGCCGGTCACCCGCTGCAGCACGCGCCGCGTCGGCTCGTCGAGCCACTGCACGTCGTCGATGTGCAGAAGGGCGCCCTGGAACGCGTCGGCCAGGCCGAGGAGGAACGCTGCGACGGCGTTGATGAACTGCTCGTGATGGTTCTGCTCGCCGATCGCGGGTGCCTGCACCAGGTCGGACAGCAGGGGCGACAGCGTCCGCAACAGCGGGCCGCCGCGACCCGCGGCCTGGCGCAACTGCCCGACGGCGCGATCACGCTCGAGCGGTGGCAACACCTCTACGGTACGCAGGTAACGCTCGACCGCCCCGCGCAGGGGCGCGAGTGGCACCGGATCGTCGGCCACGCACTTGCCGTACAGGATGAGGTCGCCGTCCGAGGCGACCGCGTTCGTCAACTCCCGGACCAGGCGGGTCTTGCCGGCGCCGGCCGGGCCCTGGACGAGGACGGCCCCTCCACCGCCGTCGCGGGCCCTCAGCCACCGGTGGGCCAGGGTGACGACCTCCTGGTCGCGGCCGACCAGGCGCTGCGGATCGAACGGCTGAACCCCGTGCCGGCCGGCCGCCACCGCGCCGGCCGCCACCGGGAAGGGCACACCCGGCCGAGCGGCCAGCATGCGCAGGTCGCTCAGCAGGCTCTCCCCGCTCTGGTACCGGTCGTCGGGATCCTTGGCCATCAGCGTCGCGATGATCGCGGCCATCGTGGCGGTGAGCTGCGGGCACAACGCCCGCGCGTCGGGGACCGGCGCTCGGGCGTGCAGCCGGATCAGCTCGCCCGCGTCCTTCGTGGCGTACGGAACCTCGCCGGTGACGCATTCATAGAGCAGCACGCCGACGGCGTACAGGTCGGAGCGGCCGTCGATCGGCCTTTTGAGCATGCCCGTCTGCTCCGGCGCGCTGTAAAGCAACGTCCCGGCGACCCGGTCGTCGTGCGCTCCGCCGCGCGCGGCGAGTCCGAAGTCGATCAGGCGGCTGGTTCCCACCGGCTCCACGATCACGTTGTCCGGCTTGACGTCGCGGTGCACCAGGCCGGCCCGGTGCGCGGCGGCGAGGGGCTCCACCAGGTCAATGGCCAGCCGCACCGCCGCGTGCTCGTCCAACCGCCCACGGCGAAGAGTCTGCGACAAGGGGAAGCCGTCGATGTACTCCAAGATCAGGTACGGTCCGGTAGGCGCCTGGCCGACCTCGAAGATCCGCGGCAGCAGCGGGTGGCCGACGGAGCCGAGCAGCGCGGCCTCCCGGCGTACGGCGGCAAGGGCCTGCCCGGACGGGGAGGTCAGCGCCTTCAGCGCGTAGTCGACGCCGCGGCGGCGCACCCGGTAGACGACAGTGTCAGCGCCACGCCCGAGCTCTGAGATCACCTCGAAATCGGCGAGTGACCCCGGCGCCGTACCGAAGATCGCGGTCATCGTGGCCTTCCCCTTCATGCGGCCTACTTGAAATTACGCCGCGTTCCCAGGTCGTGCCACTGGCCTCGTGACAGACTCGCGCGTCAGCGTTGCCAGGCCGTTGATCAGCTTCAGTGGATGGCCGTCCGGTCCGAGCAGGATGATTTCGAGTCCGGCGCGCGCCACGCCGTGCCACAGTGAGATGCTGCCACGCATGTGGGGTCGGGTTCTCGTCGTACTTACCGAGCTCACCGCGCTCGTTCTCGCCCCGGCCCGGCCCGCCGCGGCCGAGACCGTGCGCAGCTACGTGTATGTCACCGCCGTGAGCTACGTGCCCACGACGCACAAGAGCCAGCCGAACAAATGCTGGGTCACCGTGCAGCTACCGGCCACACTCGTCGCACGGCCGCCAGCGAACGACGACCGTAGCCTGCTCGCGAACGCGACCAGCATCGGGGTGACCGTCGCCGATCCGTTCGACAACTGCATGGACTACATCCACACCTGGCAGCCCGCCACGTTCGATCCGGCGCACCGCGATCACGTCGAGATCGACTGGCCGGCGGGGCGGCCGTCGATCTTCGACATCCTCATCGGCGTCGCGCTGGTGGTCCTCGTCGGGAGGTACGTCCTCGGCCGCGTCCGGGCGCGGGCCCGCCGTTCCGCCCAGCCGCAATCTGTTCCGCCAGCCACTGTTGAACGGACACCTGGCGATGCGTCGGATGGCGGTCCACAATCAAGTGGATCTTCCGGTCGACCTGGCGAACCAGCCGCTTGAGGCAGGCCAGAAACACCGGCCGGTCCGGCCTACGGGCATGGCGCACCGCTCGAGAAAGGGGCATGCCACAGGGGCGCCTCAGCGCACCGTGGAGCGGCCGCCGTCGACCCGGATCGTCTGGCCGGTCAGATAGCTGGCATCCTCGCCCGCGAGGAACGCGACCACCGCGCCGACGTCGTCCTTCGTGTCGCCGATCCGGGCCATCGGCACCTTCGCCACCGCCGCGTGGTAGGTGGCCGGGTCGACCTGCTCCCACATCTGCATGCCCTCGGAGTTGGCGAACGGACTGACCACGTTGACCCGGATGTTGAGCGGTCCCCACTCCAGCGCGGCGACCTTCGAGAAACCGCGGATCGCCTCCTTCGCCGCACCGTAGGTAGCGAAGCCGGCCTCGCCCTCAGTGCCGGCACTCGACCCGAAGTTGATGATCGAGCCGCCGCCGGCCGCGACGAGATGCGGGAACGCCGCGCGCATCAGCCGGAATGTGGCCCGCGGCCCGGTGTCGAAAACCAGGTCGAAGTGGGCGTCGTCCTGTTCGTGGAACGGCGCCGCCCCGAGTAGCGCGATCGCGTTGTTGACCAGCACGTCGAGCCGCCCGAACGCGTCCACCGCGGCGGACACGATCCGCTCGGCGGCGTCAGCGTCGCGGATGTCTGCCACCAGCGCCCTCGCGCCGATCTCCTCGGCCGCCGCGATGACCTTGTCGGCGACGTCCACCAGCAGCACGTCGGCGCCGCGTTCGGCCAGAGCCTGGGCGACGCCGCGGCCGATGCCCTGGCCGGCGCCGGTAACGATGGCGGACTTGCCGGTCAACGCGTCGGATCGTGTGTACATATTCGGCCTCACAATCTCCGGTGGAGTGGTCCCGCACGGGAGACTAGTGCGCTGACCTGCAGATGCCGAAAACGTCGCCCCTGCGGCTCATTCCACATGATCGTATTCGTCGAGGAGTCCGCCGAGGTGATCGTGTCGACGGCCGTGTCGACCGGTCAGGTGCCGGACCTCGTCGTTGACTGGTAGCCGGCGGGTCCCATGTGGGTGGGTCCGAAGGCGGCGCAGCAGCAGCCGCCGGCGACAGGCCGGCGATGTCGCCGGGTGACCAGCCGGTAGGCCCGGACGGTCGTCGGCTGAAGACGGGGCCGCAGCGGGCCTCCATGTCGGACGTCCATGGTGGTCGGCGGCTGTCGGGAAAGCGTCAGGAACCGTGGCGCCGCCCACGGTACGTTCGACGGGCCGAGGGTACGGCACGGGGGGAAGAGGCGAGCTACATGAACGGTGTTCGACGACGGGGACTTCAGTTGGCCGCGGCCGTTCTGGTGCTGATCGCTGGGGCTTCCCCAACGGCTGGGGCGTGCCGGTCCACATCCAGGTGCCCGATTCCACACCCGCCGGCTCGTATGTGCTCGACGCGACTGTCAACCCGGACGCGGCGATCCGCGAGGCGACCCTCGCCGACAACCACATCCGGATGCCGGTCGAGGTTCTGGACATCAGCGCAGGCGCGCTGGCTCAGCAGGCTGCCGCCGTGCGGCAGAGCGGCGCCAGCCGCTCCGTGGCCGAGCGGTCTGCGGCACCGGCAACGAGTCAAAGTCCACCCAGGACACGCCCACGATCACCCCAACGTCCGGTAACCCAGAGTCACCTCGAAGCAGAAGTTGCCCATTGCGTTGGGGGCGTGGTCTCTCCGTTGATCGCTAACATCTTCCTGTACTACGGCTTCGACACGTGGATGGACCGGGAGTTCCCGACCCTGCGGTTCGAGCGGTTCGCGGACGATGTGGTGGTCCACTGCGTGTCGAGCGTCAAGCGCACCAGGTGCGCGAGGCAATCGGTCGCCGGTTCGCCGATATCGGGCTGCAGTTGCATCCTGACAAGACACGGGTCGTGTACTACAAGGACGACCGGCGCCGCCTGGACTACGACCAGGTGACGTTCACGTTCTGCGGATACGCGTTCCGTCCCCGGGAAACCTTTGTCGAAAGTAGACGCCGGACAGGGTTCCTGCCCGCCGTCGCTCCGGAGAAACTGGCCACCATGAGCCGCAAGGTCGCATCCCGGCGGCTACATCGACGCACGACCGAGAACCTGGCCGACCTCGCAGAAGAAGTCAACCCGGTCCTACGGGACTGGCTGAACTACTTCACCACGTTCTACCCGAGCGAGGTGACCCCGATCGGCAAGCGCGTCGGGTCACTGCCGTATACGACCTGACACCTGGACGGCACGAGCCGGATAGATCGAGAGGTTTACGTCCGGATCTGTGGGGGCCTGGGGGTGAGATTCCCCCGGGCTACCCGGCATTGATCCTCGTGCCCGCCCGGCAAACCCGCAGCTCACCGCAAAGATCAACATAGTCTTCGTGGCATTGTGCCCGGACGGGCGATCGGTAGGGGTGCCTTCTGGGAAAATTCCTCGCCTTGACGGTGCAGTTGATCGTCATTAGACTACTGCTTGCCAACAAATACTGTCACTATTTGACTGCGGCATTCCTTGCGATTCTTTGTGCCGTTCGGAAAGGACCGTTTACGTTTTGTTGCGAATGACGGGGGAAGATTCGCACGGATCCGGGGATGCGATCCCGGAAACTGTGTACGATCGGATTTTCCGGCTCGACGGCCGGCGAGCCGTGGTGATCGGCGCGGGTAGCGGTATCGGCCGGGAGGCGGCGCTGGCGCTGGCGGCCCACGGAGCGGAGGTCGTCTGCGTCGATCAGGACGAAGCCGCGGCTGGGCGGGTGGCCAAGGGTGCTGGCCCGGGCAGCGAGGCATACCGGCTTGATCTCTTCGACGTGGAGGCTATCCGACGGTCCGCCCATGACTTGGGTCCGGTGGACGTGCTCGTGCACACGCCGGCGATGAACGTTCGCAAACGACTTCTCGACCAGACCCCGGAAGATGTGCGGCGGGTCATCTCGCTCAATCTCGAGGCGGTCTACGAAACTGTTCGAGCATTCGGCGCGCAGATGCAGCAGCGCGGCCGTGGTTCTTTTATCGGAATAGCGTCCATTCGTGCTTTCACCGTCGAGCCGGGCCAGGGCATATACGCGGCGACGAAAGCCGCGATGATTCAGCTGTTGCGGACCGCGGCGGTTGAACTCGGCCCCAGTGGCGTGCGCGTCAATGCCATCGCGCCGGGGGTCGTCGAGACGCCGTTGACCGAACAGATCCGGCGTAATGCGGAATGGTATGACGCCTATGCGCGGAAAGGAGCGCTCGGCCGCTGGGCGCAGGCGTCGGAGATCGCCGGTGCCGTGGTCTACCTGGCCGGCGACGCCGCGAGCTTCGTGACGGGGTCCTGCCTGATGGTCGACGGCGGCTGGACCGCGGTGGACGGCCGCTACGAGCCGCCGCCCTGATGTCCATTATCGACAATCGGACGGCGGGCGAGGTGTGTTCGCTCGTCCGGAGCTTGCCTGCCCGCGATCGCCGAGTCGGTGTCGTGATAGCGAAAGGCGCTCTGCGAACCGCGGACATCTGAGTCTTGTGGCGCGGGCACCCCGTGACTGTGGCCGGCCCTGGCGACCCCTTCGTCCGGCGGTCGGAGGGCTGCGTGATCGCGAAGGAGTTGCCTTGAGTCGGCGAAACGCTTAACTCACCGAGGCTGGCGTCGCGAGCGTTTCGCGGACCGACGGGTCCTACCGCCGTACGCTCGGCCTGTCCCGCCTGACCGACCACGTTGCAGTCAAATACGTCATTGGCTTCGGGGAGGAATGACATGGGAAAGAGCGTGTCGGAGTACCGGGGGCGGAGTCTCGTCAACAACTTCACCAACCTCAACCGCGTGGCGGCCGAGGGAGTGAGCGTCATGGTGTCGGGCCGGGGCGTCTTTGTGCGCGACGACCAGGGCCGAGAGTATCTCGACGCGATATCCGGTCTGTGGTCCGCCTCGTTCGGCTTCGATGACCCCGACCTGGTAGCGGCCGCGGCTGAGCAGTTCGGACGGCTGCCGACTTACCACATCGCCGCCGACAAGGCGACCGAGCCGGTGTTGCGCCTTGCCGAGCGCCTGTGCCGTATCGGGCCCGGGCAGGTCACCCGGGTGCTGTTCACCAACAGTGGCTCCGAGGCCAACGACACACAGATCAAGCTCCTGAACTACCTCTGGAACTGGCGCGGTGAGACATCCCGGCGGCGGTTCATCGCCCGGCGCGGCGCCTTCCACGGGTCGACGCTCGGGGCCGGCAGCCTGAGCGACTCAGGCGAGAGCAGCGCTGCGTTCGGCCTTCCGGTTATCGACGTGCCGCGGCTCACCGCGCCCAGCAGGTTCCGTCACGGATACCCGGGCGAGACCGAGGAGGAGTTCGTCCGGCGGCTCGCTGTGGAGTTCGAGGATCTGGTGGTCGAGTGCGGCCCCGAGACGATCGCCGGCGTCTTTCTCGAGCCGGTGATGGGCGCGGGCGGCGTCATCGTTCCGCCGGCTGGCTACTACGACGCGATGCAGCAGGTGGCAGAGCGCTTCGGCGTACGGATCGTGGCCGACGAGGTCATCTGCGGGTTCGGACGGCTCGGTGCCCTGTGGGGCTGCGACGTGTTCGGCTTGACACCCGACTCGACGAGCTGTGCCAAAGGCCTGTCGGCCGGCTATCTTCCGATCGGCGCGGTCCTGGTCGACACCGCTCTCGAAGAGGCGATGCTCGGACAGAGCGCCAAGCTGGGCACGTTCGCGCACGGTTTCACCGGCGGCGGTCATCCGGTGGCGGCGGCGGTTGCCCTGCGCACCCTGGAGCTACTCGAGGAGCGCAACCTCATCGGCCACGCGGCCCGGGTCGGCGAGCTGTTACAAAACGAGTTGAGCCGGCTCGCCGAGTTCCCCGTCGTGGCGGACGTCCGCGGCGTGGGTCTGCTCGCCGGCGTGGAGCTCCGCGGACCACACGCCGCGGACCTCGTCCAGCAGACGGTGCGACATGCGGCTGGGCTCGGCCTGCTGGTGCGGGGCATCGGCTCGGCCATCTGCCTGTGCCCACCGCTGATAATGAAGGAGGACGAGGTGGCGACGCTGGTATTGCGGCTCGGCGCTGCCCTGGAGCGGCTGGGCGGATCCGACGAGACAAAGTGATCAGCCGAGGCGGTACTTGCTGGCCGCGGACGAAGCCGCGCATCGAAGATCAGCCGTTTCGTCAGCGGCTGCGGTAACCACCGTCACCGGTCAGTTGCAGGCCCGCCGCCCGGACCTGCTCGGCGTTCACATCCTCCGGCGAGATCGGCGGATCCTTCTTCTTGACCACCGCGGCGGTATCTACGCCGGCCTCGCTCGTCACAGTCGTCAGGTGTCTCCTTGATCAGGAGTTGCACCGTTGTCTTTACGTCCCCTTGACGATGCTGGCCACGGCGGACAAATGCGTGTCGAGTGCGTGCCATGATCCTTTGCGGTGGTGCCGGACAACGGTATGGCGACGCTCGATCCATTGTGTTTAGATGTCCTTGGCAGATGGATCAAAGTCGGCGGTTGACTTGCTGCGCGGGGGAGAGTGTTCTGCCATGTCCGATCCCATTTCAGCCACGCCGGTGACCCGGCGGACCCTAGGTACGCTCGTCATCATGTCGCTGACGGCTGCCGCTGCGGCCTGTGACGCCGGTGCGGATCCGACGACCGGCCGTGACTCGGTCAACCTCGGCTTCCTCGCCGAGCCGGAGAACCTCGACTTCACCAGGACCAGCGGAGCCGCCATTCCGCAAGTGCTTCTGACCAATGTGTACGAAGGGCTGGTGAAACTGGACGACAGCGGCCGGATCCAGCCGCTGCTTGCCGAATCCTGGACCGTGTCCGCGGATCGCCGAACCTATGATTTCCAGCTCCACAGCAACGTCACGTTCAGCAATGGCGACCCGTTCACCGCCGAGACTGTCAAGTTCAGCTTCGAACGGGTCAAGAGTGATGCCTGGAACGTGTCCGTGAAGAAACAAATGGACATCCTCGACCACGTCGAGGTGGTATCGCCGACACAGGCCCGGGTGGTACTCGTCCGCCCAAGCAACGAGTGGCTGTTCGACATGACCGGACGCCCCGGCGCTATGTTCACTCCGGGCGGTATCGCGGACCTGGCCGGGTCGCCGGTCGGTACCGGTCCCTACACGGTGAGCCGATGGACCCGCGGTGAGTCGATCGTGCTGACCCGGCGCGCGGGTTACTGGGCCACCAAGCCGGCCTTGAGCACCGTCACCTTCCGGTACTTCAAAGACCTCAACGCGGAGGACAACGCACTGCGTACCGGTGCCGTCGACGCCATCATCGGCTTCGGCTCGCCGGACGTCCTGCCGCAACTGACCGCCGACGGGTTCCACGTCATCGAGGGTAAGAGCAACGCCGAGGTCGTGCTGGCCATGAACAATGCCGCCGGGCCGCTGCGGGACAAACGGATCCGACAGGCCATCCGGTACGCGATCGACCGGGCCGCGGTCCTCCAGGCCACCGCCGGCGGCCACGGCACCCTGATCGGGACGATGGTGCCGCCGACCGACCCGTGGTACGAGGACCTCACCGCTCGCTACCCGACCGATCCGCAGAAGGCCCGTACGCTGCTCGCGGATGCCGCTCCCGGCGGTCTGACGCTCCGCTTCCGGATCCCCAACCTGCCCTACGCACAGACGGCGGCCCAGGTGGTCAAGTCGGATCTGGCCAAGGTGGGCGTGGACGCGAAGATCGAGGTGCTGGAGTTCCCAGCCCGGTGGTTGAGCGAGGTGTTCAACAAGCACGACTACGACCTTTCACTCATCGCCCATGTCGAGCCCCGGGACCTGCTGAAGTTCGGGGACCCGCACTACTACTGGGGTTATGACAACGCCGAGGTCCGCAAGTTGATGGCGGCGGCCGATGCCGGCACGCTCGAGGAGCAGACCGCCGACCTGCGGGAGGCCGGGCGAATCGTGGCCGACGATGCGGCGTGCGACTGGCTCTACCTCATGGCGAATCTGAACGTGGTCCGCGATGGGCTGAATGGCGTCGCTGTGAACAGCGTCGGTGAGTCGTTCGATGTGACGACGCTGACGTGGAGGTGAGCGGTGCTGGCGCGCGTGCTGCTCCGGACCGGGGTGTTCCTGGCGGGCGTATTCGTAGCGTCCATCGTGATCTTCACGGTGCTCCGGGTCCTGCCGGGCGATCCGGCACAGGTCGCCCTCGGGGTCGACGCGACGCCGGAAGGGCTGGCCCAGGCGCGGGCCGAGTTCGGCACCGACCGGCCGTTGCCCACGCAGTATCTGTCCTGGGCGGAGGGGCTGCTGCACGGTGACTTCGGTCGCTCGTACCTGAGCCGGTCGGCGATCGGGCCCCAGATCGCCGACCGGCTGCAGGTCACCGGATGGTTGGTGGCGTCGTCGATCGTTGTCGCGCTCCTGCTCGCGGTGCCGCTGGCGACATTCGCGGCGATGTGGCACCGCACCGGACGCGGCGCGCTGCTGGCCGGGCTGAGTCAGGTCGGCGTCGCGGTGCCCGCGTTCATCGCCGGGGTGCTGCTGGTCGACCTGTTCGCCGTGCGGCTCAGATGGCTGCCTTCGGGGGGATGGGTGGCGCCCGACAAGGATCCGGCTGGGTTCATCCGCCGCCTGATCCTGCCGGTCCTGTCGCTGGGGCTGATCCAAGGCGCCGTGCTCAGCCGGTACATCCGGTCCGCCGTGCTTGACGTCCTCGATCAGGACTATCTGCGCACCGCCCGGGCCAAGGGCCTGCGTCCGTATCAGGCGATGGTGCGTCACGGGCTGCGTAACGTGGGGATCCCGGTCGTGACGGTGCTTGGGCTGCAGGTGGCGTCCCTGCTGGTCAGCGGCATCGTGGTCGAGCGGGTGTTCGTCATCCCCGGTCTCGGCAGCCTGCTGCTCGACAGCGTGGCCAATCGGGACTTGCTCGTCTTGCAGGACGTGGTGATGGTGCTCGTGTTCGCGGTACTGACGATCAATTTTCTGGTGGACGTCGCGTACGCCGCGCTCGATCCGCGGTTGCGGCGGTCGTCGTGACCCGCCGGCCGAGCCCCGGGCTCATCGTCGGCGCTGTGCTGGTGGCCGGCGTCGTGTTCACCGCGCTTCTCTCTTTCGTCTGGACGCCGTACGACGCCACTGAGGTGCAGGTCGCCGATCGCCTGCTCAGTCCCGGAGCCCATCACTGGCTGGGTACCGACCGGCTGGGCCGCGATGTGGTCAGCCAACTGATGGTGGGTTCCCGGACAACCCTGACGGTCGGCCTGGTTGCTTCCGGAATCGGCGCGGTGCTCGGCACCCCGATCGGCGTGCTCGCTTCTATGGGACCGCGCTGGCTGGACCGGACGGTCATGTTGGGCAACGATCTTCTGCTCGCCTTTCCGGGCCTGCTGCTGGCGGCCATGCTCGCCGCCGTCTACGGTGCCGGGACCGGGCCCGCCATGGTGGCGATCGGGCTGTCCACCCTGCCGTCCTTCGCGCGCCTGGCCCGGGCTGGCACGATGCAGGTGGTCACGACCGACTACGTCCGGGCGGCGCTGGTGGCCGGCCGCGGTTCCTGGTGGAACGCCCGGCGGCACGTCTGGCCGAACATCGCCGGGCTGGTGACCGTGCAGATCTCCCTGTCCTTCGCGATCGCTGTGGTCGCCGAGGCGGGACTCTCCTATCTAGGGCTCGGCACTGCTCCGCCCACCCCCTCCTGGGGCCGGATGCTGCAGGACTCGCAGGAGCTGATCTCCGCCGCGCCGCTGCTCGTCCTCTGGCCCGCGGCGGCCATCGCGCTCGCGGTACTCGGCCTGAATCTGCTCGGCGACGGACTTCGGGATCTCTTCGACCCACGGCTGGAGCGACGATGACGGGCGCGGAGACGATGCTGCGGGTCGAGGGACTCGACGTGCTCGGTGCCGGCGCCACGCTCGTCCGCGGCATGGAGCTGGCCCTGACCGCCGGCGAACGGGTCGCATTGATCGGGGAGTCCGGATGCGGGAAGTCCCTGAGCGCCCTGGCGCTGCTGGGCCTTCTTCCGGAAGGCCTGACGGCGAGTGGCTCAATCCGTCTCGTCGGGGTGGAGCACGATCTCGTCGGGGCCGGCGAACGGCAGATGTCGGCGATCCGCGGCCGGCGGATCGCGATGGTCTTTCAGGAGCCGATGACCGCCCTCAACCCGACCATGCGGATCGGCCGTCAGGTCGCCGAGGCGTTCCGGATCCACGGCCGGGTGCGGGGGCGCCGGGCGGCCCAAGCCGCCGCGATCGAGTTGCTGGAGCGGGTACGGCTGCCGGAGCCCGGCCGGATCGCGGGCGCGTACCCCCATGAGCTGTCGGGGGGCCAGCGGCAGCGGGTCGTGCTCGCCATCGCGCTGTCGAACCGTCCCGCCGTCCTGGTCTGTGACGAACCGACGACGGCCCTGGACGTCACGGTGCAGGCCCAGATGCTCGGACTGATCACCGACAGCGTGACCGAGACCAACGCGGCTCTGTTGTTCATCACCCACGATCTGGCGGTGGCCGCGACGGCGTGCCGGCGGGTGCTGGTGATGTACGGCGGTCGGGTCGTCGAGGCCGGACCGGTGCGAGTGGTGCTGTCGCGGCCCCGGCATCCGTACACCCTCGGCCTGGTGGCGGCGAGCGACCTGGAGCCGCTGGCGAGCCGGCCTGGACGACGGACTCGGCTGACGACGATCGCGGGTACCGTGCCGGCCTTCGGGGACCGCGCGACCGGATGCGCCTTCCGCACCCGGTGCCCGTCGGCGTCCTCGGTGTGCGAGACGGACCCGGCCTGGTCGCAGACCGGCGACCGCGGTGTGGCCTGCTGGCATCCGGTGCGGGCGGCAAGTGATGACTGATCCCTTGGAGCGGACCGAAGCGCCGCTCATCGATGTGCGAGCGGTCTGCCGGACGTACAGCCGATCCCGTCTGCCCCTGCGCCGTGGCACGAGGACGGTGCACGCGCTGCGGGATCTGACGATGTCTGTCCCCGAGGGTGAGCGGTTCGGCGTCGTCGGCGAGTCCGGCTGCGGCAAGTCCACTTTGCTGCGACTGCTGTCCGGACTCGAGGCGCCGTCGTCCGGGTCGATCCGGGTTGCCGGCCGGGAGATTGCGGGCGGCTCGCCCCGGCAGATGAGATTGCTGCGGCAGCAGATGCAAGTAGTCTTCCAGGATCCGAGGAGTTCACTGGACCCTCGCATGCGCGTCCGGGACATCATCGCCGAGCCGCTGCTGGAGCACAGCCGGGCCGCGGCCCGGAGCATGGCAGGCGAAATGCTCGAGGCTGTCGGGCTGCCGCCGTCCGCCGGCGACCGTTACCCCCATCAGTTCTCCGGCGGAGAACGGCAGCGCATCTCGATCGCGCGGGCTCTGGTGTCCCGTCCGCGGGTGCTCTTGGCCGACGAGCCGGTCAGCGCCCTTGACGTCTCGGTGCGCGCTCAGATTCTCAACCTCCTCGCGGACGTCGTGGAACGTTACGACCTCACCCTGGTGTTCGTTTCGCACGACCTATCGGTGGTGCGGTGGATCTGCGATACCGTCGCGGTGATGAACCGGGGGCAATTGGTCGAAATCGGGCCAGTGGAGCGCGTGTACCGGGCGCCGCAAGCGAACTACACTCAGGCGTTGATCGCGGCTTCCCCCTCGCTGCGGTCGGTGCTCGCCGCCGGACCGGACGATCCCGTCGCCCGCTCTAGCGACGACGCCGATCCTGAGGACCTGGAGGTGTTTCGATGACCGAGGTCGGCCAAGACGTCCTGGATCTCGATGCGGTCCGCATGGTCGCTGCCTTCGCGGCCCGGCGGCTGTCGCCGGTCGAGGTCATGACCGAGGTGCTGCGGCGCATCGACGCCGTGGAGCCGACGCTCAATGCCCTCTACGTCCGGCATTCGACGGCCGCCCTCGAGGCTGCGCGGGCGAGCGCGAGTCGCTGGCTCGCCGGTCGGCCGCTCGGCGCTCTGGACGGTGTGCCCGTCACCGTGAAGGAGAACATCGCCACCGAGGGGGTGCCTGTTCCGCTCGGCTCGGCCGGCACGGCCCTGGTCCCGGCCGCCGCTGACGCGCCGGTGGCCGCTCGGCTGCGCGCCGCCGGGGCGATCATCGTGGGCAAGACGGTCATGCCGGACTTCGGGATGCTGTCGTCGGGAGTGTCGAGTCTGCACCCAGTGGCCCGCAATCCATGGAACCCGCGCTGGAGCCCGGGCGGTTCCAGCGCGGGCGCGGCCGTTGCCGCCGCGGCCGGGTATGGGCCGCTACACGTGGGCACGGACATCGGCGGTTCGATCCGGTTGCCGGCCGGCTGGTCCGGCATCGTCGGTCTCAAGCCCAGCTTCGGTCGGGTGCCGGTCGATCCGCCGTACTTCGGCCGGGTGGCCGGGCCGATGTGCCGCGCCGCCGACGACGCGGCCCTGCTCATGTCGGTCCTGTCCGGACCGCATCCGGGTGACCACATGAGCCTGCCGGGTCAGGTCATCGACTGGACAGCCGCCGGGACGAGCCCACGCGGTTTGCGGATCGGCCTGCTTGCGGACGCCGGGCCGGGTCTGCCGGTGGATCCCCAAATCGCCGCGGCGATCCGTGCTGCCGCGCTGCTGTTCGAGTCCGCGGGTGCGACGGTCGAGCCGGTCCAGCCGTTCTTTACCCGGGAGATGCTCGACGACCTGGATCTGTTCTGGCGCGTCCGTGGCTGGGCCGACCTGCGCGCGTTGCCCCACGCGGCGCAGGGGGCGGTGCTGCCGTTCATCGCCGACTGGTGCCGGGGCGGGGCCGACGTGCCGGGGACGACCGTGCTGCGCTGTATCAACCGAATGCTGGAGGTCAGCGCGGTCACGCTTGCGGCCACCGAGCCGTACGACGTTGTCCTGTCGCCGGTCTCGCCGGTTCCGACGTTTCCCGCGGAGTGGCCGATGCCGTCGAATGACGTCCGGCGCCCGATGGAACACATCGCTTTCAACGTTCCGTTCAACATGTCGGGTCAGCCGGCGGCGTCGGTCAATTGCGGGTTCACCGATGACGGGCGCCCGATCGGCCTGCAGATCTCGGGACGCCGGTTCGACGATCGGGGAGTGTTGGAGATGGTGCGCTGGTACGAACGATCGCGCCCGGCCGCAGCGGTGCCGCACTGGCCCTTGCCGGATTCATTCCTCGACGCTCCAGAGAATTGAGGAGGGGTGTAATATTTGTCATACGGATTGTCGTCCGAAAAGTGTGCTATCGTATGTATTGCGGCGGGCCCGGACCGGCGTATTGCGAGGCGGCCGGGACCCGCTTTAATGTATGCGCACAGTGCCCGGCCGCTGTTCTCGCGTCGGCTTTACCGGCGAAATTCGATCGAACGCCACGTCGGAATCATCGTCATCAGTTGATCTTGATTTGATTGGCGATACGTTTGATACGGGTTCTTGACGTTCCGTCGATGGCTCACTAGGGTCGTCAAGGGATGGCAGTGAAGACCACCGATATCGCGGGGATGGTAATCGCTACCTGCCTTGATTGTCGACGGCTGGCATCTGTTTCTTGATTTCCATTCTCTCCCCGCCGAAATGCGACGCGACGAGCGTTCCGCTAACCACCATGCGGACACCTCGAGTCCCCTGTGCAGCGGTGAGGAGACACATTGAAGCCCGACACGGTAGGCTACGCGGCTGATTTCCTGGAACGGCATGACATTCGTACCGTCGAGGTGTCGCTGGTTGACCTGGCCGGTGCGCTCCGCGGCAAGCGGCTCCCCGCGGAGGCTTTCCGGTCGGGTGGACTCCGCGGCGAAGTCGGGTTCTCCTCGGCGCTCTACGCGTGGGACTACGCCGCCGAGGTGTTCACTGACGACCGCTACAACTGGGCGACCGGCTATCCGGACATCTTCCTGCGCCCCGACCTCGCCACCCTGCGCCTGGTCCCGTGG
>Ga0307508_10002141_pt1 | contig 21158 bp, 20 predicted proteins | sample 9_EM_MG_FD_203089 | JGI IMG/M metagenome (GOLD analysis project Ga0307508, IMG submission 203089) | Populus trichocarpa ectomycorrhiza microbial communities from riparian zone in the Pacific Northwest, United States - 9_EM | ecosystem: Host-associated > Plants > Roots > Unclassified | place...
TGCGAATCCTTCGGGACTACACAGTCGCTCCGCTGCCATCATACAAGTGTTGCCCGCTCAAGGGTGATAGACTGTTGGTGACCACCTGGGCGATTGTGCCGTTGGTGAAACACCCGAGTGTTACACCTTCATCATGATGTCTGCCATGTTGTCATTGGTGGAAACGTAGGAGAATTCCAACTCTTGAGTGGCGTGAAGGTCCCGGCAGTGGTGGAACTTTACATCGATGTGCTTGTTCCTGCTTTTCCCATATCCAGCTGCCTGGATGTTCTTCAATGTGCCATTGGAATCGGTGCAGATGGGGAGAGGACATCCGAGTTTCCCAACAACGTCCATGTGAAGCTTGGCAAGCCACTGTGCTTCTCGAGTGGCTTCCAAGCAAGCGATGTATTCGGCTTCTGTGATGGAAAGTGCTACTATTGACTGCTTGTAGGATTTCCACGAGACTGGTCCGTTGTAGACTTGGAAGACATAGCCTCCCTGCGAATTTCTTCCGTTGATATCCCCTGCAAAGTCGGAGTCTGTGAATCCGAGTATCGGTGATGGAGTGACGGGTATACGAGAGAACACTAGTTTGAGGTCGGCGGTTCCTTTGAGGTACCGGAGGACTTGTTTGGCAGCTGATAGGTGCGATGTGAAGGGTCTGCTGCTGTAGCGGCTGAGTGCCGATACGGCAAAGGCTATATCAGGACGGGTCACTGTGGCTGTGTACGACAAGCTGCCGATGATACTCTGGTAGTGTCCAGCATCTACTTCCGTCTCTCCTTGCAGCTCGGTTTCGAGAGTCATTTTCTTATGGAGAGGAGTGGGAGCAGGGTTTGCATCTTCCATCCCAAAGCATTTGACGATGGTCTGGATGTATTTGGCCTGTCCAAGGATGATGGCACCGGAGTCCTGACGCACTATTTCCAGGCCTAGGAACTGCTTGGCTTTCCCGAGGTCCGTCATCTTATATTCCTTCTTCAGTGCCGTCTTGAGGTCCTCGGTGGCCTCGGAGGCTAATCGCGGGTACAGGATCGTGGTGTTGTGGACATAGAGAAGGAGAAAGATACCAGAGTGGAGGTACAGATTCTCGTCTGCATGCATCAGCAAAAAAATGAAAAGTTGAAGTATATTGCTTTTTTTACAGGTGAGACATAAATTTGAACTAATATTTCTCGAGGTTTCAGCTAAAAATAAAGCACTTTTTTTTTTAAAATCCTTACAGGAGCAAAATATAACTTCTCCTCTTACGGGAGTTAGTAATGCTTACGGGAGCTACGGGAGCTACGGGAGCTCACTAGGAATTCTCAAATTTTTTGCTGATGTGTACGTGTACAGCCAATCGACAGGAGGAACTCATTTATGGTAGCGTGCCATAGGAGAGGTGCTTGCTTGAGGCCGTAGAGTGCCTTGTTGAGTCTTAGGGAGCCGTTCATGTAGATTGGCATTGCCATAGGATCAGGTGCGGTCGTTGTACTCACATGCTGTGAGTTGCCGGGCATCGTACTCACATGCTGCGAGTTGCCGGGCGTCGTACTCATGCACTGTGAGTTGCCGTCTGGCGTCCGAGTCGACTCGACAAACCTCGCCTCAGCCCTACTCACTGAATGTGCCTCGGCGCATGGATTGTGAGTAGATTTGTGAGTAGAGTCGGCCGGTGATGAGGAGGATGATGAGGAGAGCGGCTCAGCAATGAGCCACTCGATACCTTCAGGAAGCTGCATGTAGACTTCCTTATCGATTGCTGGGTTCAGGAACGCAGTGATGACGTCGAGCTGGTCCATCTCCCAGTCTTCCTGGGCGGCACGACACATTAGATAGCGAAGGGTAGTCATCTTACTGACCAGAGTGTATGTTTCATCAAAGTTGATGCCCTGCATCTGTTCATAGCCTTTGATGACAAGCCTAGCTTTGTATCTCAGGGTGCCGTCAGGGTTCGTCTTTGTCTTGTATACCCATTTGCAGCCGATAGGCTTGCTGTGGGCATGCTCTACCAGGGTGAAGGTGTGGTTCTCTAACAGAGACGCGTACTCCTGTTGCATAGCAACCTTCCACTGGTGCTGAAGAGGGCCGTTCATGGCTTCTCTGTACGACTGTGGGTTGTCATCAGTTGTGACCTCAGCAGTCAGGTCTGTACCGGCCCTGGCTGCCCATCTTGACTGGCTTCTCGTCAGCATGTGAGGCTGAGAGGGAATAGCAGTGATAACCCTGTCAGGCTCGCTTTGTGGATCTGGCGCGGGTGCCTCTTCCAATGTCCCCGACCTCGTCGGTGGGGTTACTGCAGGTGTGTCTAGCACTGCGGCCGAATTGCTCTCCTGCTCAGGAGCCGTGTCTGGGTTTTCAGCTTCAGGTGAATCTTCCATCACCTTGGTGACCACTGGTTCCTCTTCCGGCAGTCCGAGTGGGTCACCGCTTCTCTTGTTATCTGCCATGCAGGACATATGGGCAGTCTGGCTCTCATCGAAGTAGAGGTCAGAGCAGTTGACAGCTTTGCCGAAGTCGGGATCCCATATCCGCCAAATCTTGGTGGTATTGTGAACATATCCGAGCATCATGCAAGCCTTTGCACGGGCACCCATCTTTGCATCCAGCCTTTGAGATTTCGGGATATGCTTCCACACTACGCATCCGAAGTGGTAAAGGTGATCCAGAGTGGGTTTGTCCTCAGCCGATGTCAGCCTCATACTCACATCTTGTGAGTTGCCGTCGACAGCCGTACCCACACTCTGTGAGTTGCCGATTGCCGTACCCACACTCTGTGAGTTGCCGATTGCCGTACCCACACTCTGTGAGTTGCCGATTGCCGTACCCACACTCTGTGAGTTGCCGATTGCCGTACCCACACTCTGTGAGTTGCCGATTGCCGTACCCACACTCTGTGAGTTGCCGATTACTGTATCCACACGTTATGAGTTGGCATTTGGCGACGTACTCACGCGCTGTGAGTTGGCATAGTAGCCACTTCGGTATAGCCGGCGATGGCATTTGAGCACCTCGTATGATGTCTTTCCGTCCAATGATTGATTCGGGGTTCTTCGATGCAGATAGCACGTGGTGTTGATGGCCTCGGCCCAGAAGTGCATTGGGGCTTGCGAATTGAGCATCATAGCCCTGGCCTTCTGGGTTAGGACTCCGATCATCCTTTCCGTGATGCCATTCTTATGTTGCATATGTGGCGGGACATGGCTCGAATGCAATACCTCGGACGGCGAGGATACTTCGGAACGTTTTGTTGTTGTATTCCCCACTTCCATTGTCAGAGCGAAACATCCGGATATCATATCCCCAGCCGTCCACTTTGGCTTGAAACTATTGGAAGGCTGCCGTGCAGGTCTCCGCGCGTTTGTCAGGGAGGACGGTGCTCTCCGTATGATGAAAGTAGTCATCAATGTAGACAATGAAGTACTGGGCACTGCCTGACAAGCGCACAGCGAATGGTCCGCACAGATCCGAATGAACCAACTCGAATGGTGTAGTGGTGCGCTGGACTGGAACGCAGATTATCTTCCGTTTGAGCTTTGCCTGGATGCATACCTCGCAGATGCGGCTGTCATTGACGTAACCTTTGACCATAGACTTTATTGCTGCTTCTCCAGGGTGACCGAGACGTCGATGCCACATCCTTGATTTGGCGATGGATAGTTTTACCTGTCCGTTCGAAGTGATAAGGGCCGTATGTTGCGAGTCAAGGACTGAAGGACCAGTATCTGGCTCACAGAGCATGCCGTTCTTTTGTCCCAACATTATCATCCGTTGGTTGGTGGGATCGCTGATGATGCACCTGCTGTTAAGATCCTGCCTTGACTACTCCGTGCTGCTCGACAGGTAACGTAGGCTCGGTTCTTCAGGGCAAGCTCGTGATCACACTTCCGGCGTACACATGTGCCACTCGTAGTCACACTTCCGGTGTACTCACGTGCCGCTCATAGTCACACTTTCGGCGTACTCACGCACCGCTCGTTGTCACACTTCCGGTGTACTCACACCCCGCTCGTAGTCACACTTCCGGCGTACTCACATACCGCTCGTAGTCACACTTACGGCATACTCACGTGCCGCTTGTCGTCTCGCTGTATCCGTCACACCCAGCGTGGTCTCGTCGCAGTCCTCTCACACGCCTTGCGTGGGCTCGTTGTTCTCGCGGTATCCGTCACGCCTGGCATGGTCTCGTCACCATCTTCTCACACGCCTTTGCGTGGGCTCATTGTTCTTCGTGGTATTCGACACGCCTGACGTGGTCTCGTCACGGTCTTCTCACATACCTTGTGTGGGCTCGTTGTTCTCGCGGTATCCGTCATGCCTGGCGTGGTCTCGTTGTTCTTATCGGGGTGGTGGTCGCAGCGCCGGTTCACGAGTAGAGAGAGGTAGGTCTGTGGAGAGAGATAATAGATTGTGTGGAGAAGAATCTCCAGACTAGCTACTGCGCCCTTCCTTTATACCTTTCCTTTCCTCTGTGGAATCACAGCTTGCCCGTAAGACTGACACAGTTCCTCCCTAGCTCATCATGACTCAATCGCCGCGCCCAAGGAAAACACATGATCGCACTCGGCCACCGCGCGGCCAACACTCTACTCGCGGCAACAGGAGAGAGAACGCGCAAGCAGTAACAGTAAAGGAAAGGAAGACTGACATACAACTTAATCAAGGGAAAACAATACTCGTAACGAACATGGGAGAAGGATGCGCAAGCTCAATCAATGGGAGATAACAAACGTAGCGGACAGGAGAAAAGGACGCACAAGTAACATAACGGAGACGAAGAAGAGAGGTCTAGACCGGCCAGCGGTCGGGGATATCGCTACCGGAATCATATGGCGGAGATCGGTCGAGGCGCCTAAGCATGGAGGATGACCGCTGCTGCAGCAGCGGAAACGAGGACGAGCCACAGGGCGATAAGGGTGAGAGTGGCACCGGCACCGGCGCCAAGAAGCCTGTAGCACCAGGTTCGTGACAGTACGTCCCCTATCCAGACCGAAGCTCCGGCGAGGTCATGTCAGGTCGTCAGGGTCCGGCGGTGGATAGGGGTGTGGTAGATGCGGACGGGCCAGCTAGCCTGCTGCCGGGCTTGGAGTTGTTCGTTCATTCGCTGTTGTTCGGTGATGATGGCTCCCAGGGTGTTGGTCATCTGCTGGGGTTGCTGTTGGTCCGCGTAGTAGAACTCGTTCATCCGCTGGGCGAGCGTCTGGTGTACGACGTGATTGCGGTGGGCATCCCAGGTGGTTGTTTGATGTATCCTGGTGACGATTTCCCCCAGGAGGGCAAGTTGCTCGTCCTGTAGTGCCGCAGTCGCGGCCGCGGGGTTTATGTTTTCCTGATCTTCTTGTGGTGGCGTGATGTCCGCCAAGGTTTCACGTGGGGCTGCAGCGCTGCAGCGGAGGTGGTGGTTTTCCATGCTCACGAGGAACCGGCATTCGGGGCAGACCCGCTTTCCTCGGTGCCAGTCCGCGTATGCTTTGATTGGGTTGAGGCGTCGTTCGCGGGTTACTTCGAGTAGTTCGTTAGGGTGTGGGAGCGGGCAGTCACAGTTTGTCACTCGGCGGCGGCGGCTTCGGCGCGGGTAGTAGTTGTTGTCCTTGCTCTGGCGGTGGGTGTTGCAGTAGTCATCGTAGTAGGCCGTCGAGTGCAGGGATGCGTGGGTGTTGGTACAGGGCTGTCCTGGGGCAGACAGCGGGGGCGAAGGTGCGGCTGGAGGGGCGCTCCATCCGTCGGTTGTGGTGGCGGCAATGCCCCAGTCATTGTTGGGTTCATTGGTGGGTAGTTCGGTTTGTTCGTTATCGGCGGAGGTTGTGATGGGAAACTTATAGGTGTGGCTGCGGCCAGTGAAGGTCCAGCCTTCGTTGGTGTCGACAGTGGCGGTGGTAGCCATATTGGGTTTTTAGAGTTGGGGTGCAGGTTTCTCAGGGTATTCCTTGTGGAACTGGCAGACGAGGTCGGGTGAGTTCTCAAAGTTGCGGGCAGAATACCAGGTACGATCGGGGTTGTAGAAACCGGTCCACTTGACTCGATACTGGATCTGGTTTCTATGGCGTCGGGAGTCAAGGATTTTCTCTACTTCCCACTCTTGCTGTTCGTGGGTGATTACAGGTGGTGGCAGTGTTTGTTGGTGTCCCGGGATGGGTTCGGTGCTGGCTGTGGGTTCAAGGAGGCTGATGTGGAAAACTGGGTGGATCCTGACAGTGGCCGGTAGGTCCAGTTTATATGCTCTTGAGCCTACCTTCTCAAGGATGGTGTACGGACCTATCTGCTTGTGGTCCAGTTTGTTTGATGGTCGGGTTGTCCGGATGTATTTCCGTCATAGCCAGACCCTGTCGCCTGGGTTCAGTACTGGTTCCGGATGTCGTACTTTGTTGGCTTGCTCTGCTTGTGTCATTTGGGCCTCCTTAATCTCTGCTCGAAGTTCTTCATGCAACCTTCTCAATGCCGCAACATATTCTGATACTTCCGGGGTCTCCTTGTTCCAGGTGCCGAGGTCTGGCAGGAAACGAGGGTGATATCCATAGTTGGCAAAGAAGGGGGTTATTCTTGTGGTTCCGGTTTGTGTGTTGTTGTAGCAGAATTCGGCAATTGGCAACAACCTTTCCCAGTCGTCCTGTTGGTAGTTGCAGTATGCCCAGAGATACTGCTCGAGGGTGGCATTGGCTCTTTCCGTTTGTCCGTCCGTTTGTGGGTGGAAGGCTGTGCTGAGGTTGCGTGATATCCCGAGTGCTTCCGTTACTCGTCTCCAGAAGTCTGAGGTAAACAGGGACCCTCTGTCTGATACAATACTGCTTGGCAGTCCGTGGGGTCTTATTACCTGTTGGAGGAAGTGGTCTGCCAGGTCTTCAGGGGTTCATGGTACCCTGGCAGGCGACGAAATGTCCCATCTTTGTGAGGCGGTCGATTATTACCCATAATACATCTTTTCCGTTGCTCATTGGCAGCGCGGTGATAAAGTCCATTGATATCGTGTCCCATGGCCGGTGTGGGAGTTTGAGTGGCTTTAGCAGTCCAAATGGCACGTGTCGGATTGGCTTGATACGATGGCAGGTGTCACAGTGGTCGATGTATCTGTGGATGTACTTTTGTTGCCCTGGCCAGTAGAAGCTTCGGCTAACTAGTTCCAGGGTTCTTGCTCGGCCCGGGTGTCCTGTGGCTTGCGTGTCATGGTGGTCTCTTAATATGCGTAGTTGCAGGGTGTCACCGTCCGGGATCCATATGAGGCCGTCATACATTAGCAACCCGCTGTTTTCTTCGTATAACCTAGCGCAATCTTTCCGTCGCGGGTGGTCCCGCTCGCCTTTTTCCTCCGGATTTCTTGGATCTCTTTATCTGCTGTGCTTAGTGTCCGGATTTCATTCAGGAGTTCCTTGTCTATCTCGAGGTTGATGGTTTCTGTTGTATTGGCCTGGAGTACTTCGAACGCTTCTTCGGGTAACAGGATTCGGCCGTGGTTCTGCCGATGCTTCATATCCCCTTCCCAGGGAGAGTCTCCTAACTCTCTAGAGAGGATGTCTGGCTTGCTGGCCAATTTCCCGGGTCGATACTTGATCACGAAGTCATAGTTAGCTAATCGCTCACCCCACCGAGCTTGTCGCAAATTGAGGTCTTTTTTTGTTTTCCAGTATTCGAGGTTTTTGTGGTCAGTGAGGATCGTGATTTTTGGTCCCATTATTTTACAATTGGTATCCCATTTTCGTAGTGCGTCGACTATCGCCAGTAACTCCTTATCGTGGATGTTGTAATTGCGCTCTGGGTCTTTGAGTTTCCTCGAGTAGTATGCTACAGGGTGCAGGATTCCCTTTTCGTCGGGTTGTGAGCAGATTGCTCCTATGGTATAGTCGGAGGCGTCTGTTTCGATGGTGATGGGTTGTTCCGGATCGAAGTGTTTTAGTATAGGTTCCGTGATCATTGCTTTCTTGAGCGTCTCAAATGCCTCTTGTTGTTTATCACTCCATTCCTATCCTTTTTCCTTCCTTGTGAGGGAGGATAGGGGTGTCATGATTTTGCTGTAGTCTCTGATAAAGCGCCGGTAAAAGTTGGCAAAGCTGAGGAAGCTCTGGATTCCTTTGACGTTTGTTGGTTCCTTCCATTCTTTGATGGTCCTGATTTTTCTTCGTCCATTCGCAGTCCCTGCGGTGATGTGACGTATCCCAAGTATTCTATTTCCGTTGTATGGAATTCGAATTTGGATGCTTTCAGTGTGAGCCCGGTTTCCTCATCTCGTCTCAAGATTGTCCGGATGTGTCTCCGGTGGTCTTCCAGATTTTGCGAGAAGATGAGGATGTCGTCCAGATATGCCACACAGAAGATATCAAGGTATTCGCTCAAAATCTCGTTCATCCATCGTTGGAACGATGCCGGTGCATTGGTCAACCCGAAAGGCATGACACAGTACTCGTATAGTCCGTACCGGGTTCGGAAGGCTGTTTTCCATTCGTCTCCTGCTGGGATTTGGAGGTTGTAGTAGGCGTCTCGGATATCTAGTTTGGTGTAGATGGTGGCATTGGATAGTTGATCCAGAGACTCTCCGATTAATGGCAATGGTGTCTGGTCTTTGATTGTGATCTCATTCAGTTGTCGATAATCCACACATAGGCGAAGTCCCCTGTCCTTCTTCTTGACAAAGTGTATTGGCACCTCAGCCGGGGAGGTGGATGCCCGGATCCATCCCCGTTTCTCATTGACTTCTAGGTATTCCTTGAGCGTCTTCATTTTTTCTTCGTTCAGGGGTCGCAGGGGCTCATACGGGGGCGTCTTTCCTTCCTCCAGTGGAATGTGGTGGTCGTGAGCGCGGTGGGGCGGAGGTGCCGTAGGTTCTTTTTTGGTGAATACTTTGAGGAACTCATGATATTCCGGCGGAATTGGGTTTTTGCTGGTCTTGGAGGTTTCCTTGATTTTGCTGATGATGGTCTGGCATACTTCCCATGGGTCTGTTTCGCCAATCTCCCAATTTTCCGGTGTTTTCCTGTAGTATTACTCTGTGGCCTTTTCTTCCGGGACCATGTTCGCTCTTGGTGAGCTAGGTAAGCATTTTTCGGCGCAGTGGTCCGAGTGGAATTTCACAGTATGATTCTTCCACCCTATCACCGGATTATGGAGCTTGAGCCATGGGAGTCCTAGGATGATTGGCGCATTTCCGATTGTGATGCAGTGTAGCTGGATGTCTTCCTCGTGATGATTGATTGTGAGGTGGACTTGGGCGTCATGGGTTACTGGCCCGCCGGTGACCTCGCTCCCATCCACAGTCAGGACCCGTCTTGGTGTTGCTTTTTGCTGTATTGGGATTCCACTTGCTTCGGTGTAAGCCTTGTCGACAAAGTTCTCGGATGCCCCGCTATCCACTAGGGCGGTGGTGTTGTGTTCATTTCTGTCGGTTCCTATGATTCGTACTTTGATCATGATCTTCTCTTCGCGGTCGTACCTGGTTGTTCGTATTCTGTAGGGTGGGTCTGGTTCTGCAACGGGTTTCTCCCTCGGGTGGCTGTTGCCTAGGCCTATTCCTGAGGGCTGTCGTTTCCTGCCGGTTCGGGTTCTTTCCCTGCTTCACTGTTTAGGGTGTCTTCTTTGTACGTGGTTTCTGCTACCCGGTATGGCCTTCTCCATGGGACTCGTGCTTTCTTGGGCTGGGGGCATTCCTTCGCAAAGTGCCCCTTTTTTCCGCAATTGTAGCATTCGTCCGTTTGTGGTCGTCGGGGGAACTGGGTCGGCATTCTTGGTGCTAACTTGAACCATTGGGTAGCATCTAGGTCCACTGGGTTCCCCGGGGCGCTGACGGGTTCTTTTGTGTGGACATGGAAGCGCGCTTCTGGACTAGCCGCAGGGCGCCGACTAATGACTCCAAGGTTGCATAGGCGGCCGTCTGTTTTGACGGCCGCGGTGGCGTAGTCTACCAGGACGGTGGCTGGTACTTCGCTTATGACCAGGTGCCTTTTTACTTCTGGGTGTAATCCGTCTCGAAATCGCACGATGCATATGTTGTCCGCATACGGGAGATCTGCTTTGATTCGTTGGAATTCTGCCCAGTAGGTTGCTGCTGTCCGGTTTCCCTGCTGGATTTTCTGGAATTTTTCGAAGGCTATTTCCTCGGCATCCACCTGGCCGAAGGCGTTCTTCATGTTAGTTTTCAGTTCTTCCCATGTTAGGTTGATTCCTCCCTCCTGGTTCAGGAAGGTTTCCACCAAGTTCCATGCCACCCCCCGGAGTAGGGAGGATGCATATCCCATTTTTTTCTCATCGTTGTCGAATCGATTTCCCTCTGTTCTAAACTTCAGCTCGCACTGGACCAGGAACATTTTGAATTTTGCTTTTTCTCCTTCGAACGGTTCGGGGTTCCGGAGCTTTGGGTAACTGGTCTGCGGCGGTCTGTTGCGTGCCGCTAGGAGGGCCTGCAACATTTCCTTTGTCAACAGGTGGGGTCCTTCCGTCATTCTTCTGGTCTGTTCTGGTAACTCGGAGGTCTGTGGCCTGGATCTTTGCTCGGGGGTTACTGGACTCAGTGCTCGCTGGTCGTCAGAGACGTCCCTAAATTCGCTCAGGTTGAGGGGGTCCGGGGACTCCACCGTGTCTTTCTTGTTGCTACGTCAGGTGTCGATAGGGAGACCCAATCTAGTGTCAAGATCCTGCCTTGACTACTCCGTGCTGCTCGACAGGTAACGTAGGCTCAGTTCTTCGGGGCAAGCTCGTGATCACACTTCTGGCGTACTCACGCGCCGCTCGTAGTCACACTTCCGGCATACTCACGCGCCGCTCGTAGTCACACTTCCAGTGTACTCACGCGCTGCTCGTAGTCACAGTTTCGGCGTACTCACGCACTGCTCGTCGTCATACTTCTGGCGTACTCATGCACCGCTCGTAGTCACACTTCCGGTGTACTGACGCGCCGCTCGTAGTCACACTTCTGGCGTACTCGCGTGCCGCTCGTCATCTCGCGGTATCCGTCACGCCCGGCATGGTCTCGTTGCGGTCCTCTCACACGCCTTGCATGGGCTCGTTGTTCTCACGGTATCCATCATGCCTGGCGTGGTCTCGTCGCGATCTTCTCACACGCCTTTGCGTGGGCTTGTTGTTCTTCGCAGTATTCGTCACGCCTGGCGTGGTCTCGTCGCAATCTTCTCATACGCCTTGCATGGGCTCATTGTTCTCGCGGTATCCATCATGCCTGGCGTGGTCTCATTGTTCTTATCGGGGTGGTGGTTGTAGCGCTGGTTCACAGGTAGAGAGAGGTAGGTCTGTGGAGAGAGATAATAGATTGCTTGGAGAAGAATCTCCAGACTAGCTACTGCGCCCTTCCTTTATACCTTTTCTTTCCTCTGTGGAATCACAGCTTGCCCGCAAGACTGACACAGTTCCTCCCTAGCTCATCATGACTCAATCGCCGCGCCCAAGGAAAACACACGATCGCACTCGGCCGCTCCAACACTCTACTCGCGGCAACAGGAGAGAGAATGCGCAAGCAGTAACAGTAAAGGTAAGGAAGACTGACGTACAACTTAATCAAGGTAAAACAATACTCGTAACGAACATGGAAGAAGGACGCACAAGTTCAATCAATGGGAAACAACAAACATAGCGGACAGGAGAAAAGGACGCGCAAGTAACATAACGGAGACGAAGGAGAGAGGTCTAGACCGGCCAGCGGTCAGGGATATCGCTACCTGAGCGATATGGCGGAGATCGGTCGAGGCGCCTAAGCGCGGAGGATGACCGCGGCTGCGGCAGCGGAAACGAGGACGAGCCACAGGGCGACAAGGGTGAGAGTGGCACCGGCGCCGGCGCCAAGGAACCTGTCGTGCCTGGTTCGTGACACCTGCCCTTCTCGAATGTGGTGCTGTATCTGTGGATGTCTAGGTCCCGTACCGAGAGAAGAGAGTATCAAAAGGTTGGAAGGTGTAGGGCCTTGACCCAGTGGTTCTGGACTTGAACGAGGCCCTTATGGGTGACTTGGACAATGGTGTCATCTCCCAGCCTTATGTCGATGGTGTGCGATAATCGGAAGTAGGTCTGGAACCGGCTTTGAGAGCCATTGTACATGTGGTGGGAGGCTCCGGAATCGATTATCCATATTGAGGGTGCTCTCTCGGTGGCCAAAGCAAAGTGCCCAGTCTTGAAGGTATTCTGTGAGTACAGTTCACAGTCGTGTTCATACGCCCCCGCGTACTCACACGCACCCTCATACTCACACGCCCCCGCGTACTCACACGTCCGCGTATACTCATACGTTCCATACTCACGCACAGCGTGGTGGTCACGCGTTCTGTACTCACACGCTCCGTACTCACGCGCTCCGTACTCACATGCTCCATACTCACGTGTTCCGTAGTCGTTTTCCTGTTCACCGAACGCTAAGGGGGCAACCATTTTTGAGAGCGTTTCACCATCGCGGAGGAACTCATCGTCAGGTACTACCTGGTGGCCGGATGTGAGTAGAGTTCAGTCGACGGGTGTGAGTAGGGTTCGGCCAGGTGTGAGTACGGCTCGGCCTGATGTGAGTAGGGCTGGGCCCGTGGCAGTGTCGGTTAGTCAATCTAGATCCAACCGGAGAACGAGGGATTGTTCGGTATTATCACCATTTGCTACCATGGCACTTCCTTTTTTGCCAAAACGCTTCTAATTCCGAGTGGCTTTGAGCTCATCTGATCTTTTTTTGAGCATGCAGTCCTTCTCCATGTGGCCAGTTTCACAGCAATGCCAGCACTCGAAGTTGTCCGGGGAGCGTTTCTTGCCAGCTGATTGTCCAGTATCCTTCCTAGCATGGGTGGGATTGCCGGGGGACTTCTTCTGAGATTCTTGCACCTTTTTCTTGCGACAGTCAGAGATATGGTGACCCTTCTTCTTGCAATATTGACAGAGGAGTTTCTTTCCACCACCATGGGAGTAGAGGAGTGCCCCAGAGGTGTTATTGCTGCGATCGTTTATCTTGTGGGTTAGCTTATTCCGTTCGTACTCGCAGAGTTCGTCGATGGTTTCTTGAAGAGTGAGCGTCCCTTTGTTCAGCTGTTTCCGAAGCACTTGGGTGGCCTCGCTGAATCAGATTCCCGCGAAGTTGAGTAGGTGATGGATCGTAGCATTGTTGGAGATCTCTTCCTTGGTTCCTTCGATAGGATCGCGATACTGTTGCAGGTGTTCACAGAAGGATCCGATTTTTTGGCCTGGGTGAGGCCTAAACGTGTGGAGGTTGCTAGCGTGGAGGGAGCGTTGCGTCTGGAAGTATGTATTGTTGAACTGGTTGCTCAGTATCGTCCACATCTCGGCTGGGTCCTGGAGATGAAGGAGTTGCCTCTGGATTGTTGTGATAACAGAGTAGTGAATGAGGGCGACAGCTGTCTTGCATCGTTCATTGAAGGAATCGATGGTGCATTGAAGGTTGGAGTTATCTGTTTTGCCACTTTTCGCTCTCGTCGAGTGGGCCAGAAAGGTTTCGGTTGGCATTTTTTCTTCTCCCGTGACGATTTTCCATGCATTCATCATATCGAGCATGGTCTTCGCGTTGATCCTCCATTCGCTGTAGTTCGTGGTGTTTAAGCGTTCGAAGGATCCCAAGCTGGTGACATGGTAGTCGTGTCTTTTGGTAGAGTTGGGGGAGGACATTGTCGTTGAGTTTGTTCGGGAAAGCTTGGCGATGCGGCTAACAAATAAGGAGGGAATGGTTTCAGGTATAGATGTTGTGATTGATGAAGCGATCAATCCGGGCTTATAACCTATCAAGATATGTGTATCGGTATACAGTATATTCAGTGTAGAGTGAACATCCTGGCGCGGGACGCCCCATTATATCGGTCTCCGTGGCTATTCCACAGGAGGCCGGTATGCTGACGCTATCGGTTTTGGTGGCTAGTCCACCGGACAATGTGCCAACGCTATCAGTCTGATCTCCGAGAATGTTGTCAAGATTATGATGGAAGTTTGATGGAACGATGAAGTCTTGTGTGTATTGTCTTGTCTTAGAGAGAAAGGCAGGAAAAGTGAAAAGTCTGAATACACGTATATGACATGATTCTACATGTGACAAAGCAGAACGAGTGAGATATTGCAACACTTCCCCTCTTGCTGCACTCCATGGCAGCAAGCATGCAAGCAAGACCGAACGCCATAAAGAAACGCCATAAAGGATGAAAAATGGAAAACATAAAGTCCCAATGGCCTCATTAAAACCTCTGCAGTAAACCCTGTGGGAGAAACCCACAGTAGGAAAAAGAGTGCCGTACAACGGGAGAACGATAAAGATAAAGACATAAATCCAATAAAAAAACTCAAACTTTTGTCACGGCGTGTATATTGGAACCGTGCAAATGTAGGAACTGCTTGTCCAGGCATGAGCACGAGGAACCGATCCCATGAGCGTGTGAGCGTAGGCCGATACCGTGAGTGCGTGAGCGCAGGCTGATACCATGAGCGCATGAATACCGTAAGCGTAGGCCGATGCTGTGAGCATAATAGGCATCAATATGCTTGGCCTTGTCGCTTGTTATCGTAGAGCATATGGTACTCAGTGCACCGTTCGAGTAGTAGTGGATAAGTGGGACCATGGTTTCACCAGTAACGTCTCGGTGTAGGTATATGAGTCCTTGGGCTTCTTGAGTTGCTTCCAAGCAAGCTAGGTATTCGGCTTCGGTTGTCAATCTAGCAATGACAGTCGGCTTCTTCCTTCGGTAGTCGATCTTGCAACAACAGTCTGCTTCTTTGATTTCCATGAAATAGTTGCTCCGGCTATTTTGAAAATATAGCCACCTTCAGACTTCCGCTCGTGCTTGTCGCCTGCCCAGTCCGAGTCCGTCTAGCCAATAGTATATCGTTTGATCCACTTCGGCATCTTCGAAACTTGTATTGATTCCGTATAACTCAATCACAGGATTAAGGGATGCAGTAACGACATCTGCTCTGGACAATAAAATTTAGCAGATAGTGCGGGAGACTCAACCCACCAATAGCATAAAGTAGTCAGCTTTCCAACTGGTGCATAGGTCTCATCAAAGTCAATGCCTTTCACTTGCTCGTATCTTTTGACAACGAGTCTGGCCTTGTATCTGGGCGTTCCGTCTGGATAATTCTTCGTCTTATAAACCCATTTGCAGCCAATTGGCTTGCTTTCGGTATACTTGACGAGCGTAAATGCATTATTCTCCATAAGAGATACATATTCTTCTTGCATAGCAGACTTCCAATGCTTGAAAAGAGGGCTGTTAAGCGCCTCACGATATGACTTTGGATCGGAGTTGGACGGATTTGCCACCAATACAGTATGCTCCGTCAGACGATGACTTCTCGTAACACATCTTTCTCGATTGGTACGTTGACCTTTATTGGTACGTTGACCGGTGCGTAAATCTGTAGTACGACTTGAACTTGATGGTTCTTGACCAGTGCGTAAATCTGTACTACGACTTGACAATTCCTGACCAGGACGTACATCTGTACGGTGTATAACTGTACGACCCGGCATAGGATCGGTGACTACCTCATCAGGTGTCAGATGATCTGCCTTCTCAGCACTTGGCTGTATTTTTCCGGGTGCGACTTGCAACCTCAGCTGTATTGCTCTGGGTGCGACTTGCAACCTTGGCTGTAGAACTTGACCGGATTGTCTGGGCGTGCTGACTTTGGGCGTGCTGACTTTGGACGCGACTTGACCAGATTGTCCAGGCACGACGACTTCGAATGCGACTTGACCGGATTGTCCAGGTGTATGCACGACTTGACTGCTGTTTCTGGGCACGACTTGACCGGATTGTCCGGTTTCAGCAACTTGCTCTTCGGTATACATCGGCTCCTGTTCTGGAAGTCCGAGCGTATCATTCTCATTATCAATGCATGATATATACGCTGTTTGATTCTCGTCAAATTCAACATCTGAGCAGTTGACCACTTTCCGTTGCTCTGGATCCCATCTTCTCCAAATCTTTGTGGTATTGTGAACATAGCCTAGCATCATGCATCAGGGAAAAAAAAATTTGCGTCCTGAGCGTCCAGACGCACTAGACGCTCTGGACGCTTCGGACGCAACCTGCTTAACTCGGACGCAGTTCGCCATGGCACCGTGCATCCGGATGCAGCTCGCCACGGCACCGTGCATCCGGACGCAGCTCGCCACGGCATCTGCTTACCGGATGGAGCGTGTCAGGGCATTTTCCTTCTGGACGCAGCTGTGTCAGGGCATTTTCCTTCTGGACGCAGCCGTGTCAGGGCATTTTCCTTCTGGACGCTGCTGTGTCAGGGCAAATGGCATCTGGACGACGCGTATCATGGCACCGCGGTCACGCTGGCTGTAAAGGCAAGGAACATCACAGCAAATACTCTTGTCGCATTCGCTAACATGCAGCGGATTCCAGGCATAGTGACTCAGTCCAGTTCTATTCATTCTATCTAATGTACATCTATATATGCTACTACCACACTTCGCGCGGAAACAAAGGAAAGTTGGCAAATACGACACGACGCGTTGAGTACAACGCAATAAGCACGACGCGATGAGCACGACGCGTTGAGCACGACGTGATGAGCACGACGCGATGAGCACGACGTGATAAGCACGACGAGATGAACCTGACGTGAGGAGCACAATGACTATGAGGAGGATGGCGATGAGCATGCCACCAGCGGCGAGGACGATAGCAAGTAGGACGCAGTGAGTATGATTGTGAGCTTTGTGACATGGTTAGCGCAGCTCTCAGAGTGACAGACAGCGGGAAGTTGTACAATACAACATGACGAGTACGATGTCAATGAGGGTGCCAGCGGCGAGAACGATAGTGGGTAGGACGCGGCGAGTATGATGTCAATGAGGGTGCCAGCGGCGAGGACGATAGCAAGTAGGACGCGGCGAGTATGATTGCAAGTAAGAGGCGGCGAGTATGATTGCGAGCTTTGTGACATGGTTAGTACAGCTCTCAGAGTGACAGACAGCGGGAAGTTGTACAATACAACGTGATGAGTACGATGTCAATGAGGGTGCCGGCAGCGAGAACGATAGCAGGAAGGACACGGCGAGTATGATGTCAATGAGGTTGCCGGTGGCAAGAATGATAGCGAGTAGGCCACGGCGAGTATGAGCGCGCGAAAGACGCGGCGAGTATGATGTCAATGAGGGTGCTGGCGGCGAGGACGATAGCAAGTAGGACGCGGCGAGTATGATTGCAAGTAAGATGCGGCGAGTATGATGGCAAGCTTTGTGACATGGTTAGCACAGCTCTCGGAGTGACAGACAGCGGGAAGTTGTACAATACAACGTGACGAGTACGATGTCAATGAGGGTGCCGGCGGTGAGAACGATAGGGGGTAGGACGCGGCGAGTGTGGGCGAGTAGGATGTAGCAAGTATGAGAACGAGTAAGACGCGGTGTGTATGATAGCGCGAAAGGCGCAACGACTAAGATGTCAATTAGGAAAATGTCGACGAGTAGGACGAGGTGAAAGGAGAAGAAAAAAGGGGTCTATCTATGAGTGATAAGCTTGGCGCTTTCTATTGCCATCGTACTCGTCGCATCTTTCACGCCATCATACTCGCCGCGACTTACTCGCCGCATCCTACTCGCTATCGTCCTCGCCGCTGGCACCCTCATTGACATCGTACTCCTCACTGTGTATTGTACAACTTCCCGGTGTCACTGTCACTCTGAGAGCTGCGCTAACCTTGTCACAAAGCTCGCCATCATACTCGCCGCGTCTTACTTGCAATCATACTCACCGCGTCCTACTTGCTATCGTCCTCGCCGCCAGCACCGTCATTGACATCATACTCGCCGCGTCCTACCCGCTATCGTTCTCGCCGCCAGCACCCTCATTGACATCATACTCACCGCGTCCTACCCGCTATCGTTCTCGCCGCCAGCACCCTCATTGACCTCATACTCGTCACGTTGTATTGTACAACTTCCTGCTGTCTGTCACTCTGAGAGCTGTGCTAACCATGTCACAAAGCTCGCCATCATACTCGCTGCGTCTTACTTGCAATCATACTCGCTGCGTCCTACTTGCTATCGTCCTCGCCGCCGGCACCCTCATTGACATCATACTCACTGCGTCTTACGCGCGCTCATACTCGCCGCGACGGCGTGCTCATCGCCATCCTCCTCATAGTTGTCGTGCTCATCGCGTCGTGTTCATCTCGTCGTGCTCATCGCGTCGTGCTCATCGCGTAGTGCACATCGCGTCGTGCTCAACGCGTCGTGCTCATTACGTCGTGCTCATTGCGTCGTGCTCATTGCGTCGTGCTCATTGCGTCGTGCTCAAGGTGTCGTGTCGTATTTGCCAACTTTCCTTTGTTTCCGTGCGAAGTGTGGTAGTAGCATATATAGATGTACATTAGATAGAATGAATAGAACTGGACTGAGTCACTATGCCTGGAACCCGCTGCGTGTTTGCGAATGCGACAAGAGTATTTGCTACGATGTTCCGTGCCTTGACAGACAGCGTGACCGTGGTGCCATGACACGCGTCGTCCGGACACCATTTGCCCTGACACGGCTGCACCCAGAAGGAAAATGCTCTGACACGGCTGTGTCCAGAAGGAAAATGCCCTGATACGGCTGCGTCCAGAAGGAAAATGCCCTGACACGGCTGCGTCTAGAAGGAAAATACAGGCTCCGTCCGGTAAGCAGATACCATGGCGAGCTGCGTCCGGACGCACGGCGTCTTGGCATACGGGGTCCGAATGCATGGTGCCATGGCATGCTGCGTCCGGACGCACGGCGCCCTGGTATACGGCATCTAAATGCACGGTGCCATGGAGTGCTGCGTCCGAATTCACATTGCCTGTGCGTTCTGCGTTGGGAGCGGTATGTGCCCTGCCAGGGTGCGTCCAGAGCGTCCCGAGCGCCTGGTGCATCTGGACGCAGCCTGTGCGTCTGGACGCAGATTTTTTTTCCTGATGTGCATGGCTTGGAACGAGCTCCCATTTTGGTGTCGATCCTTCGTTCCTTTGGAATCCGTCTGAAGGCAAGGCAGCCAAACCTTTGTAGATGGTGCAGACTCAGCTTGTCATCTTCCGTGTGATCGGTGTTGGCATTGGCATTGACATCGGTCAAGTGCCATTGTAACCGGCGATGTCGGTGTAGCATTTCATAAGGCGACTTGCCATCGAGTGCGCAGCTAGGCGTTTGTGCATGTAGGTAGCTTACGAATCAAGCATCATTGCTCTAGCATTCTCCGGAAGAGTACCGATCATTCGCTCAGCAATGCCATTTTTGTGCTGTGTATACGGTGGCGAGGGTTCGAAACTGATACCGCTTCCCACAAGAATTCTTCAGAACAGCGTATTGTCGTATTCTCCTTGCCTGTTGTCACATCGAAATCATTTGATCGTGTAGCCCCGACTCTCAATTCTTGCCTTGAAACTTTGGAACGCCGAAATACAGGCATCAGGAAAAAAAAATCTCTGTTCCAATGGAGACCGGCGTTAGATGTGTTGAGAGCGTTGGGAAAAATCTTAGATTCCAATTTGGCGTTGATAGGCAGTTGGCATGCCGGTAACAGCCAACACATAGCTTCTCCATCCAAACGCTGCGCCAGGCGTGGCATCTACTATCCACGTAGAATACCTTACTCATTTCCGTTGGAAGGTAGTCCGGAGGTCGAATTATGCTGTCCACGCTGCGCTTCCGTCCAAACGCTACACCAGGCGTGGCGTCTACTATCCACACAGAATACCTTACTCATATCCGTTGGAAGGTAGTCCGGAGGACGAATTATCCTGTCCACGCTGCGCTTCCGTCCAAACGCTACGCCAGGTGTGGCATCTACTATCCATGCAGAATACCTTACTCATTTCCGTTGGAAGATAGTCCGTTGGACGAATTATCCTGTCCACACTGTGCTTCCGTCCAAATGCTACGCCTGGTGGTGCATCTACTACTCGCGCAGAATACCTTACTCATTTCCGTTGGAAGGTAGTCCGGAGGTCGAATTATCCTGTCCACGCTCTGCCAAATGCACCACCTGGTGGAGTGTGTATTATTTTGGCAATACGCACCTCTCGGCCGTTAATTCAATACTTGACGCATGGCATTTGGCACCGCAAGGTTGTTTTAGACGTAATACAATACAATAAGGTAGCTGACTACAGTCAAAACAGAGCAATCGTTCAACACAAGGAGAAATGCCATTCCAGAGGCTAGTAAACCTCATTCCAAGTAGCTAAATCAATGTGGCTGTTCACTATCCATCCTTTATTCGCGATTCCCAAGCAGTCAGGTTCTTCTGGAATTAGATGCGCTGCGCCAGCAATGGTATCACTGCTGATCACAGTGTAGCCTCTGCCCGCTGAAGGTGTAACCACTTTCACCATACCAGACGCTCTTTCAGGCGTACCGCCTGCAGCTGGGGTCGTTGTTTGGACGAATGCGCACCAAAAGTGTCCTCTACCGGCGGAAAGCTTGAAGAGCTTTAAAAGACGGTACGGCACGCACCCTTGAAGCGCACCATATGCCGGTTCGTGATCATGACGATGGTTGGAAGCCTTGACCCATACCCAGTCGTGGCAAGCTGGTTGACCGTACCAGGTTTTTTCACCTGTACATCGAACGTATTGAATCTTCTGCTCACCGTACATATTGCTGATGGGGACTCGTATTCCGTGGTAAATATTTACCGCACACTGGAGCAGGTCTTCGGAACCAATTTTGATCTTCCTGGACTGAAGAAAGCGATTCGTCTCGTGGCGTATCGCATTTTCAAGGTGGTCATCATGTACAGATTCGAGTAGTGTAGCGAAGGTGACGATCTTTGCCTGTCCGGAGGAGCGTTGTTCCGAGGTAAATTTCACAAAAGGTAAGGAATCTTCAATGGTGTCTCTACCACTCTCGGTATTTTCGCCTCTCGTCGCAGCAATATTGAGTCGCCGTATTGCAAATGCGTCACTCCGTTGGTAGTATTCAATTATTTGTCCGTAGATATCGCCAGACCGGTTCGACTTGTTGTATGGATCCTTCAGTTGAGTACGGTGCGAGCTTTCTCCAGTCTCGGTAGACCACTGCTTGACAGATCCATAGCATCGTATCTGCTCCCCAAAATGAAGTAGCTGATGAATCTTGGGAAAGTTAAAATCACTACCTTCCTCATGGTATTCAACCATTTCAGCATTGATAAACGTCTCCCACTCCTTGCGAAGCCTTTCCTGTTCGGTGCTCGCTTTTCCTTGCATCGCCGTATCTCGCTGCTGGATCAACCTCTTCCGATGCTCCTTTCCCTGATCGGTTACCTTCTTAG
>Ga0307508_10002142_pt1 | contig 21158 bp, 11 predicted proteins | sample 9_EM_MG_FD_203089 | JGI IMG/M metagenome (GOLD analysis project Ga0307508, IMG submission 203089) | Populus trichocarpa ectomycorrhiza microbial communities from riparian zone in the Pacific Northwest, United States - 9_EM | ecosystem: Host-associated > Plants > Roots > Unclassified | place...
CGGTGAGCTGCAGCACGAAGGGCTCGCTGATGCGGTCGATCAGGGCGAATTGCTCGACCATCAGGTCGTTGACCGGGCCGTCTCCGCTCACGTTGTAAAGGCGCTGACTTTGCGTCCATGCGGATATCAGGTTAGCCAGGTGGGACGAGAGGCCGAAGGGGGCGGTGTCGCTCAGGCGATCGTTCATGTTGTGTTCCCTGGGGGTGGCGAAGCAGGCGGTGATTTTGCGTGGCGATGGCGCCTGCCGATCGAATTGCAACAGGCTTTTTACATGTTCCCCCATCAGAGGGATGCTCGCCCGCGTCGGCATCGTGTGGGCGGCTGCTACGCCGCGCACTGCGCTGAGTCAGAGCCTCAGTTCGCCATTCTCGACAGCCCGCTGCGCAAGCAGAAACGCAGCTGCGTTCCATGTCTGCCCTGCCATGCCCATGGGCTTGAGGGTGCGGCCGTGGAACCACTCGGTGAAGCGCCAGTCGTCGAGCGCGTTGACGCGCGCCAGTTTGGCCAGCTCGGTGCGCGCCAGTTCGCGCTTGCCGCAGCAGGCCAGGGTCATCACCCAGTAGCCGCCGATGAAGGGCCAGATGCCGCCGTTGTGGTATTGGTGCGGCTGGTTCTGCTGGTGCCTGTCCATGTAGCTGCGCCAGAGGTCGTGCTCGCGCTCGATGGGCACGGTGACGACGCGGATCGGGTAGGGGTCGCTGACGCGGGTGGTCAGCAGCGTCTGCAGGATTTCTTCTGCGCGCGAATCGCCGGCCAGCCCGTTGAGGATGGCGAGCACGTTGCCGAACACGTCACCCTCGTCACCGGCGAACGAGAGGTTCACGAAGCTCAGATACAGCACGCCGTTCTGCATGCCGCGGCGCGCGTAGTGGCGCAGCAAACGCCCGCGCCGGTATTCGGGCAAGTCGTGCTGGTAGGGGTGAAACAGGTGGTTGAAGTGGTGGTGCGTCTCTTCGAGGTGGGGCAGGTCGAAGAGGCGCTTCACGCGGTACCAGAGCGCGTTGGTGTAGAGCACGAAGCCCGAGCGCGGCATGATGTCGGCCCAGTCGCTGGCCTCGTTCTGCTGCAGCAGGAAGAAGCGCTGGTGCTCCTGCGCCAGCAGCCAGTCGACGGCGCGCGCGACCGACCCTTCCCAGCGCGCCTGCACCTCGTGGCCGAGGCCGTGGCGGCGAAGGTGCTCCACCGCGATCAACCACCACAGCGTGGCATCGATGCAGCCCAGGTACCAGAAGTCGGCGTCTTCGCCGGCCGGGTCCACATACTTCGGAATCTGCCCGTTGGGTGCCTGCAGCCGGGCCAGCGAGTCGAGGCTGGCGACGGCGCCTTGCTCCAGCGCGTCGACGCCGCTGCCGCCCATGGCCATCACGCAGATGGCGGCGTCGCGGCCGAAGATGCGTGTGTAGCTGCGAGCCTCGGCAGCGGCCGTGCGGCGCGCGGCCAGCACGCCCTGCGGCGTGAGGTTCTCTTCCAGCAGGCGCAGCGACTGCTCGGCGCACTGCGCGATGGCCTCGGCGTCGGTGCGGGTGTCGGCGTGGGTGGGTATCTCGTGCGGCAGGTTCACAGGGAGGCGGCGCAGCGAATGAGCGGGTGGAGTGGCGTTGCAGTTTACGAACGCAAGCCGGCGCGAGCACGGCGATTCCCTACTGCCGGGAAGGAGAGCGCGCCCAGAAGGCCGCCACGGGCAGGTGGGCGAACGCACGCGCCAGCGGCAGGCGGCCCTGCTCGATGCGCAGGGTCTCGCCGGTGATGATGTTTTCGAGTTCGCAGCTCTCGGGCAAGCGGTCGAGTTCGAGGGAGGTGTCTTGCCACACCGGCTCGTGCAGCGGCAGCACCTCGGCGCCGTCGAGCAGGCGCGTGAACAGGCGGCCTGCCACCACGATCAGCGTGGCTTCGGAGGTGCTGCGCGCATAGGCCAGCACGTGGTCGCGTTTCGAACCGGTCACCACGAGCGGCGTGTAGCCGGCGGTCTGGAAGAAGGCCGGCTCGCGTGTGCGCAGGCCGAGCAGGCGCCAGGTGAGCCACAGCTTGATGCGGCCGTCGTGCAGGTCGCTGGCAAGTGCTTCCAGCAGCGTGGGCAGGCCCGGCTGCTCGGCCAGGTCGGACAGCTCATTGAGCAGGCGGGTGCGCAGGCCGTAGTCGACCGGGCGGCGGTTGTCGGGGTCGACCAGGCTCAGGTCCATCAGCTCGTTGCCCTGGTAGAGGTCGGGCACGCCGGGCGCGGTGTACTTGAGCAGCACCATCGACAGGCTGTTGAGCGCGCCGAACCAGGCCAGTGTCTTGCCCAGGGCCTGCACGTCGGTCAGCAGCGGGTTCGGGCGTACGCGAGCCAGCGCGCCGTTGACGAAGGCGGTGAGGGCGTTCTCGTAGGTGTCGTCGGGGCGCGTCCAGCTGGTGTGCTGTTTGCCTTCGCGCGCGGCCTTCAGCATGTAGGCGGCGATGCGTTCGCGGTAGGCGGGCAAGGTCTCGTCGTCGAGCCCGCCGGCCGGCAGGCTGCCGAGCAGTGTCTGGTACAGCAGGTATTCGTCGGACGCCGAGGGCATGCCCGCAGCTTCGCCCGGGCCGCGCAGGTTGGCGGCCAGTGCATGCCAGCGCTCGAGCGCAGCTTCCCAGGCCTGCGGCATCTCGGAGAGCACGTCGATTCGCGTGCGCACGTCTTCCGAACGCTTGTTGTCGTGCGTGGAGGTTGCGACGATGGAGTGCGGCCAGCGCGCGGCGCGGTCGGCGCTGGCGCCGTGGAACGCGCGCGGCGTGATGCCGAACACCGACGGGTCGCCGCCCACCTCGTTCAGCGACACGAGCCGGTGGTAGCGGTAGAAGGCGGTGTCTTCCACGCCCTTGGCCGCCACCGGGGCGCAGAACTGCTGGAAGCGCAGCGCGAACTGCCGCACCGCGTCGACCTGCTCGGCATCGGAGCCCGCGGGCGCCTGGTTGCGCAGGCAGGCTTTCACGAAGTCGAAGATCGACAGGTCGGGCAGGGTGCTGCGCTTGCGCGCGTGGGCGATGGCCCAGTCGATGTAGCGCTCGTCCTGCACCGAGGGTTTGTCGACCACGTAGGTGCGGTAGACCGGCATGCACGCGGCCACGCCGGCGAGCGCGATACGCACGCTGTTGAAGGTGTAGTCGCGTGTGCTGCGGTCGGCGCGTGCGATGCGCATCAGCGCGGTGGCCAGCACCGTGAGTTCCGACGCCAGCGCGCCGCGCGTCACGGCCAGCTTGCCCTCGTACGCGAGTTCGCTGAAGTCTTGGCGCTCGCCGCTGAAGCGCTGCCAGATGCCGGTGAAGGCATCGGCCGCCTCGTAGTCGACCAGCACGCCGTTGGCAACCATCGCAAAGCGGTAGCCGGTGGTGCCGTGGATGGCCCAGTCTTCCGGCACGTCTTCGTGCGGCGCGGCGATCTTCTCGGCCACCACGTACAGCGCATGGGCCGGCCGGCTGGCGTCGTGCAGCCCGGTGCGGCGCGCGTAGCCCTGCTGAAGGCGAGCGAAGTACTGCGCCGGGTCTTGCAGGCCGTCGGAGTGGTCGATGCGCAGGCCGTCGACCTTGCCGGCTGCGGCCAGTTCGAGCGAGAAGTGCTGCGTGGCTTCGAACACGGCCGGGTCTTCCATGCGCAGCGCGGCCAGTTCGTTGATGTCGAAGAAGCGGCGGTAGTTGATCTCGTCAGCCGCCACGCGCCAGAACGCGAGACGGTACGCCTGGCGCTCGTGCAGCGCATGCAGCGCGTCGCGCTGCGTCGGCGAGTTGAGCATCGCGAGGGTCGCTTCGAGCGCCGCGCCGGCGGCCGGCCGCTCGGCCACCAGCGCGCACAGCCGCGCCTTCAGCAGCTCCTTGTCGCGCGTGCGTTCTGCCAGCGCTTCGGGCTCGCGCCGGTCGTTGGCGGGCAGGTGCGCGAAGGCAGAGGCCAGGCTCTGCAGATGGGTGCGGACCGCCTCGTCCTGCACCTGCTCGGCCACCTGCATGAGCACGCTGTCGTAGCTGCGCGGGTCGAGCGGAAAGCGGTGCTCGTGGTAGCGCAGCACCAGGTTGCAGCTGTCGGGTTCGAAGCTCAGCTGCAGCTCGCCGCGCTCGAGCACCGCGCCGTAGTGGTCGCCGAGCACGGGTACCAGCACCTTGCCTTCGAGCTCGGGGTTGACGGGGTGCCAGTCGATGTCGAAGTGGCGCGAATAGGGCGAGGCGCGGCCGTTTTCCAGCACGTCCATCCACCACGCGTTGTCGGCGCCGAGCACGCCCATGTGGTTGGGCACCATGTCGAGCAGCTGGCCCATGCCATGCGCGCGCAGCGCCTCGCAGAAGCGCTCGAAGCCATCGCGCCCGCCGAGTTCGGGGTTGATCTCGTCGTGCGCGACCACGTCGTAGCCGTGCGTGCTGCCGGCGCGCGCACGCAGCACCGGTGAGCAGTAGACATGGCTCACGCCCAGGCGCTGCAGGTAGGGCAGGGTGCGCACCGCATCGTCGAAGCCGAAGCCGCGGTGAAACTGCAGCCGGTAGGTGGCACGCGGGATCACCGCCTCGCTGCGCGGCGCCGCGCCGATGGCCGCAGCCGGGCGCGGGCGCAGCTCGGCGATGCGCCGGCACAGCGATTCGAGCGTCGCGTCGCCGGGCTGCGCCTCCAGGCTCAGCGGCAGCTTGCGGCGCCAGTTCGGGTGCTCGTCGACGGTGCCCGGCAGGTTGGCCTGGTCTTCAAGACGCAGCGCGTCTTCCATCTGCACCAGCATCACCTGTGCCGCGCTGCCGGCCGCATAGGCATGGATCGCCTCGCACAGCTCGGGTGTGAGGCGCGGTGCGCTGTCGAGTTCGACGCCGGTGCCGGCCGGCAGCAGGCCGGCGCCTTGCAAGGCCTGCAGTAGGCGGATGCGGTCTTGCGCGCGGCTCGCGAACTGGCGCGCGGACACCGTGTCGTTCGGGAACAACCCCAGCTTTTGCCGCACCACGAGGTCATGTCCCGTCCACCAGCCGGCCAGCGTGGGCAGGTCGTGCGTGCTGACGGCCATCAGCGCGTGGCGCGGATAGTCGGCGCCGGGCTTGAAGGCACCGTCGTGCGTGCGCTCGAAGTACAGCAGCCGGTACGACAGCATCTCGCTGCGCGCCATGGCCTCGCGCATGGCCTCGGCCACCGTGCCGAGGTCTTCGCCGATCACGATGCAGCGGTGGCGCTCGCTTTCCAGAGCGACGATGGCCATCAGTTCTTCGAGCGGGTAGAGCACGTAGCCGCCTTCGCGCGGCGACTGCTTCGGCGGAATCCAGAACAGGCGCATCAGGCCCATCACATGGTCGATGCGCAGCGCGCCGGCGTGGCGCATGCTGGCGCGCAGGGTCTCGATGAAGAGCGAATGGCCGCTCGCGCGCATGCGGTCGGGGCGCAGCGGCGGCAGGCCCCAGCCCTGGCCGTTGGGGTTGACCTCGTCGGGTGGTGCACCCACGCTCGCACCGGTGGCGTAGATGTCGGCATGGCCCCAGGCGTCGGAGCCGGCGCGGTCGACCGACACCGCCAGGTCGAGGTACAGGCCGGCCCCCATGCGCAGCGCCTGGCAGCGGTCGCGCGCGGCCGACAGCTGCAGGTCGGCCTGCCACTGCAGGTAGGCGAAGAACTGCACCTCGGTGCCGTGCTCGGCAACGAACTGCGCCACGGCCGGCGCATCGGGCCGCCGATAGGCTTCGGGCCACACCGGCCAGCCCCACACCGATGCGTCGGCGGTATGGAAGTGCGCCTGCAACGCCTCGAAGACGGCGTGGTGCCGCAATGCCTCGCCGCGCTCGGCCTCGAAGGCGAGGAAGGCCTGCGCCCGCGGCGTGCGGTGCTCCATGTGGCGCTCGACGAAGCTTGCGTGCAGCAGGTGCAGCACCTCGTTCTTCGCGGCCGCCACACCGGCGTAGTCCACCTGGTCGGTTGCGCGCAGCTCGGCCAGCCGGCGCTGGAACTCGGCCGATGCAACGCGGCGCTGCGCCGCTTCGCATTCGCGGAAGTCTTCGATCGCCTCCACGTCGAGGTACACCGTGTTGAGCATCAGCCGCGACGAGGGGCTGTACGGGCTGATGTGCAGCGGGTTGTGCGAGAAGAGCGCATGCAACGGGTTGAGCCCAACGAGGCTCGCGCCGCGTGCGGCCCATTGATCGATGGCGATGCGTAGGTCGCCGAAATCGCCGACGCCCCAGTTGCGCTCGGAGCGCAGCGCATACAGCTGGATCGCCGGCCCCCAGATACGGCCTTCGCCTTCGAGCGCGGCGGCGCGGTAGCAGCGCGGCGGCGCGGCGATCACGAGCGTCTGCACCTTGTGGCCGTCGATGCCGAAGCGGTGGTAGCCGGGCGGCAGCGCCAGCGGCATCTTGAGGTGGAAGTCGGTGCGTGCCAGCTCGGTGGCATAGCCCTGGTGTCGCGTGCCGTTCTCTTCGACCAGCGTCCAGCGGACCCGGGCTTCGAGCGGCTTCACGCGGATCGACCAGTCCGCGTCTTCGGCGCGGATCGCGAGCACCGGCGGCAGCACCTCGTCGGCCTGGGCCTGTTCGAGGCGGTGCTCGGCATCGTGCGCCGCTTCGTCGGTGCTCGCGTCGACACCCAATTCGGCGAGCAGGGCGACGAGGCTCTCGCGCGGTGTCTTGTGCTCGTGGCCCCAGATGTCGTGGAAGCCCTGCAGCACGCCAACGCGGGCGCACAGGCGCGTGAGGGCGTCGCCCTCGTCAGCCATGTCCGTCGACCCGGGTGACCTGCACGCCTCCCGGCTCGAGCAGCAGGCCGGTCTCGGCCGGAGCGACCTTGTGCGTGAAGATGGTCTCGCCAGCCGGTGCCGGGCCGTGGGTGACGGCGGCATCGCCGAGGTTGGCGACCAGGTGCCACGGCGAGCCGTCGCCCAGGAACCACTCGACGCGGATCAGCCCGCCATCGCAGCGGTGGCTGCCGCCCCGCTGCAGGCCCGCCAGGCGCGGCTGCAGGTGCTGCTTGCGCAGCGCCAGCAGCTGGGCGATCAAGGCCAGGCGGTGGCTGTGCGGCGCCACGTCGCATTCGTCCCAGTGCAGCTTGGAGGCATGGAAGGTCGTGGTCGCATTCGGGTCGGGAATTCGCTCGCGCGCACCGTCGTTGCGGAAGGCAGCAAAGCGCGCGAACTCGGCGCGCCGGCCGGTCGACACCGCCTGCGCAAGCTCGGGCCCGAAGTCGCAGAAGAAGAGGAAGGGCGTGGAGGCCGCGAACTCCTCGCCGCAGAACAGCATCGGCACGTGCGGCGACAGCAGCAGGCAGGCGTACACGGCGTCCAGCCGCTCGGCGCTGCACAAGGCCGACAGGCGCTCGCCCAGGGCGCGGTTGCCGATCTGATCGTGGTTCTGCAAGAACGACACGAAAGCGGTCGTCGGCAGCTGCGCGCTGCGCTCGCCGTGCGGCGCGCCGCCGCGGTAGGCGGAGGCCTGGCCCTGGTACGCGAAACCCTCGGCCAGCGCGCGCGCGAACAGCTCGGTGGGGTTGGCGGCGAAGTCGCTGTAGTAGGCGTCGGTCTCGCCGGTCAGCAGCACGTGGGCGGCGTGGTGCAGGTCGTCGTTCCACTGCGCGGTGGCGCAGGCCCACGTGCCCTGGTCATCGCGTGCGAGCCGATGCGCTTCGTTGCGTTCGTTCTCCAGCACCAGGTGCACTTCGCGCGTGCGGCCGGGGCCGTTGCGCAGCGCCTCGCCGATCTCGCAGGCGATGTGCTGGGGCGAGTCGTCATGGATGGCGTGCACCGCGTCGAGCCGCAGGCCGTCGAAGTGGTATTCCTCCACCCAGTAGAGCGCGTTGTGGCGGAAGAAGTCGCGCACCGGGCCGCTGTGCTCGCCATCGAAGTTGATGGCTGCGCCCCAGGGTGTCGGGTGGGCCGGGTTGAAGAACTGCGGGCAGTAGCCGTGCAGGTAGTTGCCTTCGGGGCCGAAGTGGTTGTAGACCACGTCGAGCAGCACCATCAGCCCGAGCGCGTGGGCCTCGTCGACGAATGCCTTCAGCTCATCGGGCGTGCCGTACGACGCGTCGGGCGCGAAGGGCAGCACGCCGTCGTAGCCCCAACTGCGGTGGCCCGGAAAGTCGGCCACTGGCATCAGCTCGATCGCGGTGATGCCCAGCCGGGCCAGGTCGTGCAGCCGCCGCATGGCGGCGCTGAAGCTGCCCTCGGGCGTGAAGACGCCGATGTGCAGCTCGTACACCACGGCCTCGTGCCACGGCCGCCCGCGCCAGTGGTCGTCTCGCCACGTGTACGCGCGCGGGTCGATGACCTGGCTCGGGCCGTGCACGTCGTCGGGGTTGAAGCGCGACGCCGGGTCGGGCACGGCCTGGCCATCGGGCAGCACGTAGCGGTAGCGCGTGCCGGCGCGCGCTTCGGGTGCCAGCAGCTGGTGCCAGCCACCTTCGCGCTTGTGCATGGGCTGCCGCGCGGCGCCTTCGATGTCGACGTGAACCTGGGCCGCGCCGGGCGCCCAGAAACGGAAGAGGGTGCCGCCTTCAGGGCGCAACTGCGCGCCGAACGGCAGTTCATGCGGGTTCGTCATGGCTCGGCCGCCTTTCGAATGAACACTGCCAGCGAGCGGCAATGCAAGGGGTAGATGTCACCCGGCTCCAAGACCTGGGGCTCGACCGACCCCGACGGATGCGTGGTGTCGATGAGCGTCTGCCAAGCCTCGCCGCCGAGCTCGGGCATGTGGAACTCCACGTCTTCGTGGTGGGCGTTGAAGAGCACCAGGAAGTCGTCGTCGAAGATCGCCCGCCCGTGCTGGCTCACGGTGTGCAGCGCCCCGCCCGACAGGTACATGCCAAGGCAGCGTGCGAAGTCCTGCTCCCATTCGGTCTGCGTCATCTCGCCGCCGTCGGGCTTGAGCCACACCAGGTCTTTCAGCCCGTTGCCTTGTGAGGCCTCTCCGGCGAAGAAGTCGCGGCGGCGAAAGGTCGGGTGGCTGCGCCGCAGCGCGAGGAGTTTGCGCACGAAACCGAGCAGCTGCGTCTTCTCGGGCGTCATCGACCAGTCGACCCAGCTGATCTCGTTGTCCTGGCAGTAGGCGTTGTTGTTGCCGTTCTGCGTGCGGCCGATCTCGTCGCCGGCCACCAGCATCGGCACGCCCTGCGACAACAGCAGCGAGGCCAGCAGGTTGCGCTTCTGCCGCTCGCGCAGCTCGTTGATGTCGGGGTCGTCGGTCGGCCCCTCGACGCCGCAGTTCCACGAGCGGTTGTGGCTGTGGCCGTCGCGGTTGTCTTCGCCGTTGGCCTCGTTGTGCTTGTCGTTGTACGAGACCAGGTCGTGCAGCGTGAAGCCGTCGTGCGCGGTGACGAAGTTGATGCTCGCAGTCGGCCGTTTGCCGGAGGCTGCGTACAGGTCGGACGAGCCGCTGAGCCGCCGCGCAAACTCGCCGATCACGCCGCCGTCGCCCTTCCAGTACGAGCGCAGGCCGTCGCGGTAGCGATCGTTCCACTCGGCCCAGCCGGGCGGGAAGTTGCCGACCTGGTAGCCGCCGTCGCCCAGGTCCCAGGGCTCGGCGATCAACTTCACGCGGTTGAGCACCGGGTCCTGGCGGATCACGTCGAAGAAGCCGCCGAGGTGCTGCACCTGGCCGCCTTCGCGCGCGAGTGCCGAGGCGAGGTCGAAACGAAAGCCGTCGACGTGCATTTCTTCGACCCAGTAGCGCAGCGAGTCCATCACCAGCTGGAGCACCCGCGGGTGTTCGAGGTTCAGCGTGTTGCCGCAGCCGGTGAAGTCGGCATAGAAGCGCCGGTCTTCCGCGAGGATGTAGTACGACGCGTTGTCGATGCCGCGAAACGACAGCGTCGGCCCCATCTGGTGGCCTTCGCAGCTGTGGTTGTAGACCACGTCGAGCAGCACCTCGATGCCGGCCGAGTGCAAGGCCTTGACCATGGTCTTGAACTCTTTCACCTTGCCCGATGCGCAGTAGCGCATCTCGGGCGCGAAGAAGCCCAGCGTGTTGTAGCCCCAGAAGTTCTGCAGCCCCTTCTCGGCCAGGTAGCGGTCGTTGATGAACGAGTGCACCGGCATCAGCTCGACGGTGGTGACGCCCAGGCGCTTGAGGTGGCTGATCGCCGGTGCGGAGCCGAGCCCGGCGTAGCTGCCGCGCAGCGCCTCGGGGATCCCGGGGTGGCGCATCGTGAAGCCGCGCACCTGCAGTTCGTAGATCACCATGTCTTGCCACGGGATCTGCGGGGGGCGGTCGTCGCCCCAGGTGAAGGCGGGTTCGAGCACGCGGCACTTGGGCAGGTAGCCGGCGCTTTCGCGGCGGTCGAACGAGAGGTCGCCTTTCTTGTGGCCGACGGTGTAGCCGTAGAGCGCGTCGTTCCAGCGCAGCTTGCCGACGAAGTCTTTCGCGTAGGGGTCGAGCAGCAGCTTGTGGTGGTTGAAGCGGTGGCCTTCTTCGGGCTTGTACTGGCCGTGCATGTAGTAGCCGTAGGCCATGCCGGGGCGTGCTTCGGGCAGGTAGCAGTGCCACACGTGGTCGGTGCGCTCGCGCAGCGTGATGCGCTGCCGCTCGTGCCGGCCGCGGTCGTCGAACAACGCGAGCTCGACCTTCTCGGCGTGCTGCGAGAAGACGGCGAAGTTCACGCCGTCGCCGTCCCAGGTGGCGCCTCGCGGATACGGATGCCCCGGCCAGACCGCAGTGATCGGAACATCACGTGTCATGGGAGCTCGTCTTCTTTGGGCGGCAGCTTGGGCGCGGGCCACCAGTGCTGCAGGTGTGCGGCGGCCCAGTCCTTGCCGCCCAGGCCGAAGGCCAGCGCCACGGCGAGCATCACGCCGCCGAGGATGATGAGGAAAGTCTGGCGCACGATCACGCCGCCGATCTCTAGATGGTCGAGCGCGATCATCACCACGAAAGCCATGATCACGTAGCGGGCCAGCTTGGCGAGCGTTTCGCCGTCGCGAATGCCGGCGCTGTGGCAGTAGGTGGCGATCGCGTTGGCGAGAAAGCGCGCGAAGTAGGCGCCGAAGGCCAGGATCAGCAGCGCCACGAAGATGCGCGGCACGAACAGCATCACGCGGCCGAGCAGTTCGGTCACGTAGGCCAGGCCCATGCTGTTGAAGGCGACGATCAGCGCCGCCAGGATCACGATCCAGTAGACGAGCACGCCCAGCAGGTCGGTGGTGTCGGCCGAGGTGCCGCCTTTCTGCAGAAAGCCGTCCATGCCCGAGCGGCCGGTCACGATGTGGAAGTTGATGGCCCGCAGGCCCTTGCGCACCGCGAAGCTCGCGGCCTTGGCGAAGATGAACCCGGCCGCCAGGATGAGCACGCCCAGCAGCACGCGCGGCAGGAAGATGCCCACCTCGGCGAGGAACGCACGCAGCGGCTCGATCATCACGTCGACTTTTTCCATGACGGATCTCCTTGTTTTTTGCGCTCGGTAACGGTCGTTCCGCGCTTGTTCAGCGCTCGGTCACGCCCCGTGTTTCTGAATGCGGGCGGCCGAGGAGGTCGAGGATCCCGCGCAGCGGAATCTGCACCCAGTCGGGCCGGTTGCCCAGCTCGTAGCGCAGTTCGTAGAGGGCCTTTTCGAGCATGAAAAGACCCAGCAGGCCGGCGGACGGGTCGAGCGTCTCGTGCAGGTGTGTCTCTTCGGCTGCGCGCTCGGTGGTGTCGCCATAGCCCTGCAAGAAGGTGTGGCGCGTCTCGGCCTCCCACGCGTCGGCCAGCGGTGCGAACAGCAGCGCTTCTTCGGCGTTGGTCGACACCGCGCGCAGCCCGCTTTCGCGCGCGTAGCTGAACGAGCGCAGCATGCCGGCCACGTCGCGCAGTGCCGACTGCTTGGCTCGCCGCTCGTCGAAGCTGCGGCCGGGCTCGCCTTCGAAGTCGATGATGACGAAGTCGTTGCGAGTGATCAGCACCTGCGCGAGGTGGTAGTCGGCGTGGATGCGGATCTTCTGCGTGCCGCGCGCGGCACCGGCCGCTTGCGTGATGCGCTGCTCGATCTGCGCACGCGCGGCGAGCACGCTGTGCGCGTCGTCGAGTGTGGGCGCGCTGAGCTGCGGCAGGCTGCCTTCGAGCGTGGCCAGGGTGCTGCGCAGCTCGGCGAGCGCGCGGTCGCGGCAGGCGGCCACGTCGGCAGCTGTCAGCGGCTCCGGGTCGAACTGCGGGTTGCCATTGCGGGTGGCGAGCGCGAGGTGCAGCTCGGCCGTGCGGCGGCCGAGCGTGTAGGCCAGCTCCATGTAGGCGCCGTGAACGTCTTCGGGAATCTCTTCGGGCTTGCCGCGCACCGTCTCGAAATAGCGGCTCAAGTAGCCCAGCGTGTAGGTCCAGCCATCGCCCTGGTTCGACACGTGGGCCTGCACCAGCGACAGCGTGGTGACGAGCCCGTCGGCCGCCACGTGCTCCAGCACGCCGGCCACCGGCACGGCGTTCTTGAAGTGCGCCACGTCGGTGAGGAAGGAGCCGACCTCGAACTCCGGGTTGGGGCCGGGGCGCAGGCGCCGGTAGCCCTTCAGGAACAGGCGGTCGCCGAGCGTCACGATGGTGTTGCTGCTCTGCGCCTGCGGCCGCGTCACCGGCAGCGCGGCCAGGTCGTCGCCCGCCAACTCGGTGAAGGCGCGCGTGGGCCTGAAGCGGAAGCTGCCGCTCGTGCCCGGCAGCTCCTGCCCTTTGCCGACGGCCGCGACCAGCGCGCGGCAGAACTTCTCGTCGGCGAAGGCATCGGCCATCACGCCGACTTCGGCCTGCTGCCGAACCCGCGCCACGGTGCCGCTGGACATCACGCGCATGCGCTCTTCGTCGCGGTCTTCCCAGCCCAGCGCCAGCGGCACGAAGTAGCGCACGGCTTCGCCTTCGCCCAGGCCGTCGAGTTCGACGATCTGCAGCAGCCAGCTGTTGCTGGTGTTGTCGGTGCTGGGCGGCCAGATGGCGTGCTGCACCAGCCGTGCGCGTTCGATCGCCTTGCCCTTGAAGGAAAACCAGCGCTGGCTGCTGACGAAGCCGGGCAGCGTGTCGGCCTCGAACTGGGCCCGCGTCTTCACCGCCATGCCGATGCGCCACGGCACCACCTGGTCGCGGAAGAGGCTGTTCCAGCCGTCGAAGAGAACCACCACCGGGCGCTCTTCGGCCGGCAGGTGCTGGGCATGCCAGCTCGGAACGGCCACGTCGGTCGCCAGGCGAAACCAATAGAAGCCGTGCGCTGCGATCGTTAGCAAATAAGGCAGCTCGCCGACCGGCGGGAACGCGGTGCGGCCCATCATCTCGACCGGCACGCGGCCCTTGTAGAGCGAGAGGTCGAGCTCCACCGGCTGGGCGGAGCGCGCGAGGTTGACCACGCACAGCAGCGTGTCGTCTTCGAACTCGCGCAGGTAGGCGAGGATCTTGCGGTTGCCCGGCTTCAGGAAGCGCAGCGTGCCGCGCCCGAAGGCCTTGCTCGACGAGCGCATGGCCAGCATGCGGCGCATCCAGTTCAGCAGCGAAGAAGGGTCGCGCAGCTGTGCCTCGACGTTGACCGACTCGAAGCCGTAGTTGGCGTCCATGATCGGCGGCAGGTACAGGCGCTGCGGGTCGGCACGCGAGAAGCCGGCGTTGCGGTCGGGGCTCCACTGCATCGGCGTGCGCACGCCGTTGCGGTCGCCGACGAACACGTTGTCGCCCATGCCGATCTCGTCGCCGTAGTAGACGATCGGCGAGCCCGGCATCGACAGCAGCAGGCTGTTCATCAGCTTGATGCGGTCCATGTCGTTGTCCATCAGCGGCGCGAGCCGCCGGCGGATGCCGAGGTTGATGCGCGCCCGCGGGTCGGCCGCGTAGGTGCTGTACATGTAGTCGCGCTCCTTGCTCGTCACCATCTCGAGCGTCAGCTCGTCGTGGTTGCGCAGGAAGATGGCCCACTGGCAGCCGGGCGGGATCTCCGGCGTCTGCGCCATGATCTCGGTGAGCGGGAAGCGGTCTTCCTGCGCGATGGCCATGTACATGCGTGGCATCAGCGGGAAGTGATAGGCCGCGTGGCACTCGTCGCCGTCGCCGAAGTACTCGCGCACGTCTTCGGGCCACTGGTTGGCCTCGGCCAGCAAGAAGCGGTTCGGGTAGTTGGCGTCGATGGCGGCGCGCAGCTGCTTGATGACCGCGTGCGTCTCGGGCAGGTTCTCGTTGTTCGTGCCTTCTCGTTCCACCAGGTACGGAATGGCGTCGAGCCGGAAGCCGTCGACGCCCATGTCGAGCCAGAAGCGCATGGTCTTGAAGATGGCCTCCAGCACCAGCGGGTTGTCGAAGTTGAGGTCGGGCTGGTGGCTGAAGAAGCGGTGCCAGAAGTAGGCCTTGGCGACAGGGTCCCAGGTCCAGTTCGAAGTCTCGGTGTCGGTGAAGATGATGCGCGTGCTGCGGTACTTGGTGTCGGTGTCGCTCCAGACGTAGAAGTCGCGCGTGGGGCTGCCCGCCGGCGCCTGGCGCGCGGCCTGGAACCACGGGTGAGCGTCCGAGGTGTGGTTGATGACGAGCTCGGTGATCACCTTCAGGTCGCGGCGGTGCGCCTCGTCGAGCATCAGGCGAAAGTCGTCCAGCGTGCCGTACTGCGGGTGGATGTCGTCGTAGCCTGCGATGTCGTAGCCGTCGTCGCGCAGCGGCGAGGGGTAGAAGGGCATCAGCCAGAGGGTGTTGACGCCCAGGTCCTTCACGTAGTCGAGCTTGCTCGCCACGCCCTTGAAGTCGCCCATGCCGTCGTCGTTGGAATCGAAGAAGGCCTTGACGTTGAGCTGGTAGATGACGGCGTCTTTGAACCACAGCGCGGCGTCGGTGACGGGCGTGGTCGCACCTTGTTCGGCTTCTTCGAGGTGGGGCGTGCGCGGGGCGTTCATACCGCTCAGTGGTCGTGGTCGAAGTCGCGTTCGGTGTGCGCGTGCTGCTGCACCATGAACACGTGCCCCGGTGCCTGCTGCGGGTCGAGGATCACGAAGCCGCGCGGCCCTTGCCACATGAAGCGCTGGCCGCTCAGCAGGTCGTGCATCTGGTAGGGCAGCGCGATGTCGATGCCCAACGCCTCGCGTGTCAGCGAGGCCAGGTCCACCCAGCCCGACTGCCGGTTCACCGGGTCGAGGTTGATGACCATCAGCAGCATGTTGTCGCCGTTCGCCGAGCGCTTGGTGTAGGCGATGAGCTGGTCGTTGTCGGTGTTCACGAACTGCAGGCCGGCCAGTGTGTGCAGGGCCTGGTTGTCACGGCGGATGCGATTGAGCCTGGCGATGAGCCCACGCAGGCTCTCGGGGCGGTTCAGGTCCCAGTGGCGCAGCTCGTACTTCTCGGAGTGCAGGTATTCCTCGCTGCCGGCGCTGCGCGGTTCGTTTTCCATCAGCTCATAGGCCGGGCCGTAGATGCCGTAGTTCGGCGCCAGCGTGGCGGCGAGCGCGAGGCGGCTGGCGAAGATGGCGCGGCCGCCGCCGTGCAGGTGCTCGTTCAGGATGTCGGGCGTGTTGGGCCAGGCGTTGGGGCGGTAGTAGTCGCGGCCGGGGCCGCGCGACAGCTCGATGAAGTAGTCGCTCAGCTCCTGCCGCGTGTTGCGCCAGGTGAAGTAGGTGTACGACTGCGAGAAGCCCAGCTTGGCCAGCCGGTGCATCACCTTGGGCCGCGTGAAGGCCTCGGCGAGGAAGAGCACGTCGGGCTGCTCGCGCTTGATCTCGGCGATCACCCATTCCCAGAACGCGAAGGCCTTGGTGTGCGGGTTGTCGACGCGGAAGATGCGCACGCCTTGTGCGATCCAGTGGTCGAAGACGCTCTTCAGCTCCTGCCACAGCGCGGCCCAGTCGTCGGTCTCGAAGTCGAAGGGGTAGATGTCCTGGTATTTCTTGGGCGGGTTCTCGGCGTACTGGATGCTGCCGTCGGGCCGCGCGCGAAACCACTGCGGGTGGTCCTTCACGTAAGGGTGGTCGGGTGCGCACTGGAAGGCGATGTCGAGCGCGATCTCGATGCCTTGCTTCGCTGCCGCGGCCACCAGGCGGCGAAAGTCTTGCAGCGTGCCGAGCTTCGACAAGATCTCCTTGTGCCCGCCTTCGGCCGCACCGATGGCCCAGGGGCTGCCCACGTCGTCGGGCTGTGCGACGAGCGCGTTGTCCTTGCCCTTGCGGTTGAGTTGGCCGATCGGGTGGATGGGCGGAAAGTACAGCACGTCGAAGCCCAGCTCCGCTACGTAGGGCAGCCGCGTCTCCACGTCGGCAAAGGTGCCGTGGCGGCCCGGCTCGGGCGCCGCCGAGCGCGGAAAGAGTTCATACCAGCTGCTGAACGCCGCGCGCTCGCGGTCGACCACCAGCGGCAGCTCCGGCGTGTGCGTGCTCGCGTTGCGCCGGTCGGGGTAGTGGGCCATCAGCTGCGCGCTGGTGTCGTCGAGCGCCAAGGCGCCCAACTCGGTCACGTCGTCCAGGGGCAGCGAGGCCTGTTTTCGCAGCGCGGCGACCCAGGCCTTGAGCAGTTTGCGGTCGATGCTGCTTGCGCGCTCGGCAGCGTCGGACACCAGCGCGGCGCCGACGAGCGCCGCGACGCGGATGTCTTCAGGCTCCACGCGCCGCGCGAAGTCTTCGCGCCACGACAGGAAGTGGTCGACCCAGGCCGCCACGGTGTAGAGATAGCGGCCGGGGGTGGGCGCCTTGAAACTTGCGAACCACTCGTCGTTGCTGCGGTGCTTCATCTCCACTTCGTGAACGGCCGCATCGCCTTCGGCGTGCCAGGCCAGCATCACGCGCAGCTTGTCGTGGCCATCGGTGAAGCAGTGGGCCTCGACCTCCAGCAGCTCGCCGACGACGCGCTTGACGGCAAAGCGGCCGCCATCGACCAACGGCAGCACCGCGTCGATCACGGCGCGCGACGGTGCTGCTTCGGTCCGTTGCGGCGCTACCGGCTGCTGCGTCGCAGGGCCTGGCGGCGCGGGGCTCGACGGCTTCGACGACCGAGTCTTGGCCGACGACGCAGGCTCTGCGCGTGCGGAAGGGGCGCCTTCGTGCTCAGCCCGCGTGGAAGCGGTGCTGCGTTCAGCCTTGGCCATGTGCGTCATGCCTCAGAAAAAGGGTGGACAAGGGCGGCAGCGTCAGGCTCACCGAATGCGGGCGGCCGTGCGAGCCCCGGGCTTGCGTCTCCACGCCGCCCAGGTTGCCCCAGCCCGAGCCGCCGTAGTCGCGGGCGTCGGTGTTGAGCGCCTCGCGCCAGTGACCGGCCAGCGGCACGCCAACAACGTAGTGCTCCCGCGGCAGCGGCGTGAGGTTGCAGACGACGAGCAGCAGGCCGCCGCGGCGCGACTTGCGCAGGAAGGCCAGCACCGTGTGGTCGGCGTCGCGCGCTTCGATCCACTCAAAGCCTTCGCCCGAGAAATCGAGTTCATGCAGCGCAGGCTCGTTGCGGTAGAGCCGGTTCAGGTCGGCCACCAGGCGCCGCATGCCTTCATGGGCCGGCGCTTCGATGAGCTGCCAGTCGAGTTCGCCCTCGTGTGCCCACTCGTGCCGCTGCGCCAGCTCACCGCCCATGAAGAGCAGCTTCTTGCCGGGGTGCGCCCACATCCAGCCATACAGGGTTCGCAGGTTGGCGAACTGCTGCCATTCGTCGCCGGGCATCTTGCCGATGAGAGACCCCTTGCCGTGAACCACCTCGTCGTGCGACAGCGGCAGCACGAAGTTCTCGTTGAAGGCGTAGACCAGCGAGAAGGTGAGCCCGTCGAGGTGGTGGCGGCGGTGCACCGGGTCTTGCTGCATGAAGCGCAACGAGTCGTGCATCCAGCCCATGTTCCATTTCATGTTGAAACCCAGGCCGCCGGCGGCGGTGGGCCGCGACACCATGGGCCAGGCCGTCGACTCCTCGGCGATGGTCACCACGTCGGGGTGCGCACGGAACACCGCGTCGTTGAAGCTCTTCAGGAACAAGATGGCGTCGAGGTTCTCCTTGCCGCCGTGGCGGTTCGGCACCCACTCGCCGTGCTTGCGCCCGTAGTCGAGGTACAGCATCGACGCGACGGCATCGACGCGGATGCCGTCGAAGTGGTATTTCTCCAGCCAGAACAAGGCCGACGAGATCAGGAAGCTGCGCACCTCACCGCGCCCGTAGTTGAAGATGCTCGAGTTCCAGTCGGGGTGGAAGCCCTGGCGCGGGTCGGCGTGCTCGTAGAGGTGCGTGCCGTCGAAATACTGCAGCCCGTGCTCGTCGGTCGGGAAGTGCGAAGGCACCCAATCGAGGATCACGCCGATGCCGCGTTCGTGCAGGTGGTTCACGAAGTACATCAGGTCTTGCGGCGAGCCGTAGCGCGAGGTCGGCGCAAAGTAGCCGGTGGTCTGGTAGCCCCACGAACCGTAGAACGGGTGCTCGGTGATCGGCATCAGCTCCACATGCGTGAAGCCCATCTGCACCGCGTAGTCGGCGAGCTGGTGGGCGAGTTCGCGGTAGCCGAGAAAGCCCCCGTGGGCACGCCGCCATGAACCGGGGTGCACTTCGTAGACCGAGATGGGTGCGTCCCAGGCGTTGGCTGCGGCGCGCTGGCGCGTCCACGCGTCGTCGCTCCATTCAAAGTCGAGTTGCCAGATGCGCGAGGCCTGCGCCGGTGCCACTTCGGCATACACGCCGCAAGGGTCGGCCTTGTCGGCCACGTAGCCGGCATGGCGCGAATGCACGCGGTACTTGTAGGTGTCGCCCGGCTGCGCATGGTGGCTGCGGCCGTGCCAGATGCCGGCGGCGTCGCATTGCAGGCGGTCGGCCGACGGGTCCCAGCCGTTCCACGAGCCGACGACGGACACCGACGCCGCGTTCGGTGCCCAGACGGCGAAATCCACGCAGCCACCCGCGGCATCGACGTGTGCGCCGAGCTTGTCGTGGAGCCGGGCGTGGGTGCCCTCTCCGAAGAGGTAGACGTCGAGTTCGCTCAGCTCGGCCATCGCATGGCCGCTTGTTGGCAATGCCGCCCAGGTGGGTGCGGTTGATGCTGAGGTCCCATGCCGCCTCGGGGCAAGCGGTGTGCCGCGGTTCGGTGCTCGTCAACGCGCAAGAAGCGGCGCTTCTGGCCTTGGTGGGTGCATGGCGAAGCAGCTTTTGCGGTAACCGTTGCCTGCCGGCCAGCTTCATGTCACCCGCCGCGAAGCAGTGAACTCGCATGGCGGATGGCGTTCAAAGACTACCTTTCTGAAACGAACTTGTGAGGGCGAATGAGATGGAATTGAATCGCTCACTGATCGATCTGGGCGCACCGCTGCCCCCGGCGAAACTGGCCAGCGTCACCGATGCCCATGGGCTGGTCGTGCTCGTGCAAGGCGGCAGCGCAGACGCGCGCAGCAACGGCGCCGTCGCCGCGCGGCTCCAGGTGCGCCAGCTCGACACACTGCTGCTGGACCTGCTCACGCATGACGAGCTTGCGCAAGAGCGCGGCGACCGCGAGCACGCCGACCTGCTGACGCAGCGCCTGTTTCAGGCCGTGGATGCGCTGATGGCGCCCGAGCTACCGCTCGAACAAGCGCCTTGGGGCGGCCTGCCGCTGGGCCTGATGGCCACGGATACCCAGGCCGCGGCGTGCCTGCGGGTGGCGACGCATCGGCCGAAGGCCGTTCGCGCGGTCGTGTCGCGCGGTGGCCGCCTCGACCTCGCCGCCGACGTGCTCGGCGACCTGCGTGCGCCGACGCTGCTGCTCGTGGGCGCGGCCGACCCCGAGATGATCGAGATCAGCCGCGCGGGCTTCACGCGGCTGCGCTGCGAGAAGCGCATCGACCTCGTGCCGCGCGCCACGCGCCTGTTCCTGGAGGCAGGCACGCTCGACGACGTGGCGCAGCGCGCCGGCGACTGGTTCAGCGACCACCTGGCAGCAGCCGGCTGATGAGTTGCGGCACGGCGGCATAGATGGGGAATGCCGATTGCCGGTTCATGCAACGACAGTCGACCTCTTCGAGGAGTGCGAATGAGCCAGGACCGGAACATGCCCCCGGGGCACAAGCCGCCACGTGCCAAACCCATCCAGCCCGACAAGCCGGGCAGCGGCGACGGCATCACCAACCTGCCGGACGACGCGCCGAGCGCAGACGAGACGACGCGCGACAGCACACGCCGGCAGAAGCGGCAAAGCGACGCCGCGCTGGACAACGTGCGCGAAGGCTATGAATGACTTGATGGGTGGCGTGCTTCAGCCAAATCCCGTTCGCCCTGACCCTTCGACAAGCTCAGGACAGGGTTCGCTTCGCGGATCGGAGGGCAGCGATGGAGCACTGCGCTGCCGAACGATGCTGGATGCGACCAGGGGCAGTGATGAGGGTTTGGGGGCGGAGCACATCGGGCGTTTTTTCTAACCGCCAAGGCGCCAAGGCGCCAAGAACGCAAAGGTCGCAAAGGCTTTCTTTGATTGGTGACGTACCTCCCTCAGCTGCCCCCAACCTCCGTTCGGGCTGAGCCTGTCGAAGCCAGCGCAGTGCACAGCGCACCCTCCCTTCGACAAGCTCAGGGCGATCGGGAATACAGGCTCAGGGCGAACGGAGATTGGCTGAGGAATGTTGCTAGTCACGGACTGCCCACAGGCAACAAATTGGCAACGTACTTCAGCCAAATCCCGTTCGCCCATCACGCCGGCTCGTCGCGCCGGATCACGCCGTCTGCGAGCCAGGCGCGCAATTGCGCCAGCGGCACCGTGACGCCGCGTTGCTTGCCGCCCTCTTGCCAGCGCAGGGTGGCTTCATGCACCGTCTGCCCGATCTCGCAGGCGACGGCGGGTATCTGTACCGAGCCCGTGCCGGTGTCCACCCGCAGCGGCTGCAAGAGCGTTGCGGATGTGGCGACGGCACGTTCTTCGGTGCCTTCGCAGTCCACTCTTCCGGTGGCGCCACCCGCTTGACCTGCGGGCTGGCAGGCGCCGGGTTCTAGCGTCCAGTCACGTTCGTCGCGTGCGCTGGTATGCGGTTCGTGCACGTGCATGGCGGCACTTGCCGCAATCGGGTCGCTGGCCGGAAATGTGTTCTCCAGGGTTTCGTCGAGCAGCTCCTGGTAGGTCGGCACCTTGGCCTGCGGGGAGTGGGCGTCGCCGCTGAGGCGGTGTTCTTCCTTGTCACGCCGTTGCGCGTCTGGCATCGGGATCTCCTTGAGGTGGGCTTCGGCGAGAACGCACATGGCGCGCACGGCGGCTCGGTGAAGCGGGCATGCACGTCACCGGCAAATGGCGTTCCCCGGCAGCATCACGCGATACCTGGAGACGATCCTCAAACTCAAGGTCAACCCTGCCAAAAGCAAGGTCGCACCGATGAGCGAATGCA
>Ga0307508_10002143_pt1 | contig 21153 bp, 17 predicted proteins | sample 9_EM_MG_FD_203089 | JGI IMG/M metagenome (GOLD analysis project Ga0307508, IMG submission 203089) | Populus trichocarpa ectomycorrhiza microbial communities from riparian zone in the Pacific Northwest, United States - 9_EM | ecosystem: Host-associated > Plants > Roots > Unclassified | place...
TCTAAGACGTCTGTGAAAGGCACAGTTTTTTTCCGTCAAGTAAAGAGTGGTTTTTGGTTGTGTGAAAACGGGCATTTTTGGTGTAAAACGGCCCCTGTACGGAAACTTTTGTCCCTGTACTTTATTTCCTGACCTTGGCGCTCAGAGTGCGCAGCTCTCCATCGGACAGCACTCGCCTACGCAACCACCACCGCCAGGTCCGTAGTTTCCTCCTCGCCCTCCTCATTCTGCTTCTTCACCCGATCGAGCTCTGTTGTCAAGGCCTTGGTGGCCCAACCCTCCGCGTCCGAGCTCCCACTCACTCACCCATCCCGCGATACGCAGCAACAAGGACAGGACAGCATATCAACCATTGACGAAGCCTTCATCGCTGCGTATATTACCCGCTTCGTCATCAGCGGGATGGAGGGTTGCATGTGTGAAGGGCATCACATTTTCGATGTATCAGGCGATTCTGGGGAGACGGAAATTAGAGGAAAGTGGCGATAATCGGCAAGTACTTATAGCATGGTTCATTCATGATACGGACATGGATGGCGACGGCTTTGTTATGAGTTTGCAGCGTGAGATTGATGCTTGAGGTTATTTAATTATCATTGTCCTTTCGAGTCTCGACCTACTAGGATGACTACAGGCCTTGTATCTTATTGTCAAGAGAGAATCCACGCTTGTTCATGACTATTCAACATCATTCAACCTGGAAAATCCCTCCTTCGTCGGTTGCAGCCAGTTCTTCTCGTCGTACTTGTTTTCTCCCTCGATAACCTACCAACCGCTGTCAGTTCTCTTCCCGGTAGTGGTTGGAAGTAGGTACTCACATGGAACGTGTAGATAAATCTACTTCCCTTCCCTGTATTCCTCTCGCTCTTATGCAACACATTCCCATGGATAAGCACCAGACTCCCCTTCTTCACAGGCCCCATCACAAATTTCTCCCGTTCCTCACCCCACTCCTCCTTGCCGTCCAGTTCCTCGAACCCCGTCCCGCCTCCCTCCATTCTCACAAACCTCTTCTTGATGGGACACCTCTTATGACTCCCCGGCGCAAAGCTCAGACAGCCATTTTCTTGCGTGCAATCTTCAAGCGCATACCAGAACCCGACAGCACTGGGGGGGTCGGTGTAGAGGAACGTGGAGTCCTGGTGACTCGGCACCGCGCCGCCAATCTCGGGCTGTTTGCAGATCACCATGCTCTGGAGGACGCGGGGGTCGCGGAAGCCGAGGGAACCAGCGAAGGCGCGGTTCGTGCGCGTGAGCGTCATCGAACGGAACGGCGGGGAGAGCATGTGTAGACCATGTCCGATCTTGTTGATCGCAAGGGTCTTCGGCTTGATGAGCATTCCCGTCGGATCGAAGGCGTCCTCCTCGAAGAAGAAGCGGATGCGGTCGTGCGATGTGAGGAAGTACTCGTCGCCGACATGGGCTTTGCAGGTCGACGTCGGGTTGCCGCCCGTGGTGAATTTTGTCATGGGATGTCCGTCGAGAGAGAAGTCTGCATGACCTCAGCCCTAGTTATAGTAAGTGAACCGGAGGAGGGGCAGAGGGAGCAGACCTTCGAGAAGTTTGTGGGATTCCCTCAACAGCTCGTCCACCGTCTCTGGTGAGAGCGCGTTGGGGATGATGATATATCCGTGTTCATCCCAGAAGTTAAGTTGCTCAGTTGAGAGACCTTCTACGGATGTCATGGTTGTTGTGTTGTGAAAAAGGGCGGGGGAGTAGTTTGTGGTTGACCTTCGGAATCCGGATAGGCCGATATAGATCCTGCACTCGACGATAAGGGGCGGTAGTGGAGTACCACCTGGTGGTATGTACGTACGTCAACTTACCGTGGAATAGACTGCCTATGACAACGTGATGGACCGTGACGACACGTGTAGATGAAGAGCAAGCAACAATACTACCATGGTTCTGCAGGTCGGGAGTTTGCACCATATGGGATATCCTATGGGAGTGGATGGGCGGGAACGGACCGTACATAATCTCGTCATGTTCTGACAGGTCGGGTACGAGTCCATAGTGAAGCATCATCTTATGAGTGGCACTCACTAGTTATTGTCTTGGCATCGGTATGACGCCGACCCATGCCCGGTAATCCCCACGAACGGTACGTACCGCTACACCACCCCCAAAAATCTCCGGGTGCCGGCTGATGAGGAGGACGCCGTGAGTGCGGTGTCTGAGCTGGAGGTGTGACGGGAGTGGTTGGAGGAGCAGGGAGCGCTGTTCCTGCCTACGTCTGGAGAGGGCTAGGCGGTGCCATTTGTTTTCCTTTTCTTCCCTTAGTCACGGTTCTTTTCCTTTGTCATTTCCTTGGTGCGATCACTTCTTCGTGGGACAGGCCTGGGTGGAGGGCAAAGGGGAGCTTGCAACGTGCCGCCACCGCGCGGACAGCGGACAGGAAACGGACTGTAAATAATCTCGCCATGATCCAGATAGGTCGCATGCGAGTAATGATTAAATAAAAAAAACCCCAAAAAATCTCCACGTCTCCTATGTAAGCCTACGAGAAAAAGTAGCGGCAAAACGTGCAATAGTGGTGGTAAAGGTACAAGTTTTTAAGTGGTACCGTTCAGACTTCGGGGCTGCCCCCACCCCATACAACTCCGCTTTCGACGCGCGACGATACACAAGAACACTTCCAAATTGGAAGGAAAAAAAACATTCAAACACCAGGAAAACAAGTTGCATAACGCGTCCGAACGCCACCCAAACCAGCCGACAAAGGGAAAAGACATGAAAGGTGTGCAACCGTAGGAATGAACCAAGCACGTGCGATCAAGCGGGTTAACTCAGTGCACAGAGTCTCGTATTTTAGAATCTCTTCAAGCCAAGTTTTAGAGGAGGAATCTTCTCGCCTTTTTTCCGAGGAGCGTACTTCACCCCAAAGTCGCGGGCGCGACCAGGGATCGCGCCTTCGTTGAACTTGGGCAATTTCCTCCCGGTTTCCAACGGAGTGACCTTTGTCTCGGCAACCTTCTCGTTCTCGTCTGTGGAGACGGTGGCGGTGAGCTCATCATCTCGCGAACGTTTGGTACTGGGCGGCGAGACTGCGTGCGAAAGAGTCTCTACGACGTTTTCCTTTCCGGAATCACTATCTGAATCTGACTCGTGGCCCCGTCTGATCTTTTTGGTAACGGTGAAAGCTGCGGCAGAAGACTTCGAGGATTGCCGCTTGTGCTTGGCCAGCTGGCGCGCGGTGTTGGAGCCGCTCGAGCTGGCGGCAAGTTTCCTCGGTGACGGCACTTGGAGATCAACATCGTTTCTGGACGACGGCTGAACATCGGCATCGTTTCCAGCGGCATCACGGAGCCGCGTTTCTTCGGCATCTTTCTTGAGTTCTTCCGGAACCGACGCATGCACTTCCGTCATCAATCTCGCGTGACGGGCGAATCCCTCGTAGTCGTCGAGAAGCAGCTTACCGGCGGCCTCGTTGAGCGCGCTGGTCGGGTTGGGATACACCAGCAGGCAGCGAATGGTAACAAGAACATCGTGCAGAGTCAACTTTGGGTTCCAATCTCGCTTCAGAGTGTCGACGCAAACATCGCCGGTACGGTCGTCCACGTTAGGATGAAAGATCTTGGTCGTGAAGTTCGCCTTCGGTGGCTCTTGGGGATAGGTTGTAGGGATCCGCAGCGATATATGGAAGATACCAGACTCATAGGGGGTCTCAGTAGGTCCAACCAGATAAACAAGCAACATAGAGAGATCGTCCATGGAGTCGCCAGTGAAGAAGTAGTCTGGAGGCGGAGTGTTGCGAATTGCGACTTGATCCTGCGCGAGGCGACGGCGGTGAGAGGCCATGGTGAAATGGAAGGCGTGTGGTAGGCAGTGAAGGAAAAGGTGTAATGGGGAAGATGTGCGGTGAATAAAAGGACTTCGTCGGGGAAGGTCAAAGAGGCAGGGTGGTGGTGATTGGGGAGACGGTGTTTCGTGGGGTGTTTGGAGATGCCGTAGGTCCTGTGCAGCGCGTTCAGTAGATAATTGTTTACTTTTGCCCAGAACAGCACACTAGCGTCTTTTAGATACCGACGCGTTCCAAACGCTACCAACACGTGTTTCTTCTGTCCCCGCGTGCGGGACGCGACAATCTGCACTAGCTTCACCGTCAATGGCTTTGTGGCAATATGTAGAGTGAGGACAACTGAGAACCAAACATTGAAAACATAATGCTGAAGCGTTAAATATAAGGCTGCATTGATTTTATGAAAGAAGATGGTAGCAAAATAAAACCGTATGCTGCCCGTCTGTCGGACTAGTCATTGTCCAGCAAACGCGCCCGAGATCAGGCCAGAGCCTTGTTGGTTGGCAAGGGGCTGGAGAATAATTATTCTTGAGGAGAGCGGGCAGGCTGGGCGAGGTTTGCTTGTTGCCTGCAAGCCGAGGTGAGCCCGCAGAACAGTGTCATCGTGCATTGCTGACAGCCGCAGTTCCTGGTACGTCATAGGTATGTATATACAAACGCACATATGTACATAAATACTCTCTCGCCATAATCTATCTAGATCGCATGCGAGTAACGAATAAACAAAATTAAAAAAATACCTAGATACTTAGTAATCACAAAACGACCAGTGCATAAGTATGTAGATATTCCTAGATTTGCACTCCAGACATTCGGGTCCAATCTGGCAGGTTGATACTTGGTTTGATGAGGCACCTTTGCTGGATGTAGCCGCCGGGCGATGGCAATCGTTGGCCACGAGCATCAAGTTACTGCGGTTATGGCCTGAGAAGCCATAAAACTCACTCTGCAAGCATATTTTGGAGTTGGTGCCACCAAGGCAGAGGCCCATTGGAAGTTCGGACAGGAGTTATGCTCTGGTTTGAATGTCGATGACACCTTCCTTGTGTCTCACTGGCTCTAGATTGGTCAACAATTGAAGTTGTAAAAATCCAGGTGTGAATCTGCCTTCAGACTTTACCTGACGAGAGGACGGTTAAACCCTCAAACATCTTTGGTCGGATGGCCTCAGACTTTGTATTTGTCTGACTAAACCTACAGCCCAGTTGGCTTATGACAAGCTGAGGGAATTTGTTGGCGAAAGTTTCTGCCAAGGTGTTTCTGGAGTGTCAGACCTGATGTGAGCCAATTCTCTTTTGGATGACTTCGGCATTCAGAAGAGTTTAAGGCATCGCTGAGGTTTATGGCTTGTCAGGCCCTTTCACATCCGGCAGTGTGTTTTTATTTTCTTCCTCTCAATCCAGGCTCTCCGTGATCTTATTAGGTCTCTGCATGAGAGTAATGAATAAAAAAGGTTGCTGCGGCTAAACACATCCCCCGCGGCTACCGTCTCGTATCCGCCGAATCACCGACACCTCTTTCCAACCTTTAGGGGACCAGCACATTGATTTCGAAGGGGGGTCCAACCGAGTTGGCCTTCTCGGACCCATCGGCCTAAAGACTTGTCATGCCCCGGATAACTAGGTATGTAGTATCTACTCGCCAAACCTCTGTCTTTCTCCGTCCGCTAGAACTGCGCTCGTTAGGATTCTATCTGGCTGGGTTCTAGCCGCTTGCCGTACGATTATCGAGGTTTGCCAGGCAAGAACCGCTTCGGGACTGAGGCAGTGAGATTGTGGGAAGGCATCATTGAATGATGGAAGCCCTAATCTTTTCATGATGCCATGGGGACATGCCAAGACGGAACTACTCCAGCCACCATGCCTGGACCCCCGCGTACCCATATCTAGACTCCTGAACACGGGCAGCTCATTCGCCAGGTCGCAGTGTTGTGTATGTAGGGAGTATCTTCCGAGCAGCCGACGTCCCCGCGGGGAACTTATGCGGTCGATTTCCCTGCCCTGACGCGGCACACCCAGGAAACTATGTATGTATTCTGTGTTGGTTGCATTGGCGCTTAGATATGTAGTTACTCTACTCGCTTTGCCGACTTCCAACACCGATTAAGTGCTAACTAGCACCGAGCGTCAAGTGGAGACGGTTGACCAATAATAAGGTGATGGCTGTGCAGGTGGGGATCGGGTGAGATGAGTTGTCACTAGAAAAATTTCACGATAGAACCGTTTCCGTGAGAAGTACTGAATTTCATTTTTGTTTATGCACACGGTGGAGAGGGGTATGGAGCAGATCAAAACGAAGACGAGGTCACCCTCTTCCGTCTTCCCCTCCAGCGTCTTAAAGGCTAGTTATTCGGATGGCGATGCTTTGCTTTGGCGAGTAGACTTGCTTCGGACTACCTGCTCTGGTCTCGATGGTGTGGATGAGGGAGCGCTGGCCAACGACAAGTCGATCGCATATGTATGGTACCACACCTTCCACGCCCGCATGCTCCCATGTCCCACTCGTGTGCATGCATGCCATCTCTCTGCCAGCTGCGACGTGTTCCTCTTTTCTGACGCAGCGATGGTGGGCGGGCTTCGGGTTGTGTGCTTGGGAATCGTCCTTGCCCAAAACGGATGAAGCCCGAAAAAGAAGTGAGGGAGTCAGAACAAGTTAGCGGTCAATCAGACTGGCCAATGGTGCAGCCAGGGGGTGGCGCCCAAATGTCATGAGTGCACACGAAGCAGGGGGGCAGCCTGGCAGGCGGGCAGAATATCTGAAGACCACCGGCACTCGCGGTGGTTACCCACGCAACCTCATCACTTTCGTGCTGTTGCTGCCGCTGCCGTTCGCCACACACTGTCCAAGCAAGACGGAAAGAATCGAACCCTCGCCGCGGCCCTTTCCTTCCCATCTCTTCCTCTTCTGGGATTTGATTCCCCCACGAAACGCCCACCCACTCTCCCTCCCTTCGGCTCTCTTTTTTTCTCTTGTATCCGCTTTAATTCTGGGTAGATAGGTAGCAAGCTCAACCCTGACACGGACACAAAACGGACGCCCTGCCATCACGCCTGATCCTCCGTTGTCAACGAGCCTTGTATGTAACTCCTCCTGTGCTCCTTGCCCGTCTTCTCTCCCGTGTGAGAAGCGGGCTCCACGACGTCCTCTTCTACTGCCAATAGGTTGCCCACCTTTGTGTTCGCGCTCTATTCGCACTGGTCCAGAGCTGATTTCTGTTGTCAATCTCATGTAGATTGTAATAGGTCGTGTATTCTTGTTCAGCCTCCACAGCCTCCCACCTTCGAACGAATACATAGGGGCCTTCCACTTGGGAAATTGAGAACCAATTTTCCGACTACCACCTCGACCTCCCAGCACGTTGCCTTTAACACCGAGTAGTTCTTCCGTGGTGTCGTCGCCGTCTCCCTCCTCCTTACCCTCCGAGTACCTCCCATCAAACTCTCCCTCACCTTCGCTGCAGCAACCATCTTCACCGCCCGCCCCGGAGCACGAGTATCTGTGGCTGTCAGAGGAGCAGCTCCCTCATTCACCCCACCCCGAGCTCGCCCCAGCAATAGTCGGTGGGAGTTCACGGTCCTGGTCTTCGTTTTCGTCATCTACCACCGCCACTGTCTCGAAAGTAGAGCAAAGCAGTGAAATACAGTCGGAGGAAGGCTCGCGGTATTTTACTCCTGCTGTGAGTCTCGAGAATTGGAGCAGTCCTCGAAATCACGTGCAACTGAGAAGTGAGAGTCCTGCATCATTACCGCGCGTCGCTACTGTCCTGCTAGGTGTTGAATCGAGTGCAAACCGGGCCAGGGATCTTCAAAGAGAGACCAGGGGACAGCTGTTGGTTCAGCGTTGTTACACGGAAGATTGGGTTCTTCGTCGTGGTTACCAGCAACACCGCCGCACTGCTTCCAGCTGGTACTCGGAGTTCTCGCAGGATCCGGAAGAGGATAAAGAAAGAGTTGGCGGACACTACCGGAATATCTCCAACGCAAAAACAATCACTCCAGCGGACTACCATCTATCGGGAAGGACGTTTCTGAGCGTCCCAGGAACAGATTTGTCTTCGGATCGCGAATCTGCAGTTAGTGGGGCCACGGGTGTGACTGGGAGATACACGACAGCTCCGCAATCTCTCGCAGACTTTCCAATGGATCGCACAACAAATTGCCCAGAAGTGCCCGCTCTGCCGAGTCGATGGGCCGACCTGACACCATCTTCAGTTGAAGACAAGGATGTGAACGGGTTGAAGGGCCTTTCTTTGCCGCTGCAGAAGGAGCCAACACCTACACAGACGTCTCCGACAATCGGTAGTGCAAGTGCGATCGCCGGTTGCCTGCTATCGGCACCGAAGTCGGGGACAACCTCTCGAGCAAGCACACCAATTTCCAGAAAATCGATAAAATGGCGGGGCCGAAATGTTATTGTCCAGCTACCGCCCGATGCGGCGTTCGGTTTACCCGATGGACGGCCGATGCCATTAAGCAGGGAGGAGGTTGAGGAGAAGATGAAGGGGTTGGTAGATGGGGGCTATGATCTCAGCATAGGAGGGCAGGGTGCTTGCAAAGAGAGCTTCCCGGAAGAACGGAGAGACAAGGTTGAAGCGAGCGAGGTGTTTGTCAGCATTCCCGAACCAAGAGGTATGTTCATTCGCCCAAGCACGGCAAATGTGGATCTAGGTTACCGTTCGTACTGCTAATAAATTTGCCAGCATGGAATGCATATGTAATCGCATTGCGAGAAGAAAAGCTCAGGGCGCTTGGGGTGATACTCGACGATGGTCCACCTACGCGCTTAGGGTCCGGAGTAGATACACCTTTGGTATCAATGCTTCCACCCAGCAGATCAGTTGTTGGTCATGTTGCTAACATGCTCCTCAGTCCCATATACAGAGTCCTGCACACCATGCCATGGACATGTTTTCGCCGCCATCGTTGACCGCTTCGGCAATGAGCAATCCTCATTCGATGCATCTACATAGACCATTCAATATGTTTTCACCTATATCAATTCCTGCGAATAGCACTCCCGTGCCATCACTCATGTCACCTGCCGGCCCACCAGCTCATCTTGCTTTCCATCTGCCTCGCCAATCTGTATCGATGTCGGCTACAACGGCGAATCAGAACGATTGGGATCCATATACAGGAACGTATACCCCACCAATGCCGCAGCATACTTGCCCTTCTTTGAACGGGGCCAGTGTCTGGGATACTCCTCCTTTTGCTATGCGCAACAACTCTCCCGGCATGATGAATATGCCAATGCACGGTCATTCAGGCAGTCAATTCCATCTCGCAGGATACCCCGTTCCAATAGTTCCAATGGAGAGTCCGATAATGGAGCCTTATGTTCCCCACCACGGTCTCGTTGGCCAAGAGCGCTTCCATCATCAGCAGGTGCGTCGTGGATCGCCATTGGCGCATGTTAGAAACCCGGCCCAGCCAGAGTCAGAACCGGAGGCACCATCGTACCCAAGTCTTGCAATCATCGATGCCCCTGTGCCTAAGCACCGCCATCAACTCAGTGTTACTCTCCAGAAAGAATTCGAGAATACCGAGGCGTACCAACAAGAGGAGGCAAGACGGGCCGAAGAAGGCATCAAAGACTCCGAAGCTGATGGGTTTGCGACAAATCCCGTTTCGCCGGCACCGGTCGAATTCCCTCCACAACCGGACATGCCGAATGTCGAGATGGATGTGCACAATGGACCTGAGCTTGCTTCAAATCCAGATGACGATGTCATGTCCGACATTGAGGCGGAGAAGCAGAAAAACGTCCACGAAGCTCATGTCCGTGATGGCAGTGTCGAATATCCACAGGGCCTGTATAACGTTGATTTGTCTCCTCTGCCTCGACCTTTTGTACCGCAGGGGCAGTTCCCCATTCCACACACCCGGGAACAATCGCTTTCTCAGATGCAGCACGAATACGAGAATATTGATCCCATCCAGAACTCAGCTATGTCAATGATGATGGCAGGCGAGGATTTGAGTGGTGGTGGTCGTAATACGGTGGCAGGCATCCACGACGAGCCTCTCAGCGAGGATGGCCGAACTAACATCTCGGATATTGTCACCAACCCCAGTGAGCCCTCAAGTCCTGGGCGTAGGTTCTCGAATACGGCCAACCACACACACCATATGTCGAGCACCAGCAATGCATGGACCGCCGACCACCCCAAGAATGCCCTGTCGAATTCGTCGGTCGCGAAGCCAAAATTCAACGTCAATGCCGCCGAGTTCAAGTTCGAGGCTTCCTTCAACTTCGTTCCCAAGGCCAATACATTCACTCCTACCAGTCAAATGGCCCCGGTCGCCTCTCCGGAAAGCCTTGCTAGGGATTGCGGCTCTGGCTCAACCGGTGGTTTCGGTAATTTCGGTGCCGGATTGAACGCTAGTACCTTTCGTCCAAGACTGGACGCCTCGATCTCCGAGAGGGGCGCCGCCGCATTCAGTCCCAATGCTCCAGAATTCACGCCGTCGTCCGCAAAGGCTACGCCGCCAGCACCACAAACCCGCCCTGCCACCGAGCCCACACCCACCGAGATCGTGAGACAGCCTCCTACGAGGAAGATTATTCCCATTGTCCGTCCACCCAGTTGCAATTTGGATAGGGATGATTGGTGGGATAGTACACTAACAGAGAGTCGCAAGAGGGTCAAGCATGAGCCTACTAGCTTGAGTGTCCCTGGTAATGCCGGGGAACCTCTCGTCGAGTCTTTGTCACTGCAATCAAAGAATGATATGGACAACATGCTGGAACCTGCGGAGCTGGAAGACCTAGATGAACCTGTGGACGATGTCAGTAAGAGCGAAGGCGAAAGCGAAGATGAACTGGACGACGAGGATGATGAAGGCGAACAGTTAATGAGGGCACCCTTGGAGGAAGTTTTGGGTTCTCTCGCACCCTTCGAGTTCCGGAGCAAGAAGGATGCAGAATCGTTCGCCAGCTCTTCCCCCACAAGCGATCACGACCGCCGTCACTCGAGACTAAGTGGTCCTGACCTTGGAATCCTTTCGCCAGATGAGGCCTATGTCGCTATCGCTGCTCAGACCTCATCTCCGGCGTCTTCACCGCGGCCTTTCAAGTTCTCCGCCAGTCCATCGCTCAAATCGACCGCCCGAGATTTCAACTTCGAGTTCCATTCAACGGCTATGCCCCCAAAGAAGTCGTATGGTATTAGCGAGCCTCGATATACGCACACTCCATCGCCTCCTCCTGCTGAGCCAGCACCCACTCCGTCTATTCTTAACAGTCCTTGCTTGCCGCCAAGATCCGCAACACCGTATGCTGGAGACGCTGACCCCGAGAAGGCGGAATTCGATAGATCAATGCCCACCAATGCAGAGTTGGACGAGATCAAGAACATGAATGAGACTAATGTGGTCTACCTCAGACAACCCTCCGAACAATCCGAGGAGAATGAAGATGCAGAGGGTGAGGAGATTAACGACGAGGATGCCAACATTCGAGGCAGCGTCCCCTGCAAGCGAAGCGCCAACGCCAGCAGGCCTTCCATCACAATGTCCGACGAGGAGACCCCGAGCAAGCAGTATAAACGACTTCGCAGTGCCGGACCCAGTCCAAGCCCTCGTCGTGCCGAACATGCATACCATCATCGTGCCGCGTCTTTCTCCCCCGATGAGCAAAACTCGGCTCACGCGATTGGAGGCAACCCCTCCGCACCCCACCATGCAACCGGAGCTGCAAAAGACGTGGACAGTGACTGGGATGATATGCTCTCGGATGAAAACGGCGGAAAGCTGCGTCCGCAAAGCCGTTTGTTCTTTGACGCGCACGTCGAGGAACTCGTCGGTGGACTGTTCCAGCGCAGACTCGACCCAGTTCTCAGTGCTCTCTCAGCGATCAATGATACGTTGACAACAATGTCTGCCTTCAGCTCGACAAGAAGTCTTGGCGAGTACCCTACCAGTGACGCGGACGACGAGGAAGAAGACGACACCCAGGATCTCGTGCCGCACAAGACTCCGCGGGATAGAAAATTTCAGAAGATCAAGGCGGCATTGTCTGAGGTGTTGCTAGCTCAGCAGAGTGGGACTGGAATCTCCGAACAGAATCTCGAGGCGATCAAGGAAGCGGTTGCCAACAGCAGCATTCAAATTCACGAATTCGGCAAGGTTAAGTCTGTGATTGCCGACATGCTTGAAAAGGCTGCCGGTCACGAGGATCTGTCCTCGGTGAAGGCTATTCTGGAAAATATTGCCGCCAAGGTTGCCCAAAGCGCTGAGTTGGTCGAGCTTAGGGCCGCCGTGTCCGCAGTTGTTAGGGAAGCCGCCCAGACTCACGGCACGGCCCTGCAGGGTACGGCTAAATCCCAGGATATGGCTGCGGTCAAGGAGAGTGTGAGGATGTTGACAAATACTCTTCGCGATGCCATCGATGAAATCGTGACCGGTGTGAACGATAGGGTTGACGAGACGAAGTTCGCACTCCAGGACGTCCTGATGCGGACCGCTCAACGTAGCGATATCGCAGAAGTCAAGACCGCCATTGCTAACTCAATGACCACGACTGCTCGGAAGGAAGATCTCGTTCCTCTACACAACGTACTTGCCGAGGCATTCTCAAAGTCTGCAAAGACGGATGAACTCGTCGAATTAAACCGCATCTTGGTCGAGATCATGAACATTGTGACGAGCAACGACATTGGCCCAACACATCTCGAGATTCTGCATCTGAAGCAGGAGAACGATCAGTTTGGTTCTATGCTACACGAGGTGCTTCGACTTACTCAAGACTTCTCGGCAAGCATGGAGTTCCATCAGGATGCCCAGCTGGAAAACGTCAAGGAGGGTCAAGCCACACTCTCTACCCGGATTAGCGAGGTCTACTCTGCCGTGCGTGAAATGGCGAAGTTCGTTCAATCCCGTGCTTCGAAGGGTGATATGCGGCGCAATCTTGCCGAGCAAGGACAGAAGGAAGATGCTGCAGCGATCAAGGGCTCGATTGTGGAGACCAAGCATCAAATTCAGGAGCTCGCAAGGGCTCAACCCACCCTCGAAGATCTCCGCTCCGTTGTCGATGAGGTCACCGGCAATCGACCCAAGCTTGACGAATTCAAATTAGCGATGTCTGAGGCTATTATTTCTACTGTCCCTAGCTTGGATGATATCAAGAAAAGCCTTCAGGAGGTCATCAAAGAAGACCCTACCGGGGTTGCGGAATTCAAGAGGGCGGCTGAGGAGGACCGGCAACGCAATGTGGAGGAGATTAGGGCAGTTGTCAACCAGTCTTCTTTGGACAACCCTTGGTCTCAACCATCACTGGATGACTTCCGTGCTCTCATGGAAGATGTCATCTCCAAGCACCAGTTGTTTATACCCCTCAACTTTGACATCCCCGAGGACAGCGATTCCAAGGAGAATTTGCGGTTGAAGATTGAGGCTTTGGAGAGAGATGTTGCGCTTTTCCAGAAGCGTGGTGATAAGGAAGTGGAGAGGACGCAACATTGGCAGGAGAAGGCGGTCGAGCTGGAGACGAAACTCAGGCTTGCTGAAGAAGAGGTGGCCAAGCAGTGTGAGATGGCTGAAGAGAAGGACCGTCGTCTGAAAGCTACCGATGAGAAACGCCATCAGACGCTCACGTCGGCTCAGATGCGGAGCGCACTGCTCGAAGGTGCACACTCATCCCTTCAGCAGTCCAATGGCGAGCTCTCGGCGAAGAATGCCGAGCTCGAAGGGGCCATGCGCGAGGCACAGGCAAGCGAGGAGAAACATCGGGGCTGGAACCTGCAGCTGGAGAACGAGAATAAGGAGCTGAGGAAAGCCATTCAAACCTTGAAATCGGAGACGGAGGAAAGTATCAAAGTCCGAGAATCCTTCCGTTCGAAGTTTGACAGAGTTCAGGAGGACATGCGCCGTCTGTCGTTGGAAATCGGACAAGAGCAGGGCAAGTGGAGAAAGACCCAAGAAGAACAAAAAGCTCGAATCGAAGTCCTCGAAGCGAAACTTGCCGCCGAGGTCGGCAAAAGTCAGGGACTCGAAGGAGAAGTCCGTCGACTCGAGATCGAGGAGAAGGAATCCATTCGGCTCAGAATTGAAACCGAGCAGCTGAACAGAGCCAATATTAAGGCTGAGGAGCTGATTACTGAGTTAAGACACGAATCGATCGAGAATCAATCCCGCATCGCCCAACTCACTCACGAGCTTGACCAAGCTCGTGAATCAGCCGGTGATGAAGTGAGTAAGGTTAGGTCAACTCTCTACCAAGAGATGGATGTTATCAACGCCGAGTTATCTTCCGTTCAGAAGGCTTTAGAGAAGGAGGTTGAAAAGGGTCGGGCCGAGAAGGAGAGGATGGAGAACTTGTTGGAAGAGGCACAGGCTTCGAACGCCGCTGCGCTTCGACAGGCCGAGCAAAAGAGGAACAAGGCCTTGGACGAGGCGGCAGAGTCTAAAGCGGCAGCTCTCGAAGATCAACATCGCACGAACGAACGTCAACTCGAAGATGAGCGGGCCCAGCACGAACGGGCGTACCGTATTGTCGTTGAAGATGCCGAGCGTGACCAGTACTTCCTGCAAGAGCGGCTCAGTATTGCTCAATCCGAGACCAAAAACCTCCGAGATCACATCAATAGCCTGCAAATGCAGGTCAAGACGCTCAACGAGAACTTCAAGATCGCCAATGTTGCTGCTCAAGCGGCCGCCCAGGCTGCAACTACGGTCCGAGAGATGACGACCCCAAGTGTTTCTGACGGACGAGCTCTTCGCGAGTCGGTGCATGTCCTTCAAAATCAGCTCCAAGAACGCGAAATTCGTATCGATCAGTTGGAAAGCGAACTTGCCGATGTCGATACCAACAATTCGAAGCTGAAGGAGATCGAGGGCCAGCTCAACATGTACCGTGAGCTGCTCAACCTTCGCATTGACGATCTCGGGGAGATTATCCACACTTGCAACCTACCGCATCTCGATCGGGGCAGTCTTCGTGACGCCGCCACTCGTCTAAAGGCGAGCTTGGAGATGCACCTTCATGAGAAAGAACGTGCCATAGGTATTACCAAGCCCGAAGAAGAGAAAAAGCTGGCTAGCGTTTCGCTTGCTGCTGCGAAGCTTCCTGGCGTGGCGTCGGCTGCCTGGCAAACATGGAAGAACCGAGGAAAGACGTCTGGGGATGTCACGCCCCGGAACACACCCCCTTCCTCTACGCCTTCTCGGCCAACCTCCGCCGCTAGTGGGTTCCTCAACGGTATCCTCACTCCTCCTAGCAATAGTGTAGCTGGAGCTCGAAAATTTGCTGGGTTCGGTCGCAGCAGTGCGTCTGCTGATGTTCCCTCAGCTACACCGAGGGCTCCTCCGACAGCAAGAGCAGTGGGAAGGCGTCCCACTCCCTTCACCGGCCGGCGTCCATTGAGTTCTTCTCCAGGACCATCACACGCACTCTTCCGGAGGGACAACTACGATGCGGACGCGGATAGTAGTGTATTAAGCGGAGAGCTCTATGACGATGATGAGGATAATGCTACTGAGACTGGAGGTGATCACGGTGATATGGAGCCATTTGGAATGAGTCCATATACGCGGCACTAAACCTGAAAACTGATTGAATGATGGATTTTTCTTTTCTTTTCGTTCTACTGTTTCTACTTGTTGGGTGTCTAGAACGTGGAATAATTGGGAGTCGTATGCTCGTTAATTTCTTTCCTGTTATTTTGTGTATAGGATCATCCGCGTTGTTTATGTCTTTATTTCTCTCATTTTTGTAGCTTACTGATTTCTCTTTGATTTACGAGCCTTAATACATCCAGTGAGGGATGAAAAGGTATTTCATGTATCATTTCATGTTTTGTCTCTTTTTTGTTTTTTTTCTCTTAAAAAAATTCGAAGGCTTGGGGGAGTTCACCAAAACTGGATATTATGGATGGTCGCGAGACCAAGAATTGGGTTTGTTTTGTTTTGTACACCCTTGGTCATTTTTTTCCTATATATTTCCTTAGGTCTGTGTTTCTGTTTACGTCCTCATGTCGATAATTTATACTTCGTCCAAACGATAGAATACCTACATTAGAGGGTTTTTTACGGTTGAAAAAGTGGAATTGCAGTTGCACCTGGTCTCACAGCAATTCTGTCCCACAGGACAGTGAGCTGCTGAGTTAATGCCATTGCGACTAGATTTAGGGCGGCAACGGCTCTGTTGCCCATTTAGAGTCACGACCAGAAACTCTGGTTCTATCGAGAACCTTCTGTGCATTCTTGGCTGATCCCATGCGCTGCTAGCCTTCTCGGGCCGCAGAACGAATACCTATTAATCCACCCGCCCTCCCCCACCAGTTTCATTCCTCCGCTCCCAACGAAAGCTTAGTCTTCACGATAATCCTACCTCTAGTAACACTATTTACTGCCATACACACTCAAAAAATACCATGGCTGACGACGCTTCCACTGCTACTCCTGCTGAGGATACTGCTCCCAGTTAGTGTTGACGCGGGGTAGTGGGGATCAAGATGACGGCTGACACCTGATGTGCGAACAGGGCGTGCCCGCGTCTTTCTCGACATCGCCATAGGAAAAGGGAAGCCTGAACGTGTTGCTTTCGAGTTGGTGGGTTACCTCTTTGTCTTGCTCTTCTTTGTGTTCTATCGTGAAGGTCCGAGATGCTAACTATGTGTAGTACAATGACAGTGAGCTTCCTGCATACGAACTCTGGAGGACAAATGGGTTGTTGATGGAATCGCAGTTTGCCCGAAGACGGCCGAAAACTTCCGCGCGTTGTGTACCGGAGAGAATGGAGTGGGAAAGATGGGAAAGCCCCTTCACTACAAGGGCAGCGCTTTCCATCGCGTCATCAAAGGCTTTATGCTCCAGGGCGGAGATTTCACGGCCGGCAATGGGTTTGTCTTTCCCATTTATGGATATAGTGGGGATTACTGATGGGTTTGAGTGAAGGTCCGGTGGTGAATCTATCTACGGCGCCAAGTTCGAAGATGAGAACTTCGAAAAGAAGCACGACAGGCCGTTCTTGCTGTCGATGGCGAATGCTGGTCCTGGTGAGTGTCTTTTTGGATGGCGAAGGGGCGAAATTGGTACTGACAATCCAAAACGTGCAGGCACGAATGGAAGCCAGTTCTTCATTACGACTGTTGCCACTCCGCACCTCGACGGAAAACATGTTGTCTTCGGTGAAGTCCTCAGCGGAAAGAGCACCCTCCGTAAGATTGAGGATACCAAGACCGACAACACCGACAAGCCTGGAAAGCCAGTTGTCATCGTTAGTTAGTTTCCCGTGGGGAACAAAAGATTGCAAGGGCGCATTGCTGATCATGTATAGACTGTGGTGAGCTTAAGGGTCCCGACGCAGAGATTGCTACTATCCGTCAGGATGATGGCACCGGCGACAACTACGAAGACTTTCCCGCCGACGAAGACCCCAACATGAACGGCGAGACCATTGGACGTGTTGCCAGCGAGATCAAGGATTTTGGGAACAAGGCTTTCAAGGCGGGCGATCTCGAGCTCGGCCTCGACAAGTATCAGAAGGCCTTGCGATACCTTGGGCAGTGGCCAACTCCTGAAGATAGCGATCCCAAGGAGCTCTGGGGCCAGCTTCAACAGCTGCGCTTCGTTTGTCACAACAACTCTGCCCTACTTCACAACAAGCAGAACAACTGGCGGGACGGGATGGAGAGTGCTACCAAGGCTCTTGAGATCAAGGGTATCGACGGAAAGGACCAGGCTAAAGCATACTTCCGACGTGCCACGGCCAAGACCAAACTGAAGGACGACGAAGGAGCGGTTGAGGATCTTGCCGAGGCTCACAAGCTTTCGCCTGATGATGCTGTCATCGTCCAGTCACTCGAGGCAGCCAAGGCTAATATTGCGGCGAGGAAGCAGAGGCAGAAGGAGGCACTGAAGAATTTCTTCGCTTAGAGGATCTCTGGTGGGGGATAGTGAAATAGGTGATAATACACATACCATAATGATTGAAGACTGCTGCTGCTGCGTCTTGTTCTTTTGTCTTTTTCTTTGTTTCTTAAAACGGTGATAGTGGTGTTCTCTCACTTGCAACTGGTGTTTAAGGTTGGGTCACAATATAAACCGTTTTCGTGGTTCTATTCTCTTGCTCTCATTGACGTGAATCGTGATGGTCTGGGCTCCAACCGTGAAGTTATTTTGTCATCTACGTTTAGTTTTCACTTTACGCGTGGTTCGCGAGCATTACTCTACGGTCAAGTCTCATAGGGGTACTGAAAGACCCGGAAGTGGACCGGTCTGGAGAATGTGGAGGTAGTTGTGGTTGATACCTAACTTGATGGTATCGCGGGATTGAGAGTGTATGTACAGAAGAGACAGACCAGCTCCCACAAGTTGCCTCCCCTCCCTCACGCCAAGGCACTAACCATTGCTTGGCCTTAGCCAAGTACTATGGTATGTAAGCATTCATCTCACGGTCACTATCTAACTCCCACATCAACGCTAAGCCCTGAGTGGTATTCGGAAATTACCCGTAACTGGAGCAACCAAAAGTAAACAAACCAATTGATTTACTTGGATCCCTTGTTAGTGAACTGCTTCAATTTCTCACTGCGCCCTCCTCTAAACCCCCCCTCCAACTGCGACGCTTCTCCCTTTACACCGTCTGTATTCAACCCGTACCTACCAAATTCCGAATCACGAGTAACTGTACCTCTACCTCTACCACTTCCTGTACAATAGTAACATCTACCTACCCAAATCAACAACGACGTTGCAACATGCCACCGCAAGGTCAACCTTCGAATTCCAATGAACCGAACGCGGTGAAGAGGACGTTGAGATCATCGAAAACTACCACTACCATAACGAGCTCGTCAAAGAAAGCGATGGCCACCATGCTGATTCCTAAGGGAACAAAACGGAAGCTTGAAACCGAGGACAACGAGGAAGTGGAAGAGGAAGAGATTATAGGGACGGTGAAGCCGAGACTGTTTATCCAGCAAAACGAGGACAAGGATGTCGCGCTGAAGCCGAAGTTACTTATTCACCAGGATGGGGATGAGGACGTGGTTATTTTCATCGCGAAAAAGGTCGAGACGAAGTCGGCGACGACTATAATGACACCGGCGCAACGTGTTAATGCTGAAGCGAAAAAGACAACTGCAAAGAGGACAACGGGCAAGCGCCTCAAGGTTGAAGAGGGGGACCCGGTGGTGGAGGTTTCCAGAGCATCTAAAAAGCCAGCGAAGAGAGCGGGGACGAAGCGTATCCAGATTAAAGACGGGGACCCGGCGATGGAGATGACCGGAACGCCCAAGAAGCAAGTAGCTACCAAGGCCATGCTCATGCCAGCGAACACACTGGCGGAGATTGAAACCGTGGACGCCTTCCTAGCCGGTTCATACACGCCAAAGAAGACGCCAAAGAAGCAGATTGGAACGCTGGACGATTTCGTTTTGCGAACGCCTGCCCCGGTAAAGGAGGAGATACCAGTGGAAGAGACGCTGATAAAGACACCAAAAAAGCCATCAGGAAACCTCGATGGATTTTTCACGCGGGCACCTGCCGCTACTGTTGCCATGCCGACGAAGAAAGCCTCGAGGAAAATTAACGGCTTTGCCACCAAAACGCACACTGCCGCCACCGCCTTGAGTCCGTTGCACCAACATTCCGTGGGCAAGACCGCCAGGGGTGAGGACGCAGAGGCGGAAGACGTGCCGGAGTCCTTGTCGAATCTGGTTCGCTTCCATGAGTCGCTCCTTACCGCACTCCTCCTGCACAAGGCACAGAACGGCTCCGGCGTATTCCCATCCTTCGCAGCATTGAAGCCGCACATCGAGCGGCTCACGTCGAAGCGTGTATCCCTCGAGGATATACGAAGGATCATCTTCCTCTCCCGCTACAAACTCCCAGCAAAGGAGAAGGACGGCGGCCTACACCTCATCGACTACGGTGCCGGCAAGACGGTGATAAAGTTTGTTGAAACCCCATCCACGAAGCTGATCCACAGCGAATCCCTCAAAGAACGCTTCCGACAGTTAGTTCATGAGTTTCGCGAAGACACAGGCGCCGAGGCCACCGTACCCCAGGCGCCGATCCAGGAACACCTCCACAGGGCAACGATTAATACCGTCCTCCATGGAAAATCTCAGCGGCTCATCAAGGAGCTCAAAGCGGTCCCGAAGAAGAATACGATCACCTTCCCCACCAAGAAGGCCGCCGCCGCCTCGGCCCGCTCTTCTGGACTGCTGGAACGTATCCGCGCCAAAGCTGCGGCGGCGGAGAAGCCACCATCGCCCGAGGAACTGCTGCAGCGTGCCGCGGAGGATAGGGTCGGGGAGGTTCGCGAGGTCCTGCGTGTGTGCCGTGCCAAGGGCGAAAGTATCGGACTCAGGGCCGCAGTCGAGAAGGTCCGCGAGAGCGTCAAGAACCCCATCGGCGCCGACGAGGCCGAGCTGGCGGTCAAGCTCGTGGCCGAGATGGAACCCTGGTGCGACGTCCGTACGAATGGCGGAGTGGGAGCGGTGGTGTTTGGTAGCTGGGAGGGTGAAGGCTTGTTCGCGTAAAGGTTTCAACTTTTCGGCTGGCCCTCAATTATGACGACCCGGATGTTTAGCGTTTGGACTTAAATTTGATATAGGTGTATGGGAGTTTTTGTTTGTGTTTTGAGTTTGAGTTTCTTTTTTAGTTTTGCCCCGAGTTTTGAGTTTGTTTTTTTTGGACACATAGCGAGTGAGTGCGAGGCGATTATACCATACGGAAAAGGGATGTAGCATAGAATGCCTGGAGTCAGATATCTAGCATAAGCTGGAGGTTGTATGATAAGATTATGAACACTGGGGGGGACACATTAATTGGAGTCGATGTCGACGATTAGGCACTGGTTTGATTGGGGAATGTCGGCATATATGATAGCATTTCTCCTCCATCGACGTCAGTTTCACTCAACATGGTATTTCACAGTTGGCGATGAGAGAAATCACTTATCTATGCGTACGGTACATGTAGCGCACCCACCCGCTTCCACTAGCCCAGCCAATCCCATGTGTATATAGCCAGCTTCTCCCTCAGACAAGACAACCCCCCCAAAATCCCACCCGGTCCCCCAAGTACAGAGTAAACCCAAAATCAAAGCTTGCCAGTAACTACGTACGATACGCGCTCACAAAACCGAAAAACAAAATACCCGAGATTCACGATAGCCCCGCACATGGGACATTAGGGAGATATGTAGGTATGTAGGTGTGGGGGGATTGTAATACCGTCGACAGGGGGCCGCCCGCAGCAAACGAACAGATGATGACATGTAGACGCTACAACAAAAAGGTACAAAAATCAAACCCCAAAAACACAAGCGGGGGGGGGCGGGGGGGGGGGGGGTGGGGTTGTGGGGGGGGGGCGGGGGGGGGGGGGGGGGGGGGTGGTGGT
>Ga0307508_10002144_pt1 | contig 21141 bp, 8 predicted proteins | sample 9_EM_MG_FD_203089 | JGI IMG/M metagenome (GOLD analysis project Ga0307508, IMG submission 203089) | Populus trichocarpa ectomycorrhiza microbial communities from riparian zone in the Pacific Northwest, United States - 9_EM | ecosystem: Host-associated > Plants > Roots > Unclassified | place...
TGCATGTCTTTTCTAGAAGCCAAAATGATCTTGTTTGAGCTTTTATGCTTAGTGAGTTCCTTGTGCACTGGTTTTGTAGCTTGCTCCTAATTATGTATCATGCCATAATTGTTTTTATGAAAGTTATATTTCCTGCATAATAATCAAATATGATTTGATTTTCCATCATTGAGCTTTGTTCCATAGCATGAAATTCTAGAAGACTTTGGTCAGTAGTTTGTAAACAACTACCTATACTGTCAAACAGTGTTGCAAATCTTCTGATTATATTTACAATCTAATTTTGGTACTTCTAAAGAAGTCTGGTTATCATTCGCTCTAGATAGCAACCGTTTATAAAGTAGGCAGCTTTAGCTATGCTACATGTGTGCTTAAAAGACGCCGGCCTATGTAGGTCGTATTTATTTTTTTTCAACATAAAAAAATATTCAGGTGTTAACATGTTTTCTAACCAAAAAAAAAATTAATCATGTGGAGGTTGTTCAATGTGATATAATCAATTTTATATGTTCGAAAATAATCTGAACGACTTATAAAAATATAATTTGACTAAAAATATCAAGATGATATTTAAAAAAATACACTAATGCGATAACATATTTATATTGGATCTACTTGGATTTATTCTGATGGATTGCATGTATTAAAATTAATTCAGGTTAACTTGCTAAATTTTCAAACTAGCTCATAAGACCATGATAACCCTGTAGAAAGCAAATATTGAAAGATGAGATTGAAAACAAAATTCAATTAGAAAAATGAGTCGAGTCAACTCAGGTTAACCTATCAAATCTTAGTCATGAGATCGAGATAACTGCATAGAAATAAAATTGAAACAAATTATGATGTTCGAATCGTAATCAATCCACTGTTAAAGAATGAAATTGAGCAAAAAATCAATTAAAGAAAAAACCACTCGAGTCAACCGATCAAACTCGTGACTTGATTTATGAGGTCGGGATAACTTTATAGAAAAAAAACCGATATAAATTATGAAGTATAATTCTCAATCAATCCAATATTGAAGAATGAATTTGAAAAAACAATTAAGAAAATGAAAAAAAATACTTGAGGCAACCGAGCTAACCCGCAATTCAGGTCATGAGACCGTGATAACCCTATAGAAAGCAAAATAAATAAATTATAAAACACAATTCTCAATCAACCCAATGTTGAAGGATTAAATTGAAAAACAAAAGAAATTAAAAAACAAAAAATATTCCAAGTCAACCCGGATTAACTTGTCAAACTTAGATCATAAGACCAAGATAACTCCATAGAAAGAAAATTAAATAAAAATTATGTCAAATTTCTAATCAACAAAATACTGAAAAATGAAATTAAAAAAAATATTCAATTAAAAAAGGATAAAAAAAACCTGGGTCAACCTGACAAACCCACAAAACTCGTGACCCGAGTTATGAGACGATGATAATCCCATAGAAAGCAAATAAAAAAAATATGAAGTCAAATTCTCAATCAACCCAATGTTAAATGATAAAGTTGAGAAAAAAAATGATCATAGTTTATCCTAGTTAACTTGTCAATCCTGAGTCATAAGATTGGTATAACTCCATAAAAATTAAATCGAAATAAATTATGAAGTCCAATACTTATTAAACCCAACATTGAATAATGAAATTGTAAAAGAAAAAACCTTGAGGACCAGAATGCAAAAGACCAAAGCATTTCATTGTTCGTTACTACAATGAAATGTCAAGGCCTTTTAGTATATGTTAACTAGATAATTGTTTGTGCTATGTTACGGGTCTGATCAAGTTTTTATTGAACAAAAAACTGTATTCATTGTTGTTAACATATTTTTTAGCAAAATAAAAATTAAATTTATATGGAAGTTGACTTGATGTGACATAGTTAACTTTACAAGTCCAAAGACAACTTAAATGACTGATAAAAATGTAGTTTGATTAAAAAATCAAGATGATATTTAAAAAAAAAATATTGAGATGACAATATATTGAATATACTTGGATCAACTTAGGTTAACTTGTCAAATCTTCAACTCAAGTCATGAGACTTTGATAACCTTGTAGAAAGTAAATAAAAAGAAATCATTAAACCCAATTCTCAATCAACCTAATATTGAAGGATGAAATTGAAAATAAAATTCAATTTGTAAAATGAGTCAAGTCAACCCGGGTTTACATGCGAAATCTTAGTTACGAGACCAAGATAACCACATAGAAAAAAAATTAAAACAAATTATGAAGCTCAATTCTCAATCAACCGAATGTTGAAGGATGAATTTGAAAAAAAAAACAATTATTTAAAAAAAGGATAAAAAAACCATCTGATTCAATCAACTAAATCTATTGCCCAAATCATGAGGTCAAAATAACCTCATAGAAAGCAAACTGAAATAAGTTATGAAGTCTAATTCCTTATAAACCTAATATTGAATGATAAAATTAAAAAAAGAACAAAAAATACTCGAGGTAATTGGGCTAACCCGCGACCTGGGTCATGAAACCATAATAACCCCATAGAAAGAAAATACAAGAAAGTCATTAAGCACAATTCCCAATAAACTCAATATTGAAGGATTAAATTGAAAAAAAATCAATTCAGAAAAGCAAAAAAAACCATCCCGAGTCAACCCGAGTTAACTTGTCGAACCCGAATCATGAGACCTGGATAACTCCATAGAAAAAAAAATAAAAAAAAATTATGAAGTCAAATTTTCAATCAACCTAATGTTGAAAGATAAAATTAAAAAAAAAATTCAATTAAAAAAGGACAAAAACAAACTTTGGCCAACCTGGTTAACGTACGAAACTTACAGTCCAAGTGATGAGACTATGATAACTACATAGAAAAAAAAAATGAAGTCAAATTATCAATCAACCTAATATTAAAGGATAAAATTGAGAAAAATATCAATTAAAAAAAATAAAAAAATGAGCTGAGTCAACTTTGGTTAACCTACTACACATGGGTCATAAGACTGAAATAAATCCACAGAAAATAAATTGAAATAAATTATGAAGTTTAATATCCATTAAACCCAGCGTTGGAGGATGAAATCGCAAAAAAAAACTTGAGGACTAAATTGTATAAGGCCAAAGCATTTCACTATTCATCATTAGAATGAAATGTCAATGCCTTTTAGTATATGTTACTAAATTAGTGACCCATGCTACACCGCAGGCCGGCCTAATTTTTTTTCCATTGTAAAAAAAGGAAATGAAGGCAACATTCTTAAAGAAAAAACAACAAGACCTAAGTCAGTGACTTGACTCAAGTCAATAAGCCTATATAATTTTCACAATATGAATAAAAGATGAAATATATATATATATATATATATATATATAAACAACTTGCATCCATCCAGGTTAGCATGAAAAATATGCGACCTAGCCGTGACACCAAGGTAACCCTGTTAGAAGCAAGTTGAAAGCTCAATTATTAAAAAATTTAATGTTGACGGGTGGAAATTAAAAAATAAATAAATGAAAAACACAATGAAAAAAAAAACATATCCTGGTCAAGTCGTGTCAACTTGTTAACCCCACGATCATGGGCATAAAATTGAAATAATTCAATAAAAAAGAAAGCTAAAAAAAAAAGTGAAGATCAATTTTCAATAAATCAAACATTGAAGGATGAGATTGAAAAAAAATTTAATAAATAATCTAAAAATAATATTAAGGTCAATCTATGTTAATATTTGAAACCCCATTAAAGATAAACCCAAAAAATAACGAAGTAAAATTTCCCATCATAAAACACTGAAGGATGAAATTTGAAAGAGAAAAAGCAATAAAAAATGGAACCAAAACAAAACAAAGAACAATAAAAAAAAAACAGATAAAAGTTGATACAAAAAAAATCAAAATGAAATGTGAAGTATGGATGACAATGATTACCTTGTGTGTCGATTTCTTGATATCCAAACTCTATATGTTACCCATTGGATAAGAAATATAAAAATTCATAAACTATAATTGAATCTTCAATAACCACGTGATCAATCATATGCCTATTATTTGTTATTCAATATATATATTAAATTATAAAATTATAATTTTATGTCAATGCTAAGATATGGATATGTCATAGCTAGATTTTTTACCCTTTTTTTTAATTTTTTAAATCCAAAAAATAAAAATAAATAACAAAAATCTAAAAAATATATTTTGATGGATTTGCGTCGTTTCGACATTTTCAACGTCTCTTCTAAAGAATTCAAAAAAAATTTAATACGCTTATTTCAAAATCATTGAAAAATTTTATTGAGTCGATGTTGATATTGTATTTTTAAAAAATATAAAAAAATAAGAAAAATGAAAAACAAAACATATTTGGATAAGGGGACCAAAAATAGAAAAAATAGAAAATGAGGGATCAAAGTTTTTTTTGTTGTTGCTTGGGGACCGAGCAACTGGGAGGAAAAGAAAAAAATTATTTTACCTATAAATATGTGGTTGTACCAAAAAAAAAAAAGAGGAACATATTAGTCAACAAAAAAAAAAGAGTAACAATAAGAAACATAAAAAGACTCATATATTCTCTCATCCTCTCCCACACACGCCAAAAGACACTCAAAAAACCCTAGACCTGTTACTCCTACACCCAGCTGTCATCCATAAAGATGATGGAACAAAAAGAAAACATCATGAGGGCCATCTTCTTTAGCATTACCATGACCCTTTCTCAGTCAAAACCATAAAAAAATTAATTTGAATTCCTCACTTTTTTCTACCCTCACATATTTAATATTTGGAACTGTAACCTACACAAGAGATGCTTTTTTGGTATTAAACGAATCGGTTCCCTTCCACAAAAACAACAACAACAAAAAATCTTTCTTTTAAAAATTCAATTTTTATTTTAATTTATATATGGCCAAGCCTTATAAAAATAAATTATATTATCATATTTTAGCATATTAAAAAATCACAAAAATAGTCCTTTTATTTTTACATGCATTTTTGGATTTAGTAACCAGTTTATTAAAGTCTTGAGAGCTTGACCTACATTTTAAAAATACTAAAAGAATTTATTTTGTTTGTCCCAGCATCAAGAATTACGAACTCATATGTAAAATATATTCCTGATATTAAAAGAAAAAACAAAAAAATATTTTTTTACTCTAGAATGACAAAGTTTTAATCTAATAAAATAAAGACCTCCTTATCGAAGAGAACTTTTCTTAAACTTTAGATAAACCAACAACAAGAAAATATACAATAACTTAGTTTATATCAGACAAACAAACAATGCAACTTACCTTAGGTAAGTTGTATTAGGGGTGATACGTCTTTTCTATATATAACAAGTCCTCTTATCCATACTTTGAGAGCAGTTAAAGTTTCTAGTGACCAGAATATTAGGTAGCAACTCCATCCCTTTTTGACTGATAAGAAATAAGAATTCTTTATTCTTTCCCCCCATCACCAGAGAGATCCCGAGCTGAGAGGACGATCCTCACAACGCTACACACGTGCAATAAGATATATCATATTGCATTGAGAAAATAAAAATATTCAACAAATAAATCTATATAATATAAATATACATTTCATGTTAACTTTGAGTGGGTTTCGGTTCGATTTTGATCATATTCATACCTTATCCATTATCTATTGGGCAAAGTAACCACAAAGAAACTATTGACCTGTTCAGGTTGATATCCATCGAGTTCAGATTAAATTGTCATCTCTAACATCGAGAGATGAAATTATTTATCCTTATGAATATTTATTATCTAGCAATTATTTAGTATTAAATAAAAAATAAATTAACTAATATATGAATTTGAAGTGTGTATCAAATTATTAAACTATAAAATAATAAATATTATACATATATAAGTGTTTTATTTCAATATCACTATCAAGATGTGTATATATCACATTGTATTAAAACAATAAAAACACTTATATATTAGTTAATATAAGTGTGTATATATTCTCTCACTCTCTCTCTTATATAATAGATTCGAGCGAGTTTCATGTATGTTTTGATAATATTCATTACTCATTGAGTAAGGTAACCATCCAGAAAACACCAATCAGTTCGGGGCGGGTTGAGGTGATGCTATTGAGTTCAGATTAAATTGTAATCCTTAATATTGAGGGATGAAATTGAAAATAAAATAAAATTAGAAAATTATTAAAAATAAAATAAATAGCAATTAAAAGAATGAGGACTAAATATCAAATAAAAACTAAATGAAGAGAGATAAAATTTTTTAAAAAAACTAACCTACAAAAGGTATAAAAAAAAACAAAATAGACAAAAAAAATCAAAAAAATGAGGACCAAATTTGAAATGAAAATCAAATCAAATCAAATCAAATGATAGGGATGAAATTGAAAAAAAAACCTACAAAAATTTAAAAAAAAATAGATGCAAATAAAAAAAATAAGGACCATATTGTATAAACAAAACAAACGAAATGAAACTTATGTCCTTTGCTTAAGAGAGGAGAGAAAATGGGGAGGAGGAGAAAGAAGTCCGCCAGAGCCACACCGTCTGTCTTCTGTCATCACGAGCGTCACCTTTGGAAAGATCTCGATGCACTACTTCAAACACCGTTGTGAAAGGTGGTGTTTGATTGCGGTAGAAGCACACACTGCTTAAAAGGCGCAAATTTCTCCTCGCTAGTGTGTGCAGTGCATATGCTAACAACTTTTTCTTTTTAAATATATATATATATATATATATATATATATATATATATATATATATATTAAAAGCTCAATCATCTTTAACTCTAACTGACAATTACAGAAAAGCCAAGGAAAAAAAAAAAACTTTGGACTTAAGCAAAAAAAAAAATAAAATTGCAATGATATTTAAATAATTACATTGTTAAAAAAAAATTAAAAAACCATAAATGTTCCTTTGCCCCGAGATTTTTTTTTTTAAAAAAAAGGGTAGAGTAGCAATTTAATTGCTCAATAAGAATATGAAGAGACCAATTCACCTCTCAAACAATTGGCAATGCCAATTGAACCCATGAAAAAACCATTTTGCCCTTCAAAACTCAGCCCTTTCTTTACAAATATGGAGGGTAAAATCGTCAATGCATTGCATTACTCCACGGTGCACCGAGTCTTGCTTTACGGTGGGTTTATATATATATATAATTTTAATTATCGTGTACAGGCGAGTGAAGATGGGCTTCCACACATTCCAGTGTTAGGCATTCACATCTCCTTTTCCATCTGCAATTTCTCAGATCTCTCTCTCAGGACTCTCTCTCTGCGTGTTTGTAGACGCGTAGAGAGTGCATCGTGTTGACTATGGTTTATTAGATTGTAGGCATGGAAAAGCTGATATATCTCTTGACTGTAGATAGATAGATCATAGATACATTTCATAATGATATGCAAGTTAAGAAATGTCAGTGATGAAATCTTAATTAAATGACAGTGAGCAAACTATGCCTTTGGACATCGCATTATGACCATGTCTGAAGCAGCTCCCCTTCTTTTGCTTGCAATTGGGCATACCTCCAGGCAAGGTTCCTTGAGAGTGCCGTCATCTTCAGGTAGCGGAGGAAGGACCCCAAATTTGAACTGTAACATTCGAATCACAAGATAAATGGCTGTGGAAAATCATATTTGCAAGTAAATAACCAAACACCATTTAGAAGTTGTTGGGAAGCATACAGGAACTATTGCAAGTGGAGCTTTGTTAAATTCTTTCTCGAATTCGATTATAGAATTCTGATGGCAAAGGTGTGATTCCCTGTTGCCTATCTTGATGTTCTGCCTATCTACATCTAAAACCAGAAATTGACGAGTGCTTAAAGGAGTCAGTTTCTATGATACCTGACAGCTATAATCGTTGAAATTTGGTTCCATCAGTAAAGGAATCCCCATGTAATCCTTGAAAAAGGTCTGAAGAACCAAATCACAAGAAGTAGAAGCAAAGAAGTAAGAAATGTTCGCAGAATAGGTACTGTGAAAATGCTTTAGAACTGCCAGAAATTTAACAGTGTAGATCATATACCTGAGTTGGAAGCTTGCAAGTGTTGACACAAATCCCTACACATTTGCTTTCTTCTAAATACTTGCATCTTTCTACAAAAACCTGCAGGAACCAATAGCGGGCTCAGGATTGCCTATATTCATAGCTGAATTTCAGCTTCACTTGAACACACATACACTAGTTAGACTGGGAAATTGGGAGACTTACCCCACTCTCCCAGGAGGATCCATCAGGAAGATCAACAGAATTAACCTTGCATATGCCCATGAGCCACTGACAAGTGATTACAGTCACTCTTGCTTCAGAAATTAAACAACAAGACGGTTATAACTTTGAATTAACAATCCATTCAACAAGCATCGGAAGGAAAAGGAAACAAAATACATGAAAAACAGAAATGGAAAGTAACTCCCAGCTCACCAACCATCATAGCAGCTAGTTTTCCTCCTCCTATAGGTGATACCAGCGATTTATACAGATGGAGTAAAAATGGAGGAAACAAGGACCTCAGTATTCTAACCTGCCCTGCCCAATATTTACTTAGTCTGTCTGTTAAGAAAAATGAGTGATAAATAAAAGAAGAAGAAGGAGGAGGAGGAGGAGGAGGAGAAAACAAACAGCTGCATCTGTAGTATCAGAAGGGGTCCTCCTCAACATGAGACGACTGGCTACTTCAATCAATCCATCATATCCTGCTTTCTCTGAATCCCATCCAACTTCCTGTTAAATCCCTTGAAGAAAATAATTAACATCTACTAACAATTAATTTATTATAATCTACAGGTTGAAATAAAACTGACCTTCACCATTTTGTTACGAAAGAGATCGAGAAACCAATCATCATAGAATTGATACCTGTACTCCTCCGACCTTGGAATAGTACTATCTTCTGCTTTTACCTACAGTCACGTCAGACCGCCCGTTGTAATTAATTATCAAACTGAAATTGATATTTAAAAAGAAAAAATTGCAAGGAGCGAACCGGAGACTCTGTCCTGTGAGAGGAGCATGAGGCAGGAAGATTTGTGCGTTTTGGAAGACAGTAGAAGTGAGGGCGTGAAGGAAATGATGGGATGTAGGGAGGACGAAGAAGAGCCACTGCCTTCATCCTTCTTTTCTTTCTTCTTTTTTTAACCTCTACCTCGTCATATCACAAACTAGAAAGAAAAAAAAAAAAAAACATATCGCAAACTTTAAGACAAAAACGGCGCGTTTTTTATTTTACAAGTCGAAAACTAGAAGCGTTGGGGTTGTTCAGTAATAGAAAAAACACAAATCAATTTACCCTATTTCTATTTTGTCTCGATATTTTTTTTATAAAACAATTATATATACATGTTTTTTTAAATATATTTTTATAGTTTAAAATATTTAAGTATAAATCAGAAATTTTATACATATATAATCAAATAAATCGAGAATTATATATGCTAATAAATAAATAAAAAGTCATTAATGATATCTAAAAATTAAACTTAAAAAATCGAGATACAGATATAAATCAAGATATTTAATCTCGTAAGATGGGTCATTTACACTATTATATTTACTGAATTTTGTTTATTGCAATAGTTTTTTTATTCAATAGTAAACACATTAAATTGATTGAATAAAATAAAAAAAAATATTATGCAAGACTACACATATTAGAAATATTATCTGAAAATAAATATTTTTTATTTTAAAAAATATATTTTATCTATACAAAAGATGAATACAAATTATAAATGAATTACAAAAATCACTTCAAAAAATAAATGCATAACCAAAAAATAATCATCATTTACAAGAGAGAAGGGGTATTAATCTTAATATAAATATTAAAAAAAACATATAAAAACAAGCATTAATTGAAAAACAAATTAGGAAAAAAAGAAAAAAAAGACTTGGCTAGCCCGCTTAGCCCATTTCATTAGGGCTCGTGTGACTGGGCCCTTATTTTTTTTTGTTACACCTGGTCCGCCCTAATGTTTTTTGGAAAAAAAATAAACGACACGTTGTCTGATTTTGCCTAGATTCCTGCCACTATGGTGACCGGAAAATCGAGGCTTAATTTTTTTTTCCCTAAAAACCATTTTCAACCTATTTTGACCCAAAACTCTTTGAGAATCATGATAAACCTATTTATGACCTTAAAAAAACCAAAACAATCATCTCAAAAATCAAAATCAATTCAAAACAAAAAATCAACCCGAGCTCAAATTTTTTTCATGAACTTTAAACGTAAAAAAAAACACCTAATATGAACTTTCCTCATCAAAAGGAATAATTTAATATAAATATCGTCTATTTTGGTGGCATAAATCGTTGTCAATAACATGTTTCTCTCTCTATCATCGGAATCCAGCAACCTCTCTCTCTCCTCTTTCAACCAAGGACTAAAAAATAAAAAGAATGAACTTTTGTACCAAAATTAAATCTGAAAGTATTGAGGAACTGAAATTATATAATCTGCATTATTTTTTTAAGTTCGAGGACCAAAGTGCATCTTTTTCAAAACTTATGGCACGCCATCCATGTTTGATACCTGTTTCATTTAGGTCCCTCTTCTTCCAATCTCACCCTTTCATAAGAAATCAAAATCAATTGATCTTCAATTAGAATTAAATTGTCGAAAAAAAGTTTGAGGATCAAAGTGAAAAAATAAAAAAATTTGCACAATCCATCCACAATAATATGTGAGAGAATGAACAGTGAAATCATGCTCAACAAAAAACCCACGCCTTTTAATTTTATACTTAATTTTCTTTTTTTTTTTAGTTTTCTTCTTTTCTTTTAGTTTTTCTTTTCCAATATTTCTTAAAGTTTCATAGCATTTTAAAACTTAAAAAACTAAAAAATATATCCAAATTGTATTGTTTTCTATTTGAAGAAAAATAACAATAGAAATCATGTTCAAATTAACTTGTTTTTCAATATATTCTTTACATTCTTCTTTTCTTCTACTTGTCATAAACACATCTTGTCAACTAGGACTTAATTATGTGATTATAAATTTTAATTTTGATAAGTAAAATCTGATTTAAAAATTCAACCCAATTCATTAACCCAAAAGGTAAAAAAAAAAAAAAAAGCTCAAAGGTTCAATGTTATACAATGACTTCCTTTGAATTAGAGCATGATCTTAGCATTATGCCTCCAATATCTTCGATAATATAGGTACATTGTGTTTGGTGTAAGTTCTTTTGTGTCCGTCTTAATTAAGAGGACTTTGCAACTTAAGATTGGAGTTTTAAGTTAACTGGTTTGAATTATCAATTTAGTTCTAGATCTACTCATGTAATTCTAAATTTATATTACAAAGTTACACGAGCATCAATATGATTAAATCCACTTCCACATAAATAATAGTTCAACTATAAAAGTACCCAGATAATTGAAACAACTCAAATGTAAAGTAAATTCAATAACTTAGGATAGGAAATGAATACTTACATTCATAGAGTGATTCATACTCTAATTACATCCATGAAATGGAACTCTTGGATAATAGAACATCTTTTTGATAATTTTGTTTATGGAATTGAAACTGCAAGCCTACTGATTACAAAGAAAATTCCAAGCCTACTTGATAACGCCTACATAGTTACCGCCTATTGTTTTATCGCCTACAAAGTTATTGCTTACTGGTTTAAGGTTTGAATGGTCATGAGAACCTGATAAAATCGCAATGCAATGATTTTAGTTTTTTGTTGAATTATTGAGTTGTGTTCTTCTTGGTTGCCTTGCCTTCTTCTTTAAATAGGAAAGTTCAAGATAACTTTCAGTAATTATCCATTCATCTTATTCAACGTAACTTCTGGTAACTACCCAGCCACCCTATTCTTAGTTTACAGAACAAAAGAAAATAACAAATTGTTTGGTTGATGAGATTTCATAGTAATCTAAAATTACAAGTTATTGTTGATGATATTGTTGGTGGTGGTGATGGTGCTACTACTACTGTTATTGTTGAGTGTTTCTGGTGATGAATGATGGGTGGAGAATGGAGGAGAAAAACAAAGGATGGAGAAAAATTGAGAGAGTATACTTGTATATGGTATAATTATAATTAAATAAAAAGAGGAAGGTCATTTTTGTCAAAAACATTCATTAAAGATGAAAAAAAACGTTGGAGAAACGTGTTTTCTAGGAGAGAAGAATAATTTTGGAAAACATCTTTTTCCAACTTCAAGCTTTGTGGTGGAAAATGAAAAAAATTCTTTTTTTTCTTTTTCCAATTTATAAAAACACAACATTTAAACATAAAATCTTTTTTCCATGTATCTTTTTCTATTTTTCTTGGAAAAATGGAGTAATACTCCATTACCGGACAACGACTAGCATTTAAACAAATCAATTTTGTGATTGCATAGTTATAAGAAAATGCACATGGATCCCTAAAATTTTAATCACATGGCATAAATCATCATTCCATCAAAATCTATTAGCAATTGTTGTTAAGAGATTAACGAGACGTGTCACGATTCTAAAAAAAAATCTTTAGTCATGTGACATGTTTAAAACACACGTTCTTACAATATTGGACACTAATATATTTTTTAGCCTAAACCTAGATTTTTAATTAAAATTTAATAAAATCTTTGATATAAATTAACTATAGCAGTATTATATTATATAGAGCACAAATCATACAAAAATTATATACAAACCGATGTAATAAATGTTTAATTAAATATTTTTTTATAATATCCACTAATCAACCATTCTTTATCATATATATATATATATATATATATATATATTACTTGGAGTTTAAATAACTAAATATTTTCACCTAAAACTCAATAAATCTATTTTAAAAAAAATATTTAACAATAGAAAGAGTTTCATAATCCAATGATAAATTTTTTTTGTTAATTTGTCTCTTTTATCACCATTTAAACTTTTTCAAATTCGTTGTAATCTTTAGTTTTTTTTTTTTCACCTATATGTGTTAAAAAACTTAATCTAAATTCAATCTTATTTTTATCTATCAATCTAGTATAAAAATAATAGCCATAACAATCCTCAATCTCAAATTTTCATCCACCAATATTTCTCTCTTGTAAAATAGAAGTATAAAAAAAATCTATTTAATATGAAAGATTGATGGGACACTAAACCTAAGACACTGTTCACGAACACGAATGATCATAGATGATGGAAGGTAGCTCAAAATATTGAGAAATTAGGTTTTAGTTTATGTTTTTTGGTTCATATTATTTGAAATTTTAGTTGAGCTTTGTTATTAGATTTGATATTATTTTATTTTGAGTTTCAGTTTAATTTTAGTAGGCCTTTGACCAAATAATTCATTGTTTTAGGATTTATTATTTATATATAATTTTCTTGACACTTCTAATAATTTTATGATGAATTAAAGAAAAGTTGTATAGTTGCAATTCTTCTCTTCCTCCCTCTTTCTCTTTCTTTCTTTTATTTAGCTTATTTCTTCTTCTTTTTTGGCTTATTCTTCTTTTTATTTCTTTCTTAGCTTCAAATCTTTTTTTGTCCCGCATTGCTTTGGTATTAGAGATAAGGTTATTTTAGTTGTTCTCACAATTAAAAGATCCATCACAAAAAAAAAAGTTTCTTTTAGCCTACGGTTTACAATTAAGATTTGAAAAAAAAAATCTCTAGCCAAACACGTCTTTACACCCAAAACCCGCCACCCAACTATCTCAACCCCTTCTGTATAATCAACCATCCAAATTAGACCACCCACCACAACATGCCGCAACCCCCACCACGAGATGAGACCTATTGACTATTATCAAACCCACCCAATATAACAGCAACCTAACATAACACTATAGTAGCTAGCTAAAAAAACATAAATCATACCAAATTCAACCCACCATAGTAGATCATCTTCTCTCAATAGCCATCAACCATTCAACATAGCATACTCTCCTGATCAACCACCATCACAGTCTAGCAATAGTCCTTCCCGATCTCTACCACTAACTATAATAAACTAGTAAACCCAATAACACCAAACGCTTGAGATATTAGGAACAACCATAACTGACGCCTACACCCATTCATCCATCACAGTACCACACTATCTATGATGATGACCAACCACCAGTGTAGGCATCTTCTTCCATTTTTCTCATAACAACATCCAAATTAAACACAATGATTGAGATTTTAAAAACCCTAGCTCGTTAAATGAAGTAGGTTTGCATCAATATAATTGATTTAGTTTGAATTTAAAGGATTTGAAATTGGGGATTTTGAAACCCTAGATTGCTAGAAGAAAAGGAAAGAAAAAGAAATACCCAAACACCATTATTTTTAGAGAGAAGGGTGAATACAAAAGAAATAAACATAACTTTTTTTGCCACATTCCACAACATGCTTTTTACTTTTTATTATAGTCTTTTTTCTTTTATCATACTTAAGAAAGTAAAAATAGGGGTAAAAAATCAAACCAAAAAAAGTCAAAAGTTACAGTAAAATAAATAAGTGACTATATGAAGAAAAAAACAAAAGCAGGGAAAAAAGTGACAAGTACAAAACTACTTCAGTGGTACTATATTAGTCGACGAGTTAGTCAACACAACATCGTGTTAATGTGCTACTTGTGTCAGCAATTGTTTGTGTGATCCAAGTGGTATATCACCATTGTTAAGCATCACGGTCGATAAATTACTCTACCTCTAGATTTGTTGAATTTTACTTCTTTGGTATTGCATTTGTTATTCAAATTATCATTGATAGTACCTTTTATGCCTAAAAAAAATTATTCTTGCATTACAATCTTATATTTTTGCCATTCAAATTTAGTCATTAATACTTTGTATTAATTATGGATCTTATTGAAAATTATGGAATATTGTTACTTTATTTGATTAATCATTTGCACTTAAAGGTTTAGCATTAAATGCTTACATTTCTTATAATGTATTCTAGTCTTGTTTAATCTAAAAAAATAGAATTACTTTTATCTTTACATTTTATTTCACTTGTAAAAATTAAAGTGATCTCATTGCATCTTTACATTAGTGTTACATGGATTTGTGAATATCTTGAAAACACAATAAAGTTTACAATTACCAATTATCATGGATTCGACATTGAGTGATATCTTTAGAACCAATCATGAGCAAAACACTGTAAAGTTTGCAATTATTAGGTTGGGTATAATTAGATATACCTTGACACAACATGAGGGAAATGAATATTAGAAAATAGCTATTATCTTTCACACCTATATCAAGTATGGGATAAAATTTGCAAGAAAATTATTGACAATAAGAGTTGTATCAATGCAATATCTTCTAGTATTATGGCTCGCTTATGACTAAAAATCGCTCTTCATATTAAGTCCTATAGTGTGTCATGAGTTAATAATACCTCCATAGCAATCTTAGATATGCATTTTCCCCATCAAATTTCTAGACAATTATGATGAGATTTGGTGTGATGTTATTCCAATGAATATAAGACATGTTATTTTGGGTAGGGCATGGATATATGATATTGATGTCACCTTTTATGGTGGGTCAAATCATTCTCTTTCACTTTTAAAGGTAGAAAGATCTAGTTCATTGGATTACCACCAAGACCTAGCAATAAGAATAAAGAGAATATAAACGAATAAAGAATTAACATAATAAGTCCAAATGAGTTTAAAAATGAGGTTAAAAAATAACCTATTATGCCTAGTTTAGTTGAAAAGGAAATCTCAATAAACTCTTAAGGGGAACCATATGAGGAGGCAAGTATTGTTAAAATAATAAATCCAAAAGAGTTTGAAAAATATATTAATAAAAAGTCTATTGAGTCTTCTTTAGTTGTAGAAGAATTTTTAGGAGACTTTAATAGAATTGTTTGAAGAGGTAAGTGCAGTGTTGAAAAACTTTCAAGATAGTCGTCCATCTAAGCTCCCTGATTTTTTACCCCATATACTCAGCATCCAATATGTCATAGATTTTGAGCAACCTCCTAAGCTCATTGATGTGTTATCCATATATTTGACATCCAACATGTCATAAATCTTGAGCGGTTTGTTGAGCTCCTTGAATCCTTACCCCTTATTCATGATAAGAAGGATAAAGATGATTTCGATATACTAGGTTATGTCCAATATATATCCACCCAGGATTCAAAAGTCTTTGTTTCATTCCACACTCCTAGTATGATGTTCATAGTCACATACCTGGGATGCTTGTAGGTCTTCTTCTCATGTCTCCCTATACTAGAATGTATGAGTTAACTAAGTTTTTGGCATGTAAAGTTCATGATTTTCATGTTGAGATTATAAAATGAATTCAAGCAAATAACAAACAATATAAATTTAAAGTTGATTTACTTGAGTATAATGACGAATTTAATATTTAAGATTATTTCATTATACAAATTAGACCTAAGCAATGTCCTTTTAAAACCAGTCAAAAATTACAAGCAAATATTGTTAAAACATTTAAAGTGAAATTTAATAATTAAGTATTAATTCAATAATTAATGAATTATTGTAAATTTTATAAAGTGTTAGAAATGGTTGATTCAGATATTTATGTTATTAATCTACCACCAAACTTTGGTATTGGCTTTACTTTTAATATAAAGGACTTAATTATATATAAATTACAACATCTTATCCTTGATGATCCTTTTGAATCTCTTACACCATTAACTTTATCATTTGCACAAAAGGGATATATTGATGTTATTTTAGATGTACAATTTGTTTCTATCAGGGATGATGAAATTCAATGAATCCTAGTTCACGAGCACATTGATTGAGTTAGAGTCTATTAGGGTTATTATAGAGACATTGCCAAAAGTTAGTCTTGATTTTTGGGAGCATTATCAAAGCCTCATTGATCTACACTCGACGAGGTTGAGTTCTTCCAATCCTAGGAAAATTGATAAGGATACCAGACCCGAGATACGGTTCATGCACACATATGATCATAAACTATGAAGGGTAATTCAAATTGTTGAGAGATTAGGCTTTAACTTATGTTTCTGATTTCATATTATTTGAAATTTTAGTTGAGTTTTATTATTAGATTTGATATTATTTTATTTTAGACATCAGTTTAGTTTTAGTAGGCCTTTGGCCAAATAATTAATTGTTTAGGGTTTACTATTTATATTTGATTTTCTTGACATTATAATCAATTTTATGATGAATTAAAGAAAAGTTGCATAGTGCAAAACTCCTCCTCCTCCTCCTCCCTAATGCAAGTGGAAGCTAATACGACAACAACATAGAAAACACAAAACATTTTAATGAGCAAAAATGGTTGTAAATGTAAACTCTAAATTCATAATTTTATTATCTGAAAATTAAATATATAGTGGTTGCTTCCTCAAGAAGCTTACAAGACCTTTAAATAAGTCAGAAAATCCTACATGTATTAGAAAACCACTAGGAATCCAAAAACATATAGAAAATAAACAAAAAAAATCCAAATTAAAACATAGAATCCTAAAAAACATGGGAAAAACAAAACAATTTGCCCAAATAAGGACATTCGGTCCTAAAACCTGATTATAAAAGATCCGACAATCCGATTAAAGACAAAATCGCTAATCGTAGAATCACCTGAAAAGACTTGAACCCGATCCAACAGATGAATATTCTATTATCGCAGCTTTAAGGTGTTTACCTAGTCTAACGCGATCAGATCTCCTCTTAAATCAAGACTTGTCATATTAATTCATAAAAGCATCTGCTAAGTAATCCATATAACTTGTGTGTCTCGTACTCTCATCTAGTAATATCAAATTCTTCCCAATATTGAGAGCCTTTAGTTTCTACAAACCCAACTATATCACACATTTCTCCTCTTCAGCTCCTTTCTTTTCTCTTTGGCTTCTTCTTATTAACTTTTCTTTTTCTTAACTATTTTGTTGCTGTATGTCAAAGATCCAAGCAGAATAGAATGAGATTGAAAGACTTGTGTAAATAAGTCTTAAATGATTTGATTAATAGTTAAAATGAACTCCTCGAGTAATAAAATTATGAACACATGCCGTATTAGATACCACCAAATCCATTCGTAACGGAACTATACAGAGTCGGATGGAGGAACAAAAATTGAAAGGATCCAATTGCAATTATCTGAACCACTAGGTTAGATTTGACAGAAGTGCTATCGATTAGGGACCAAAAGTAAATAAAAATGGAAAACAAAAATAATAAGTAAAGCCCTACCAAAACCTCTTTCTCCAGAGAGAGAGAGAGAGAGAGAGAGAGAGAGAGCTTTAATTAACACTGAATTTGAGTTAAGTGCATGGCGAAGAGTCCAAGTCGTGTAATCTGGACGGGTTCACGGGCGGTGCGGCATCTTTGCGTGGCGGCAGAGGCGGTGCCAGTAGCGGCGGAAAAACGGAAGAGGATGTACAGGAGGTTATCGGAACTGGGGGCAAGTGGAGGGAGCGTGTCAAAGACGTTAAATGAGCTCATATTGGAGGGTGGGAAAACAAGCAAAATCAATCTCACTACTTGCATAAAAAAGCTCCGCAAGTACGGCAGGTTCGACCATGCCATTGAGGTCCGCCCGTCTCTCTCAAATTTCTTGAATTTTTCACACCACGGGTCCTACCCTTAAATCCTCCCTTTGGTGCTCATTTCCTTAAAAACACAATTCTTATTATTATTGTTGTTGTTATGATTACTATAAGCTAGTTGTATGGCCTTCATCGGTTGCCTTTTGTTAATTTTATACTAAGATTTGGGCGTACTACCTCTATGCCAATGCCAGTCACAGTGAGCCAAATTGGAAAAGGAAATTTTCTGGACACAGCTTTTGTTGATGGACAATATGAGTGTTGGGAATATTACTGAATTCGGTAATAAATGTGGCTATAGTCTATGGCTATGAATGCATGGATATTTTGTTCCTAGAGATCCCAATATTAATACTAGTCAAGTGCTTTGGTTTGGCAGTCATGATGACTTGTTACTTGTAATTAAGATTTGGAAAACAAGAAGTGTGTGCTTTCAAGTCGTGTGTCGATTTTTCTGTCTATTTGTACTCCTCAAATTGAGCAAAATTGTTGCTTTGGCTATTGTCTGTTTGGTTAATCGTTGTACTCTAGTTTGTAAGCTATGTGTTTTCTTTCTTTGTTTCCTCTATTGTTTGAGTTGTTTGTGATGACTTTTGATTTTTGTCTTGTAGGTAATGGAGTGGATGCAGAAGAGGAAAATGAACTTTTCCCATGTTGATCATGCAGTTTACCTAGATCTTACAGCAAAAACCAAAGGGATTGCTGCAGCCGAGAATTATTTTGACAACCTCCCACCATCTGTGCAGAATCATGTTACTTATTCAACACTTCTGAACTGTTACTGCAAGGAACGTATGTCTGAAAAGGCACTGACTCTTTTTGAAAAAATGGACAAAATGAAGCTTCTTTCAACTTCTATGCCTTTTAGCAATCTCATGACCCTGCATATGAGATTGGGGCAACCTGAGAAGGTGCTCGACATAGTACAGGAGATGAAGCAGAGGGGCGTATCTCCTGGCACCTTCACTTATAATATCTGGATGCAGAGCTATGGATGTTTGAACGATTTTGAGGGAGTACAGAGAGTTCTAGATGAGATGAAAACGGATGGCAAAGAGAACTTTTCTTGGACTACATACAGTAACCTCGCTACAATCTATGTCAAGGCTGGACTTTTTGACAAAGCTGAATCAGCTCTTAGAAAATTAGAGGAGCAGATAGAATGTGGCCGCGACTGTGATTTTCAGAAAAAACGCAGACATGATGCTGACCGTGAAGCTTATCATTTTCTGATTTCCCTTTATGCTGGCACTTCTAATCTAAGTGAGGTCCATCGGGTGTGGAATTCACTGAAGTCAAGCTTCCGCACAACAACCAATATTAGTTATCTTAACGTGCTCCAGGCTCTTGCTAAATTAAAAGATGTCGAGGGTATACTGAAGTGTTTCAAGGAGTGGGAGTCCAGTTGCCACAGTTATGATATGAGGTTGGCAAATGTCGCTATAAGAGCCTGCCTAGAGCATGATATGTATGAAGAAGCAGCGTCAATATTTGATGAAGCTCTTAAGAGGACCAAAGGACTATTCTTTAAGGCCCGGGAGATGTTCATGGTTTTCTTCTTGAAGAACCATCAACCGGATTTGGCTCTGAAGCACATGAAAGCGGCGTTTTCCGAAGCCAAGGAGATTGAATGGCAACCAGATCAGAAAACAGTAAGTGCTTTTCTGAATTATTTTGAAGATGGGAAAGATGTTGATGGTGCTGAGAGACTATGCAAGATATGGAAGCAGAGTAATCGTCTGAAATCTAATGCTTACATTTTGCTGCTAAAGACTTACATAGCTGCTGGCAGATTGGCTCCAGAGATGCGGCAGAGGTTGGAAGAAGATAGTATTGAAATAAACCCTGAGCTCGAGAACTTGCTTGAAAGGGTCTCCCCTAAATAGGCTTAGTTCAGAGAAGCCAGAATTAAGAAATGGCTAGAATTAGCCATTTATGTAAACATTGAATCAGATTTTATAGATGCTTCCCGTGACTAACAATTTGAAACCTCCGAGAGATAATGTCATTGATATTAAAGGTATCCATTTGTTAGGCATTTCAAATGACTCCCAATCTTATTGCAGGAACAATACCCAATTGATGTGGTTAAAACAAATTGTCTAGTCCAGTCTAAAACACACTAAACATAAAACAAGATAATTATTTATCTATTCCAGTTTTATCTAGTCCAATCAATATTATCTAGCATACAATAAACTACTGTAAATAAACTACCTTACAGTTGATTGAAGGTGTCTTGGATTGGAATAGAGGCTGAAAAATATCACAATATATGATTCATAATTGATAACACTCAAGCCTCTGAAAAATTATGTCAGAAGTAATTTAAATCAAGGTTTAAATTTTATCTTGGAATCAAATAACTACCAATTACATATTTGATATTTGATTTCCTACCTTCCGGATATATATATATATAACCCCTTCTAACTACTGATTTTGAATTTAATAGCGTGGATTTTTCAAACAATACCTATCATGTTGTCAACAAGATGAGTTCAATGCGGCAAAATAAGAGTCTTCAATTGTCCCATCCTTTATTCATCGTAAAATTTGTACCATCCAGCCTGAGAAATAAAATCACCAGAACAGAATTGGCTCAGTATTCACGCAAATTTAAACAGCTTGATTCTTAGCAGGTCTCCATATCATGGTTGTGCC
>Ga0307508_10002145_pt1 | contig 21139 bp, 19 predicted proteins | sample 9_EM_MG_FD_203089 | JGI IMG/M metagenome (GOLD analysis project Ga0307508, IMG submission 203089) | Populus trichocarpa ectomycorrhiza microbial communities from riparian zone in the Pacific Northwest, United States - 9_EM | ecosystem: Host-associated > Plants > Roots > Unclassified | place...
CATGCCGTATGCATCTGGGGCTAGGTTTGAGTGGGAAAAGGGATGCCTGCCAGGGACGCGCGAGTCCTTGCTCCGCGACATTTGTGACGTTCTCAACAATCCCAGCGAAGATGCCCCGCGAGTGTGCTTTCTGACCGGCGTCGCTGGATCGGGAAAATCTGCGGTGGCTCACTCGATCGCTCGATTGTACGACGACCAAAAACGGCTGGGCTCTTCGTATTGCTTCTCCAGCACTGACGTCGCAAGCCGCAACCCGAAAAATCTATTCAGCACGATAGCACGTGACCTCTCGGATCACGATCCACAGTACAAGACCGCCCTCTGGGGGATCGTAAAAGCCAACCGAGCGCTGCGCACGTCGCAATCCCCCATGGAGCAAATCCAGAAGCTCATCATCGAACCTGCCAAGGACCTCCATGCCATTGGGCCCTTGGTGATCGTCATCGATGCCCTCGACGAAAGTGGCGATCGAGCCGGTCGCCGACAGCTTCTAAGCGCTATATCCAAGCAAATCGCCGAAAACGCACTTCCTATGAATCTTCGTTTCCTCATCACTACTCGGCCGGAAAATGACATCCTTACTGTACTTCCTCCCGGCCCTAATATTATCCGTAAACAAATGAGCGACATCCCGCACCATATTGTTGACGGAGATATCGAAAAATTCATCCACCACTCACTTCGTCAGTATACTGAACTCGAATCTTCTTGGCCGGACAGAGAGTGGTGTCGACTGCTCGTCCATCATTCCCAACATCTTTTCCAGTGGGCATCCACTGCGTGTCATTTTATCGATGGGGAGGGCACTGTCGGGCTCGACCCGCAGGGGCGACTGGACAGACTCCTGCAAGCTGCCAACACTGACGGCGGCCACTCGCTGGACAAGCTATACCTGACTATATTAAATCAGCTCTTCACCTTAGACGATACTCGAGAACGCTTTCGAACGGTAATGGCTATTGTGCTTGCACTGAATGAGCCATTGTCACTCACTTCCCTTGCCGCTCTCCTTGGTGGAGACCTGAATATTCGAGCAATCATTAAACCCATGGGATCATTGCTGGACGGAGTGCTTGATGAAGAAAAGCCCATCCGGCCCCTCCATAGCTCGTTCCGTGATTTTTTACTGGACGGAGCTCGTAGTGGGATCTTTCATGTCGACATCCTACCTCAGCATTGTCTCTGTCTTGGACAAGCATTGCTTGCTTGCATGCAGGATATGCTCCGGTTCAACATCTGTGACCTGAAGGACTCTCGGGTCCGCAACAATGCCATCCCTGGCCTACCAAGTCAAGTGAAAAAGACCATTCTCCCCCACCTGGCATACTCATGCCAATACTGGATGCACCACCTGCAATATGTTGATTGTACCCCAGAATTGTTGAACAAGGTCACCCTATTGTTCAAGGCCATCTTCCCCTACTGGCTTGAAGCCATCAGCCTTCTCTCCCTCTCCTCTCCACTGTCAACCATCTTATGTTCCCTAGAGGCCTGCAACATCCTGACAGAATGGGCCCAGGTAAGATCAATCATCATGGTATGTGGTGAGTGCTGAAGAAATTGTTGCTAGGACCAAGAGATAGCCACATTGGCATCAGAGGCATTCAGATTCATTCAAGTGTTTGCTCCTGTGCTTAGAGTATCTACCCCCCACCTTTATCTGTCAGCCATGCCCCAGACCCCAACCAGCTCACCACTTTGTCAACTCTGGAATGACCACCTCCAGAAGCATGTCTTTTGCACCTCAGGACACCCAGGTAGTTGGCCAACAGAGGTTCATACCTTGCAAGGGCACACAGATTCAATCAACACTGTTGCCTATTCACCTGATGGCAGACACATTGTTTCTGGCTCTTGGGACAACACCATCAGGGTTTGGAATGCAACTACTGGTCAATGTGTGGCAGGTCCATTTCAGGGGCATACAGAACCAGTCTTGTCTGTTGCCTATTCACCCAGTGGCAGACATGTTGTCTCTGGCTCTTGGGACAACACCATCAGGGTTTGGAGTGCAATCACTGGTCAATGTGTGGCAGGTCCATTCCAGGGGCATACAGATACAGTCTTCTCTGTTGCCTATTCTCCTGATGGCAGACAAATTGTCTCTGGTTCTTGGGACAACACCATTAGGGTTTGGGATGCAGCCACTGGTCAGTGTGTGGCAGGTCCATTCCAGGGGCACACAGATACAGTCAACTCTGTTTCCTATTCACCTGATGGCATACAAATTGTCTCTGGCTCAAGGGACAATACCATTAGAATCTGGAATGCAACCACTGGTCAGTGTGTGGCAGGTCCATTACAAGGGCATATCAATCCAGTGTTCTCTGTTGTATATTCACCTGATGGCAGACACATTGTCTCTGGCTCTTGGGACAACACCATCAGAGTTTGGAAGGCAGCCACTGGTCAGTGTGAGGCAGGTCCATTCCATGGACACACAAGTCCAGTCTACTCTGTTGCCTATTCACCTGATGGCACACACATTGTCTCTGGCTCAAGGGACAACACCATTAGAGTTTGGAGTGCAACCACTGGTCAGTGTGTGGCAGGTCCATTCCAGGGGCACACAAATACAGTCTACTCTGTTGCTTATTCACCCAATGGCAAACACATTGTCTCTGGTTCTTGGGACAAGACCATTAGGGTTTGGAATGCAACCATCAACCAGTCTGAGGCCAGTCCATTCCAGGGGCATACAGGTTCAGTCTACTCTGTTGCCTATTCACCCAATGGCAAATACATTGTCTCTGGTTCTTGGGACGACACCATTAGGGTTTGGAATGCAATCACTGGTCAGTGTGTGGCAGGTCCATTTCAGGGGCACACAGGTTCAGTCTACTCTGTTGCTTATTCACCTGATGGCACACGCATCATCTCTGGCTCTTTGGACAAGACCATCAGGGTTTGGAATGCAACCACTGGTCAGTGTGAGGCAGGTCCATTCCAAGGGCACACAAATACACTCAACTCTGTTGCCTATTCACCTGATGGAACTTACATTGTCTCTGGCTCTTTAGACAAGACTATTAGGGTTTGGAATGCAGCCACTAGTCAGTGTGTGGTAGGTCCATTCCAGGGGCACACAAGTTCAGTCTACTCTGTTGCCTATTCACCTGATGGCAAACACATTGCCTCTGGATCTTATGACAAGACCATCAGGGTTTGGAATGCATCCACTGGCCAGTGTGTGACAGGTCCATTCCAGGGGCACATAGAGGCTGTCTACTCTGTTGCCTATTCACCTGATGGCAAGCACATTGTCTCTGGATCTTATGACAATACCATCAAGGTTTGGAATGCAGCCACTGGTCAGTGTGTGGCAGGTCCATTTCAGGGGCACACAAATCCTGTGTTCTCTGTTGCCTATTCACCTGATGGCAGATACATTGTCTCTGGCTCAAGAGACAAGACCATCAGGGTTTGGAATGCAACCACTGGTCAGTGTGTGGCAGGTCCATTCCAGGGACACTCATATCAGATCAGATCCATTGCCTTTTCACCTGATGGTAATTACCTTGTCACTGGGTCTAGAGATTGTTCTATTAAAGTGTGGAAGTTTCAAGAACTTGTTTTCTTTGGTGTTCTTAGGGAGGTAGATGGCTGGATTCAATCTTCTGATGTTTCTTGTTTAGCCTGGCTTGCTCCTTGGAACAGGAAGACCTGTTATCTTCCTGTCCATTCTTTGGTCATATCTTCTGACAGAGTTTACCACATTGACATTGATAAATCTCTATTTGGGGAGTCTTGGACTTCATGTTGGAAATAATTCTCATCCTACTTTATGCTACTCCCTACCATACCTTATATCATGTTGGTATTGTAGAAGGACAGAGGAAATGATGCAGCTTGGATTTTTACAGTACTGTGGTATTCATATGTGCAATATCACACACAACAAGGATACTGATTGCTCTGATGTCAACTGCACAATTTCTACCAAGCATAAGGGATGCTTCAGACTCATGTTCATATCACTCATGTGTGACAACCACAGATCCATACCGAGATGATAACGACCTGACCCCGCGACGCTTTCTCACCAACACACTCAAACCGCACACCTCACCCTCTCTCTCTTGCTGCACGCTCCTCCCCTCGCCCCTCCGATGATGTACCTCCCTTACGCGAGGCATGATCATTGTTACATACCCACACTCGATTGGAACCATCTTCTATGCCATCCGCTCCTCTGCACTCGGCGACACCAATACCAACCGCAACCTTCCGCTCCTCGACCCAGCGACGACGAACCCTCCGACGGCCGTGGGTCCAGCGTGACGCCAAATCACCATGGTACCGCCAACCGACCCCCATAGCAGTTGCGGACCGCAGATGGATTGGGATGGGGGTGTGTAGTTTGACGGTCAAGGGGCCGGTTAGGAGCGCGATGAGTATTTCGCGTGGGTTACGAAGGAGTGGGAGAGGGCTGTGTGCCGATGAGCGGAGGGGATGGTAGCCAGGCGACAGAATCCTAGACACCGAACGTCGTTAGGTGAATGTCGGAACGGGATGATGCCAAGTACGACCAAGCTTGCCTTTTCCGTGTCAGCATGTGTTCCCCCGGTCCCAGCAGGACTCCGTCATCGCTGGTGATATAATATGTTGGCCTTCCGTCGTGGCCAGCACGACACGATAAACCGTTGAGAATCGGTCCCTGGTGAGGTATTCTGCAAAAATCAGGTGGAAAACCTATGTCGGAGGTGTGTTACTGTGAACTGACCAGGCAACATCACCTCGACGCCCGCAACCAACGTCACGTCGACCACTTTTGTGTTCCGACTCTCCCACATCATCCAGTCAGTCATCCCTCCAAAAACAAACAAAAAAACCGCATCGAGAAAACACACGCAGCACGCGACATAATACCAGTCCCCATCACCCACACGGTGTCGCCACACTCCACCACCATGGTCACACCCCTCCCAATGCGGGCCGTAAAACGCGGTCAGATTCGCGAGCGATGGTAAGGTCGGAGATCGCTGGTAATTCACGTCTTGACGCACCATGAACGCGGTCGAATCCAACAAGGTCCGCAGGATCTTGCACATGTCGCGGTTCTGCGACGCCGAAGGGATGGTTTATGACTCCAAGTAAAAAGTACCACATCAAGGTAGTCAGTCTTATAGTGCATCGTCGGCCCCTACTCAGGACTGTCTTGTGAATGCCATCGCAAATTATCTCCTCCGAGGGAGGGAATGTGTTGGGATCATTAATCTCGGTCTTGTTGAGATTGCGAAGACGCTATGAAACCGTTGCGTAAAACGAAACCAAGGATACGTACCCAGCGGTGAAACAGCGGCCTTAACTTGGCAAATGGCTCTTGGTTCCAGGGGACCATGGAAACATATCTATTAGCCACGTCGCTAAGGAATTGTGAGTAACCTCTGCTTAAACTGCTTCTCGCTTTCGAGGGGTTGCACGCAGGATGTCGTCCACCCTGAAATTGAATGAGTAACTGAGGAGGTACAACGAATTTATTACAAACCGAATTATCATCTCTGCGGCCTCGGTTGCACTGAGAACAACCTGCCGCTTCAGCTTGTAACTCTCTGTAATACCAAGAGCATTCATCGAGCCGATAGTACCCTCGTTCATGTCTGAGGGGGGCGCATGGATCAACCGAGAGAGAGGAACGCCAGTGAAATCCTACATACCGAGCCCAGCGTCCGACTGACCCCCGTAGTGGGCCGCTCGCAACCGTGCTACAAGGTCGCTCGAGTCGTACCCGGCGTTATCGGCCAAGATGGTAGGAATTTGCCTGAGCGCCCGCCCGAACGCCTCTGCTGCGATAGCCTTTTTACCCTTGACCTTCCGTGCTGCCTCTTCAACCGCGCAGCTCATCAGCATCTCAGAACATCCGCCTCCAAGGACGATCCGGGTTTCCTTCACCGTCTGTGACAGCACAGAAAGTGCGTCGTGCAGGGAACGTTCCGCTTCATCAACCATCTGGTTCGTGGAACCGCGTAGGACGACGGTGCATGCTTCGCCAGCCGCGACGCCAGAGAATTTGATGAGCTATTACTCCCAATCAGAGAAAGTCATGGCAAGGGTCGTCTCATTACCTTGTCCTCGCCGATGATGATCTCCTCGATCAACTCACATCTCCCAAGTTTCACAAGATCGGGCCGATCAAATGTACTTGCAATCTCACCGCCGGTCACGAGTGACAGACGCTCCACGCCCTCGAAATCTGCATGCTCGATGACCAAGATGCCTTTCTCCGTAAGCAGGGACTCCGGGTAGTTGTATATGAGTTGCCGGTTGACGAAACAGTTGATTCCGTGGGCTGCGATCGCTTCCACTTTTCCCTTCATCTTTTCCCGTTCCGCGCGCTCGAGTTCGGCAAGTTTACCCGTAGAGTCAACCTTTACACGGGCACCGAAGACTTTGATTTTGTCGGTATCCATGGCTAATAACGTTGACCATGAGCATGGTAAATTACGCAACATCAACATCGAAGGCTCACATGTGTTGGCGATCAAGATCTTGACATTCTCCATTCGCTTCGGTGAGTTCACTGCGATTGATTTATCGAGAATAAAGCCTGTCACACCGTCAGAAGATACGCCCTGTATATCAACAAGTATCCGAACCTTCGTCAAGATATGAATCAGTCAGCTTTCCACCAACTTTTTTGATGATCTGAATGTGCTCAAGGTCTGTCGAGCCCTAACAAGATCATGTTGAGGCTAAGCGCAGAATGTTCTATAGCAAAACTTTCTACCTTCAGCCGAAGGACAGCATCGACAGCAAGGTTCGCGAAGTAATCACTCTCCTGAGAGAGCACTTTTGATGACAAGGTCGTCCTGGCAATATTGAACAAGTCTTGACGAAACTGTGCGACGTCGGACCTATGGAGCGTGTGTGTGAAAGCAAGTAGTATGTACAAAACAAGGAGACGTACGCGTGATCCACGGCCGCCTTTTCCAAAGCGTCCAAAGCTGCCCTGCTTGCAAGCCGATAGCCCTCAACGATTGTTTGCGGATGGATTTTCATCGCGATCAACTTCTCTGCCTCTCTTAACAATTCCGAGGCCAAAACACAAACCGAGGTCGTCCCATCTCCAATTTCGTCGTCTTGAACTTTTGAAATGTTGACGAGGATCTTCGCTGCCGCATTGTCGAGTTGGATGGACTTGAGAATTGTAGCGCCGTCGTTGGTCACATTTATGTCTCCAGTCGACCCTGATTGCAGGATCTTGTTCATTCCCTTGGGCCCAAGGGTGGACTTGACGAGGTCGCCGACAGCGAGGGCGCCAACGAAGGAAGAGAGACGCGCATTTTCGGCCCTTTCTTCAGTTGCCTAGTAATAATGCAGTCAGCATCGCGCATCGCAACTTGTTGTTGCGAAAATGGTTACTTCGTCGCCGAAAATCTGCATCGACATCGTGGTGTATGATTTGGAGAGAGGTTGATCTCTATCAACACCGCCTACGTAATACCTCTTCTGACCAGTGCTACTATTTATTAGCCACAGTTTGCAACCTACAACAGAAGACTCGGAGCCAGCAGTCTGGGACGGCAGTATTCTGTACTTAATTCCACTGCGGTTGGATTAGCAGGGTTATGCCTTTAGCTTTCTCAAATTCATCCGGTTCGTTCAGATGCAAACGTTTCCTGCAGATGCGCTATGTCTACTCGGAGTCATGGCATTGGCAACTCCAGACCAGCCCTGTCGTGTGAAGGCCAGCTGCCCTTCCTCAGTCTCCTCAACCGCCTTGATAAAATAAACGTGCCATGCCAGGTATACAAGCTGGATGCCAGTACTGTTCAATTTTGGCTCTCAGGTGAGAGAAATATTACCTGTGCTACTAGATCAATTGTGAGTTCGATCTCTCATACAGAAATGGTTCTTGCCACATGTCAGTATTCTCGTGCCTGGGTTTGGGGTCCTTGACCGTCCGCTTTCACCGCCCCTTACTCCTTCGTGCATGAATATACTGGGCATTCTGTTCCACACCTGTTAACGAGGACATCCTGGTTGGGAGCCCGTCGATTACTGACAATAACGACTCGACCTTGCTCCACAAGTAAGTGTGATCCTAAATTTAGTTCGTTTGGACCTCTTCACGTGGGCAGAGAGGCCGTCCACCGTATTTTAAGTAAACCCACCGATACTGCGCAAGATGCATCCAAACAATTCCCTGTTCCTGTGTCGTTCGCATGCGTCTCACTTCAGTGACTCGTTTTATAAAACATGGAAAATTCTGATGAAGAAAGCAACAAGCTCTACACTGCCTCTACCCCCCAAGGATGGGAGCAAGTGGCTACCATCGCCAAGTAAGTATCCCAAAGGAAAAAGAAGCAGAGATCCTGATGCTCTTTGTGGCATCGAACGGCGCAGGGTGAAGAAAACCAAGTTACGGTTTGGCGAGCTGGAGGTGGCAGCAGACCCGATCCTGTATATTCTTGGTACGCCAAGCACACTTGCATTCCCACCGGGCTCACCAAACAAGATGCCATTTATTCCCGGAAATTTCACCGGTCCGGAATCCGGATATCCGGACGTACATGTGGAAAGTAGGGTACAGGTACCGCTGTGTATCATTCCAACTTTCATTTTCTCGGCGTACCCGAACTTCCGTCGACGGGTCCGCTCACGTTTTGTGCCTTTTTTTTGGTTTCTTTCTACTAGCTCAGGCACGAAACGAAACATGCCAGAGCGCACCTTGTCAAGTTCCACAAACGTAATCTTGGCATCACAAAACCGTTGCGCCCCCGTTTCTCGAAGTCACACCGGTAGCGCACATGCTAGATCAGGACATTGTAACCTACATCTTCCTGGAGAGAATGCAGTTGAAGACGATGGACATAGTCTGTAAGGAACGTGTACTGGCGATCCGTGCAGATCTGCAGGTTATTATTGTCTACCGAAATGATTCCGTTGGTCTGATGGCGTAGTTGGTTATCGCATCTGTCTAACACACAGAAGGTCTCCTGTTCGAGCCAGGATCAGATCATATTTTTGTCCAAGTGGATCAGATGCTATGACAGCTGGGAGAATAGCGCCAATGCTCCGCATCATTGGCCAGACGCAAAATGAAGAAAACTCTAATAATATAGGTAGCTAGCAAACATCTGAAATAATATCCACCTGATAGTAGCAAAAAATAGACACGAAGTCTTTGGGCACTTCCCTATTCAAACATGATCACGAAATCCATCCTCTCGTTCGCTAACCAACTTTGCTGTATCTTGTTGTATCTCGTCGTCCCCTTCGCTTTCCCAGTCCCCATCCCTTTCCAGCCGAAGGCATGTTCGTCTGGCAACAACAATGATGCGCTGAATCTCGCACAAGTCACGGACCCACGGTTTGACTAGCACTTCATCAGCACCACGGCCAGAGCAAGTGCTGGATGACACTGGAATGTCGCAATACAGTCACATGTTAATCAGTTCAACATGTCAGATCAATCTGAATCGGACTGACCGAGCCCCGAGACACCACTCGGTGCCATTTGAAAAGTTCTTGGCGATATCCAACCCTCTTGGGCGTCCATGTCCACTTCTCCTGAAGTGCGCTTCCCGTTGCTGTGGTCGCAGCATCTAATATGTCACCAACGGGATGAACGTACCATCCCGCAATGCTGTGGGGATCCTTGACAGTGTAGAGATGGTCTATAAACGACGATGGAGCGACCCGCGGATCCCAATACTCTGCTTTGAAACGTGATATAGCGTAGGTGGCAGCATCACTCCGAGATCGCCCGCGGTGTCCCGGTTAAATATTTGTCGCCATTGACTCGATATCTTGACATGGATCTGCACCAGTATACATGCAGTGTTGACAGCGCGGCTACTAAAGAGAGAGTTCAGAAGAGGAATGCCGTCTGACGCGCCTAATTTCTTGAGGGCTCGATTCAGCTATGATCAGGAGAGATAACGAGAACTGGTGTAGTCTTGATCATGGACCATGGGTGAATTCTTGTTTTGGGTTTTTCTATTTTTTGAAGCGCACTGGATAGCACACTTGCATCGCTGGATAAGGCTTTAAATTGAGCTCGTGAATCACGGATATGCCAGATCAGACAAACAGGTTACAGACTGCGTATCGTTCCGACGTACACTTGTCAGCAGGTGCTGGACTTGATCTAAACCGAGGAAAATGTCAGTCGCAAAAGCGAGCAATGCCTGCAAACTGGGCTGTAGCTGGCGAAGCCACAATCTGATCACCACGGCAACTCGAGGTACAAACCGAGTACAAAGGCCGGGCACTGGCACCACTTATTTCACTTTAAAATGATGGTTTTGCGAACTTGTTCACTGCCGACCACTGGCCGCCATGTTTTTGGTGCCATACAGTGACAATCTCGGAAACATGTCCGACAGTTCGGGTCCAAATTGGGTACACCGCCTCAATCCCGATTCGCCGGGACCCCCGAGCTCGTGTTTCAGCTCCAACGAACACGGAGGCTGGTCGATCGTCCCTCAACCACAGCTTTCCGTGACTCGTAAGTAATCGGAGGAATCGCAGTTTGGCGCCAGAGAGATGGACTTGGCCTCGTTTCGTTGAATCGCCGGTGGCCGGTGGCTTTTTTTTCGAGTACGTTTTTTTTTCTTACCACTTGCACAATCACAACCTTCCTAATTATTGCGTTACTAGTCCGCTTCCATCGCCCCACGGGGCGTACGCCCCCATCGAATGCCGGATCTCGTAGTCAGGGTATTGGTGGTCGCTCACCGATCCGTACGCTCCGCCCAATCAAACAGTGTACTGTTGTTTTCCTTAGCGCCACCGGTCGCACACACGTCTAGCCTCCAGGCTCTGCTCAGAGGCATCACTGATAACTGAGGCTGGGACTACGTGGACGGGACCGATATACGGATCATGTCATGACTCGGCGAGGTATGTTTGCTAAATGGTTTGCGAGGTATATCTGATAAACGACTTCATCCTTGCTCAGCTGCTGATGCAGTACCGCATAACTCGGGCATGGTATATCTGACCTTTACACTTCGGTGGCTTGGTCTTGCCGTGCCCGTTATAAGTGTTGGGGGACTATTGCTTGCTGTGCTCTGATCTAATGGTCCGCGGCTGTTATATAGGCTGCGGACCTCGACATTACCCTCACCCACGACAGTTTATCATCCCCCCTTGCTTTTTACATCCCAAATTTCACCGAACTCGATAGTCCCCAATTTACATCATGGACGCAACCACCTGCTCTCGGCTCCCCTACTGGATTGAGACGACTCTGGTTAGTGCAGACAACACTGCTGATGGTTGTGTCCCCACTATTCACTTCGGTGTATCTAGACCGACGTGCGTCCAACCACGGTCTATCACGATAAATACATTGCTCCCCTGATGGAGACTATGGTATTCGACACCCGAGCAAAGGCTTGCCCACCCACAAGTATATTACTATCACAGTGCTCCGCCGACATCCTGTCCAACGTGTGTGTTTCTGGACGGCCACTACTGTGGGCTGTCTGCTTCTTTGTGAGTGTTCTATGCGTACGCTAAAAACTTCCTCTGACCCTGTTTTAGTTTGGGCCTATGATTTCGGACGTGATCTCGATGGCTCGAATCATGTGCCAGTTAACCTCGATATCTTCGTATATCATATTTACGGTCATCTTTGTTACGTTACGGTGTCTTCGAAGGTTCGCACCCCTGCGACGCGGTTCGTTTCTCGAGTGAATGAAATAAACCGTGTTATTTGCTGACCATTTTGGCAGATTATTGCTCGACTCGCCGTCCCGTTGTGACGAGATGAAGCCTGCTTGGTGGCATGTTTCTCTGTGGGGTGCAGACGCAATCACATGTTAGTTTATGTGTCCCATTCTTGTGACTACCATCCTCACCAATGGACTCGCAGTATCAGCAAATATAGTTGTATTACAAGGCGCATCTAACTTGGGAAGGTCAACTTACCTCCCCCACTTATCCTCCAGTTTGCTACGGGATAGCAGCATAATATCAGGATCCTCTATTATCTAATTCAGTTTTCTTCTCCCCAATAACACTTCGTAATGAAGTTCATATTTATTGGCATGCCACGCAAACAACTGGTGCAGCCCAATTGCCAGATTGATCACCCCTAATCAAATGCTTCAATCAGCAGCATATACCACAGGATTTCATTGCCATACCAGCATAGCCCTGTACAGCAATGCCACGGACGTGATCAAGCACTCCCTGCTGTGGTTTTCTAGAAGGTTTGCGTAGACTGAAACGCAAAGCTAGAATGTATGTGTCTTCTGTGATCTTCATTCCATGCCTTGAATAGGTATGGTTACCCCGCCACCTGTCTAACTCAAGACCGCGGAAACGGATCAGTTGAGTAAAAGATACGGAACGAAGGTGTCTTGATGATTCGTCCAAGAGCTTTTCGGGTGTCGTCTGAAGACCGTACGGCGTTCATCCGGGTATTCCCACCATCACACTCCCGAATCCACGTCCATGTCTATTCGTTACCGTGTTTGCGAGCATCCAGCGAGGGATGCGCACTGTGTATGATTGTTTCAATCACTGAACTGGACTGGCCCCACACGAATTTGCATGCAAGTTGGAGATGTGATCTTGGCGTAGCCACCGAATCTCGCATCTGACTCAGACACCAGTCATCTCCGAGGGGATACGGCTGGGACGGTGCCATGCGTAGCAAAGACCGGCAGAAGGCAATGCACAAGGGACGAGTCACTTCGCCTATTCCCTGTTCGATATGGAACCCGTGGGGGAACTTACCCGATATATTTTGGTATGAACGGTTAGTACACCAATTACGGTTGAGTCAGTGGGAAATGCACGGGGATATTCGGGACAAAGGTAGAAAGCGGAAGGAACCCGTGGGGTCTTCCGGAAGATTCTATATGACTCGACAGCCTGTCTGGAATGCAGAAGGTGGTTTGGTAGAGTGTGTACGGACATGGACGCTAATCGACGAGTCCGAGCGGCGAGCAAAATATTGTATGGTTGCGATCATAACACGTGACCCTGGAAATTGCGGATAGATATGACTGCCGGATCGATTTCCATGCCTCATTCCGAAACGCCGAAACGCAGTTCTGAATAAGTTCTCGGTAGGTTCAGGAAAAGTTTTTAAGCCATCAGATTCCCCACATCCGGCCTTTTTCTTTCGCTTGACCAGCAGTCAGTACAGTCCTACAACAGAAGCATCACCATGGGTGTCCTTGATATTGTACCCGTACGGGATGACTCACTCCCTGATGATGGCCTTGATCTGACAAACCAGCCATCTAGGCCGGTGTTTTGACTGGAGATGACGTTCGCAAGTTGTTCGACTACGCAAAGGAACACCAGGTACGGTTTGATCACCTCTAGATCCATGACTGTTTCGCTGACGTCGTATCCATGATCGCAGTTCGCCATTCCTGTGAGTGACCTGCTTTTTAGGAATGATCGAATGGATTTTTATGTCCATATTCCTTGCCCGCAGGCTATCGTGAGTTGTAGCGTACCGCCTTTGCAACCCAATATCGATGACCCGATCCCACCAGAACGTTACCTCTTCCTCTACTGCAAACGCTGTTTTAGAGGCCGCCAGGTTAATCAATGCATCCGCCATGCATGCCTGTCGTGATTGACATCGTGTTTCAGAGATATAAAAGCACCCATTATCCTCCAAGTTTCTCAGGGAGGAAGTGCATACTTTGCAGGAAAAGGGCTTAAGAATGACCAGCAGCAAGCTTCCATTGCCGGGGCGAAAGCTGCTGCCTTGCACATCCGAACGGTTGCCAAAGAATATGGCGTGTGCGTCCTCCATCTTTCCTGGTTGACTGCCTACTCATATGACTCACCGCATTTTGCAGCCCTGTCGTACTTCACAGCGACCACTGTGCCCACAAACTCTTGCCTTGGTTCGATGGCATGCTCGCTGCCAACGAGGAATATTACAAGGCCCACCAAGAATCCCTCTTTTCCTCTCATATGCTCGACCTCTCCGAGGAACCCAAGGAGGAGAACATCAAGATATGCGTCGAATACTTTAAGAAATTGGCTCCTCTCGGAATCTGGCTCGAGATGGAGATCGGTATCACGGGTGGAGAAGAGGACGGTGTGGACAACTCTGGCGTTGACAACTCCGCGCTGTACACTCAACCAGAGGATGTGTACGATGTATACGATGCACTGATCAAGATTAGCCCCAACTTCAGCATTGCGGCTGCGTTTGGAAACGTACATGGTGTGTACAAACCAGGGAACGTCAAGTTGCACCCCGAGCTCTTGAACAAGCACCAGGCCTACACGAGCGGAAAGCTAGGTGGCAAGCCTGAGAAGCCTCTGTGAGCCCGTTTCCTTTATTGGGATACAAAACGTTTCGGTATGCTGACGGATTTCAGATATCTCGTCTTCCACGGAGGCTCTGGTTCAACCAAAGAAGAGATCCAAACTGCTGTTAGCAACGGTGTCGTCAAAATGAACGTCGACACTGGTAGGAGTGGTCATTTCCGGTGCACGCCGGGCATAATCTGATGAAGTTTTCGCCCCGCAGACACCCAGTTCGCTTACCTAAGGGGAATCCGAGTATGTCCGATCTCTCATTATCCTCCCTATTCCTGACTTGAATGTCGCTATAGGACTTTGTCACCCAGAAAAAAGATTACCTTCAGACCCAGGTTGGAAACCCCGAGGGAGCTGACAAGCCAAACAAGAAGGTATGTTCGTCGTCTCGAACGTGAATGTGTGCGCTTATCTCCTGGATCCGCAGTTCTATGACCCTCGTGTCTGGGTCCGCGAAGGTGAGAAGACGCTCTCTGAGCGCGTCAAAGAAGCATGCGCGGATTTAGGCAATGTCGGTGAGTTGAATTCTGTCTGCCGATCCCGCATGCTTTGTTATTAATGTGCATTACCGCTTCTCCAAGACCGTTTGTGAACGGGAATGTCGTGGAGTCTTAAGAATACTCGGATCGTCGGAGATGTAATATTTATCCTAGCATGTTCCTGAGAGAGATGGTCAGACGAGCTGCACATACACCATATTGCTCTGTCTACAAGTGCCGTTGCTCGGGGTTTCAGGCAACTAAGTTGGGAGGTCTTCTATTCCCGTATGCTTGATAAGCGCCTGAAAAACTGCCCTCCGGGTTCCTTCTGTTGATTCGAAAATTGAACTTCGTCCCAATCTCAAAACTACACCCTGGCACAACCCACATAACGCGGTCAAGCGTGCAAGCCGTTACGAGAGTCTTACAACCATTGCAGATCATGCAAACTACCCGTGAGCCTTCTCATACCCAATCTTCGCCATCCCCGTTGATGACGCACGTGATATGGCACAGTTCGAACCTGGATCCTGCTCCCCGCCTTCGTCTCTATCGAATCCGCCAGGGCTGCGCTATGGGCTGCGCGTACGGTAGACGAGCCAGACAGTGATGGTCCCCTCCTACGCGCTATTTTCGGGCTGCTGGTGAGCCTCCTCTCGGTAGTACCGAGTCCTGTCTGGACGGTCGTCATGTACATCGCGTGGGTGATGTGGGTGCCCGTTCGTGCTGTGTTGTGGCTTTGGGGGATCGGGCGGGGGGGAAGCGTGAAGAAACGTGAGTGTAGTCGTGATGTTACTCGCGCTCAGCGGTCGTGTTTGTTCTGGTTGAACCCGTCTGCTAGGATCTCCGAGCGCTGTTACGCGCTGGTACGCCGATAAGCGGAAGCATCGCGCAAAGATGTTCCGACGACGATCACAGTATGAATAAACGATGCGAGACACGTCACCCGGAAGTGGCGGGTGTTGTAATACGGTGGCGTGCAAGGCCGGCGCGTGTGATTGGGAATCTTGAAGGACTTGAATTGAACTGTACAGGCGGGTGTTGTTGTTGTTGTGTTTGTTTGTCTTGTGTTGTACGCTGTACTGATAAGTTATTCCGAGTCATTACGCGTACTACTAGTACGAGAAGTTGTATCGGTACTCGATGAGGGGTTTCGCGTCCTCGTTTTTCATCAACGTGTTTGATGTCGCGCGTTCTGGCTTTCAAGGGTGTCAGAAATTCGTGTCACCCGCTCCCGAGTCCGAGTTGCGGCTGACATGTTGAAATATGGACCTCTGAGCTCCAGGAAAACCCTAGACGCCTTTCTCGCAGACCGACGATTACGTCCATGATGTCAATCCTCGCGACGCTCTTCCATGTTCTCATGGCTGCCTATCGCTTGGTCATAGCCTCGTGGAATGCGTGCATGGTTATCCTGCAAGTCATGCAGTCGGTGATACAAGAAGCCAAGCAAGAGGCGACCGAGTTGATGGTATTGCTTGATGACGATGCTCCCATGATGGTCAGCCCATTCCTTATGCTCCGGTGGCCATCGAGCATGTCTTGCTGATCCACTTCGCTTCTGCGTACAGGGCGCGATCACGTCGACGTCGTTGTTACTCGGTGCCGCTGAATCCGCGAAACAATGGCAAATGCTCATCATCGCGAGGGCGTCTTCGTTCGTGCTCCTGTTCCGGTTATCGAAGCGTCGCGTACTCCATTTAGAAGTGGATGAGGTGCGCATCAGATTAGCTGTTCGAGGCGTCGCTCAATTCGTCGATCATGATCGTTTTGTACCTCATAGAGCTTCATTACCACGAAGCTGGAAGTGATCCGGACAGAGTTGACGCTGCATATTCAGCACGTCCCGCGCTTGGTAGGTCATGTTGATGTGACCTTTTCAAGGACCGTTGATAGGTGAGGCTGACGCGAGTGGTGTTAGCTGGATATGCCAATGGGGATGCACGACACGCAGCTCGTTAGATATACGCCGACGAAACTGCCGTATCTCTGGCAAGAAGAACAGACGGGCCCGCGGTGCGGGTGCGAAGTTGTTGAGAGCTCGGTTGTACCTGCTACACCTGCGTCTTCTGTCAGCGTGGGAGCGGAAGGACGTTCTCGCCGGAAAAAATGTGTCCAACTGCTCACGGAAGGCGCATTAAGACGTCGGTTGCACTTGAATCGGCTCGGGCGCGTTGGGTCGGATGCCGCATCGAAGAGAGGGATGGGTATCGCAAAGAGCTACGCGGGGAACGCGGTCAAGAGGAAGGCATTAGCGAACGCGACGAACGTGGGCGTCATGCATGCTGAAGGGAGTACGGATGCGGACGGGACGTCGGACGAGACATACGGACTAGAGACGGGTGCGACAGATACACCCAAGCAGGTGCGGATGGAACGAAACATCCACGCCGCGCTCAGCGAGAACTTGTCGATCCCGAACATGGCACAAGCAACGTCGTTGCGAAAGGCAGTCGAGAGTGTGCAACAGCCACGTCGAACGGGCCTGCAGCCGTCCTTGAGACGCAAGCGTGGACAGTTTGACTTGTATGCCCAGAAAGTCCCCAGCGAGTTCAGTTTGCTGCCGAAGACGGGCGAAGGAAGAGATTGAAGGAATTACATACTGCATGAACACGGTTATCAGTAGGCTTAGGTTGAACCACGCTCGTGGGGATTTGTGCTCCAGAGGTGTAAACATATGTATTCGGCGCATCTTAGGGTTTGCTACACGAGTACGTTCGCTGTAGAAATTTATGCTGGCGATCGCAGGATGGATGTCGGCGCTCGACCCTGGCGTAGCTGCAATCTCGATCAGTACAGGAATGTTGATGTAACAAGGCGAAAGCAGGGTCGCGAAGTAGGATAATCACTTTCCCGGGACCGATTCGCCGATGGTGTGGCAGTAAGGAGACCATGGGCTGCGTGTGTCGCCGTGACGGCCATGACAGGCGTTAGTAGGCGTCAGATGCATTCCCAAGTGGACACGAGGAAATGTAATGACCTGTGGCTGGCGGTGAAAGCGATGGTTGGGAAGAAGAGAAAGTGGGAATCAACACTGAGGACCCGGACGACTTTTATGCTCGCCATCGCCACGGATGACGCCTGCGGGAATTAGAGACCTTCCAAGCGACTGCAATTTTCGGGAGAGGGGTCGACTGGACAACTACCAGGAAAAAAATTCGAACTTGTGGTTTTCACTGACCAACCTTTCCCAAACGTGCCCCCTTGCGCTGCCACTGAATTCGTCGAAGCGGTACGCTATGACCCCTTCGTCGGTCGCGTTCCGGTTGGTAAAGAAGAGTCACGGCTGACGGCAATCGGGAAAGGCGCTTACATAGTACTTGAAACCGACGTTGGCAAATTACGCTGGTGTTCACCACGGCCACCGATTTAGACATTTGTGGTGTTCGATGCTTTTAAGAGGCAATCAATATACTATTCCTGTGATGGGGAACAATTGTCAGTCCTGCAATTCGATATCCCGACAACCCCAGAATCTCGACCGATTTCTTCTGGCGGTTCAGCTAACTCTCGGTCAAGGATCGGGGATCATGACACATCAGTTCATCGGTGACACCCAGACCCGACGTTGCTAAGAGTGTCAGGCGTAAAGTAGGTATCACAGAGAGACTACGCAACTGTTCGAGTCTAGCCCCACGAAGAGAGCCATGCTTACCATAGGCCCTCAACCAGTATCCCAGAACATGTCAATTGTTAGTCGGTATAATCGGAACCTGCCGCTGGTATGAATTCTAGGACCAAGATGATTGCGTGGTAGAGCGCACCATCCACCTCGATTCTGGCTCCTGAACATGAAATCTACAGGTTAGTCATAATTGTATCCCGTCTGCATGACGTCCTTGCAATGCAATGATACTTCCGGAGTGCCCAATGAGGTGATCGGCACGTCCTGTTAAAATCCCGGGCGGCGACAGACTCCTCCCCACGCTGTTGGACAGGTCGAGGAGCGCGGTGGACCAAGTTACGAACGCCGAAATCAGTGGGTCACGTGCGAACTTATTTCTCTACTACTACCTCCCTGCAGTGTCCGGACTTGGACTGAGTCGGTCCGTCTGACATGTATATCGTATGGCACGCAAGACAAGACATAATGTTACCTGCTTTCTCCGGGTCGTCGCTACCTCGACGTGTTACTTCCTTCTTAGACACGCAAAACCCCCGCCCCATCCCTTCTGCGTCGCAGAACCGCGACATATGCAGGATCCTACGGACGTTGTTGATCCAAACCTCGAGCGCGTTCATGGTGCATCAAGACGACCAGCGAATGTGCGGCGCTGTGTGGGATGATAGAGACGTTGGAGTTGCGTTGCGCGCTACGTGTATTTTTTCGATGCAGATTCTTTCTTTCTCTCTCCTCAGGGGTAGCTGACTGGATGATGTCGGAGAGTCAGAACACGAAGGTGGTTGACACGACGTTGGTTGCGGGCGTCGAGGAGGTGCTGCCCGGTAACACACCTCCATAGGGTGACCTAGCGTTTTCCACCTCTGACGAGGATTTTTGCAGAATACCTCACCATGGACCAAATCTCAAACATTTGTCGTGTTGCACTGGCCACGACGGAGAATGACATCGCCAGCGATGATGCAGTGATGACGTCTTACTGGGACCGGAGAAATCGGACATGGAAAAAGCAAGGATCGTACTCATCATCTCGTCCCGATACTCGTCTAACGACACTCCGTATCTGGATCCTGTCGCCTGGCCATCACGCACCCTGCTCATCAGCGTACATTCCTCTCTCCCGTCCATTAGTCACCTACGCTAAACGTTCATCGCACTCTCATCCGATCCATCTGCGGTCCAAAACCGCCAAGGGAGTCGATTGGTCACCGGTCGCACTGGACCCACAGCCGTCAAAGGGTTCATCATTGCCAGGTTGAGCGGACAGCTGCCATTGGTGTTGTTGAGGGCGGAGGGGTGCGTGATATAGAACACAATTCCGATCGAGTGTGAGTCAACTCGAAGGCGTCTCGTGTAAGGAAGGTGCATCATCAAAGGGACGAGGGGAGTGAGGTGCATCATCAAAGGGGCGAGGGGAGTAAAGAGCATGCAGCAGGAGAGTGGGTGGGTGAAGGGCAGGCGATGAGGGCGAGGGTGGTGGATGTGCGGTTTGAGCATTGGTGAAAGGGGGGGCAGGGTCAGGTGGACATGGGTATGATCTTGGTGTTGAGTGTCATAAAACTGTTGTCCAAAACATGGACCTATGCTTGGCATGCATGAGTGATAGTGGTTCCTAGGCTGAAGCATCTATGCCCTTGTTCCTTTATGGTAGATACATATACCCAGTACACTTGTTTTATGAAATATACATAGCAATGATAGCACATATGTATAAATTGATATGAATGCTACAGGGCTCTGAGAATACAGACTGCATTGTTTCTTCTGTCCTATCAGATAAAGGCAAGACTACATAGTACACATGGTAAGAAGTACTGTACAAGAGGGAGTAGCATGAAGTGGAATAAAAATTACCTCCAACATGAGGTCCAAGACTCCCCAAACAAAGATTTATCAATGTCAGCATGGTAGGCTCTGTCAGAAGATATCACTAGAGAATGGACAGGAAAATGAAAGATCTTTCTGTTCCCAGGAGCAAGCCAGCCTAAACAAGAAACACTAGAAGATTGAATCCAGCCATCCACCACCTTTAGATCACTAAAATAAAAAAGATCTTGAAACCTCCACACTTGAATAGAACAATAATCAGACACAGTAACATGGTTGCCATCAGGTGAAAAGGCAATGGATCTGATATTTGAGTGCCCCCGGAATGGACCTGCCACACACTGACCAGTGGTTGCATTCCAAACCCTAATGGTCCTGTCATCAGAGCCAGAGACAATGTAACTGCCATCAGGTGAATAGGCAACAGACTCGACTGATGATGTGTGGCCCTGGAGTGGACCTGCCATATACTGACCAGTGGTTGCATTCCAAACCCTGATGGTCTTGTCAAAAGAGCCAGAGACAATTTGTCTGCCATCAGGTGAATAGGCAACAGAGTTGACTTGATTTGTATGCCCTTGGAATGGACCTGCCACACACTGACCAGTGGTTGCATTCCAAACCCTGATGGTTGTATCAGCAGAGCCAGAGACAATGTGACTGCCATCAGATGAATAGACAACAGCCAAGACTGACAATGTGTGCCCCTGGAATGGATCTGCCACACACTGACCAGTGGTTGCATTCCAAACCCTGATGGTCTTGTCATAAGAGCCAGAGACAACATGTCTGCCATCAGGTGAATAGGCAACAGCCAAGACTGACAATGTGTGCCCCTGGAATGGACCTGCCACACACTGACCAGTGGTTGCATCCCAAATCCTGATAGTGTTGTCCCAAGAGCCTGAGACAATCTGTGTGCCATCAGGTGAATAGGCAACAGACCTGACTGATTCTGTGT
>Ga0307508_10002146_pt1 | contig 21136 bp, 15 predicted proteins | sample 9_EM_MG_FD_203089 | JGI IMG/M metagenome (GOLD analysis project Ga0307508, IMG submission 203089) | Populus trichocarpa ectomycorrhiza microbial communities from riparian zone in the Pacific Northwest, United States - 9_EM | ecosystem: Host-associated > Plants > Roots > Unclassified | place...
AGGCCGAGTTCGTCGGCGGCGGCCGCGACCGGGCGGCCCTCGTCGAGCGCGGTCACCAGGTGCCGCAGCAGCGGGTCGGGGGGGTCGGTGTCCGCCGCCAGCCGCAGCGCCAACTCCTCGAGCCCGCTTGCCGGTTCGGCGGCCGAGTTCACACCCGTGGTGAGCCGGCGCACCGCCGCGGCCGGCCAGAGTTCGGCGAGCGGGACGCGCCGGTCGCGCAGCTCGTGCGCGGGCACGCCGAGGAGCGCGGGGGCGGACCCGGGAGAGAACCGGACGCCCGCCCACACGCCGGGGGCGCCCTCGGTGACGTACGCGTGTGTGTCGGGCCCGGCAACCAGCAGCCGCCCGTCGTGCCACAGCAGGTCCATGCACCCGTCGGGCAGCACACGCCCGACACCGTCCTCGGACGGGGTGTTGGTCCACACGACGGCCCCGGCCAGCCGGGACGCCCGCTCCGTGTACACGTAGGAAAGGTTACGCCGCCCGCGTACGGTGCTCCTGCGGGCTGACCCCGTACACCCTCTTGAAGGCGCTGGACAGGGCGAACGCGCTCCCATATCCCACCTGCCGGGCGATCGCCTCCAGCGTGTCGTCCCTGTCGCGGAGCGCATCCGCGGCCAGGGCAAGGCGCCAGCCCGTCAGATACGTCATCGGCGGCTCGCCCACCAGTTCGGTGAAGCGGCGGGCGAGGGCCGCACGGGACACCCCGGCCTTGGTGGCGAGGGAAGCCACCGTCCAGGGGTGCGCGGGGTCGTCCTGGAGCAGGCGCAGCACGCGGCCGACCACGGGGTCCGCGAGCGCCCGGTACCAGGCCGGCGCCGCCGCCTCGGGGCGGGAGAACCAGGCCCTGAGCGCCGCGATGACCAGCAGGTCGAGGAGCCGGTCCAGGACGACCTCCTGGCCCGGTTCGTCCCGCACGATCTCCTCCATGAGGAACGGCGTGAGCGGGCAGTCCCACACGTCGGAGGTGAGGGTCAGCAGGGGCGGCAGGGCGTCCAGCAGGCGCCCGCTGACCTCGCCCTGCCACAGATAGGTTCCGATCAGCATCACGGCCGAGCCGTCGAGCCGGTCGCCCCAGGTCCGCACCCCGAGGTCCATCACGCCGTTGAGGGAGCGCCCGTCGGGGTAGCTGCACTCGGCGCCCGGCAGGATCAGCGCCTGCGGGGCCGTACCGGGGTCGTCGGCGCAGGTGTACGGGTCCGGGCCGCGCGCGATGGCGAGGTCGCCGGGCCGCAGCCGCACCTGCTCGCCGGCGTCCGGCATGATGCACGCCTCGCCGCGGACCATGAGCATGACCGTGAGGGGTGCGCGGTCCTCGATGCGCACGCACCACGGCGGTTCGAAACACGCACGGATCATGAAGGCGCCACGCGCGCGGGGTCCTTCAAGGAGGCCTGCGAGTGCGTCCATGCGGTCAGCGTAGACGGGCGCGCATGGGAATGAGCCGTTCAGCCATGGGGGCTTGGAGCACCCGGCCGTTGACTGGGGGCATGACGGACAACGCAGCGAACACGCAGAACATGACGGTGGTGGTGACCGGTGCCTCCGGGCGTACCGGGAGCCGGGTGGCGCAGGCGGCGCGGGCGGCGGGGCTCACGGTGCGGGCCGCGTCCCGCGCCCAGGGCTTCGACTGGGAGGACCCGACGACGTGGGCACAGACCCTGCGGGACGCCGACGCGGCGTACCTCATGTACCCGTCCGACGTCGGTGCCCCCGCGGCGGCCGAGGGCATCGGGGCACTGGCCCGGGAGGCGGTCGGGCTCGGGGTGCGCCGGCTGGTGCTGCTCTCGGCGCGCGGCGAGCAGCAGGCGCTGGCGACCGAGGAGGCGCTGAAGGCGTCGGGCGGGGACTGGACGGTCGTACGGGCCTCGTGGTTCGCGCAGAACTTCAGTGAGGGCCCGCTGGTGGAGGGGCTGAGCCACGGGGAGCTGGTGTTCCCGGCCGGCGAGGTGAAGGAGCCGTTCGTCGACGCGCGGGACATCGCGGACGTGGTGGTGGCCGTGCTGACGTCCCGGGACCGGTGGGTCGGGCGGACGGTGGAGCTCACCGGGCCGCGGCTGCTGTCCTTCCGGGAGGCCGTCGCGGAGATCTCCGAGGTGACCGGCACGAAGCTCAGGTACACGCCGGTGCCGGCGCGCGCGTACGGCGAGGCGCTGACCGGGTTCGGGGTCCCGCCCGAGGAGGCGGAGTTCCTGGTGGAGGTCTTCGAGGGCCTCCTCGACGGCCGCAACTGCCACCTCACGGACGGCGTCCGGGAGGTGCTGGGCCGCGAGCCGCGCGACTTCTCGGACTTCGTGCGGGAGGCGGCGGCAGCGGGCACCTGGAAGGTGTGAGCCCCGGACACGGCCTCCGGTCCCGGTGTCTACGAACGGTCCGGCTTGTGCGGCGGGTGCGTGCTCTTGACGTGGGTGCGCAGACGTGACGTCACGTCCTCCGGCGGCAGGAAGCGGGACCAGCGCTCGGGGAACTCGGAGGGCATGTCCGGGTCGCCCGGGTCGCCCGGGTCGGACTCGTGGCCCGCGGAGGCGCGGGCCACGTGCTCGGCCAGCTGCACTCCGCGCAGCCGCTCGTTCGCGGCGCGGGCCGCGGCGGTCGCGGCGGCCGGCCAGACCCGGTCGATCGCGGCGTTGACCGCGGCCCCGACCAGGACGGCGAACGCGGACACACCGATCCACAGCAGTACGGCGACGGGTGCGGCCAGCGAGCCGTAGATGGTGGGGCCCTCGACCGTGCTGGTCAGGTAGATGCGCAGCAGGAAGCTGCCGAGCACCCACATCGCGAGGGCGACCAGGGCGCCGGGCACGTCCTCGATCCACGGGGAGCGGACGGGAACGGAGACGTGGTACAGCGTCGTCAGGAAGGCGATCGACAGGAGGATGACGACCGGCCAGTACAGCACCTGGACCACGGTCGTCGACCACGGCACGACGTTCACCACCGCGTCCGGCCCGGCCACCATCAGCGGCAGCGCGACCGAGCCGATCAGCAGGGCCACGATGAACAGGACGAAGGACACCAGACGGGTCTTCACGATGCCCCGGACGCCGTCGAGGCCGTACATCACGGTGATGGTGTCGATGAAGACGTTCACGGCGCGGGAGCCCGACCACAGGGCGAACAGGAAGCCTATGGAGATGACGTCGGGGCGGCCGCCCTTCATCACGTCGTGCAGGATCGGCTGGGCGATCTGGGACACGCCCTTGTCGGACAGGACGGTCCGGGACGCCTCCAGAAGGTTGTTCTCCAGGCTGGCGATGGTGTCGGCGCCGGTCCAGTCGTCGACGTAGCCGAGCAGGCCGATCATGCTGAGCAGCAGCGGCGGCACGGACAGCAGCGTGAAGAACGCGGCCTCGGCCGCGAGGCCCAGGATGCGGTACTCCATGCACGAGTTGACGGTGTCCTTGAGCAGCAGCCAGGCGGTCCTGCGCTTCGAGACGTCCCGGTAGAGGGCACGCGCCCGGTGGAGACGCCCGGAGGGGCTCTGCGAGGGTTCACTTGCTGGCTGCACGACCTAAAGGTATCCGCCGAGGCCGGGTGCACTCATCCCCCGGCTCCCTGGTCGTCGGTGTGCCGACGTTGAAACCGGGCGGCAACAGAGCGGTAACCATCGAGGATTCTGACCTATTTTCCTGTCATGTCCGCGTTGGCCGGATTGTTCTGCCTCGGCAACCGGAATCGCCACCGGCACATGCACCGCGGCTCGGCGAGTTCCCCGGTCACCCCCGTGAACGCCAGATATCCCCGGCTTGATCGACAAACTTTTCAACGACTGGAACGCGCCAATGGCCGAAACGCCCTTGAACCGTTCATGAACTCTCCGAAAGAATTCAGATTGCATTCGTTGCGCATACCGAGGACGACTCAGGCGCACACGACACGGGGGACATCAAGGGCCCGGGACCAGGGCCCGATCCAGCCGCGTTACCCGTGATCCGCATGGGATCCATGTGGGTCACACCGTGCTGCCCTGCGCCATTTTCACGCGGCCACTTCACACACTTCCGCACCATTCTGAACTCGAATCCCAGTTTTATCGAATTCCGCCCCGCCGTGAACAGCGGGCGGAGTTCCACCGTATTTCTCTCGGGGGAATTTTTTATGCCAGCTCTGCACTCGTTGACGCGCACGCCGTCACAGGCTCATCAAGGCGGCGCGGGCCAGGCCGTGCCGTGGACCGCCGGAGTGGACGCGGCACGGGGGCCGGGCGCCGATCCGCATACTCCCCGCACATGTGTACGAGTCGCTCGCGACGGCGGACAGCCTGCCGCTCGTCCTCTCCTGAGCGCACGTCCCGTTCCTCACGACGGGCGCACTCGGCGACTCCCCCGATCCCGGGGTCGAACAGGCACGTCGAGCGGCCGACGACAGGCGCGCAACAACCCTGTTACCGAAGGAACCGGACAAGCCGCATAACGCGTAAACCCTGTGAAACCTCTAAGGAGTACACGTGATAGGAAAAATCGACACCGCCACAGAAAATGTACTGGCCGAGGTCCTGGCCGGTGTCGTGAGCAAGGAACACATACCGGTCGACAGCCACTTCTTCGACGATCTCGGCGCCAACTCCCTGGTGATGGCCCACTTCTGCGCCCGGGTGCGGAAGCGCTCGGATCTGCCGTCCGTGTCGATGAAGGACGTCTACGGCAATCCGACGATCCGTAGCCTTGCTGCCGCCCTCGACACGGTCCCGGCCCCTGAGCCGGTCCTCGTCCCCGTCCCCGAGACGCCCGCACCGCCGCCCGGCAGCACCTCGCGCTATCTCGTGTGCGGCGCGCTCCAGTTCCTGGTCTTCACCGCATACGCCCTGCTCGCCGGGATCGTCATGGGCCGGGGCTACGAGTGGATCTCCGCCGTCGACGGGGTCGTCGACATCTATCTGCGGTCGCTGGTCTTCGGAGCCTCGGTGTTCGCGGGCGCCTGCATCGTCCCGGTCGTCGCCAAATGGCTGCTGATCGGCCGGTGGAAGGAGACCGAGTTCCCGGTCTGGAGCCTCGCCTACGTCCGCTTCTGGACCGTCAAGGCGCTGCTGCACGCCAACCCGTTGATCCTGTTCACCGGCAGCCCGCTGTACGTGCTGTACCTGCGGGCGCTGGGCGCCCGGATCGGCAAGGGCGTCACGATCCTGTCCCACTCGGTACCGGTCTGCACCGACCTGCTGACCGTCGGCGACGGCACGGTGATCCGCAAGGACTCCCACTTCCTCACGTACCAGGCACACGCCGGCCGCATCCGCACCGGCAGTGTCACCCTGGGCCGCGAGGTGTTCGTCGGCGAGAAGACCGTCCTCGAGATCGGCACCACGATGGGCGACGGCGCCCAGCTCGGCCACACCTCCGCCCTGTACGGCGGCGCCTCGGTCCCGGCGGGACAGCGGTGGCACGGCTCGCCGGCCCAGCGCACGGACGTCGACTACGTCCGCGTGCCCCCGGCCCGCACCTCCACACTGCGCCGGGCCCTGTACGGCCTCGGGGGACTGCTGCAGATGCTGGTCGTCGCCGTCCCCCTCGCGGTCGGCGGAACCTACCTGCTGCTGACCGTGGTTCCCGCCCTCGACACACTGCTCGACCCGAGCGCCCACGACCTGGGCTCGGCCGAGTTCTACGCCGAGGCGCTGGGCTTCTCCCTGGTCGCCTACGCGGGCTTCCTGGTCCTCGGCCTCGCCGCCGTGTCCCTGCTGCCGCGGTTGCTGAGCCCGCTGCTGCGCCCCGACCGGGTCTACCCGCTGCACGGCTTCCACTACTCGGTGCAGCGCGCGATCGCCCGCATGACCAACATCAAGTTCTTCAAGTGGCTGTGCGGCGACAGCTCGTACATCGTCCACTACCTGCGGTCCATCGGCTACGACCTCTCGCACGTCGAGCAGACCGGCTCGAACTTCGGCACGGAGGTCCAGCACGAGACGCCGTACCTGGTCACCGTGGGCAGCGGCACGATGATCGCCGACGGACTGTCGATCGTGAACGCCGACTTCTCCGGTACGTCCTTCCGCGTCTCGCAGGCGAAGATCGGCCCGCGCAACTTCCTCGGCAACAACATCGCCTACCCCAGCGGCGGCCGCACCGGCGACAACTGCCTGCTGGCGACCAAGGTGATGGTCCCGCTGGACGGCGAACTCCGCGAGGGCGTGGGCCTGCTGGGCTCGCCCTCCTTCGAGATCCCGCGCTCCGTGGAGCGCGACAGCCGCTTCGACCATCTGCGCGAGGGCGACGAACTGAACCGCCGGCTGGACGCGAAGAACCGGTTCAACCTGCGCTCGATGGGGCTCTTCCTGTTCGTGCGCTGGCTGCACTGGTTCGCGCTCAGCGTGATCGGCTTCGCCGCCTTCGACCTGTACGGCGCCAACGGCACCGTCGGCGGGCTGCTGATCGGCGTGTCCCTCGTCCTGGGCCTGGCGTTCAGCACCGGCTACTACGTGCTGGTCGAGCGGGTGCTCGGACGCTTCCGGCCGCTGGAGCCGCAGCTGTGCTCGATCTACGACCCGTACTTCTGGGGGATCGAACGCCTGTGGAAGGTGCCGGACAACCACCTCGTGGTGTTCAACGGGACGCCGTTCAAGAACCTCGTCTGGCGGCTGCTGGGCGTAAAGCTCGGCCGCCGGGTCTTCGACGACGGCTGCTACATCACCGAGCGCACGCTCGCCGCGATCGGCGACGACTGCACGCTCGGCGCGCACACCAAGGTGCAGGCCCACTCGCAGGAGGACGGCACCTTCAAGTCCGACCACATCACGATCGGCGCCGGCTGCACGCTCGGCACCGGAGCACTCGTGCACTACGGCGTCTCGATGGGCGACGGCGCCGTCCTCGCGCCCGACTCCTTCCTGATGAAGGGCGAGGAGATGCCGCCGAAGTCGCACTGGGGCGGAAACCCGGCCGTCGCGCCGCGGCACGGCTGACAGGAACAGGCAGAAAACAGGGGGGAACGACCGATGGAAACAATCCCGCGATGGACTCTCGACCCGGTTCCGGGTGTCGCGGAGTACGAAGTCCCGCTGCCGGAGGGCCTGTCGGGCACGCCGTCCGCGCTGGCGGCCGCACACACCAGGGTGCTCGCCGCCCTGTCCGGGGAACATGAGGTGAGCGCCGGTCTCGAGGACGGTGCCCTGCACGTCGCCCTCATGGACCGCACGCTGCGTCTGCGCTACCGCACCGACGTCCTCGACGCCCGCGCGGCCGCCCGCATCGCCGGCTACCACCTCGCCGCACTCGCCCGTCCCGAGCGGCAGAGCCTGCTGTCCGAGGAGGAACTCCGGTACCAGCTGGAGGAGTTGGCGGGCCCCGAGCGGGAGCTGCCGGACCGGCGGGTGCACGAGCTGTTCGAGCAGCGGGTGACCCTGCATCCGGACGCGGTGGCCGCCGTCCAGGACGAGCGGCAGTGGACGTACCGGGAGCTCAACTCCCGTGCGAACCGCATCGGCCGGGCGCTGCTCGCCCGCGGGCTGCGGCGCGAGGGCGTGGTCGCGGTCGTGATGGAGCGGAACCTGGACTGGCTGGCCGCCGTACTCGGCGTCCTCAAGGCCGGCGGCGTCTATCTGCCGGTCGAGCCGCACTTTCCCGCGGACCGCATCGCGACCACGCTCACCCGCGCCGGCTGCGAACTCGTCCTCACCGAGCACGGGAGCGCCGGCCACGTCGACCGGGCGGCCCGCACACTGTTCGTGGACGCCGCCTACGCCGAGGACCACGCCGACGACGACCTCGGTGTGCCCGTCCCGGCAGGGCAGCTCGCCTACATCTACTTCACGTCCGGCTCCACCGGCGAGCCCAAGGGGGCGATGTGCGAGCACGCCGGCTTCCTCAACCATGTCCTGGCCAAGATCGGTGACCTGGGAATCGGTGCCGGGCGCACGGTCGCGCAGACCGCCCCGCAGTGCTTCGACATCTCCCTGTGGCAGCTGGTCTCCGCGCTGCTCGTCGGCGGGCGGACGCTGCTGGTCGGGCAGGAGACGATCCTGGACGTCCCGCAGTTCGTGGACACGATCGTGCGGGGCAGGGTGAACGTGCTGCAGATCGTGCCGTCGTATCTCGAGGCCGTGCTGGCCGAGTTGGAGCAGCGGCCGCGCGAACTGCCCGACCTGCGCTGTGTGTCGGTCACCGGGGAGGCGGTCAAGAAGGAGCTGGTACAGCGCTGGTTCGACGCGATGCCCGGGGTCCGGCTCGTCAACGCGTACGGCCTGACCGAGACTTCGGACGACACCAACCACGAGGTCATGGACCGGGTGCCGGACGAGGAGCGGGTACCGCTCGGGCCGCCCGTCGCGAATGTGCGGGTGTACGTCGTCGACGAGGACCTGACGCCCGTACCACTGGGAGCGCCCGGCGAGATCGTCTTCTCCGGGGTGTGCGTCGGACGGGGATACGTCAACGACCCCGAGCGTACGAAGGCGGCTTTCACCGACGACCCGTACCGGCCCGGCGAGCGGCTGTACCGCAGCGGCGACCACGGGCGCTGGCTGCCCGACGGGAAGCTGGAGTTCCTCGGCCGCCGGGACAGCCAGATCAAGATCCGCGGGTTCCGCGTGGAGATCGGCGAGATCGAGAACGCGCTGCTGCGGGTGCCCGGAGTGCGTGACGGCGCCGTCGTCGTCGTACGGGGTGCGCAGCTGGTGGCGTTCTGCACCGGTGCCGAGCCGGTGGGCGCCGACGAGGTGCGCAACAAGCTGGCCGCGTCACTGCCGTCGTACATGGTCCCCGCGGTCGTGCACTGGCGGGAGCTGCTGCCGCTGACCGCCAACGGCAAGACCGACCGCAAAACGCTGACCTCGCTCGCCGAGGAGCTCGAAGCCGACGGCTCCGGTGCGCCGGACACGCCCGCGGAGCGGCGGATGGCCGCCGCCTGGGCCGAGGTGCTCGGCATCTCCGCCGACCGGATCGGCCGCCTGGACCACTTCTTCGACCGCGGCGGCACCTCGCTGTCCGCCGTGAAGCTGGCGATCGCCCTGGACCGGGCGATCACCCTCAAGGACGTCACCAGCCAACCGGTCCTCGCCGATCTGGCGGGGCTGCTCGACCAGCGCCAGTGAAAGGAACCTGTGCAATGTCGCACTCGTCGCCGACCTTCCTGCCCGACATCGAAGAGACCCCTGGCCGTCCTCCGCTGCTGCACGCCAAGTCCGACGGCGACGCGGCAGGTTGGGCCGCCGAGTACCGGGGTCCGCTGCGGGCCGCGGTCGCCGAGCACGGCAGCCTCCTGGTCCGCGGACTGGGCCTGAACGAGCCCACCGCCACGGAGGCCGTGTTCCGGCACCTCTCGAGCGGCCGCCTGATGGCCGACCGGGAGCCGTTCGCACCCCGCCGCACCTACTCCGACGGCGTGTACTCCACCTCCAAGTGGCCGCCCAACCAGCAGATGTGCATGCACCACGAGCTGAGCTACGCCCTGGAGTTCCCGGGTCTGCTGCTCTTCGCCTGCATGGTGGCACCGGAGGAGGGCGGCGCGACCGCTGTCGCCGACGCGCCGACAGTACTTCAGGCACTGCCCGCCGAGCTGGTCCAGCGGTTCGAGCGGGAGGGCTGGCTGCTGACCCGCACGTACAACGACGAGATCGGGGCGTCGGTCGCCGAGGCGTTCGGCACCGACGACCGGGGCGCCGTGGAGCGCTACTGCCGGGCCAACTCCATCGAATTCGCCTGGCAGGACGACGGCTCGCTGCAGACCCGGCAGCACCGCAGCGCCGTCGTGCGCCACCCGGTGACCGGCCGGCGCTGCTGGTTCAACCAGATCGCCTTCCTCAACGAGTGGACGATGGATCCCGAGGTGCGCGAGTACCTGGTGGACGTCTACGGATCCGACGGGCTGCCCTTCAACACCCGCTTCGGCAACGGCGATCCGCTCGACGAGGACATCGTCAAAGCCATCAACGAGGTCTACGAGGCCCACACTCTGCGCGAGCCGTGGCACTCCGGTGACCTGCTGCTCGTCGACAACATCCGCACCTCGCACAGCAGGGAGCCCTTCGAGGGGCCGCGCGAGGTACTGGCCGCGCTCGGCGACCCGGTGCGGCTGACGGACTGCGCACCCACCATCCAAGTGAGGACCGCATGACGACCACCGAAAGCGGCGCCCAGAGCGCCCTGAGCGCACCGCCGTTCGCGGTGATATCCGGCGAGCAGGTGCAGCAGGCGCTGCACGGCCGGGAGCCGGAGATCGCCGAGCTCGTCGAGGCCGTGTACCGGCTGCACGGTGCGGGCGACTCGGTGAACCCGCCGTCGTTCTTCCTGCGCTTCCCGGACCGCCCGTCGTCCCGGATCATCGGGCTGCCCGCCTCGCTGGGCGGACCGCTTCGGGTGGACGGACTGAAGTGGATCTCCAGTTTCCCGGAGAACACCCGGTCCGGACTCCCGCGGGCGTCGGCAGTCCTGATCCTCAACGACCCGGACACGGGCTACCCGTTCGCGTGCCTGGAGAGCTCGGTCATCAGCGCGACGCGTACGGCGTCCTCGGCGGCGCTGGCCGCCGACCGGCTGAGCCGGACCCGCACCCGCCCGACCCGGGTGGGCTTCATCGGCACGGGTCTGATCGCCCGCTACATCCACACCCATCTCATCGCGACGGGCTGGGAGTTCGAGGAGACGGGCGTGCACGACCTGTCGCCCGACAGCGCGGCAGGATTCCGCGACTACCTGGACCGCTCGGGCAGCAAGGGACACATCACTCTGCACGACGATCCCGAATCCCTGGTCCGCTCCTCGGACCTGCTGGTGTTCGCCACGGTCGCGTCCGCTCCGCACATCCACGATCCGTCGTGGTTCGCACACCACCCACTGGTGCTGCACGTGTCGCTGCGCGACCTGGACCCGCGGATCCTGCTCGCGTCGGCCAACTACGTCGACGACGTCGAGCACTGCCTGAAGGCGGAGACCTCGCCGCACCTGGCCGAACAGCTCACGGGGGGCCGGGAGTTCCTGGACGGCACGCTGAACGACGTAATGACCGGGCGGGCGACCGTTCCGGGTGACCGGACGGTGGTGTTCTCCCCGTTCGGACTGGGGGTTCTCGACCTGGCGGTCGGCAAGTTCGTCCACGACGCGGTGGCCCGTAGGGGCGGGCTGCACGTCGTGGACGGGTTCTTCCACGAGCTACGCCGGCACGGCTGACCTGCCGGTCATCGTGGCGCATGAAAAGGGGGGCATCATGCCCATTATTTCCGATCCTGTTCAGTTCAACGAGGATGAGCTCTACGTCGACCTCCGGGCCGCACTGGGGCTGCCGCTGTACCTGAAGTGCGAGGGATTCAACTTCGCCGGCTCGATCAAGATCAAGGCGGCGACCGAGATGGTCAACGCCGCCGAGCGCGAGGGTCTGCTGCGACCGGGCTCGGTCCTGGTCGAGTCGTCGTCCGGGAACCTGGGCGTGGCTCTGAGCGTGATCGCGGCGAGCCGTGGCTACCGGTTCCTGTGCGTGACCGACGCGCGCTGCAACCAGGCGACGATCCGGATGATGGAATCGCTCGGCAGCCAGGTGCACGTCATCGAGGAACCGGACGCGCGCGGCGGCTTCCTGGGCGCGCGGATGTCGTACGTGAACGCGCTGTGCGCGTCGGACGACAGGTACGTATGGCTCAACCAGTACAAGAATCAGGGCAACTGGCGGGCACACTTCCGTACCACCGCGCCGGAAATCGCCCGCCGCTTCCCGGACCTGGACGTCCTGTTCGTAGGGGCCGGCACGACCGGGACCCTGATGGGCTGCGCCCGCTGGTTCTGGCAGTGGCGGCGCCCGGTGCGCATCGTGGCCATCGACACCGTCGGCTCGGTGAGCTTCGGAGGGGCGCCGGGACGCCGGATGGTCCCGGGGCTCGGCATGAGCGTGCCTCCGTCATTCCTGGACGAGTCGTATGTGGACGACCTGGTCCGCGTCGAGGAGAGCGACACCATCCTCGCCTGCCGCCGTCTGGCCGCCCGCGGCTTCATGTTCGGCGGCTCGACGGGGACGGTGATCAGCGGCGCCGGCCAGTGGCTGGCCGAACACGGCCGAGAGGGCCTCACCTCGGTGGCCATCGCCCCGGACCTCGGCGAGCGCTACCTGGACACGGTCTACCGCGAGGGCTGGCCGGCCAACGCACTCGAACAGGAGGTACCGGCAGCGGTGGCCCAACTGGCCTGACCAGCCTCCGCACGCCGGCCGGTGCCCGCAGCCCGTCCGGCGTTTGAGGCCGAGACCCGTCGCACACCGGCCGGCACATCCCAGCCCGTCCGACGCTCGAGGACAAGACCCGTCACACACCGGCCGGCACATCCCAGCCCGTCCGACGCTCGAGGACAAGACCCGTCTCGCACACCGGCCGGCACATCCCAGCCCGTCCGACGCTCGAGGACAAGGCCCGTCGTACAGCGGTCCGCACATCTCAGCCCGTCCGGCGTTTGAGGACAAGGCCCGTCTCGCACACCGGCCGGCACATCCCAACCCGTCCGACGCCTGAGGACAAGACCCGTCGCACACCGGCCGGCACATCCCAGCCCGTCCGACGCCTGAGGACAAGGCCCGTCGTACAGCGGTCCGCACATCTCAGCCCGTCCGGCGTTTGAGGACAAGGCCCGTTCAGGGCCGATGGGGGTCCAGGGGGCGCAGCCCCCTGGTGGCCCACCCCGCGTGGCCGGCCACCGTGTCCCTGACGTGACCACCACCCCGCCCAGGGGTACGTTCGCAGGCATGGCAGGCACCACGCACACTGTGACCAACCAGCCCCCGCCCCTGGTCGGCTACGACATCTACAGCACCGACCGCGCCCTGACCGGCGCCGTGGAACGGCACCTCGACCGGGCGCTGCTCGACGAGGCACGCGGCGAGCTGGCCGCTCTGGGCCGGGCCTCCGGATCGGCCCAGGTGCTGGCGTGGGGAGCCCAGGCCAACGAGAACCCGCCCAGGCTGCGTACGCACGACCGCCACGGCCACCGCATCGACGAGGTCGACTTCCATCCCGCCTGGCACCGGCTGCTCGGCAAGGGCGTCGCGGCCGGGCTGACCACGGCCTGGATCCGGCCGGGCGGACATGTCCGCAGAGCTGCCGCCTTCCTGGTGTGGACGCAGGTGGACGCCGGAAACCTCTGTCCTCTGTCCATGACCCACGCGGCCGTCCCCGCACTCCGGACGGACCCCGCTCTCGCCGCCGAGTGGGAACCCCGGCTGACGTCCACGGTCTACGACCGCGAACTGCGGCCCGCCCACCTCAAGGCCGGCTCCCTGTGCGGGATGGGCATGACCGAGAAGCAGGGCGGCAGCGACGTACGCGCCAACACGACGGCCGCGCGGCCGCTCGCCGAGGACGGAACGTACGAGCTCACCGGCCACAAGTGGTTCTGCTCGGCTCCGATGTCCGATGCGTTTTTGGTGCTCGCCCAGGCTCGGGACGGGCTCACCTGCTTCCTCGTGCCGCGCGTGCTGGAGGACGGTGCCCGCAACGTCTTCCTGATCCAGCGGCTCAAGGACAAGCTCGGCAACCGCTCCAACGCCTCCGGCGAGGTCGAGTTCGACGGCACCTGGGCGCGTCGGGTCGGCGAGGAGGGGCGCGGGGTGCGGACCATCATCGACATGGTGGCCGCGACCCGGCTGGACTGCGTGCTGGGGTCCGCGGGTCTCATGCGGCAGGCGGTCGCGCAGGCCGTGCACCACTGCACCTACCGGGAGGCGTTCGGCGCGAAGCTGGCCGCCCAGCCGCTGATGCGCAACGTCCTGGCCGACCTGGCTCTGGAGTCCGAGGCGGCCACCACCCTCGCGCTGCGGCTCGCCGCGGCCTGTGACGACGGCGGTGAGCAGGAGCGGGCGCTGCTGCGGATCGCCGTACCCGCCGCCAAGTACTGGGTGACGAAGCGCTGCGCGGCGGTGGCGGTCGAGGCCGCCGAATGCCTCGGCGGCAACGGGTATGTGGAGGAGTCGGGGCTGCCGCGGCTGGTGCGTGAGGCGCCGCTCAACTCGATCTGGGAGGGCGCGGGCAACGTCCAGGCGCTGGACGTGCTGCGCGCGTTGCAGCGGGAGCCGGCGGCCCTCAACGCCTACCTCCAGGAGGTCGGCAGGGCGCGCGGCGCCGATCACCGGCTGGACGGTGCGATCAAGGACCTGCTGACGGAACTGGCAGATCTGGGAGGGATCGAGGGGCGGGCCCGGCGGCTGACGGAGCGTCTCGCGCTGGTGCTCCAGGGTTCGCTGCTCGTCAGGTTCGCGCCGCCGGAGGTCGCCGACGCCTTCTGCGCCTCACGCCTGGGCGGCGACGGAGGAGCCGCCTTCGGGACGCTGCCCCACACCCTGGACCTGGCGTCGGTCGTGGAGCGGGCCCGGCCGCTGTCCTGAGCTGCGTTGGCGTGTCGCGGGGGTGGTGCTGCGCCGACACGGCACCACCCCCGCTCGACTGGCCCGTTCGAGGCCGCGAACGCCGCTCGGGACGGCGTTGCTCAATATTCAAACAAGCCGGAGCGGTTCACCAGGGTTGCAAGGGGTTGCAACTTGCTGCTCTCTGTGAAAGGACTGCGCCCGCCCGTCAGCAACGAACGGCACTATGAGACGGACAGTGCGGACGACTCCGGACTCCGTGGCCGAAAGGCGACGGGAAACCGGTTGTCCCGAGCCTTGTCCCCGGGAGGACCAGTGGCGCACCCGCCGACGGACGTGACGCAGCTCGCCATGGTCGACACGGCGCGTGCGGCGCGGGTACTCAGCGACGTCCGCGCCGCCAGGCTCTCCGGGCAGCGCACCCCCGTCGCACCGCGCCCGGTGATCGAGCAGTCCTGGGGGCGCATGCTGCGCAACGGCATCGATCCCGAGCGCGACCAGCGGTCCGGGCTGCTGTCCGGCGACGAGGTGCGGCGGCGACGGGAGACCACGGCGCTGCGGCACGCCCTGCCGGTGCTGCGGGAGGGGCTGCTGTCGGTCGCGGACGTCGCGCACCACATCATGGTCGTCACGGACGAGGACGGCCGGGTGCTGTGGCGCGAGGGCAGCCCGGCCGTACTGCGCAAGGCCGACGGGCTCGGCTTCGAACTCGGCGCGGACTGGCGGGAGGACATCGTCGGCACGAACGGCATCGGCACCCCGGCGGTCGTCCGCCGGCCGGTGCAGGTCTTCGCCTCCGAGCACTTCGTGCGCTCACAGACCTCCTGGACCTGTACCGGCGCCCCCGTCACGGACCCGCGCGACGGCCGGCTGATCGGTGTCGTGGACGTGAGCGGGCCCCTGGAGACGATGCACCCGGCCACGCTCGCCTGGGTCGACTCGGTGGCCAAGCTCGCCGAGGCCCGGCTGCGCGAGCTGCACCTGGGCTCGCTGGAGCGGCTGCGCGCGGTGGCCGCACCGGTGCTGGCCCGGGTGGGCGGCCGGGCCCTGGCGGTGGACCGGGACGGCTGGACCGCGGCGGTGACCGGGATGCCGTACACCAGCCGGATCGCCCTGCCCAAGTCCCTGTCGGCGGGCCGCCGGTGGCTGCCGACGCTCGGTCTGTGCTCGGTGGAGCCGCTGGCGGAGGGCTGGCTGATCCGGGCCTCGGACGACCCGGTGCCGCGCGGTGCCACCCGTATCGTGCTGGACCTGACGCAGCCGCGCCGCTGGTCGGTGACGGTGTCCGGGTGCGCGGGCTCCTGGAGCCACGAACTGAGCCCCCGGCACGCCGAGTTGCTCTATCTGCTCGCCCTGCATCGCGGCGGGCGCAGTGCGGCGGGCCTGGCCGAGGAGGTGTTCGGCGACCCGGCCCGCAGGGTGACGGTGCGCGCCGAGATGTCCCGAGTGCGCCGCTATCTCGGCGGGTTACTGGAGCATCAGCCGTATCGCTTCGCCGAGGACGCGGAGGTGGAGCTGCTGCTGCCGGCCGACCCGCGTGATCTGCTGCCGCAGTCGACGGCACCGGCGGTGGTCAATGTGCGGGAGCCGGTCGAGACGCCCTGAGCGTGTCCGCTTTGTGTCCGATACACGTCCGCTCCGTGTCCGACATATGTCCCTGAGTAACCCCACGGCCGTATCTTCCGCATATTTGCAGGGTCTTCGTCCCGTGCCGCGCCGGACTGCCGTAGCATCCCTCTACGGGTCACCCCACCTGCTCCTTTGGTCAACACACGGACCAATAACCGCAGTTGGCCCGCCTCGGGAGGACGTATGACGCAACGTGGCCGACACCGCAGGCAGAAGCGGGGCCGTGCGCTGCGCGCCTTCCTGGCGGCCACCGCTCTCGCACTCACCGCCGCCGCCACCATGATCAGCGCTTCGCAGGCCACGGTCGGCGCCAAGCCGGGGGGCCTGAAGGCGCTCGCCTCGTCCGACCGCGCGGCCGGGCTGCGGCTCCAGGAGCGTCCGGTGCCGCAGAGCACGCTGGACCGGCTCGCCTCCGGCATGGGCAGGCCCGTCGGCGTGAGTACCGTCCTCGACGACGCCGACCACTCCCTGCGCAATGCCGCCGACTGCACGTCCACCGAGCGCACGGCGCTGCCCGTCGAGCCGACGGCCACGACCGCGTACTGCTGGGACGCCGCCGACACCCGCGGCTGGCGGGCCGGCGCGGTCACCACCTCCGGGGACGCGGACGACGACGGCCAGTGGGGCGAGCACCGCGTGCTCCTCTCCGGCTGGACCCACGACACCGGCCGGTCGGCGAAGCCCGGTCTCGCCCGGGTCGCCTTCGTCGACGCGAACGACGCGACCCGCCTCACCTACACCTGGGCGGCGCTCGTCGTCCCGGTCGACGGCGGCCGCGACTACCGCGGGCTCGCCTCCCCCGTCTCCGGCATGGTCTGGTACCAGGACAAGCTGCTGGTCACCGCCGCCGACGGCCTGTACGTGTACGACATGCACCGCATCCAGCGGGCCACCGTCGACAGCGGCCGGGTCGGCAAGGTGCGCGGCGGCTGGGCGGCGTACGGCTCGAGGTACGTACTGCCGGCCGTCGCCTCGTACCGGTTCACCGGGACCGCCCGCCCGGCGGCGATCTCCCTGGACCGCAGTACCGCGCCCGACAGCCTGGTCGCGAGCGAACGGGTGTCCGCGGACAGCGGACGGCACACCCGCCTGTGGCGCTACGCCTTCAGCAGCGACCCGGTCCGGGCCGGTCTGCCGGCCACCGACTCCGAGGGCCGCGCGGTCGCGACCGAGGCGTACGAGACGAAGACGGCCGGCATCGGCGGTGTCCTGTCGTACCGCTCCGAGTGGTATCTGGCCCGTGCGGCGGACACCCCGGACGGCCATGGCACCCTCTGGCGGCAGAACGCGCGGGACGCGAAGGCCGCCCAGTGCGGGTCGGACGGGTCGAACCGCTGCTGGACCGGACAGTCCGGGTCGCTCTCCTACTGGGAGGAGACCGGCGAGGTCTGGTCCCAGTCCGGCCGAGTGCTCTACGCGCTGCCGCTGGCCTCGATCGACAGATCTCTGGGATAGATGATTCCCTGACGGGCATGACCAACATCCCCGTGACCACCTGGTCCCTGGAGCAGACCGCCCCGACCGACCTGCTTCCGGCCGCCGCCCCGGAGGGAGACGTACGGATCGTCCGCTCCGAGGTCCCCTCGCCCGAGTTCAGCCGGTTCCTCTACGCGTCCGTCGGCGGCGACATCCGCTGGATCGACCGGCTCGGCTGGACGCACGCGCGGTGGCGGGAGTACCTGGACCGGCCGGGCGTGGAGAGCTGGGTCGCCCACGACCGTGGGACACCCGCGGGCTATGTGGAGCTGGAGTCGCAGGACGACGGGGTCGTGGAGATCGCCTACTTCGGGCTGATCCCGGCCTTCCGGGGGCGGCGGATCGGCGGGCACCTGCTGTCGTACGGCGCCGCCCGCGCCTGGGACCTCGCCGACCGCCATCCGGGGCTGGCCCGGACGAAGCGGGTCTGGCTGCATACATGCACCCTGGACGGGGAGCACGCCATGGACAACTATCTGCGCAGGGGGTTCAAGCTCTTCGACACCAAGGTGGAGGAGCAGCCGCAGGTGGCCGCACCAGGGCCCTGGCCCGGGGCCTACCCGGTCTGACCTGCGCAGACAAGACCGCGTACGCGGCATGTGATGGACAACACCTTGGTCTCACGTTCCGAGACAAGGATGTCCGCATGATGGACGAAGCTGGACTGTGTCCAGATCGCCGTGACACGCTTTCGTCATGTCTGGAACTGGAATTGCCTTGGTGAGTCGGCGGCACGTCGACCTCGGCCGCATGTCCAGCGCCATCTGTCCGGCGAGCTGACCTGCCCATCAGTGGCCTCCGGCCACGGGCCGGCACCGCCGACATCTCCTGACATCCCCTCTCATCCTGCGCAATGACGCGCACGTATGCCCATGCGCCCGTACGCGCAGGTCAGAGCCGATTTCCCGCCTGTCCCGAAGGACGTAGAACCATGGCCGCCAGCCCGCAGAAACCTGCCGCCTCGACTCCCCGCCGCAAGGTGAGCCGTCACCGCGGTGAGGGTCAGTGGGCCGCGGGGCACTTCACCCCGCTCAACGGCAACGAGCAGTTCAAGAAGGATGACGACGGTCTCAACGTGCGGACACGCATTGAGACGATCTACTCGAAGCGGGGCTTCGACTCGATCGACCCCAACGACCTGCGCGGCCGGATGCGCTGGTGGGGCCTGTACACCCAGCGCAAGCCCGGGATCGACGGCGGCAAGACCGCGATCCTGGAGCCGGAGGAGCTGGACGACAAGTACTTCATGCTGCGGGTGCGGATCGACGGCGGACGCCTCACCACCCGGCAGCTGCGGGTGATCGGCGAAATCTCGCAGGAGTTCGCGCGCGGCAGCGCGGACATCACCGACCGGCAGAACATCCAGCTGCACTGGATCCGCATCGAGGACGTGCCCGAGATCTGGAACCGGCTGGAGGCCGTCGGGCTGTCCACCACCGAGGCCTGCGGCGACACCCCGCGCGTCATCCTCGGCTCGCCGGTCGCCGGTATCGCCGAGGACGAGATCATCGACGGCACCCCGGCCGTCGACGAGATCCACAGCCGCTACATCGGCAGCAAGGAATTCTCCAACCTGCCCCGTAAGTTCAAGACGGCGATCTCCGGCTCCCCGCTCCTCGACGTCGCCCACGAGATCAACGACATCGCGTTCGTCGGCGTGGAGCACCCCGAGCACGGCCCCGGCTTCGACCTGTGGGTCGGCGGCGGTCTGTCCACCAACCCGAAGATCGGCGTCCGGCTCGGCGCCTGGGTCCCGCTGGACGAGGTGCCGGACGTCTGGGCCGGCGTGATCGGCATCTTCCGCGACTACGGCTACCGGCGGCTGCGTACGCGCGCCCGGCTGAAGTTCCTCGTCGCCGACTGGGGCGCGGAGAAGTTCCGCCAGATCCTCGAGGACGAGTACCTCAAGCGGAAGCTCGTCGACGGTCCCGCGCCCGCCCAGCCCGTGCAGCGCTGGCGCGACCACGTCGGTGTGCACCGGCAGCAGGACGGCAACTTCTACGTCGGTTTCGCCCCGCGCGTGGGCCGCGTCGACGGCACGACGCTCACGAAGATCGCCGAGCTGGCCGAGGCGCACGGTTCGGGCCGGGTCCGTACCACCGTCGAGCAGAAGATGATCGTCCTCGACGTCGAGGAGGCGCAGGTCGAGTCGCTGGTCGAGGCCCTGGAGGCGCTGGACCTGACCGCCAGGCCCTCCCCCTTCCGGCGCGGCACCATGGCCTGCACCGGCATCGAGTACTGCAAGCTCGCCATCGTCGAGACGAAGGCGCGCGGCGCCTCGCTGATCGACGAACTGGAGCGCCGCATCCCGGACTTCGACGAGCCGCTCACCATCAACATCAACGGCTGCCCGAACGCCTGCGCCCGTATCCAGGTCGCGGACATCGGTCTCAAGGGCCAGCTGGTCCTCGACGACCAGGGCCGGCAGGTCGAGGGCTACCAGGTGCACCTCGGCGGCGCGCTCGGCCTGGAGGCCGGGTTCGGCCGCAAGGTCCGTGGCCTGAAGGTCACTTCCGAGGAACTGCCCGAGTACATCGAGCGCGTCCTCAAGCGGTTCCAGGACGAGCGCGAGGACGGCGAGCGCTTCGCCGCCTGGGTCACCCGTGCGTCCGAGGAGGCCCTCTCATGAGCGAGCGCGCCGCCCCCTTCTACTGCCCCTACTGCGGCGACGAGGACCTCCGTCCGAGTGAAGCCACGGGAGGCGGTCACGGCGCGTGGGAATGCGCGGCGTGCAACCGGGCCTTCCAGTTGAAGTTCCTCGGGCTCCTCGCCCGGGGCCTTCAGCACTCCGAAGCAGGGGGAGAAGAGATATGACCGCGGTTCAGGAAGAGCGTGCGACCGAGGATCTCAAGGCGCTCGCCGAGCAGGCGGGCCGTGACCTGGAGGACGCCTCCGCGCTGGAGATCCTCCGGTGGGCGGCCGAGACGTTCGGCAAGCGCTTCTGCGTGACCTCGTCGATGGAGGACGCGGTGGTCGCCCACCTCGCCTCCCGCGCCATGCCCGGCGTGGACGTCGTGTTCCTCGACACCGGCTACCACTTCCCGGAGACCATCGGCACCCGCGACGCCGTCGAGGCCGTGATGGACGTCAACGTCATCACGCTCACCCCGCGCCAGACGGTCGCCGAGCAGGACGCGGAGTACGGCCCGAAGCTGCACGACCGCAACCCCGACCTGTGCTGCAAGCTGCGCAAGGTCCAGCCGCTGGAGCAGGGCCTGACGAAGTACGTGGCCTGGGCGACCGGTCTGCGCCGCGACGAGTCCCCGACCCGGGCGAACACCGCGGTCGTCGGCTGGGACGAGAAGCGGCAGAAGGTCAAGATCTCGCCGATCGCCCGCTGGACCCAGGACGACGTGGACGCCTACGTCGCCGAGCACGGCGTACTGACCAACCCGCTGCTGATGGACGGCTACGCCTCCGTCGGCTGTGCCCCCTGCACCCGCCGGGTCCTGGAGGGCGAGGACGCGCGGGCCGGCCGCTGGGCCGGTCGTTCCAAGACCGAGTGCGGCCTGCACGGCTGACCCCCATGACACAGACATTGGAGAACCACGTGACGACCGGAGCCACCGTCTGGCTCACGGGTCTGCCGAGTGCCGGCAAGACCACCATCGCGTACGAGCTGGCCGGCCGGCTGCGCGAGGAGGGCCACCTCGTCGAGGTGCTCGACGGCGACGAGATCCGCGAGTTCATCTCGGCGGGCCTCGGCTTCAGCCGCGAGGACCGGCACACCAACGTGCAGCGCATCGGCTTCCTCGCCGAGCTGCTC